>Ga0265338_10003254_pt1 | contig 23089 bp, 22 predicted proteins | sample 42126metaG_FD_193579 | JGI IMG/M metagenome (GOLD analysis project Ga0265338, IMG submission 193579) | Rhizosphere microbial communities from Carex aquatilis grown in University of Washington, Seatle, WA, United States - 4-21-26 metaG | ecosystem: Host-associated > Plants > Roots > Rhizosphere... | reverse complement strand
GCCTGCGCAGGTGTATTGCGGGTGGTATCGTTACTGTACCAGGAAACGTTCCCACGCTTCGCGGCGACCATTTTTTGTCGTTGCGGGTGTCAGTGGGCGCCTGTGCCGCATAAATGGGAACGCCGATCGATTGTCACGATTAACATACCAGGGATGCCGCATGCGCTGGCCACCGAACACTCGCGCCGCGAAAACCTTTCTGACAGGGAGCGCAATGGCGTTCTCGCTTGCCGGCTGCGAAACCTATTCACCGCTTCCGCTGCCGGAAAAACCCGATCTTCTGGATCATCTTCCGGTTCAGGGCGGTCAGCCATTGGACATGGACCAGTTGGCGACGATCGTGGTCATCAACAATCCGGACCTGAAGTCGGCCCGGTTCAAAGCCGGCGTCGCCGATGCGCAGGCCTTTCAGGCCGGTATTCTGCCGAACCCCGAACTCACCAGCGAACTGATATTTCCAACCAATCAGACACCACCGCCAGGCCAAGACGGGGAAAAACCCGGACCGGGGTTCAGCTTCGGCCTGTCTTACGACGTCCAAAACATCATTACCAAGGATGCGCGAGTCGGATCGGCAAACGCGGCACGCGATCAAGCCAAGCTGAATGTTCTGTGGCAAGAGTGGCAGACCGTTTCGCAGGCGCGGACATTGTATGTGACCGGCGCCAGTGCATCGGAAAAGCGCGCCCTCTATTCCGCGGCGGAGCAACGCTATGCCGCACAGGCTGACAGATCCGCTTCGGCACTCCAGTCCGGAGACATAACCTTCGATGCAGCCGGAACCGATCTCGCGGCATTGCTCGACGCCGAGAGCCAGCTCCACGCCGCCCAAAGAATGGAATCGCAAACCGGCTACAATATCCGCGCCCTTTTGGGGGTGACGCAAAATGTCGATGTTACTTTAAAGCCGTTAGGGCTTCCCGATATGATGGATCGGGCAGCCGTAGAGGCGGCACTGGCGAAGGTGGCGCAATTGCGCCCGGATTTGTTGGCGCTCAAGGCCGGGTATGAAAGCCAGGAGCAGAGCTTGCGGGAAGCAGTTCTGGCTCAGTTCCCGAGCCTTCAGCTTGGGGTGACGAGGCTCTCCGATACCGTGGGAGACCGTTCCGACATCGGGCGCACCGTCCATGCCGTCAGCATTGGCGCCACGCTTAATCTTCCGCTTTTCGATCATAATCAGGGCAATATCGCCATCCAGAAGACGACGAGGGCGCAACTCCTGGCCGAATATCAGGCGCGTCTGGATCAGACCAGCAGCGATTCCTGGCGCATCTGGAGCGAGATGCAGGAATTGAATGCCGCCATTGCAGAAATGCAGGCGCGCCTCCCCCAGTTGGAGACGGCCGCGCAGAATGCGGAGCGCGCCTATATGGCCGGGGATTTGCCTGCTCTCACCGCCGTCACATTGCAAAGTGCGGTGATTACCCGCCAAGCCGAACTTTCCGATCTGAAACAATCCCTGTGGAGCGATGCCATCGCACTTGCCAGCGTGCTGGGGACGCAGATCGAACCCGTCGTTGACATGAAGGAAACAATGCCATGAAGCGCCCGCTCGTCCGATGGACAACACTTGCGAGCGTACTCGCGACAATTCTGATCCTTGCCGGCATTGGGTATTACGCGGGCCTGTTCGGCGCGGGTGAAAAGGCCGACGCGAACGCTCCCGGCGATGCGGAGATCAAAGGCACGGCGACCGTAACGACCGTCGAAGTGACCCAGGGAATGCTGTCTCCGACCGCCGTCGCCTATGGCACCGTCAGTTCCTCGCCGCAGAATTCCTACGTCATCCAGATTCCGCGCGATGGCGTGTTCAAGGCCGTGAATGTTCGCGATGGAGATGTGGTGCGGAGCGGCCAGCCGATCGTCACCGTCGTTACGGCGGCTGCCAATACGACCGCGTTCGAGCAGGCGAAATCCGCCGCGGACTTCGCGGCCCGCGACGTGCAGCGCGTGGAACGCCTCTTCGCCGAAAAGCTTGCCACCAACGATCAGGTCGCGACAGCCCGAAAGGCCCTCGAAGACGCCAGGATTCAACTCGACGCGCAAAGCAAGATCGGGGCCGGAGCGGGCGAAGAGATCATTCGCGCGCCGTTCGATGGCGTGGTCACGGGGCTCATGGCCGTTCCCGGCGACAAGGTGCAAGCCAACAACACCATCGCGACCATCGTCAGCCGCTCCAACCTGACCGTTCAGCTCAGTCTCGAACCGGAGGATGCCGCCAAGCTCGCCCCCGGAGCGGCGGTCAAGCTCAGCAATACGTTCGGCGGGGACGCAATCGAGGGCAAACTCAGATCGGTCGGCGCAAGCGTCGATCCGATGACGCATCTGGTGAAGGCTCTTTGCGATGTTCCGGCGGCGGCAGGCGCCCATCTCGAATTGGGCGCGACGCTGGTCGCGCACATCGAACTCCCGCCGAAACAAGGCATCCTGGTGCCACGCACAGCGCTGCTGGAGGACTCAAGCGGCCCTTACATTTTCACCATCTCGGAGGACACCGCGCACAAGCAAAACGTGAAAGTCCTTGTCGAAACCGACGACATGGCGCTGATCGACGGAGTCGATCCGGCTCTCGGCACCAAGGTTGTCGTGAACAACAATACCGAGCTTGACGACGACACGCCCGTCGAGGAGACGAAGTCATGAATCTCGCCCTTTGGGCCTCGCAGCATCGTCGCTCTCTGATCTTCCTGTTGTTGGTCGCCGCGGTTGCAGGTGCGTTCAGTGCGTTCAATCTGCCGGTAGCGCTATTCCCCCAAGTCAACTTTCCGCGCATCGCGATCACGATCGATGCCGGCGATCAGCCCGCAAACCAGATGGTCACGCTGGTGACGCGGCCGGTCGAACAAGTGGTGAAGAGCGTTCCGGGTCTTGTCGAAGTGCGCTCAACGACAAGCCGCGGCACCTCGGAAATGTCGCTCAACTTCGATTGGGGTATCGATATGTCGGTGGCGACTCTGCAGGTGCAGGCGGAGATCAGCCGCATCCTGCCCAGCCTGCCACAGGGCACCACCTTCGACATCCGCCGCATGAATACCAATGTCTTCCCGGTCGCCGCCTACAGTCTGACCTCGGACAAGCTTCCGCTGCTCAAGGTTCGCGAGATTGCGGAAACCGAGTTGCTGCCTCTGCTGTCCTCCATCAGGGGCGTGCAGCGTGTCGAGGTGCTGGGCGGGGCGCCGCGGGAGGTGCGGGTCGATGTCGATCCGGGGCGTCTGGCGAGTTTCGGCCTCGCGATGGACGATGTGAACAAGGCGCTGCAAGGCTCCAATGTGCTTGAAGCGGTGGGTCTGGTCGCGGACCGCCACAAGCTGCTTCTGACCCTGTCGGACAACCAGCTCAAGACCGCGGCCGATGTGCGGAATATCGTGCTGCATACGAGTAGCGGCGGCAATCCCGGCAGCGGTCCGGGCGGTGTCATTTATCTTTCCAACATCGCGCGCGTATACGAGACCGAGGCGCCGAATTACGGCATCGTCACGGCGGACGGAAAGCCTGCCATCATCCTGCAGGTGAAACAGCAGCAGGATGGAAACACCGTCCAGATCGTGAACGATATCAAGTCCACGCTCGCCTCCTATGCGCCGAAGCTGCCGCGCGATTTCCATATCAGCAACTGGTACGACCAGAGCGAGCTTATTTTGGGCTCAGCGAACAGCGTCTTTGAAGCGGTCCTCATCGGCGTGGCGCTCGCCGGGCTGGTGCTGCTCGCCTTCCTGCGCAACATCAAGATCACCGTCATCACGCTGATCGTGGTTCCGGCCGTGCTCGCGTCGACCGTGCTGCTGCTGTCCGTGCTCGGCATGAGCTTCAACATCATGACCCTTGGCGGCATGGCGGCCGCGATCGGCCTCATCATCGACGACGCCATCGTGATGATCGAGCAGATCGAACGAAGGCTGCACAGCAGGGGGGAGAAAGGGCGGCAAGAAATTCGCGCCGCAACCTGGGAATTCCTCAAACCGCTGGCCGGTTCTTCCGCGGCGACCATTATCATCTTCATTCCGCTGGCCTTTCTGACCGGCGTGACGGGCGCTTTCTTCAAAGCTCTGTCGCTGACTCTGGCGGCATCGCTGATCGTTTCCTTCCTCGCCGCATTCTTCGCCATCCCATTGATGGCCGATTTCTTCATGACGGCGACGGCGAACAAGGACCACGCCGGTCCGATTTTCCGGCGGGTGCTGTCGGGGTACCGGCGGATCTTTCAGGGGCTGCTGCGAAATCCGGCGCTCGCATTACCGGTGGTCGCCGGATTCCTCGCCATCGGTTATCTCGCCTACACCCATGTCGGCACGGGGTTCATGCCGGTGATGGATGAAGGCGGATTCGTGTTCGACTACATCGCGCCCGCCGGCAATTCGTTGCAGGACACGGACAAGATGCTGCAGCAAGTCGAGAAGATCATTCGAGCGACACCGGAAGTACTGACCTATTCCCGGCGCACAGGCTTGCAGCTTGGCGGCGGCCTTACCGAACCGAACACGGGCGATATCTTCATTCGCCTGAAACCTCAGCCGCGGCGTTCCATCGAAGAGGTGATGAACGAAATCCGGACCAAGTCCCAGATGGTGGTGCCCGGCCTGGACATCGAAACGGCCCAATTGATGGAAGACCTGATCGGAGACCTGACGGCGGTGCCACAGCCCATCGAGGTCCAGATTTATGGCGACGACCCGAATGTGCTTTTCGCGCTGGCGCCCAAGGTCGCCGATGCGATTCAGGCCGTCCCCGGCATTACGGAAATCGAGAATGGCGTCATCATCGCGGGCGACGCCTTGGACATTCATGTCGATCCGCTGAAGGCCGGCGCCGAAGACCTCACACCCGATGCCGTCACGAGCCAAATCAATGCGTATCTGACCGGCAGCGTGGCGACGCAATTGCGCAATGTGGACCGCAGCATCGATGTTCGGGTCACGATTCCGCAGAACCTGCGTTCCACGCCGAACGACATAAGGGCGCTCCGAATCGAGGCGCCGGACGGGCATTTCGTGGCGTTGAGCCGCGTCGCCGATGTCAGCCTGCTGACCGGCCTGCCGGAAATCACCCGCGACAATCTCAAGCCGATGGTTGCCGTGACGGCGCGTATCGTTGGGCGCGACCTGGGCACGACGGCTGCTGACGTAAAGGCGCTGCTCGACAAATCAGGGCTGTTCACCCAGGGGACCTATTACCAGCTCGGCGGTCTTTATGCCCAGCAGCAGATCGCGTTCCGCGGACTGCTGGTGGTGTTGGCCGCCGCTTTCGCGCTGGTATTCTTTCTGCTGCTCTATCTCTACGAGAGCGTTAGGATGGCCGTCGTGATCATCGCGATGCCGCTTGGCGCCATGTCGGCGGTGTTCATCGGACTTTGGGTGACGGGTGTGGAGCTGAATATCTCGGCGATGATGGGAATGACCATGATCGTCGGCATCGTCACCGAAATCGCGGTGTTCTACTTCTCCGAATACGAGTTGCTCACGCGGGAAGGCATTTCGCACAACAGGGCCGTCGTCGAGGCCGGCGTTAACCGCTTTCGTCCCATCGCGATGACGACAATCGCGGCGATTCTGGCGCTGATGCCGCTGGCATTGGGTCTTGGGCAGGGTTCTGCGATGCAGCAGCCTCTGGCAATAGCAATCATATCGGGATTGGTCGTGCAGATGCCGCTCGTTCTTCTGGTGATGCCGCTGGCATTCTGGTTATGGAGCAGCAAATCAAGCCGCGAAACCGAGGAGGAGCCCGTGTTGGGGGTGGCGAAATGGCCGGCAGAATGACATCGGGTGCGTTCGTTGCGGCCTCACCGCGGGCGCCTGTGCCAGGCGGTGAGGCGTTGCCTGTCTCTCCATGTGCATCATTTGGCTGTCACCCCGCCACCGAACCGATGGCCGGGATTCTAAAGGGAGGAAACCTGTGAAAGCGATTTCCGTCGCCGTTTTAGCGTTTTCGGTAGGAATGTCCGCAGCAGCCTTTGCCGCGGCGCCGCAGTACAAGATCGTCGATCGCATCAAGGTTCAGGATGGCGGCTTCGATTACGCCACCTTCGATCCCGTCAAGGGACAAGTCCTCATGGCGCGTCCGACCCTTACCACCACGATCGATGTGAAGACCGGGAAGGTTGGCGAAATCAAATCAGCGGTCAGGGGCCATATCGCTTTGCCCATTCCAGGAACGCCGCTGCTCGTGGTGACGCAACGGGCCGGAAACATTCTGATCGTCGACGGCTCGACGGATAAGGTCGTGGCGACGCTGAAGGGCGGCAAGAACCCCGACGGCGCGACCTATGATCCGGCCACGAAGCTTGTGTTTGCAATGAACCATGATGGCGGCGACTCGACCGTCATCGATCCGGCCACGAAGAAAGTCGTCGCTACGATTCCGATCGGCGGCGATTTGGAATTTGCCGTGCCGGACGGAGCCGGCAAGGTGTTCGTCAACATCGAGGACAAGAACCAGATCGCGGTGATCGATACCAAGGCGAAAAAGGTGACCGCCCGCTATCAGCTCAAAGATTGCGATGGCCCGACGGGGTTGGCTTATGACGCCGCCGATAAGTTCCTGATTTCCTCGTGCGATGGAGTGGCGAAAGTGACCCGTGCTGACAACGGTATGGAAGTCGCTTCCCTGAAAATCGCGAACCAACCCGACGCGGTCATCTTCGATCCGATGCGAAAGCTTGCCTTCATTCCCTGCCGGACCCCGGGCGTTCTGGAGGTGCTTTCCTTCGCCGATCCGGCCCATATCAGCGTCGTCCAGCATCTGACGACGCAGCTCGGCACCCGCACCGGGACACTGGATCCGGCAACCGGACGGATCTACAGCATGGCGGCGAAATTCGGCGCTCCCGCAACCGCGGGCGGACGCCCGCAAGCGGTCGAATCGACCTATGAAGTTCTGGTAATTGCACCCTGAACGGCTATAAGCGAACGCATGGCGGGAGGCCCTCCAATACCTCCCGCCGTCAACGGAGGATTCCATGAAACAGTGGTTTTGCGCGTCGATATTGGTGCTGCTGCCCGTCGCCGGAATTGCCGCGGATGCGCCGCCCGATTGGGCCTACCCTGCGACGCCTCCCGGCTTCCAATTGCCTCCGCCCAATAGCCAGCCGCTGCATGTGAAGGGCAGCACCGTTACCTTCACTGAAAAAGACGTAGGCGATTCCTTCAACCCGCCGGATTGGTTTCCCAGCGAACATCCGCCCATGCCCGATCTCGTAAAGCACGGCAAGGCGCCGGTCGTGCACGCCTGCGACCAGTGTCATTTGGCGAACGGTCTCGGCCATCCGGAATCCGCCAACCTGACCGGGCTTCCCGCAGGCTACATCCAGGAGCAATTACAACAGTTCCGCAACGGAACGCGCAAAAGCTCCGTCGCGGCGCGCTCAGGCAATATGATCGCGTTTTCCAAGGGGCTGACGGACGACGAAGTCAAAGCAGCTGCCGATTATTTCTCTTCGATCAAGCAGACGGTTTGGACTAAGGTGGTCGAGACCGACACCGTGCCCAAGACCTATGTCGGTGAAGGCAATATGCGCTTCGTCTCCGCCGGGGCGAAGGAGCCGATTGGCCGGCGGATCATCGAAGTGCCCGAAGAAGAAGAAGGTGCAAAGGTTCGCGACCCTCATTCACCCTTCATCGCCTATGTACCGACCGGCAGCATCAAGGCGGGCGAAACGCTTGCCGCCACGGGCGGCAATGGCAAGACCTTTCAGTGCAGCATCTGTCACGGCCCCGATTACAAAGGCGTGGGCAATGTGCCAGGTTTGGCCGGCCGCGGCGCGATCTACATCTTCCGGCAGTTGTACGATATCCAGCATGGGACACGGACCGGCACCGCGGTCGCCCTGATGCAGCCGGTTGTCGCCAAGCTCTCCCAGGATGACATGATTGCGCTTGCGGCCTTCATGTCCTCGCGCACGCCGTGACCGTTGCGCGATGTCTTTGTGTTCTTTGAGCGTTTCACAAAAAGCGCCCCGCGGCCTTGCGGAGCGGGGCGAGGGGGGAGTGTGCGCCGATCCAGAAAGCGCACACATAATACTAAAACAGGATGCCCGCCGAGCTTAGTTGTCCTTTGGTAACATCGGGATTTTGGTCATGGAGTTCCCAATCGATCCGCTGAGGCGGGCGCAATGAATGAGATGCGAGCGCGGCCCATCGTACCCACGGCGCCCTAAGCGAAATTGTCGAGCGTGTTTACACGGTTGATAGGGGAGCTGGCGGCGAGGATTGCCGCGCGCAGCCCCTGCGGGGCTGCCGACGCGCCGGCATTCATCTGCGCACCTTCCGATCTGTTGAACCGATCTATTAAAACGCGTGCGAACAGAAGATGACTCGCATGAATGCCCAAGGCCGCTCAGGGCCCAAGTTCCACAGATGGAAGGCCGATTAGGCGGTTTCGATACAGTAAGTGAATCATGAAAGCTGAAGCGGAGCGGTGAATTTGGGTTCGACCTCGAATATCGGCAAGGAATAAGTAGAACCACGTAAGGCTTAGCCCGTCAGGGTAATTCCCAAGCTGCTTTCGCTGAGGACTGCAGATAGGAACGCTTCCGCGTTGGGGAATTGCTCCTCCGCGAATCTGGAGAAGCGTGTACCCGTGCATTCGGAATTGGAAATTGGCGGTTTTTACGAGCACATAGCTGCTGAGTTCGAAGCGCTCGCAAATGACATGAGAAGCTGCCGCACCACGTGCGCGCTTTCTGGTTTTCTCGTGAGCGCCGCTCAGCAAATCCGGCAAGACGCCCCCGGCGTCGCGCTCAAGCTCTCGCGACAACGGGCCACACCCGTCTCCGAGCTAAAGCAGCACAACTCCTAATCAATCAGCAAAGACGTCGATCGTAAAAGGGAGGCCCGGCGCACATGGCCGCAGGACCGGATGATGAGGATTATTCCGCTCTCTTAAGTGGAATCGCAAAGGAACTTGAAGGCATGGCGGCAGCACTGAGAAACGGGACGTTGAACAGACAGGACCTGAGCCGTACCGCGGCCGATCTTGAACGAATGGCCACCCTGGTACGGTCACGCCCGGAATCCGACGGAGACTTCGCCGACAGACTCGAGGCTCTTGCGAAGAGCATTCGCGAGAAGGCTAGCCGCCGCAATGGGCACGACTGAGCAAAGGCCGGGTTGCGGGCGATGTTTGCCTTGTGATGGTCGCTCACGTATTCGGCTTTAAGTGGCGACCCCGGCAGGACTTGAACCTGCGACCCACAGCTTAGAAGGCTGTTGCTCTATCCAGCTGAGCTACGGGGTCATCGGCACGCCGGAATTCAGACGTCAGAAATCCGGTATCAGAAGCAGAATACAGAAATCGGGCGCCAGACGCAGTCATTTCTGAACGCCGATTTCCCGTGCCTCAATGCGACCAGGGAATCTTCCGGTCGAAGCGGAAATTGTCGGAATAGGATTTCGTCTTGGGGGCCGGCTTGTGCGGCTCGAAAACCTGATACGGAATCCGGTTCTTCGCGGCGTAGGCGACCGCCTCTTCCATCGTGTCGAACTCCAGCGCCACCTGCTGGCGCATATCGGAAGACGCCGTCCAGCCCATCAGCGGCTCGATCTCGCGGGCCCGTTCGGGTTCGTATTCCAGCACCCATTTCCTGGTGCGGGCTTTGCCCGACTGCATCGCAGTCCTCGACGGCTGATAAATCCGCGCGAGCATTCTCTTCCCCTTCTGGCGAGCCGGCTTCGGAACCAATCCGAAGACTGAGCCTGCCGCCTTAATAATATTCTTCCCGGCGCGGCAATTTGAGCTGGTCGCGGAAGACGTTCTCGGACATCGGTTCGTTCTCGTATGCTCCGATGCCGGTTGTCCAGAGTTCTTCGTCCTCGCTCTTCTTGATGCCGTAAAGACAATGATAGGAATGTATCAGCTCATGGGCCAGAACAATGAACGGGCGCGCCGGTTCGCCTTTCGACGTGATGAACTGCGCATTCGTGAACATCATGTCGCAAACGCTGCCCTGACCATTCTCGGAATCCTCGGTCGATAGCGCGGCATTGCAGCTGCTTCCGATGATGTAATGGTTGCAGCCTCTGGGCGCCACATATCTGTTCACGCCGGGCGCCGGCACGATCTTGCCGAACATCGGCGCGTGCCCCGATTCGACATATTTGACCTTTTGCGGCTTGGCCATGACGTTGATGCCTGCCGGGAACGTGCCCCGGAAACGCGGCAGCGCGTCGCAAATCAGTTTCAGCAAGGTCTTGCCGACGGCGCAGGATTCGATGATCCGCATATTCTCGACGAAGATAGCCTTAAAAAAGGGATTCAGACCCGGGTCATAGCAAACGGCAAAGCCCCCGAAATCGGGAAGCACCTCCGTCGTTTCAGCCATGAGCGTTCTCCATTGCGTAAGTCGTGACTGGAACACCCGCTGACAGGGCGATGGGCGTGCAGGCCCAGGATGTAAAAAGTTGGTCGGGGCGGTGTGATTCGAACACACGACCCTCTGCTCCCAAAGCAGATGCGCTACCAGGCTGCGCCACGCCCCGGCCGATAGCTTGGGAGATACACGCTGGACCGACGGTCTTCAAGCGGCAGCCAGGATCAACGCATGTTCCCGAAAATCGCAGCGTGCACCTTGTCGCCGGGTTTGGCCCCGATTTCGGCGGCGCGGCCGCCCGCGAGCTCCAGCACGGCCCGCACCGGCTCATAAGACGGAATGCTGTCTTCCGAGAGGGGCTTCGCATTGGCCGCGATGCGCGCGATTGTCCCGTCCGCCTTGATGAAGAACATGTCGAGCGGCACGATCGTATTCTTCATCCAGAAATTCTGTTCGCCCTCTTTCACGAAATCGAACAGCATGCCCGCATTGGGCGCGACCGATTTGCGGAACATCAGACCCCGCTCCTGCTGGTCCCAGGTCGTCGCCATCTCGACCGTGAAGCGCTGCGGCCCTTTGGCCGTATCGATGATCAGCGGCTGCTGCGGAAGCGTGGGTTGCGGGGCCGTAATCTCCGCCGCGAACACCACGGCGGCGAAGCCGAACGAGAAGAGCAAAGCGAGGATGGCGCGCATGGTCGGGAGCTTACAGTTGCGGTCGCGTGAGGCAAGTGGCGACGTTAAAAATCAGGAGTCGAGCACTACGATCTCGGCTGCGAGCTGGCCCTTGGGTCCGTCCCCCGCCCTGACCTTGACCCGCTGGCCGGGGAAGAGTTCGCGGATGCCCGAGCGCCGGAGCGTCTCCATGTGCACGAAAACGTCGGGCGAATTGGGATCGCGCGACACGAAGCCATAGCCCTTGCCGCGGTTGAACCATTTCACCGTGGCTTCGAAGGCCGGACCTTCCGCTTGCGCGGCAAAATGAAGCTCGCGGGCGCCATCACCATTCGGCGTCGCCGTGCTGTTGTCGAGCTCCAGCACGCGGATGGCCTGAAAGCCTTTCGGGCGCTGCACGGCTTCACAGGTGACGCGCGCGCCTTCCTGCGCCAGCTTGAAGCCGGATTGACGAACGCAGGATTGATGGAGAAGAACATCGCCCTGGATTCCATTGCCCGGCTTGATGAAACCATAGCCCTTGACGGAATCGAACCATTTGACTCGGCCCGTGACCTGCACGACCGCCTCGCCATCTCCCGGAGACGGCAGAATCTTTGTTTCAACGCCCACTGTTTGCCCCATCCCCCCAGATGTTGTTTTAAAGTTAACACAATTGTGAAGAAGGGAGAAGATGGCGATTGGTGACGCTCTGCGGCGCCCCGCCGGAGGCCGGCGGCGGTCTCAACCCGATTTGCTGAAGGCACACATCTCATGGATTTCAAAGGGAAATATGCGATTCCGGCGGCCCCCGATCAGGTCTGGGAGGCGCTCCATGACGCGTCCATGCTGATGGCCGCGATCCCTGGTTGCGAGGCGGTGGAGAAGCTTTCTCCCAACCAGTTCAAGGCGCGCGCCACTCTCAAAATTGGGCCGGTGAAAGCCCGCTTCGAGGGCAAGGTGGAGCTGCAGCAAACCCCCGCGCCCGAAGGGGTCGCCTATGCGGCGACGCTGAAGGGCGAAGGCCAAGGAGGAGCCGCGGGTTTCGCGCGCGGCGAATCACAAGTCCGTCTGTCTGCGGACGGTTCCGGTACGCTTCTGGAATATGACGCGAAAGCAACGATCGGCGGACGGCTGGCCCAGGTCGGGCAGAGGCTGATCGACGGCGCCGCAAAAGCACTTGCCGATGAATTCTTCACGAAGTTCGCAAGTCAGATGCAGGCGCGCGAGCAACCGGCTCCCGTAGCGGAACCGCCGGCCGCGGCACCCGCCGTCTCCGTCAACGAGGGCTTGGCGCCTCAAGTGTGGGTCGCGGGTCTCATCGGCATCATCATCATTCTCTTGATCGTCTTTTCGATTGTGCTGTAACCCCAGCCCCTCTAGTCGTCTCTCTGAATACGCATGGAAGATTTCATGACGGCCCTTTCAATGACGGTGAACGGCGCGCCCATCGAAGCCGACGTCGAAGACCGTATGCTGCTGGTGCATTTTCTGCGCGATCGCCTGCATTTGACCGGCACGCATGTCGGCTGCGACACCAGCCAATGCGGCGCCTGCGTCGTGCATGTGAACGGGCGCGCAGTGAAATCCTGCACCATGTTTGCCGTCCAGGCCGACGGCGATGCGATCACCACCATCGAGGGGCTTGCCAAGGAGGGGACGCTGCATCCGGTGCAGGCAGCGTTCCAGGAACATCATGGGCTGCAATGCGGATTCTGCACCCCGGGCATGATCATGACGGCGGTCGATCTCATTGCCCGGCACGGGGTATGCGATGAAGCGACCATCCGCCGGGAGCTCGAAGGCAATATCTGCCGCTGTACAGGTTACCTCAACATCATCAAGGCGATCCGCGTCGCATCGGAAGGCGCGCGCTAGGACATGTACACGTCACCATTCCATTATATCCGCGCAAAGACGCTCACCGAAGCCGAAACGCTGTTCGGCCAATCGGAGGATGCACGCTATCTCGCCGGCGGTCAGACGCTCATTCCCACCATGAAGCAAAGGCTCGCCGCTCCCGCCGATCTGATCGACATCGCCCGGATTGCTTCGCTCGCTTTCATCCGGCGCGATGGGGACGCGCTCGTGATCGGCGCGGGCACCTGCCATGCCGACGTGGCGCGTTCCGACGAGGTGTGTAAATCGCTTCCCGCGCTTGCGGTTCTGGCGGGCGGCATCGGCGATCCGGCGGTGCGGCACAAGGGAACGCTCGGCGGCTCGATCGCCAACAACGATCCGGCCGCAGATTATCCGGCGGGTGTCCTCGGAACCGGCGCGACCGTCAAGACGACGCGGCGCTCGATTGCTGCGGATGAATTCTTCACCGGCATGTTCGAGACCGCGCTCGAACCCGGAGAGATCGTCACCGAGGTTTCGTTTCCGCTTCCTATACGTGCGGGTTACGCCAAATTTCCCAACCCCGCCTCGCGTTACGCGATGGCGGGGGTTTTCGTCGCCGATTTCGGCGCGACCGTCCGTGTGGCGGTGACCGGGGTCGCGCCTTGCGTCTTCCGTCTTCCGGAAATGGAAGGGGCCCTCTCAGCGAATTTCACGCCGGAGGCGATAGCGGGCATCGCCCTTTCTCCCGAGGGCCTCAACGCCGACCTTTTCGGGTCGGCCGAATATCGGGCGCATCTCGTGAATGTGATGGCGAGGCGCGCGGTCGAAGCTGCGCTATAATGGCCGCCATGGATGATGCCCACGCGAATGCTCTCGCCGATCCGCTCGCTGCGGCCACGGCGTGGATGGACGGCAAACACAAGGTAGCCCTTGCGACGGTCACGCGCACCTGGGGTTCGGCTCCGCGTCAGGCCGGGAGCCAAATGGCGGTGCGGGACGACGGCGCCTTCACCGGCTCGGTCTCCGGCGGCTGTGTCGAAGGCTCCGTAATCGGAGAGGCGCAGGCAGCACTTCACGACGGACGCCCGCGCAATCTGAAGTTCGGGGTCAGCAATGAGGACGCCTGGGCGGTCGGTCTCGCCTGCGGCGGAACCATCGAGATTCATGTGGCCCCGGTTCTCGCGGCCTCTCAGCAAGCCGTTATTGGCGAACTCGAGCGCGCACGTGAGGCCAGACGCGCCGTCGTGCTCGCCAGCGATCTTGCGAGCGGCGATAGCCGTGTGGTGTTTCCCGATGCGGGCGACGATCCCTTGGCTGCGCTCGCGCGCGCTCAGACCCGGCGCGACGAGAGCGCCACGGTCGAGCTGAACGGGAAATCCTGGTTCCTGACGGTGTTCAACCCACCGCTCGATCTGGCGATCATCGGCGCGGTCCATATCGCCCAGCCGCTTGCGCGCATGGCCGCGCTCGCCGATTACGCGGTGCGCATCGTCGATCCTCGCACGGCCTTCGCTACGGAAGAGCGATTCCCCGGCGTGACGCTATCGCATGTTTGGCCGGATGAAGCTTTGGCTTCGGCGCCGCTGACCCCGCGGAGTGCTCTCGTCGCACTGACACACGACCCCAAGCTCGACGATCCTGCGCTGACGGCAGCCCTCAGATCGGATGCGTTCTATGTGGGCGCGCTGGGCTCGCGCACGACGCATGCGCGCCGGCTCGAACGGTTGAAGGCGCAAGGGTTCAGCGATACGGAACTTTCGCGGATCAAGGGGCCGATCGGGCTCGATATCGGGGCGCGTTCTCCGCCCGAGATTGCGATTTCCGTTCTGGCGGAAATGACTGCAACCCTGCGCAAAGCCTAAAAAAGAGCCGGGCGGTTTAGGGATAGGGGGCCGCCCGGCTAAAGGGTTCACGCGCGAAGTTTCGTGTCCCCAAGGTCTCTAAAAGACCTTATCTTGGTCCCAAAGCTTTCCCGAAAAGCGGGTAAACCGCATCGCTCTTTGCCGTTTCCACTAAATGACATATTTTGCGACAGCTTCGCTCTTGCAGGGCGGGAAGGCATCAGGATGTTAAGCGGTAGCCCACAAGGGACAAAAATGGTGCCGGAGAGCGGCGTCCAGCCGCACATCTTGGTCGTCGATGACGCACGCGACATTCGCGAGCCGTTGGTGCGCTACCTCAAGGAAAGCGGCTACCGGGCTTCCGCTGCCGACGGCGCTCAGGCGGCGCGCCGGCTGATGCGCACCTCAGCCATCGATTTGGTCATTCTCGACATCATGATGCCCGGCGAGGACGGCCTGTCGCTTTGCCGCTCCATCCGAGAAAACTCGGGGATTCCGGTCATCATGCTGACCGCGCGCGGGGAGGAACTCGACCGCATCGTAGGTTTGGAGGTGGGTGCGGACGACTACGTCGCCAAGCCCTTCAACCCGCGTGAGCTGCTTGCCCGCGTGGGCGCCGTGCTCCGCCGGACGAATACCCTCCCGCCGCGCCTGCGCGGGCCCACCGCCGAGCGCTACCGCTTCGGCGAATGGACCTTCAACGCCGCCCAGCGCGAAATCGTCGGGCCTGAGGGCCTTGCGATGCCGCTATCGAGCGGCGAGTTCAAGCTCCTGATGGCCTTCCTGGAAAGGCCCAAGGTGGCGCTTTCCCGCGAACAATTGCTGGACCTGACCAAGGGGCGCGATGCGGAAGTGTTCGACCGTTCGATCGACAACCAGGTCAGCCGGCTCCGGCGGAAGATCGAGCAGGATCCAAAAAATCCGCGCTATATTAAGACCGTCTGGGGCGGCGGATACATGTTCACCTCCGATGTGGAGATTTTGTGATGCGGGCCTTTACGACGCTCAGATCGCAATTCGTCGTGGTGGTTGCCACCGCGGTGATCCTGTCCAATCTTTCCGTGGTCGCGATTCTGGAGGTTGCCCGCGAAGGCGATCTGCAAAGCGCGCGGGTTAACGCGGCGGTGGATCGCGTCGCGGCCGTGTTCCGCTATGTCATGACAATTCCCGAATCCCAGCGCGATTCCGCCGTCGCCACCCTGAGCGGGAATCTGTTCCATTATTCGATCGCGGCGCGACCGCCCTTCAGCGCCAGGACCATGAGCGCGGAAGAAAAGCAGATGGCGGCCGATCTGTTGGGCGGCGAAAGACTGAAGGGTTTGGGACCTGCGCGGGTGCGCCTGCTGGAACCGAGCGGCCCGACCCTCAACAACGATGGCGCCGCTTTTGAAATTACACAGGCGCTGCCGGAGCGCCGCGGCTGGCTGACAGTGCAATTCGCGCGGCCGCCGACGCCCTCGCCCGAGCCGCCGATTCTGATCGCGGCCGCGCTTGGAACGATCCTAAGCAGCGCCGCCGCCGCCTGGCTCGCAGGCCGCGTATCGCGGCCTTTGTCGGAGCTTGCCTTCGCCGCCGATGCGGTCGCACGCGGCCGCGCCACGCCAAAGCTGTCCGCGCGCGGTCCCGCCGACATTCGCCGCGCGTCGGAAGCCTTCAACGAGATGAGCCACCGCGTCACGCGCACGCTCGAAAGCCATCGTCAGCTTCTCTCCGCGGTTGGACATGACTTAAGGACGCCGCTCGCGGCCATGCGCATCACCGCCGAATTCGTCGAGGACGAGGAAGTGCGCGAAAGGCTGCTGCGCAATCTTGAAGAATTGCAGTCCATGACCGAGGCGGTGCTTTCCGCAGCGCGCTCGGGGCCGGGCGAAGAACCGCGCCGGGTCGATCTCGCGACGCTGATCGAAAGCGTCTGCGACGACCTGATCGAGCTCAATCAGCCGGTGGAAGTCGAGATTCAGGGTGTAGCCCCTTGCAACTGCCGGCCCAACGAAATCAGGCGGGCAGTTCGCAACCTCATCGAGAATGCGGTCCGCTATGGCGGCGTCGCCCGCGTCACGCTCAAGAAGGAACCGGAATTCTTTGTGGCCACCATCGACGACGATGGACCCGGCATCCCGGAGAACCGGTTGGAGGAGGTATTCGAGCCTTTCGTGCGGCTGGAAGAATCCCGCAGCAATGTCACGGGCGGTTCGGGTCTCGGGCTGACGCTCACCCGCTCCATCGCGCATGAGAATGGCGGTGAGGTCGTACTCGAGAACCGGCGTGCCGGTGGCCGTATCGTGGGGTTGCGCGCTTCCCTGCGCTTGCCGCGCGAGAAGGCCCGGAAGGAGGCCGCCGCCCCGGTGGTTGCCCCGGAGACCGCCTCCACCTAACGTCCTGCCATGCGGTTCGGAACCTTTCCGCTCGGCGAGGCCGAGGGCGCCATTCTCGTGCATTCGCTGCGCGCCGGCGGCCGGCTGTTCAAGAAGGGCCGCGTGCTCAGGAAACCCGATCTGGACGCGCTCGCCGCCAGCGGAATCGCCACTGTCACGGGGGCGCGCCTCGAGCCTGGCGACATTCCGGAGGACATCGCGGCAACCCGCGTGGCCGAGGCCTTCGCGGGCGAGGGAACCAGGCTCAGCGCCGCCTTCACCGGCCGGACAAATCTTTATGCGGAGCAATCGGGCCTCGTCGTGTTCGATCCCGCAGGTGTGGACGCCGTCAACCTTATCGACGAATCCGTGACCCTCGCGACGCTTCCGCCTTACGCCACGGTTTCGCCCGGCGAGATGATCGCGACCGTGAAGATCATTCCGTATGCCGCACCGGAACGAGCGGTCGCAGCTGCAGCCAAGGCTGCGTCGGAAGCGCGTATCCGCGTGGCGCCCTTCGCGCCCAAACGGGTCGCGCTGATCTCGACCGAGCTGCCGGGGCAGAAGCCCGCCCTTCTGGACAAGAACCGCTCCGCGCTCGAAGCCCGTCTTGCGCCGCTCGGCGGTTCGCTCGTGTTCGAACGGCGAGTACCTCATCGAACCGATGCCGTGACGGACGCCCTGCGCGCGGCCGAGGCGGCAAAGCCGGAGCTTCTGTTCGTGTTCGGCGCCTCGGCGATCACCGACCGGCGGGACGTCATCCCGGCGGGAATCGTCGCGGCCGGTGGCGCGGTCGCCCATTTCGGCATGCCGGTCGATCCCGGCAATCTGTTGCTGCTGGGAAGCCTGCACGGCCAGCCGGTGGTGGGGCTTCCAAGTTGTGCCCGGTCGCCCAAGGTGAACGGTTTCGATTTTGTGCTGCAGCGTCTGTTTGCCGATCTTCCGGTGACGCCAACTAGCATCATGCGCATGGGCGTCGGTGGCTTGTTGCAGGAGATTCCGACCCGGCCGCAGCCTCGCGATGTAGCCCCCTCGCCGCTGCGGGCGCCACGCATCGCCGCAATCGTGCTCGCCGCGGGTCTTTCTTCGCGCATGGGCTCGAACAAGCTGCTGCAGGAGTGGCGTGGAAAACCGCTGCTTCGCTGGACCGTGGAAGCAGCACTCGCGAGCGACACGAAACCGGTAATCGTGGTTACCGGCAACGAAGCGGCGAAAGTCGATGCGGCGCTGAAAGGGCTCGATGTGCGCTTCGTGCATAATCCCGATTACCGGGCGGGACTCAGCACATCGTTGAGAGCGGGGATTCGCGCTGTGCCAACTGACGCGGACGGAGCGATGGTGCTGTTGGGCGACATGCCCGAGATCGATCAGACGGTGATCGCCAAGATGATCGCCGCGTTTTCGCCGGCCGACGGGCGCTCGATCTGCGTCGCGCTGCACGAGCACAGGCGTGGGAACCCGGTGCTCTGGGCGCGCGCGTTCTTTCCCGAGATCGAGGCGCTTTCCGGCGACGAAGGGGCCAAGCGCCTGTTCGCCGCACATGAGGAACTGGTCTGCGAGATCGAGGCGGGTGCGGAGGCCTTACGCGACATAGACACGCCCGAGGCGCTCGCGGCCCTTCGCGCCGGGAGTGAAGCCCCCGTATGAGCGATTCCCTTTATGCCAAACCGCTGCTGCGTCTGGCGGCCGACGCGGTGGGCGCCGGCAGGCTCGATCCGTTCGACGCGGAGGGCCATGCACACAACCCGACCTGCGGCGACCGCGTATCGGTGACGTTGAGGCTTTCGCCGGAGGGCAGCATCACGGCGATTGGCCACGATGCGAAGGCCTGTGTGCTGACGCAGGCCTCCGCATCGATCCTCGGCGCGCACTTGGCGGGAGCCGATGCTGCCGCGGTCGAGAAATTGCGCGCCGATGTCGCGGCCATGCTGCGCGACGGCGACGCACCGCCCTACCCGTTCGGCGACTATGCAGCACTCAGCGGGGCTGCGGTCCATCGCAACCGCCACACCTGCGTGCTGCTTCCCATCGACGCGGTGCTCGATGCGTTGAAGACGACGTGAGTTATGATCGTTTGCGACGGCGCGGGATGCCGGCCGCACCCAAGCCGGAAAGCAGGATCAGCAGGCTTCCGGGCTCGGGCACAGGAATGAGGCGCCCTCCATTGCCGAGATTGTAATAGGTCCCGTGGAGATACGCGTTGTCTGCTTTTCTGGCGTTGTAATAGATGTCCAATCCGTTGCCGATGATGTTGGTCGCATCGTGCCCGGAGGTGTCCACGCCCAGGATTTCCGACACGTAGAAGGCGCGGCCCGCCGCGGTTCCGGTTCCGAGCACAAGGTCGTTGCCGACGTCGATGTCGAGTTCTTCCCAGGCAAAATTGTCATGGTAGCCGGCCGGGATATTGCCCAGATCGGACCCCGCCAGTTCAAACGCGTGGGAGGTGCCTGGAATGCCGCTGAATTCGAGAGTGGCGCCGCTGGTGTCCCATTGGGTGTTCTGGGTGCTGTGGTTCAGAAAATCGTTGTCGACCTGATAGACGTCACCTGCCGAAGCCTGAAGAACGCCGGTCGAATCGATGTTGAGATCGAGGACTTCGACGTGAGCAGGATCGCTGGCGAATGTGCCGTCAATCGTCAAGCTGCCTCCGAATGTCACGGAGGTATGGTCGATTTTGAGTGTCGCACCAGCCGCAACCGTGCCCCCGGCCGAAAAACTCTGCGGGGCGTTCAGCGTCCATGTGCCTGAATCGACGTTCAGCGTTTCGAAATTGCTGGCGACGCCGAGCGTGGCCGGGCCCGCGCCTGCGAGATGCAGCGCATCCGAACCGGCCCCTGCATCGACGGCGCCCGTCGAAGAACCCGTATACAGCGTCACTGTGTCGCCGCCCGCGCCCAGAGTTACGCTGCCGGTCACCGTACCGCTGTTGCTGAAGGTTTCGCCCGCACTGCCCGCCACCCCGGTGCCGAGTACCACACTCCCCGTGATGGTCCCCGAATTGGTGAGTGCGTTTGCGCCGCTCGCGGTAAGAACGGGTCCGGTCTGAAGCGTGGGATTGGTCCAATACTGGGAATCGATCGTGACGCTCCCGTTGATGTTACCGCTGTTGGTGATCGTATTCGCAAACGTGCTCCTGATAGCGATCGCCTCCCCATTGCTGCCGGTGATGTTTCCCAAGTTGTTCACGGACGCCGCGCCGAATGCATTTTGCAGGTTGGAATCGTCGACCGTGATCGCGCGCTGGTCGCTGGTGAGCGCGCCGCCCAACCGGTTGGTGATATTGCCGCCGCCGATCGTCACGGCTTCGTTCAGTTGACCGGCGACAGTGCCCACCGCCTTGATCGCACCGTAATTGTCGATGTTCGCGAGCCCATCGACATCGATACCGTCGCCATCGGTGCTGACCGCATTGCCGGTTATCGTGCCGTGGTTTGTGATCGTCGTCGTGGTATTTGACGCGGTATCGAGATTGATGCCGGAACCGTCCGATCCGGTGATGTTGCCGGAATTGTTGATGATCTGAGCCAGGTCCCCGGTGATGCCGTGCCGCGCGCCGGTAATTGAACCGCCCGACAGATTGTTCACCGTTCCGCTGTTCGACGTCTGAAAATCGACGCCGTCATTCTTGCTGAGGCTGCCCGTCGTCACATTGCCGGCCGCGACAAATGTGGAGAGGATTTGGCCGGAGTTGTAAATAACCGCGCCGTTTCCCGGCCTGACGGCATCGGCATCCTTGGCTTTCAAGATGCCCGTGGACTCGTTGGTGATGCTGACCACGCCCGTGGTCGACGAAATGGCGTCGAAGTCGATGGCCTGGCCATTGTTGCTGCCGCTTCCGGTCGACTGGATGGTGCCGGAATTGTCGACGACCACATGGCCAGTGCCCGTATCGGCATTGATGCGGAAGGCGTCTCCGTTCGAGGTGATGTTGCCGCTGTTGGTGACGGTGATGTTGTAATTGCCGGCGGCAAGCGAGTTGGTATCGATCGCACGGCCCGATGACGTGGAGGATTGGATCGTCCCGGAATTGGTGATGCGGACGTCGCCGCCATTAAGAATGACGGCGCGACTGCTGTTGACGATCAACTGGCCGGGCGATGTAACGGTTCCCGTTTCGCCCGCGTTGAGCGTTTGCTGGGCCGTGGTGGTGCCGCTGGTAATGTTGAAGGACGCCGCCAGTGCCTCCGGCGCCGTACCCAGCAGCAGACAAGACACAAGCAATGCCACGCGCCGTGAGCGCGTGCGCGAAGACCCCATGAACATGATCACCCCACTGTTTTGGTTGGGGGAAACCTAGTGGGGCTTCGTGACGCTCCGGTGACAGGCTCGGCGATTGTGGGCGCTACACCTCCGTGGAACGCGCGACCACCCGCGACACGAGGCCATAGGTCACGGCATCCTCCGCTCCGATCCAGAAGTTCCGGTCGGTGTCGTGGACGACCTTCTCGTAAGTTTGTCCGGTTTCGCGCGCGATGATGCGGTTGATCCGCTCACGCATCTTGATGATCTCTTCGGCTTCGATGGTGATGTCGGACGCCTGGCCGGTCACGCCGCCCAAGGGCTGATGCAGCAGGAAGCGCGTGTTCGGAAGGCAGAAGCGGTTTTCCTTTTCCGCGCCGAGGAAGATATGCGCGCCCGCGCTCGCGACCCAGCCGGTGCCGATCATCTTCACGCGCGGCCCGCAGAAGCGGATCATGTCATGGATCGTGTCGCCCGATTCCACATGGCCGCCTGGCGAGTTGATGATGACGCGGATGTCGCCCTGCCCGTCGGCTGCGTAGGCGATCAATTGGCCGCACACCCGCTCGGCCACTTTCATGTCGATCTCGCCGAAGATGAGCACCGTGCGCGCTTTGAACAGCGCCATCTGCACCGGCGCCATCGGCTGGTCGGGCTTCATGCCCTCGTTTTCTTTCTTCTCTTTCTCGTCGTCGTCGTCGAGCCTCGGATCAAATCCAGGGGCAGGCGGGATTCTTGTCATTTTCGAGTTGTCCTAAACGGGGGCTGAACAGACAGTGTAACGAAAGGTGGGTATGCCATCAAAGCGCGGCAAGGGCCGCCGTGAGGGCGGCGCCCAATCCATCGCGGATCACGAGATCGGCATAGTCGTCCTGATCGGTTTGGGTTCGGTTAAGGATCGCCAGCTTCGCGCCGCCACGCTTAGCCAGCAGCGGGAAGCCGGCCGCGGGGTATACGACAAGAGAGGAGCCGGCGACTAGGAAAAGGTCACAGGAGATTGTCGCCTCATGGGCGCGCCGCATGGCGTCTTCAGGCATAGCCTGGCCGAAGGAAACCGTGGCGGCCTTTATGTAGCCTCCGCAGTTGCAATCGGGCACATCGCCTTCCCGCACGAAAGCATCGCGCAAAGGGGCAATTTCGTAGCGCACCTGGCAATCGAGGCAGGTCGCGTAGGTGGTGTTGCCATGGAGTTCGACGATTCTGTCGGCCGGAACGCCCGAAGCCTGATGCAGATTGTCGATATTCTGGGTGATGACACACCCGACCCTCCCGCGCCGCACCAGATCGGCAATCGCCAAATGGCCCGGGTTGGGCCTGGCGCCGCCGAACATCTCCTCCATCGCGAAGCGCCGGCGCCAGGTTTCGCGCCGCATGGAAGCCGAACCCAGGAAATCGGCAAATTGGATCGGCGCCATTTTATCCCAGACGCCCCCAGGACTGCGGAAGTCGGGAATGCCCGATTCGGTGGAAATGCCCGCACCGGTGAAGACGACCGCGTTCCGGGATTCGCGGAGCAGCCCGGCCAGGCGCTCGGAAGAGGATGTGCCCGCCGTGTTCATGCGCTGGGAGAAAACAGCCAGACGACGGCTGCAACCAGCGCCAGCAGTACGGCCGCACCGGCAAGTTCGAGCACCGAATCGGTCAAGAGGGGGGCAGCGGGCTTGAGACGGCGGCCGTACATGACAAAGCCCAAGCTTGCGAGCGCGGCAACGAGGGCGAGCCACCCATAGGAGGCCGGGCGTTTGTAGAGCGCCAGCGCCCCATAGGCGCCGGTGCTGAGAACGAGTTGTCCCCCACGGGCTACCGCGTTGAGATTGCCGTCGGCGCTGCCCCAGTAACCGCCGGGCTTGGGCGCCAGGG
>Ga0265338_10003253_pt1 | contig 23090 bp, 23 predicted proteins | sample 42126metaG_FD_193579 | JGI IMG/M metagenome (GOLD analysis project Ga0265338, IMG submission 193579) | Rhizosphere microbial communities from Carex aquatilis grown in University of Washington, Seatle, WA, United States - 4-21-26 metaG | ecosystem: Host-associated > Plants > Roots > Rhizosphere... | reverse complement strand
ACCGCGCCCTTCATGGCCGCGGCCCTGGGCTATGCCCTGACCCTGTCCGCGCCCGTCGCTCTGCTGGTCTTCATCGCGCTGGGTGTCGGTTTCGCGTTGCCGTTCCTGCTGCTGGGCCTGTGGCCGCGCGCACTGGCCTTCATTCCCAAACCCGGGCCCTGGATGCTGACCTTCAAGCAGTTCCTGGCCTTTCCCATGTATGGCGCCGCCGCCTGGCTGATTTGGGTGCTGGCGCAGGAAGCCGGCCCCAATGGCGTCGTCATTATTCTTTCCGCTTTCATTGCTCTTGCTTTGGCGCTCTGGCTGTGGGGTGTGACGCGCGACATGCAGCGGGGCCGCATCATTGGCGCTGTCGCGGCGCTGCTCATTCTCCTCGCCGGACTTTATGGCGTCAGCCAACTGCGCCAGGCCACCGCCGCGCCCGCCGCGCAAACAACGAAGCTGGGCGAGCCCTACACGGCCGCCAAGCTTGCATCTCTGCGCGCGGCCAACCGCCCCGTCTTTGTCGACGCCACGGCCGCCTGGTGCATCACCTGTCTGGTGAATGAGGATGCGGTGCTCTCGCGTGACTCCGTGAAAGGCGCCTTCGCCTCCAAGAACGTCGCCTATCTGGTGGCCGACTGGACCAACCGCAATCCGGAGATCACCGCGCTGCTCAAGGAGAATGGCCGCTCGGGCGTGCCGCTCTACCTCTACTATGCGCCAGGGGCGGCAACACCAAAGGTGCTGCCGCAGATCCTGACGGATAGTGTCGTGCTGGGTGCGCTGGGAAGCTGATTGCTTCTAATGGAGTACCGGCGGTGTAATCGGCCGGATCGAGGCTCTGAGCCCTTCGAGCCCATGCTTCTTGAAGTGCCGCTCCCATTCCAGGAATTCGTCCGAGGACAGGCTGTAGCGGCGGCACGCGTCCGCCATGGTCAAGAGACCGCCATGCACGGCGGCGATCACTTCGGCTTTGCGGCGTGCCACCCACCGCACGGTGTTGGCAGGCGGCAGGTTAAGCGGCGTCAGCACGTTTCCATCTGGTCCGACGACGACGTGCTTGGCAGTAGCGTGTCTCATAGGGCGGCTCTCATTTCCCAAATGCCGCCCAGCCCTTGATGACGAAACTATCGGCGCCGCTTTAATCCCGAGTCAAGGAGACCCGGAGACTTTTAACTAAAAGCCGCGCGACGAAAAAACGTCAGTATTTGTGCGGCTCCGACGCTTCGCCCTTCTTCACTTTTTTTTCCGCGTCGACAACCGCCGGATCATTCGGTGACGGCGCGTCGCTTTCGCGGTCCGCCGGCGCGCCGATAATGTGATTGCCGCCGGAATAGGAGGGCGGATCGCTGGCCGGAAAGGTATCGGCCATCTGCGCATCGATTTTCTCATCCTTGGTCAGCGGCTTGCTGGAATGGGAGAGATGCTCGGGCACCTTGCGGTCCGGCTGATTACGGTCGGTGGTGGTATGATGGGTGTGTGACGTCATGGGCGGCCTCCTTCAGGTCGCGGTGGTGAACAGATGCGGGAAAAGCCCCACCAGCCCGATGAAAATCAGGTAGATGGCGATCAGGTAATTCAGCAGCCGCGGCAGGATCAGGATCAAAATCCCGAACAGCAGCGCGACCAGCGGCTGAATCGTGATGATATCGATATGCATTGGGCGTCTCCCGGCCTCTATGGTCTGAGGGGAGAACGCGCAACTCCAGTTCCCGGACGCATTAAAAGTTCCACTTCGGCACAGCGCCTGTGCAAATTGCTGAGTTTGCGCGGATTTTCGCTCCGTGTTACGGCCCCGCCATGCGTCTGGGTTCCCTTTTCCGCGCCAAGCCGAAAGCTGGCGGCAAGATTCTGGTGGCCTTCGCCAGCCAGACGGGCGCCGCCGAGCGCATCGCCTGGCTGAGCGCCAATGCCCTGGCGGCCACCGGCTTTGTCCGGGTGGCGCCGCTGGGCGGGCTTTCCCTGGCGGAAATCGCCGAGGCCGGAACCCTGTTGGTGATCACCAGCACCTATGGCGCGGGCGAAGCGCCGGATTCCGCGTGCGCTTTCGTCAAAAAGCAGATGGCTCAAAGTCCAAACTTCAAGGGTCTGGGTTTCGCCGTGCTGGCGTTGGGCGATCGCAAATATGACGCCACCTTCTGCGGCTTCGGCAAAAGCCTGGACCGCTGGCTGGCGGGAGCCAAAGGGCGGCGGCTGTTCGATATTGTCTGTGTCAATGGCGATGACGATACAGAGGCCATGACCCAATGGTGCGAGCAGCTCACCCGGCTGGGCGCGCGCACCAGCGCCGAACAATTGATGCCGGGTGCGCCCCAGGATTGGGTGCTGGCCGAGCGGCGGCTGCTCAATCCCGGTAGCCCGGGCGGCGAGGCCTGGGCGATCGCGCTGACGCCGAAGGACCCGTCTCAGCTTCACTGGACCGCGGGCGACATTGCCGAAATCTGGCCGCGCAACAGCGAAACTGCGGTGGAAGATTTCCTGCGCTTGCACAATCTCAATGGCGAGTTGAGTTTCCGCTGGCGCGGCCACTGGACCTATCTGAGGGATATCATCGCCCATTCCCGATTGCCCCAGCCCCATGAAGTGGAAGGCATCGCCCTGGACTGGCTGGTGGAGCGGCTGGAGAATTTTTCCTTGCGCGAATATTCCATCGCCTCGCTGCCGGATTGCGGCCGCATGGAGCTGTTGGTGCGGAAGGCCGTGAAGGATGACGGCAGCCTGGGATTGGGCTCAGGCTGGCTGACGGAAAAAAGCAAACTCGGCGAGACGATCAAGCTGCGCCTGCGCCCCAATCCCAACTTCCAGCCGCCGGGGCTGGCCGAAAACAAGGAAGGTCCGCAGATCCTGATCGGCGCCGGCACCGGCATCGCGGGCCTGCGCGCGCATCTTCTTCACCGCCGCAAGAAAAAGCTGGGCGAGGCGTGGCTCTTGTTCGGCGAGCGCGGCCGCGCCACCGATCTTTATTATGCCGAAGACCTCAAGACCTTTGCCGTCGATGGCACCCTGGTGCGCAGCGATCTGGTGTTTTCGCGTGACGGCGAGGGCCGCCGCTATGTCCAGAACCTGGTGACAGAGGCGGCTGCGGACATCGCGGCCTGGATCGAGCGCGGCGCCTCCATCCTGGTGTGCGGTGGGCTGGAAATGGCGGCGGGGGTGCAGGACGCGCTGATCGCGATCCTGGGCGAGGAGAAGCTCGACCAGATGACGCAGAACGGTCTCTACCGCCGCGACATCTACTAGCGGTTTCGCTGACCGCTTCTGCTCTGGCGCGGTATCGCAATTAAATCTACTCTGACCCCGATCCCTATGTTGTAGCAGGACTGGGTTCCAGGAGGATCGCCATGCGTCGTATTCTTCCCGCTTCGCTGTTCGGTGTTGCTCCGGCCGCTTTCATCGCCCTGTTTGGGTTGAATGGCGCGGCATGGGCGCAGACGCCAGGGGCGCAGTCCTGTACTCTTCCCAAGATTGCCGACACGGCTCCTCTGGAACAACTGGCTGGTACCGATCTTGTGACGGTGCCTGTTGCGATCAATGGCAATACCAGAAAATTTCTTCTGGACCTGGGCCTCAAAAAGCCAACGGAAGTTTCGCAGAAGATGAAAGCTGAGCTGGGGTTAGGCGAACCCAACTATTTGACCGAAAATTTCGGCTCCGGAATAACCGGCATGCCGGGTATCAACAATGTCAGGGTCTACGACGCCACGCATGGCTTGGGCGCCGGCGCTTTGACAAACCTTGTCAGCGTTGGTTCGTTCACGGTCGGACGTGCCACCGGCCGCCATCTGCAATTTGCCGTGGCAAAAAAAGGAGAGATTGGGCAATCGGCATCCTATGACGGCTTCCTGACCGGTGACTTCTTTCGCCAGTATGATGTCGAGCTCGATTTTGGCGGAAAGCAGATGACCTGGCTGATCCCGACCGACTGCTCGGATCCCAACCGTGTCGTGTTTTGGCCGCATCGCGAAGTTGCGATCGTGCCGATCACATTGGCGAAAGACGGCAGATTGCAGATGCAGGTCATGGTGCACGGCCATATCTTCAATGCCGAGATCGACACAAGTTCCGCACGCAGTGTCATGCGCCGCGACATTGCGGAGCGCTATGTTCGCCTGACATCGGACACGCCAGACATGACACCCGTGAACGGCCTTAAGGATGGCGTGGGCATGCAGGTTTATGTCCATACCTTTCCGGAGATAATCTTCTCGGGCGGTATCACGGTTCTCAATATTCCGACGCTGATCCAGGACTACAGCATGATCCCGATGGAGGACAGAAGGCCGGTGCTGGGTACGCGGGCGCAATTTACCGACGAACGCATACCTGACCTTACAATCGGCATGGATGTGTTGCAGAAGCTCCATATGTATGTCGTGCTTGGGCAGGGTAAAATATACGTCACGTCCGCGAGCAATGCGGTGAATTAGGGCTGACCGGGCTCATCCTTTTGGGATTGCGACGCGCTTTGCGTCAGATGATGCAGCATCAGCGCGGCGGCCTTGTCTGCGTAACCGGCTTCCAGCGCCGCCATAATTTCCAGATGGTCGTCAATGGCGCTGTGGGTCTGATCCATTGGATAATCCCATTGCCCGATCAGGAATTCGCGCAACCGATTGTGCCGCTCCACCGCCCTCAGCATGGCGCGATTGCCGGAGCCGCGGGCCAGCTGTTCGTGGAAATCGGCGTTGACGGCATGAAAGCGTACGCCGTCGCCGGCGCGCCAGGCTTTCTTGCGCAGTTTCTGATGTTCGCTGCGCGCCTTTTCGGCCCAGGCGCGGTCCAACCGGAAGCCGGGCTGCAGCAGCATCTGCGGCTCCAGCGCGCGGCGGAAGGCGTAGCTTTCACTTAAAATACGCGCCGGATCGGGCATGAAGGCCCAGCCATTGCCGGGCTTGCGCTCGACCAGGCCCAGTTCGGCAAGCTGGCGCAGCACCGCCAGCACCACCGACAGGCGCGCGCCGAAGCGGCGCATCAATTCCTGCTGGGTGAACTGGTCGGGCAGGGCGCCCTTGGCGCGCGCTTGGGCCAGGATCTGGAACAGCCGGTCTTCCTCGCCAGCTTCGCTTTCTGCTTCGTCCGTCTCGGGCGGCAATTTTGTCAGGACAAAGCCGCGGCCTTGCCGCGCCTTCACCACGCCTTGCCGCTCCAGCAGTTTGAGGGCGCCGCGCACCGGCGTGCGCGAGACACCAAAACCGGCGGACAAATCCAGCTCCACCAGATGATGGCCGGGCTGGGCATTTTCCTGCCGGAGCCGCGTAAGAATCCGGTGCGCCAGATCGGCTTGCAGACGGCTGGGTGCGGCAGCTTTCATGCCCAGACATTGGTCTTTTGAAAAAGAAAATACAATGTCGCATGATCGCGAAAGAGCGCGCCTACTTGGTTGGCGCAGTGAGAGAACCGACCCTGTTTGCAAGGCCAGCTTTCTGCATCAGGAGAATGACCCTTCCGACCTTTTCAGAGCTTACGCTCGGATCGGTCACAATATGAACCTCGGGACGCGGCTGCTGGTGGGCCAGGACCTTGAGCGCTGTTTGCAGATCAGCTTCGTCGATAAAATGGGAATCCCCCAAATCTACCGAGCCATCTGCCTCCACCCGCAAGCGCACTATGGTTGGTGCCGCGATAGCGGTCGCCGTGAAAACCGCGGCAGCGAGGCCGATGACAAGACTTGGCCCTAGACTGGGCCAGGGTGCCTTGGCGTATCGCGTCATTTGGCGGACTTCGCCTTCTCTGGGCTCCCCAGCTTGGTCCCAAAACCAGCATTGTTACAAGGCCAAGCGGCAGCGAACTCCAGAGGCATGAAAAAGGGCCCGGTTGCCCGGACCCTTTTCCACTAGCGGCGCTTGCCGCGGCTATTTGTTCTGCTGGCCGGGGTTCTGCTGGTTGCTCTTGTCCTGCTGGCCAGACTGGCCGCCCTGCTGGCGCTGCTGCTGGCCGGACTGCTGACCGGACTGGGGCTGGTCCTGCCGCTTCTGCTGCTGGCCCGACTGTTGTCCCGACTGGTTGCTCTGGCCGCTCTGGTTATTCGTCATACGCAAAGTCCTCCTGGATGGTTTTCCCAGCCCGAAGCTTGAACCCTCGACTCAAGCGCCCCGTTCCGTGAAATGTGTGGAGTTCCAAAGGTTTCTTGCGATGCGCCCGGAAACAAAGCATGCCGGGTTTCGTGGCGCTTTGACGCAAATTGAAAGCGGCGGAACTCGCGCATAGGATTGCCGACAACAAAGACAGAATCGCCAGAACAAATTACCGGGGCCAAGGGGGAGACAATGTCTGTCGCGCGCTTTTTGAGCCGCCGCCGCCTGCTTGCGTCCGTGGCAGCGGTGCCGATCCTCGCCGCCTCCGCCAACGGCGCCACCATCTCCGGCACTGTGCCCTGGTCGCCCTTTGCGGGCGAACCGCCGCGTCCCGTCAATCCGCTGGGCTGGTATTTCTTCACCCCCGGCGAGGCCGCGACGGTGGAAGCGATTGTGGACCGGCTGATCCCGGCCGATCATCTCACCCCGGGCGGCAAGGATTGCGGCTGCGCCGTCTTTATCGACCGCCAGCTTGCCGGCTCGTTCGGGCAGGCCAGCCGGCTTTACACCAAACCGCCTTTCGCCAAGGGATTGCCGACGCAAGGCTATCAGGGCGACCTGACGCCGGCCGGCCGCTATCGCCTGGGGCTGCGCGCGCTCAATGACTATACCGATGCGACCTACAAGAAGAGTTTCGTGACGCTGACGCCCGCGCAGCAGGACGAAGTGCTGACGGGTCTGGACGGCCGCACCATCCAGCTCAAGCTGAAGCCCGGCTTCACGACCAAGGAATTCTTCGAGCTGGTGTTGCAGAACACCATGGAAGGCTTCTTTGCTGACCCGCTTTACGGCGGCAATCGCGGCATGGCGAGCTGGAAGATGATCGGCTTTCCCGGCGCGCGCTACGACTATCGCGATCATATCGGCAAGCACAATGTGCCCTATCCCAAGGGCCCGGTCTCTATCTACGGGATGGAGGGCTGATCATGGCGCGTATGCTTCCCAAGAAGGATGTCGTGATCATGGGGCTGGGCTGGACCGGCTCCGTTCTCGGCGAACAACTCACCGCGGCGGGCTTGAATGTCGTGGCAATCGAGCGCGGGCCATGGCGCGACACGGCCACCGATTTCAACGTCGGCTATATGCAGGACGAGCTGCGCTACGCCATCCGCAAGGATCTGTTCCTGTCGCCTTCGATCGAAGCGATGACCATGCGCAACAGTCTGGCGCAGACCGCGCTGCCCATGCGCGATTATGGCAGCTTCCTGCCGGGCCATGGCGTGGGCGGGGCGGGTGTGCACTGGAACGGCCACACCTGGCGCTTCTGGGAATCGGACTTTCAGATCAAGACGCATCTGACCCAGCGCTACGGCGCGGCCAAGCTCAAGAATCTGCAATTGCAGGACTGGGGTCCGACCTGGTCCGAGATCGAGCCCTCGTTCGACAAGTTCGAATATCTTTGCGGTGTTTCCGGCAAGGCGGGCAACCTGAAGGGACAGACCCAGCCGGGCGGCAATCCGTTCGAGTCCGCGCGCTCGCGCGAGTATCCCAATCCGCCCATGCGCATGCCTTATGCCTCGACCTTGTTCGGGGAAAAGATGAAGGAGATGGGCTATCATCCCTTTCCGCTGCCGTCGTCCAACATGTCCCAGTCCTACGTCAATTCGCTGGGCGTGCGCATGGGCGAGTGCAGCTATTGCGGCTTCTGCGAGCGTTTCGCCTGCGGCAATTATTCCAAGGCCAGCGCCCAGACCACCATCTTGCCGGTGCTGGTAAGGCGGCCGAATTTCGAGCTGCGCACCGAATGCGAAGTGCTGAAGGTCAATCTGACGCCGGACGGCAAGATGGCCAGGAGCGTCACTTACATTGACCAGAACGGCGTGGAATTCGAGCAGCCGGGCGATCTGGTGATCCTGTGCGGCTATGCCCTGATGAATGTGCGCATGATGCTGCTGTCGAAGATCGGTCCGCAATATGATCCGATGTCGGGCAAGGGCACGGTGGGGCGCAACTACTGCTACCAGACCAGCGCGGGCGCGCGCCTGCTGTTCGAAGACAAGCATTTCAATCCCTTCATCGGGGCGGGCTCGCTGGGAATGACGATCGATGACTTTAACGGTGATGCGTTCGACCATTCCAAGCTGGACTTTGTCGGCGGCGCCGGCATCAGCTGCACGGTGACCAACGGGCGGCCCATCTCCAATCGGCCCACCGCGCCAGGCACGCCGCGCTGGGGCGCCAAATGGAAACAGGCCACCAAAGACGGCTACCAGAATGCGATGGGCTTCGGCTCGGAAGGGTCTTCCTATCCGGTGCGCGAGAATTATCTGGATCTCGATCCCACCTACCGGGACCGTCATGGCCGGCCGCTGCTGCGGATCACCTTCGACTTCCCCGACAACGACGTCGCCATGTCGCACTACATCTCCGATCAGCTCGAAAAGATGACCAAGCCCTTCAACGCCAAATATTCCGGCGTGTCGCGGCTGAAGAAGGGCTGGGATTCGGTGCCTTATCAGACCACTCACAATACCGGCGGGGCGATCATGGGGCTCGATCCCTCAACCAGCGCGCTGAACAAGTATCTGCAGAGCTGGGATGTTCCCAATGTCTTTGTAATCGGCGCCAGCGCTTTCGCGCATAATGCGGGCATGAACCCGACGGGCACGGTGGGCGCGCTGGCCTATTGGGCGGCTGAGGCCATCACGACCAAATACATCCACGCCCCCGGCGCGCTGGTGCACGCATGAGAAAATTTCTTCTGGCCGCGGCGCTCACGCTCTTGTCGTCCGCGAGTTATGCGGCAGATATCGAAGCGGGGAAATATCAGGGCGTGCTGGGCGACTGCCGCGGCTGCCACGGCAAGGACCTCGGCGGCGGCGTCGCGTTGATGACGCCCTTCGGCAAGCTGGTGACGCCCAACATCACGTCCGACAAAGACACCGGCATTGGCAATTACAGCGCTGAGGATTTCCGCCAGGCGATGAAGGCCGGGATCGCGCCGGGGGGCAAGCTGCTCTATCCGGCCATGCCTTATCCGTCTTACGCCCGCATGCCCGATGCCGACATCGCCGCGCTGTGGGATTATCTGAAAACCGTCAAGCCGGTGAAGAACGCGGTCGAGGTCAATCAGCTGCACTTTCCCTTCAATCTGCGCTTCATGATGCGGGGCTGGAACGTCCTGTTCTTCAAGCCGACGCCTTATGCCGACACCGCCGGCAAGGGCGCGGCCTGGAACCGCGGCGCCTATCTGGTGAACGGGCCGGGCCATTGCGCCGCCTGTCATACGCCGAAGAATTTCTTCGGCGCCGACAAGGGCACGGCGCTGACCGGCGCATCGCTGCAAGGCTGGTACGCGCCGGACCTGACCGGCGACAAGCAGGCAGGCCTGGGTACCTGGAGCGCCAACGACATCGTCGAATATCTGGGCACGGGGCGGAATGACCACTCCATCGCCTCTGGCCCCATGGCGGAAGCGGTGGAAAATTCCACCGCCCAGATGACCGCCAGCGACCTGAACGCCATTGCCGTCTATCTGAAGGATATGCCGGCATCGCGCGGCAATGGTGGTGGCGCCACCGGTGTGGAAGCGCAATTGCGCGCGGGCCGCTCGCTCTATGACATCAACTGCGCCGCCTGTCATGGCCGCGACGGCAAGGGCAATGTGCTGTTCCCGGCGCTGGCAGGCAACGCCAATGTCCGGCAGGTGCGGGCCGACACGGTGGTGCGGATGGTGCTGGCCGGCGGTCAGGCCGTGGCGACGCCCAAGGCGCCGACCGGGCCGGGCATGCCCAGTCTGGGCTGGAAGCTCTCTGACAGTCAGGCGGCGGACATCCTCACCTATGTGCGCAACAACTGGGGCAATCTGGCGCCGGCGGTGTCGGCGGAGACGGTGGGACGCATCCGGTCTGAGCTGCACTCAGGCAGTTGACCCCTCCGGCCTTCGCAACTTTGCTTGACGCCTTTGCTATCCGCAAAGGCGTCGGCGCGTTGCTACGGCCACCTCCCCATCGCAGGCGCGCTTACGCGCGCGCTGGGGAGGAAAGCATCTTCCGATAGAGCGCTTCGAGATCGCGCGTCAGCCGCGGCGTGTCGAACAGGGGCGCAGTATTGTGTGCCGCCGTCAGCTTTGCTTTCTGCGCGGCAAGCCACGCCGGATCGCGCGCCAGCGCCAGGCCCGCGGCTTCATAGTCGTCCCAGCTTTCGGCAATGAGTTCGGGAATTCCTATCGCGGTGAGCAGGCTCGAGGCCACGCGTGAAGCGAAGGCTGTGCCGCGGCGGGTGAGCACGGGAAGACCCGCCCACAGCGCATCGCAGGCCGTGGCGTGCGCGCCGTAAGGAGCAGTGTCCAGAAAAAGGTCGGCCAGCCGATGGCGCGCCAGATGCACGTCCAGCGCGGCGGGAGCGGCAAAGATCAGGCGTTCCGGGGCGATGCCGTGGTTTCGCGCGGCCGCCCGGAGATTGGCTTTGGTCTTCTCGCCCGTCTGTTTCAGCCACAAGACGCTGCCCGGCACTTGGCGCAGCAGCGACATCCAGCGGGCGAAAATCGGCGCGGTGATCTTCCAGCTGTTGTTGAAGCAGCAGAAGACAAAGCCTTCATCCGGCAATCCCGCTTCAGACCGCGACGGTGTGATGCCGATCTTGCGGCCGCTGTCGCTGGGAAAGAAACAGTTGGGCAGCAGCGCCAGCTTTTCGGTGAAAGCCTCCGCATGCGGTGCGACCACGGCATCGGCGATCAAGAAGTCGACAAAAGGCGCGGCCGTGGTGCCGGCATAGCCCAGCCAGGTCGCCTGCACGGGGGCGGGCCGGTGGCTCAGCACCTCGAAATGATCGCCCTTGGTGTGGCCGTTGAGGTCAACCAGAATGTCCACTTCCAGTTCGCGCAACCGGGCTGCCAGCATCGCGGGGGTCTGCTCATGGGCATCCACGAGGCGCTCGAAGGCCGCCACCAGCCGCCGCCGCTGCGGGCTGCCATCGTCGGTATTGGTGGCGACGCCGATCACCTCGAATTGGCTGCGATCATGGCGCTCGATTACGTCCACGATCTGCGTCGTGACCGGGTGATGGCCGACATCGGATGAAAGATAGGCCAGCCGAATGCGATCATGATTATAGCGCCCGCTGGCCAGCGGCGGCCGCGGCGCCGGGAAGCGGGCGCCGATCACATTGGCGGCGCATTGACGCTGCAGCGCTTCATCTTCGCTGTAGCCCAGCAAGGTCCAGGGTGACAGAGGATCGCCGGCCCGGATGCGCTTTTCCATTTCCTGTCCGATCTTCTCGGTGCGCGGCCAGTCGCAGAGATCCAGCGCCGCCATCGCCGCGCCGGTGAAAGCCTCCGGCGATCCCGCCTTGTCGAAAGACGCGAGGGCTTCTTCATGGCGCTTCAGCTCCTGCAGTGCATTGCCGCGATTGTTGAGCGCCTCCGGATAATCGGGGCGGATCGCCAGCGCCTGATCATAGGCGCTCAGGGCTTCCTCATGGCGGCCCAGCGCCAGCAGCGCATTGCCGCGATTGTTGAGGATCTCGGCATCGTCCGGCCGCAAGGATAGCGCTTTCTCGAAGCAGGACAGCGCATCGATGAAACGGTGCAAGGTCAGCAGCGCGCTGCCGCGATTGTTGAAGGCGGCGGCGAAGCGGGGCGCCAGCCGCAGCGCCTGGTCGTACGCGGCCAGCGCCTCGGCGGGACGTTTCAAGTCTTCCAGCACACTGCCGCGATTGTTCAGGGCTTCCGGATTGTTGGGGTTGGCGGCCAGGGCGCGATCATAGGCGGCCAGTGCCTCTTCGAAACGCCCCAGCGCCTTGAGCACGGTGCCGCGATTATTTTCGCCTTGCGCCCAGCCTGGCTTCAGCGCCAGCGCCTGGTCATACGCCGCCAACGCGTCTTCCGGCTGGCCCATGCTTTGGAACACATTGGCGCGATTGAGATGCATTTCGGCGTCACGGGGCGTCAGCGCCAGCGCCGCATCTATTTTTTCCAGCGCTTCGGCCATGCGACCCTGCTGCGCGCGCAACACACCCAGGAAATGCAACGCCGTTGCATCCCGCGCATTCGCCGCCAGCGCCGCCAGATAGAGCTGCTCGGCCTCCGCCAACCTGCCGCTGCGATGCAGCGCAATGGCTTGCTGGCTCAGACTTTGATCGCTGGAAGGGCTGTTCATCTTTGTCGCGTTTGGGGCATGGTATCCCTTTGCCACGCCTCAAAAGCAATGGGGCGAAACCAGGGGGAAGACGATGGATCGCCGTCATATTCTGGGCCTGATGGGAGCCGGCGCCGCGAGCCTGGCTGCAGGGGCTGCCCGAGCGGCCGCCACGCCGGTGATCGAGTGGAATCAGCACATGTTCAGCCGCGATGTCGCGCGCTTTCCTTTCAGTCCACGCGGCACCTACAAGCCGGACGCCACGCGGCTGTCGGCTGACCCTCTGGCGGATTACCAGGCGCGCATGAAGGCGGTCGGCATCGACCGGGCGCTGTTCGTGCATCCGGAGCCCTATGGCGACGACCATACCCTGGTGCTGGATTGCCTGGCGCGCACCAGCCCCAGCCAGTTCAAGGCCACCAGCATGTTCTTCCCCAAGGACGATGACGCGCCCGCCAAGCTGGAAGCGCTGGTGAAGCAGCATCCGCGCATCTGCTCCACCCGCTTTCATCTGCATCGCGGCAATACCGCTTACTTCGCGAGCTTCGCGGAACCGGGCGTGCGGGCGTTGTGGAAGAAAGCTGTAGATTTGAATCTGGTGGTCGAACTGGATCTGGGTCCCAATTATGCGCGCGATGCCGGGGCGGCGATCGCCGCTTTCCCGGGCTGCAAGGTGCTGATCGACCATATGTGCAATCCCAAGACCGGCATGATCTGGGAATATGGCGACGTGCTGGATCTGGCCAAATATCCCAACGTCTATATGAAGATGTCGAGCCTGGGCTACATGGCGCCGCAGGATGGCCCCGACTATCCAAGCCTGATCCCCTATACCCGCCGTGTGATCAAGGAATTCGGCCCCGATCGCATGGTATGGAGCGGGGATTCACCTCACATCGCCGATGTGCATATGAAAGGCTATCCCGCCGCCGACATCGCCAAGGTTAAGGGCGGCAACCTGCAGAGGCTCCTCAACTGGACTTGATAGGCGAATAAGGGGAGACGAAATGGATCGCCGTCGTGCCTTGGGTCTTCTGGCGGGCGCTGGTGTTGCCGGTCTTGCTGCGCCGGCGCGTGCCGCTGCAACACCGGTGATCGAGTGGAATCAGCACATGTTCAGCGCCAACACGGCGAAATTCCCCTTCCATCCCCAGGCGGTCTACAAGCCGGATGCCAGCAGTTTCCAGGCCGATCCGCTGGCCGCTTACGAAAAACAGATGGCGGAGACCGGCATCGACCGCGGCATGCTGGTGCAGCCCGAGCCTTACGGTGATGACCATCGGCTGGTGCTGGATTGCCTCCACCGCGCATCGCCCGCCAAGTTCAAGGGCACCAGTCTGTTCTATCCCAAGAATCCGGAGTCATCGAAGAAGCTGACGGCGCTGGCCAAGGCCGAACCGCGCATCGTCGCCACCCGCTTTCATGCCCATCGCGGCAAGGAGATGTATCTGGACAGTTTCGGCACGCCTTACGTGCGTGCGCTGTGGAAAGCGGCGGTTGAGTCAGGCCTGATCATCGAGCTGCATATCGGGCCTAACTATGCGCTGCAGGCGGCCGACGCCATCCGCGCCTTTCCGGGCTGCAAGGTGCTGATCGACCATATGTGCGAGCCCAAGCTGGGCACGCCTTACGAATATGCCAATGTGCTCGACCTGGCCAAGCTGCCCAATGTCTATATGAAGATTTCCGGCATGGGCTATATCGCGGCAGACAAACCGGACTATCCCAGTCTTCTGCCGTTCACCAGCCGGCTGATAAAAGAGTTCGGGCCCGAGCGCATCGTGTGGAGCGATGGCTCACCGCACATCGCCGACGTGCATATGAAAGGCTACTCGGCCGCCGACATCGCCAAGGTTAAGGGCGGCAACCTGCAAAAGCTTCTGAACTGGGCCTAGTTGTGTTTCGGCGGACGCCCGCGGTGTCGCCGCGCTCGACCGTATTGCCGATACGCTCTTCGCGCGGCTCCTGGCGGATCGCCTCGCCGAAACGCAACTAGACGTTTGTCCGAGTCTGACTTGTCCTAGCGTCCGCAGCCGCAGCGGTAATAGGTGGAATAGTAAGGCGATGGGCCATAAGCCGGAGGCGGTGGCGGCGGTGGGCTGTAATAGGACGACGCGTAACCGGGCGGACGATAAGTGGGGCCAAAGGGCTGGCCATAAGGCGGCTGTCCGGAATAGCTCTGCCCGTAATAATTCTGTCCGTAATAGCCTTGATTGCCCGCTCCAGGATAAGCCGGTCCATAGGCGCCCGGTCCCGGGCCGTAAGCGGATGCGCCTGGCGCCGGACCATAGCCGGGCTGGCCATAATAAGGCGTCGGCTGGTCATAGCCGTCATAGCCCTGATCGTAGTCGCTGTCGTAAGCGGTGTAGGGGCCATTGGAAGCGCCTTGGGGATTGGCGCAGCCGGCCAAAGGAAAAAGTCCCAGCATCATCACGGCGGCGATCTTTTTCATGGCACCCTCTCTTCCGTGTCAAAACGATACAGAAGGGAAAAAGATCACGCGAGCAAAGACTTATAGTTAACGTGCTGCGTTTCGGATGACGCGAGGCGGCGGTTTCAGCGCCGGCCAATCATCCGTTGGTGAGGTGGGCGCTGCCGTTGTGTGTGTTGCTTCGGGTGTGGTTTGCGGTGCGGCCAGCCATGGCGCTTTGGCGACGGGCGTTATCGACCGGTCAGTTGGTTCGCCATCCTTGAGGCTGCCGCGCATCAGCGGCGCATTGTGGACAACAAGCGGTCGCGGCGGCAAATAAGCGGTGCGCCCCGCAGGTGGCGACAGCACGATTTTTCCGGCGGGGACGGGCGCGAACAGCCGGATGACATCTTCCGCCCGGGCAGGCACGGAAAAACCGACCAGGGCCAGCGCCATCACCGCCATTCCTCGCAGCATGCTGTCTCCGATTCGCGCTCGCCTCAGTATAGCCATCCTCGGCCGGCAAAAGAGCATGCTGAACCAGAACCCGGCGTCCGCGTTCCCGCCGCTGGGTGCAAAACAGGTCCTGATCGGTCTTCCCATGCGTCTTGATGATCTTCGCCCGTCCGACAATGTGGATGACCGTAGGGGCGAGGATTACGGCGGCGGCGGCTTCGGCGGTTTTGGCGGGCCCCGGATGGTATTTGGCGGCGGCGGGCTGGGCCTAGTGGCGGTGCTGCTGATCTCGCTGTTCTTCGGTGTCGATCCCTCACAGCTTCTCAATGGCGGGAATGTTTCCCAGCCCCCCGCGCGGCATGAAAGCGGTCCGCGCGCCGACGATGCCGATTATATGTTCGCACGCCGCATCATCGGTTCGGCCGAGGATGTCTGGGCGCCACTGCTGCGTCAGCAGGGCGTCAACTTCCATCCCGCCACCTTCACCGCTTACGACGATGCCACGCCCACCGGCTGTGGCACCGGCCAGTCTTCCGCGGGGCCCTTCTATTGCCCCAGCGACGAGCACATCTATCTGGACCTGGCTTTCTTCAACGAGCTGAGCCGCCGTTTTGGCGCGCCCGGCGATTTCGCCCGCGCCTATGTCATCGCCCATGAATATGGCCATCACATTCAGAACCTGACCGGCGTGATGGACCGGGGCGGCATGGGCAGCATGGGACCGCGCGGCCCGCAAGAAGGCGCCGAAAGCCAATCGGTGCGCACCGAGCTGCAGGCCGATTGCTATGCGGGGGTGTGGGCCTATCACGCCAATCAGCAATTCTCGATTCTGCAGTCGGGCGATGTGGAAGGCGCGATCAAGGCGGCCAGTGCGGTGGGCGACGACACGCTGCAGAAGGAAAGCCAGGGCTATATTGTCCCTGACTCCTTCACCCACGGCACCAGCGCCCAGCGGGTGCGCTGGTTCCAGCGCGGGCTTGATGGCGGCCGCATGGACGCCTGTGATACCTTCGCGGCGGCGCGGCTGTAAGCGTTGCGCAGCCGTAACTTGACCGTGACTGGTCGTGCCGCAAATGGACCCTTCTGTTTCCCAAACGTCCGTATTTTTCCGAACCATGTTCTGGCGAAAATCGCGACACTTGATCGGCGCTCTGCAGCGCTTCGTCCGTTCGAGTGAGGCAGCCCAGGTCCTGGTCTGCGCCATGGGCGGCGCCGGTATCGGGGCGGCGGTGGCAATCCTGCGGCGCGCCATAGATATGCTGCATCAATTTTTCTTCCGCTTGCCCGATGGTGTGGGGCTCAGCACCGGCCTGGGCGTGGCGCCGGATCGCGTGTTGTTCATTCCCGTGCTCGGCGGCCTGCTGCTTGGGCTTGGCGCCCTGACCGTCCGGCACTTCAAGGGGCGGGAGGTGGTTGATCCCATCGAAGCTAACGCTTTGCATGGCGGGCGGATGTCGCTGCCGGCGAGCCTGCGTTTGGTCGTGGCGACCATCGTGTCGAATGCGTCTGGCGCCGCGGTGGGCATGGAAGCCGGCTACAGCCAGCTTGGCGCGGGTCTGTTGGCTGTGACCGGCGAAAAACTGGGTTTGCGCCGCGCCGATCAACGCGTCTTTGTCAGCGCCGGCGCCGCGGCGGCCATCGCGGCCGCCTTCAATGCGCCGCTGGCCGGCGCCTTTTACGGCTTCGAACTGATACTGGGCACCTACATGATCAGGGCGCTGGCGCCGGTGGCCGCTGCGGCGCTGGCCGCAGTGCTGACCGAGCAGGGCCTGATCGGCCCGCAGCCGCTCTTCCTGGTCGGGCAGGTCTTCCACTTCAAGCTGTCGGTTTATCTGCTGTTCGCCTTGCTGGGGCTTTGCTCCGCCGGCTTCGGGATTCTGATCATGCAGGCGGTCACCTGGGTGGAGCGAGGTTTGAGACGCGCGCCCTTGCCGCAATGGCTGAGGCCGGCGATCGGCGGCATCTGCCTGACCCAGATGGCGGTTCTGTTGCCGCAAATCCTGGGCAGCGGGCACGGCGCCATCCAGTATCTGTTCGATCATGAATGGCCCTGGGAGACCTTGCTGCTGGTGCTGGTGGCCAAACTGCTTGCCTCGGCGGTCTCGATCGGCTCGGGCTATCGCGGCGGCATGTTCAGCTCATCGCTTTTTCTGGGCTGCATGTTCGGCGCGGCGTTTGCCGACCTGACGGCATTCCTGGTGCCGCGCCTGGGCGAGCATCATATCGCCTTGATGATGGTGGGGATGGGATCGGTCGCCGCCGCCGTGATCGGCGCCCCGCTCACCATGGTGTTTCTGGTGCTGGAGGCGACCGGCGATTTCCCCATGACGGTGGCGGTGATGGTCGGTGTGATCATATCCACCACCCTGGTGCGGCTGACCTTCGGCTATTCCTTTTCGACCTGGCGCTTTCACCAGCGCGGCCTGGGCATCCACGGCGCTCACGATGTGGGCTGGCTTGCCAATCTGACGGTGGCTGTGCTGATGCGGGCCGATACCAAACTCGTGGATGCGGCCACGCCCGCGGAGGTGTTGCGCGATCTCTACCCTCTGGGCAGCGCGAAAGTTCTTTTTGTCACCGAGAAGGACCGCTTTGTCGGATCGATCAACCTTGCCCAACTCCATGAGGCAAAGCCAGATCCGCAAGCGAACCTGACGGCTCGCGATATGGCGGTGGCGCCGGATGTTTTCCTGCTGCCGGGGCAGAATGTCCGCACGGCGCTGGCTGTCTTCAACACCGCTCAACGAGAGACCTTGCCGGTGGTGGCGTCTCCTGGCGATCGGCGGGTGCTGGGCTATCTGACGGAGGCCTATGCCCTCAGGCGGTACAACCAGGAACTGGAGTTGCGGCGCCACGCGGAAATGGGCACACGCGATCTTTTTCCGATCTCCGAACCGGCCGAGCGCAAACCGCGGTGAGACGGATCAGGCCACGCCCAGCGCCAGCATATCCTCCACGGCGCGGGCATCGTCCTGGTTCAGCGGCATGAATTCCAGCCCGATCTTGTCGCGATAACCGGCGGCGCGTACCGCCTTCAGCAGATTGGCGTGGTTGACCTCGCCGGTGCCGGGCTGGTGGCGGCCGGGCACGTCGCCGATCTGCACATGCGCCACCTGGTCCGCGCCGGCGGTGAATTTCTCGATCAGATCTCCGTCTTCGAGCTGCATATGATAGAAGTCCCACAATAGCTTGATCCGCGGTGAGCCCACGCTGCGCACCATCGGCAGCGCCGGCTGCGAGCCGTTGAGCAGATGGTTCAGGTGGTTGACCCGGTTGAAGGGCTCGACCAAACCCGTGACCTGAGCCTTTTCCAGCAGCGGCGCCATGCGCATCAGGCCGGCGGTATAGCCGGCAAGCTGCGCCTCCCGGGTCATGCCGTCGATCAAGGCGTGGCCGGTGATGGTGAACTTGGTGCACCCCAGCACGCGCGCGTCGGCGATCGCCTGTTCGGTGACCTTGAGGAGGTCTGGAATTTTTGCCGGATCGGCGAAATTGGGCCAGGTCGGCGCGAACTGGGTCATGGCCAGGCTATTGTCGTCCATCAGCTTTTTGATGGCGGAGGCCGGCGTGCCATTGCCCCGGTCCACCGTCCAGATTTCGACGGTCTTGAATCCCAGCTTGCGGGCGAGCGGGAAGCGCTGCTCGAACGGCACCTGTTTGCACCAGGTATCCAGATTGATGGCATAGCCCGCCAGGCCATCGCGGCTTTGCGCCCTTGCCGTGGCGGCCAGACCTGTGAGCCCCGCCACCGCGCCCAATGCAAGTCTCCGGTTCGGTCCTGACATATTGTCGCCTCCGCCCTCAGCTTAGCCGATTTTGTCGGGACGGGAGAGTTGGGTTAGGTTGCCGGCATGATCCTGCCCCCCGCAAGCCCGCTGCATCTTCTTGCGCTTGTCCTGATCGCCCTGGCGGCGATCATTCTCGTTCGCGCCATCAAGATCGTGCCGCAGGGGCGCGAATACACGATCGAGCGTTTCGGCCGCTATACCCGCACGCTCGCCCCCGGCATCGCCTTCCTCACGCCCTTTGTCGAGGCCGTGGGCCGCAAGGTGAACATGATGGAGCAGGTGCTGGACGTGCCGCAGCAGGATGTCATCACCAAGGACAATGTCTCGGTCCGGGTGGACGCCATCGTCTTCATCCAGGTGATGGATGCAGCCCAGGCCGCCTACCGCGTGGATAATCTGAATTTCGCCATCACCCAGCTGTCACAGACAAACCTGCGGACCGTGGTGGGCGCGATGGATCTGGATGAGGTCCTGTCCCAGCGTGACCAGATCAACACCAGGCTGCTCTCGACCATCGATCATGCCACCGGCCCCTGGGGCGTGAAGGTGACGCGCATCGAGATCAAGGACCTGACGCCGCCGCCTGACATCACCAATGCCATGGCCCGGCAGATGAAGGCCGAACGCGAACGCCGCGCCGTGATCACCGAGGCGGATGGTGAAAAGCAGGCGGCCGTCACCCGCGCCGAGGGCGCCAAACAGTCCGCCATCCTGCAGGCGGAAGGGCGCCGCGAGGCCGCTTTCCGCGACGCCGAGGCGCGCGAACGCGCCGCCCAGGCCGAAGCCGCCGCCACGGCCGCGGTGTCGGAAGCCATCGCCAAGGGCGACGTCAACGCCATCAACTATTTTATCGCCCAGAAATATGTCGATGCCTTCGCCGAGCTGGCGCGCAGCCCACAGGCCAAGACCGTGATCGTGCCGGCCGACATGGCCGGCATCACCGGCTCGATCGCCGGCATTGCCGAATTGGTGAAGACCGCGATCTCGGAAACGCCCCGATCGTCCCAGCCGCCGCGGACGCCGCAGCCGCCCGGCGTGCCGCGGGTGGGGAGCTAGTGTCGTGGTTTCGACGTTCGCATCATCACCCGATATAGAGAGCGGAGCGAACGTCGAAACCAAAACGACACTAGCCATTAATAAACTTCTAGTGTCCCTTGATTCCGAAATTCGCCTGGAGCGCGATATCGAGATGACGCGAATTTCGGAATCGGGACACTAGGGATGGACTGGCTGCCACAGCATCCTCTGGCGCTCTGGCTTGCGGTCGGCGCCGTGCTTCTGGCCGTCGAAGTAGGCACAGGTTCGGGCTGGCTGCTATGGCCGGCAGGTTCGGCAGCGGTGACAGGCGTGCTGGCTTTGGCCGTCCGGATCGATCCACCGGTTCAGGCCATCATCTTCGCGGTCCTCACCATCATCACCACCCTGGCGGGCCGGCATTTCTTTCCGCGCCGGCCGCTTGCCGCGGATATCAACGACACAGCCGCGCGCCTCGCCGGTCTTGAAGGCGTGGCGGCGGGTGACTTTCAGGCTGGTCGGGGCCGTGTCTTTGTCGACGGCAAGGAATGGGCCGCGGAGTTGCAGGGCGCGGCCGCGCTCGCCTCGGGCATGAAGATTGTCGTGGTCGGCGTGCACGGCGCCAGACTCACAGTCAAACAAGCTTGACCGTCGGGCAAGCCTGACGGTCGGCCTGACCAGCGATGCTTCAGGGCTTGCCGCCAGCCTTCTGCTTCGCCAGGTTTTTCCGATAGGCGTCCTCGCGATTGGCGATATAGGCCTTGTAGCCGGCCGGATCGATGAAGGGATTGGCCCCGCCGGGCTTCAGCTTGTCGAATTTCGCGGGCATGCCGTAATAGTCGCCATGGGCGCCCAGGAATACATCCACGGGCAGGGCCTTCAGCACTTTGAAGGTCGTTTCATAGTCCTGCACGATGTTGGGATATTTGGCATTGCCCACCAGCACGTAGCCGGGATTGACGTTGGGGCTGCCCACCACCGCGACATTCAGGTCCTTGCCGCCATCCTTCACCTTCAGGGTCCAGGTGGTGCAGCCCTTGGTGTGGCCGGGCGTCTTGTGCGCCGTCAGCACCGTGCCGCCGAGGCTGACGGTGTCGCCATCATGCAGCACGCGGGCAACCTTCACCGCCGGATAACGCGCGATGTCGGGATCCTTGCTGCCGCCATAGTTGAAATCGGTCTTACCGCCGGATTCCACCACATCCACATCGCTGTCCATCACTTCATACTTGGCGCCGGTTTCCTTGACGATCCGGGCGCTGCCCGCGTCATGGTCGAAATGGGCGTGGCTGATCAGCAGAATCTTGGTGTCGGCATATTTGAAGCCCAGCTTCTCGATGCTCTCTTTGATCATGGGGGGGCTTTCCACCAGCCCGGAATTGATCAGGATGTTTCCCTGGGGCGTGGTGATCAGATAGCTGGCCTGGCCCTTGCTGCCGACAAAATAGACATTCCCCGCCACCTTGTGCGCCGGAAAGGGCACCAGATACTTCATATAATCGGCGGAATGGGCGGCGAGCGCGGGCTCGGAAACGGCGCCCGCAAGCGCAAAAGCGGCGGCAAAAGCAAACCTGGACAACATGAATTTCTCCCTCGTTGCGGAGAGGTTAGCCCGAAATTCCCGGGCACAAAACCGTTTCAGCGAGCAGCCTGCTGCGGCGACGCGTCCGGAAAGATCGGCGGCGGATTGGCTGACAGTCGTTCCGCCAACCAGATGACGGAGGCCTGCTCGATATCCGTGCCCACCCGCACATGGGTGCCGGTGGAAAGGGCATAATAGGAAGCCGGCGCGCCCGCCTTGATATACTTGTCGAAGAAGGCGGTGCAGTTCAGCACCACATTGGACGGATCCAGCCCGCCGCAGATGATCAGGGCGGGGGGCGAATCCTTGCGCACATAGTTCAGCGGATTGACCTGTTCGATACGCTCCACGTCTTTCCAGTGTGGGCTGCCGGTATCGCGGCTGCGATAGGCCGCGACGATGGCGCGGGAATCCGCATCATTGGTGCCCAGATAGTCGCCGAACATGGAGGCGGCTTTTTCGTCGGTGGAGAGGAACATGTCGGTCAGCGGGGATTCCACCACCGAGGCCTGCAGCAGGCTGGACTGATCGGTGTTGCCACCGACATCACCTTCCAGCGTCTTGACGTCGCCGGTCACTGCCAGCATCGCGGCCAGATTGCCGCCGCGCGACACGCCCCAGATGCCGAAGCGGTGGGAATCGAGGTGATATTCCCGCGCATGGGCGCGGAAGAAGCGGATATAAGCCTTTGTGTCCATCAGCATCTGGGGCATGCGGCCGCTTCTGCGGTAATCCATCCGCGCCACCGCGATGCCGTGGGACAGCATGCCCGCCAGCACCCGTTTGAATACCTGGTCGCGCGGATCGTTGTAGGCCCCGCCTTTGCCGTGGATATAAAGCACCAGCGGAACGTCGCTGGCGCCGGCTGGCCGGTAGAGGTGAGCCTTCAGATCGAACGGCGTGCCCAGATCGTCGATCCGCGCCACGGCGATGTCGGCGACATCCGGCGCGCGTTCGCCAGCTGTTTGGAAAGCCGGCTGCGCCGGCGCGGCGGATGCGAGAAACATTGCGACAAAACCGGCAAATCCCCGAGCGAATGTGCGGCGCATGGTCCTTCCTCAGCAGCTATGGCGTCCAAGCGAATGTCTGACAGATTGCAAGCCCTTCATGTTTTCCCAGGCAACGCTTGCGTGGCGAGTTTGCTTTATCCCTCGGGCGGCTACAACAGCTTGCGCCAATAGCCGTCGGAGCGCGTTCGCCAGTACGCCACGATGCGCAAGTGTCACCCAGACCAGACATGACCAAACCCAGAATCCGCAAGTCCATCATCTCAGGCCGCGAGCTCTTTGTTTGCGAGAACGTGGTCGAGCCCGCGATGATGGAGCGCGTCGGCAACCTCGTCAGATCGATGCATTATGTGCGAACGGAAAAAAGCCGGGCCGGCGTGCCGGGCTATGTCGCGGTTTGCGACATTGCGGCCGAAACCATTGCCGCCGACACCTTCCTGCGCGGATTGCGGCAGACCGTGGAAATGCTGTTCCCGAACGAGCAATTCACCGATCAGCGCGCTTATGTCAATTGCAGCGTTTTTGGAGACGCCTACCACATCCATCGCGATTGCGCGGCGCACGAGCGGCATGTCACGGCGCTCTATTATGCGAATCTGGAGTGGAAGCCCGATTGGGGCGGCGAAACCATCTATTATAACGATGAAGAAGATGCCGAATACGCCATTACACCGCGTCCCGGACGATTGGTGATCGCGCG
>Ga0265338_10003252_pt1 | contig 23098 bp, 16 predicted proteins | sample 42126metaG_FD_193579 | JGI IMG/M metagenome (GOLD analysis project Ga0265338, IMG submission 193579) | Rhizosphere microbial communities from Carex aquatilis grown in University of Washington, Seatle, WA, United States - 4-21-26 metaG | ecosystem: Host-associated > Plants > Roots > Rhizosphere... | reverse complement strand
CGCGAATGCGGCGCAGGAGCTCTCCGCCCTCCATTCCGGGAAGTCCCAGATCAAGGATCACGAGATCGTAGTCGTAGGTGTGCGCCATGGCCCACCCGGTGTCGCCGTTGTCCGCGACATCCACAGCATAGCGCTCGGCCTTCAGGCCTCTGGAGACCATCTCGGAAACCTTGCGTTCGTCCTCTACAATCAAAATGCGCATGAGACTTCGATCCGAGTGATGCTACACGAAGATTATTAAGGTGCGGCGAAGAATTGATTAAATTCCTTTAATCTCCCGCGACAGCTTGCATAGACGGCGCAAACGGGCGAACGGCGCGCAGGCCGAGTGATTTGCCATCCGTGCGAATTGGGATGTCAGCGTTTTTGGGCCACGAATATGCAGTGCTATAAACGAAGGCAGAATCTTTGGCGTCATGTAATGTTAAGCATTTAATAACAATGTTTTACATATATGACATACATGATTCAGAATTAGATTGCGTAATGTATACTGAATTAATGTACATTGAATCTAAGTGAAAACAGTAAAGAGCAGAATTCCTGTATTTGGCGCGGTATTTCCAAAAGACGGTGTTTCGTTGCCCGAAGACACCTCGGGTGCGCCTTCGACGATGGATCCGATCGAGTTGGCGCTGCGCACGCGAAAGCCCGGGGCGCAGTCCTTCTAGACGTGCAACTGACGAGCGGCCCCGGAACCCAACGATTTCTTCTTTGCCCACCGGTCATCTGGAGGCCTTCAACCCACACACCACCCAAGATCCACCAGACCTGGCAAAAGGACGTTGAATCTCGTCAGTAGCCAACACCGCCCGTGAAGAACCTTCCGTTTCCCGAATTCCCACAGGAATCGAATCACATGCCGTCACGTTTTTTTGGCGCGCGGGTTGGATTCGCCGCCGTACTGCTTTCCTTGGCGATGCCGTCCTACGACCGGGCACAGAGCGCTCCGTCGGCAACCTCCGCGCCTCCGCCCGCGACACGGCAGCCGGCCCCGGATGAATGGGGCATTACACCTCCAAACTGGCTGTCTGCAGCCTCGATCTCGGTCAAGGAAGGCTATGATTCAAACATCTACGGGGTTTCCGACAATCTGGCGGGGCACCCCGCGATCGCCAACGTCTCCTCCGGGTTCACGACACTCAGCGCAAGCGTCACGTTCAATCTTCTGGCCGCCTCCGAGGCGCAGGACGCGAGCTTCGTAAAGACACTCACATTCGCCTACTCGGCTGACTACACCCAGTATGAGGCGGCATCGCGCGAAGATAATCTGCGCAATACCTTCACGCTCGACGCAACCGGCGCCGGCGGGCCGTGGTCGTTCTCCATAGACAACCCGCTGCTTTATGTGGACGGGAGCAAGGAGGACGAATTTTTCAACTTCTACAATAACCTCGGTTACGGGGCCGTGCGCGAACGCCGCAACCAAATCCAGGAGCGCAACGTGTCGTTTCTGCGTTACGATGCAAAAGGCTGGTTCGTCAGGGCGGTCGACAGTGTTTCCTACTACAACCTCCTCATCGATGAGCACAACCCGGTCGGCGCCTTCAAGGGTTACGCCAATTGGGTTAACCGCGACGACATGAACGCCGGGCTCGATCTGGGGTTCAAGCTCTCGCCAGGTTTTGCGTTCGTGGCCGGCTGGCGGCTGGGATCCCAGACCCAGGCGCACACCACCTACAGCCTGGTCGGAGACGACAGCACCTACAACCGCGCGTTGTTCGGCTTCGAGGGCAGGCCGCTTTCATGGCTCCAGGCGCAACTCCTTTCCGGGCCTGATTTCCGCCGCTACAGCAATGCCTCCCACCTTGGGATTACGGGAGACCGGCACACATGGTTCTACCTGAAGGGCCAGCTGACAGCCACCCTTACTCCCTCGGACACGCTGACCGCGTCGGCAAAGGTTTGGCACTTCGTCTCAAGCGCGGGCGTATCCTCCATTCAGGAGACGACCGAGAACCTGACCTACAAGCATGATTTCTCGAAGCGGCTATCCGCCTCCGCGGGGTTGGCCGAACTTGGGCACCGCTATGATACTCCGACCGTCAGGGACGACTGGACGAACTCTGTTCCCGTCGATATTACCTATGCGATCACTCGGAATATTTCGATAAGCGCGGATTACTCGGCGACATCCGGCCATTCCCACTATCCCGTTGCCGTTACTCCCGGCCAGAGTTTTGAGGACAACATCGTCTCACTCTCTGTTAAGGCCTCATTCTAGGGCCCAGTCCTCTAGAAACCCACTGCGCGGCGCGCACTCGTGCGCGCCGCGCCGCATCTTCGTGGAGGAGCCCGCGGAAGGCGGCGCCTGCGTGAACGCGCGCATCTGCCCCTCAGACAGTGCGATTCGCCCCGTTCTTCTGACGTTCGGTCACAGATAGTTTTCCAAGAGGTTCCCATTTGCCCATCTCATGGCCGGCCAAGAACCGCACATTGGCCGCCGCGAAACGACGCGCCACCGAACGCGCCGAGTCTCGGCTGCCATGAGTCCGTTTCATTGAAACGATGAAAAGTTTGAGAGGCCACAACCGCGCCCGCCGATCCCGTCGGCTCGGTTTCCGCTTATTTCGGCCGGACTTAATCTCCACCATGACCAACACCAAGACCAAGCTCGTCGCCTACCTCCTCACTGCCGCATCGGCCTGCGCCCAATACGCCCCCCCGTCGCCGGCGGCACCGGTGCCGGGTGCGATCGATGACTACCTCATTTCCGCGGATCCGGCTCTCAAGGGCTGGGATTTCGGCGTCAACGAGCGCCTGCGTTTTGAGGACAAGTCATCGGCGGGAACGACCCATGCAGGTTCCAATTATGACTTCTCGGCAGCCTCTCCGACGACGAACAGCAACGACTACTGGCTGACACGTCTGATGCCGCGGATCGCCTATACCGGCGATTGGTTGTCCCTTAACGTCGAGGCTCGGTCCAGCTATTCGATAGGCGACGACAGGTACACGGCCACGGCCCCGGGCAAGGCACTTTCCGAGAACGACGGCCCGTTCCAGCTCGAGATGGCATACTTGGCGATCGGGAACCTGAAGCAGTTTCCAGTGACGCTGAAGGTGGGCCGGCAGGAACTCCTGTATGGAGACCAGCGCCTTGTCGGAAACGCATTCTGGCTGAACATTCCGCACACATTCGATGCGGTGAAGATTCGGTACCAGGATGCGTTCTTCGGCGTCGACGTGTTTGCCGCCAACCTGGCGTACGTCCGTGCCGACCATTGGGACAACTCCAATTCCCAGGACACGCTTTCGGGCGCCTATTTTGACTTCCCGGGTCTCTCAAAGGACAACGTGACGGAGCTCTATCTCTTCGCCCGGAACGTTGCGCGCGGCATCGTGACAGACAACTGGTCGCTCGTCCCGGCGCCCTTCCGGCTCACGGCGCCGCAGGACACCTACACATTCGGCTACCACACAAAGTCCAAGCCACGCGCGTTCGGCCCCTGGGACTATGGGATCGAGGCCATGTGGCAGACGGGCGACCGCACGGCGGTCTTCCCTGCGACAACGGTTGCCGCGGCAAAGGCGGCCCCTCGCCTGGACCAGAACGCATGGGCCTTCGTCCTCCAGGGAAGCTACACATGGAAGGACGTCCCAATGAAGCCCCGACTCGCGCTGATCGTCAGCTGCGCGTCCGGCGACAGCAATTCGGCGGACAAGAACAGCGAGACCTTTCAAAACCTTCTGCCCTCAAACCATGGGCTCTACGGCATCATGGACCTGTCGAGCCTGCAGAATATCGAGGACTATCGCGTGTCGTTCACAGTCAAGCCGAGCGCGAAGACCAGCCTGGCGCTGGACCTTCACCAGCAGTACCTGGAGAACACCCACGACTATTGGTACAACGTGGCGGGCGTCCCGCGCAATACGCCCGGCGCGGCTTCCGGAAGCGGCAAGGGATTTGGCATCAATCCGGGATACAGTTCGGACCTGGGCCAGGAAATCGACGCGATCGGAGGTTGGACAGTGACTCGCGGGCTTCTTCTTGAGTTGGGTGTCGGGCACTTCTTCCGGGGCGAGTACGTCAAGGAGTCGTTCAGCAAGGTCGGGTCCAAGGACGCGAACTATTGCTACGTGCAGGCCACCGTAAACCTCTGAAGAGGCCGCGCAGCTCGTCATGTCGTGCGCGGCGCATCGCCAATTGCGTTGTGGCGCGCACAAACGCCGTCTCTCTCCAAGTCTCGTTTGAGTTACCTACGGGAGACTATTTCTTTTCGGCAGGATTTGCGCACGTGCTCCATCCAAATGGCACGTAGCCCGGGCAATGTCGGAAGACGCCGGTAAAGAGCGGCAAGAGTCCGACGAGGCCCCACCATGACTTGAAGTAATACCCTGCGCCAAGGATGGCACAGCCGACGATGATGCGGATAATTCTGTCGATGGTTCCGACGTTGGTCTTCATGGGATGGCGTTGATGGTTTGGCGGTGATTCAGGGCCTGCGGACGGGGAGCTTGGCGGCGCGCCAGGTGGCGAATCCACCCAAGTTCGCGACGCGGAAACCCTCGCCGGCCAGCGTTCGGGCCGCCGAGCTCGAGCGCCCCCCGGAAAGACAATACAATATCAGCTCGCGGTCCCGGTTTCGAGCCAGGAAGGGTTCCCACATCTGCCGCTTCCCCAAGAGGTCGCTCATTGGAAGGAGTTTCGCGGGTGCCGCGACGCCGTCTTCCCATTCCCGCGGCTCGCGGACATCGACTAGCACCGCGGTGCCGTCGGCGACCAGCTTCGCGGCCTCCTGGGGCGCGACACTTCGCACGCCAGAAGAGGCGGAATTCGAAGGGGAGAACAGGCGTTTTAACAGGTTCATGGAAAACATCTTATCCTTTGCGGGCGGCGACCTCCGGTGGTCGCCCGCGGCGGGCGTGGGTCATGTAATAGATGACCGGCACGGCGATGGGGCTAATGACGAGGGAGGCGATTGCGCCGAAGAGAAGGGATATCGCCAGCCCCTGGAAGATCGGGTCTGAGAGAATTACGAGGCCGCCGACGACGACAGCCAGGGCTGTGAGCATCATTGGCCGGAAACGCACGGCACCGGATTCGACGCAGGCGTCGGCGAGGGGGCGGCCGCGAGCGAGCCGCAGCTCGATGAAATCGACCAGGATTATGGAGTTTCGCACAACGATGCCGGCGCCGGCCATAAAGCCTATCATCGACGTTGCGGTGAAGAACGCCCCCAGCGCTGCGTGCGCAGGCATGATGCCCACGAGCGAGAACGGAATGACCGTCATCACGATGAGCGGCGTGGCGTAGTTCTTGAACCAACCCACCATCAGCATGTAGATCAGGATGCATACCGCGACAAAGGCCAGGCCGAGATCCCGAAATACCTCGATGGTGACCTGCCATTCGCCATCCCATTTCATCGCGGGTTCCCGGTCGTCGGAAGGCATTGTGGCGTTGTAGATCTGGATTTTCTGCCTCGTGCCGCCGAAGTCGCGCCCATTGAGTCTAGCGAGCTCCCTGTTCATGGCAAAAATCGCATAGATCGGGCTTTCGACCACCCCGGCAACGTCGGCGGTGACATAGGTCACGTTCTTAAGGTTCTTGTGGTAGATGTTCCGCTCGCCCCGCGTCTCCTCCACCGTGACCAGCTCGCGAATCGGCACCAGCGGGGCCTGCGGGTCCGTCTCTGAGCGGACGGGAAGGGCCAGCAGGTCATTGGTGCGGGCCCGGAAGGCGCGGGGCAGCTCCATGACGACATTGACGGGCTCCCGTTCGTTTGGCGCGTGCAGAAGTGTCACCGCATAGCCCTGGGTTGCCATTTGAACGGTGCGGGAAATGGACTCTTCCGAGATTCCCTGAAGCGCCGCCTTGTCTCGGTCAACGTGCAGGACGGCTTTGGGCTGTAGGGCCTCGACGTACCAATCGATATCGACAACGCCGCCTGTTGCACGGAAGACCTCGCGGACCGTTGCCGCGAGCTTGAGGCGCGATTCCTCGCTGGGACCATAGACCTCGGCGACGATGGTCTGAAGGACAGGTGGCCCGGGGGGCACCTCTGCAATTGCGATCGCAGCCCTGTAACTCTGGGCTATGGCCGCCAGCCTGGGGCGAATTCTCCGAGCAATGTCGTGGCTCTGGGCGCGGCGCTCGCCCTTGGGCAGGAGGTTCACCTGAAGATCGGCCACGTTGCTGCCTCGGCGCATGAAATAGTGGCGCACCAGGCCGTTGAAGTTGAACGGAGAGGCCGTGCCGACGTAGACCTGATAGTCGCGCACCTCGGGTTCGGTGCTGACCGAGGCGGCCATCTCCCGGGCTACGCGCGCAGTCTGCTCAAGGGTGCTGCCCTCGGGCATGTTGATGATGACTTGGAACTCGGACTTGTTGTCGAAGGGCAGCATCTTGACCTTCACGATGCCGAGACCCGCGAGGCCGACCGCGCCGAGCGTGGCAGCGGCGACGAGCGAGAGGAAGGTCCAGCGCCATGCGCGGCGGCGGATCAGGGGGCGCATCGCGCGCTGATAGAGCCGCGTGAACGCGGTGTCGGGCATCGCCTCTTCTGCGGCCTCCTCCTCCTCCGTGAGCGGAGCGTCGACAAAAGAGGGGGATGCGGAATTGCGGGGGAAATGGCCCCGGAGGACCTTGAGCGCGGCCCAAGGGGTTACGGCAAAGGCCACAAGAAGCGAGAACAGCATCGCGGCGCTCGAGCCGATCGGAATCGGCCGCATGTAGGGACCCATGAGGCCGCTAACAAACGCCATCGGAAGGACAGCGGCGATGACAGCCCATGTCGCGAGGATCGTCGGGTTTCCGACCTCGTCCACGGCCTCTACCGCGATCTGGATCAGGCGCTTTCGGCGGCAGCTCGGCAGGCCCATGTGGCGGACGATGTTTTCAACGACGACAATCGCGTCGTCGACGAGGATGCCGATCGAAAAGATAAGCGCGAAGAGCGTGATGCGGTTGAGCGTGTAACCGTAGAGGTAGAACACGAGTAGGGTGAGCCCGAGCGTCACCGGGATAGCCAGCAGCACGACGAGCGATTCGCGCCATCCCAGGAAGAGGAGGATGAGAACCGCGACGCCAAAGACGGCGAGACCCATATGGAGGAGGAGCTCGTCGGACTTCTCGCGGGCCGTGGCGCCGTAATTGCGGGTCACGGTGACCTCGACGTCCGCAGGGATCAGCGTGCCCTTCATGGCGCCGACCTTTGAGAGGACTGCGGAGACGACGTCGACGGCATTGGCGCCAGGGCGCTTGGCGATGCTCAGGGTGACGGCGGCGCTCTCGACGGCTGGCGGGCGGCCGCCAAACAGCACATAGGTGCTGGCCTCGCCCGGCCCGTCAGCGATCTCCGACACGTCGCGGAGATAGACGGGCCGGCCATGGAAGACCCCCACGACCACCGATCCCACGTCGCGGGCATCGCGGAAGAACGTTCCGGCCTGAAGCAGAGTCTCCCGGTTGCCCGATGACTGGGCACCGGCCAGCACCTGGGAGTTGGCGTGCTGCAGCACGGGCACAAGAGCCGCCGGGCTGAGGCCGCGCGACGCGAGCCTCTGCGGGTCAAGCAGGATGCGGATCGTGCGGCGCTCGCCGCCGATGACGTTGGTCTCGGCCACGAGCGGGATTTGCTTCACGGCGTCGTCGACCTGCGTGGCGAGCCGGCGCAGCATGGCGTGGTCATAGCGAGAGCTGTGGAACGTGAGCGCCAGGATCGGCACGTCGTCGATCGTTCGGGGCTTTATGAGCGGCTGGCTCACCCCGAGCGGGATCCGGTCGAAGTTGGCCTGGAGCTTCTGGTTTAGCCGGACGAGGGCGGCCTCGAGGTCGGTGCCTACCTTGAAGCGGACGACGGTCATGTCGCCTCCCGGGCTGGCCGTTGAGTAGAGGTATTCGACTCCGGTGATCTCCCATAGGAACTTCTCCATGGGGCGGGTGACGCGGCTCTCGACCTCCGCGGCGCTCGCGCCCGGCATCGCGACCATCACATCCACCATCGGCACCTTGATCTGGGGCTCCTCCTCGCGCGGCAGCATGAGGACCGCGAAAAGCCCCAGCAGGAGCGACGCGGCGACGATGATGGGGGTCAGCTTTGAATCGATGAAGAACGAAGCCAGCCGGCCCGCGAAGCCGAGCTTAGCGGAACTGTGGAGGGGGGAGGGGCTGTCGCCCGGGCTCACGGAAGGGCCTCCAGGGCCTGGCCTTCGCGCAGCCCCGCCGGCGGCGAAACGACGAGCCTTTCCCCGTCGTCGACACCGGAGAGGATCTCCACGCGGTCGCCGACCAAGGCTCCGGTGCGCACAAGCCGCAGGACCGAGCGGTGCCCCTGATCCTCGACGAAGACCCGCTCCATCTGGCCATCGAGCGACACCGCAGTCGACGGCGCAAGCAGGCGTCTGACGGACGCGCCGGCGACCTGCACCCTCGCAAACTGGCCTGAGCGGACTGCGATGCCCGCTGGGACAGCGAACCTCGCAGAAACGGTGTGGGCTGCAGGGTCGGCGGAGGAGGAGAGCTCGGAGATTGTCGCTGCGAACGCCAGGCCCGACGATGGGATGGAAACATCGGCGGACGTCCCAATTCTCAGGCTGGCGGACAGAGAGTCCGGAATGTCCGCCTCGACCTGAAAGCCGTCTGAGCCTTCCACCTCCAGGAGGGGCTGTCCGGGGGAGGCCAGATCACCCTGGTCTTCGAATTTCCGTTCGACGACGCCGTCGAACGGGGCCCGGATGACCGCGTAACCCAAGAGCGTCTCCGCCTCGCGGACGGCGGCCTCGGAAAGCACCGCCCGTGTCTCGAGATTCCGGACAATGTCCGCGGTGCTGGCACTCTTGGCCAGCAGGTCGCGTTCACGCGCCAGGTCGAAGTTCGCCTGGCCGAGTTGAGCCTGTGCCTGCGCAAGGCGGGCCGAGGTCTCTCCGGCGCCGATCCTGACAAGCAGGTCGCCGGCCTTCACGCGCTGGCCGAGGGTCACTGGCATCTCCTCGATGGATCCCATGAGCTTGGCGGCGAGCGTCGCGCGGCGCACCGGTCGGACCACACCCGCTATCAGGGTGGGTGCTGGGACGGTCTCGAACCTTGCCGTCTCGATCCGTACCCGTGCCGGGGGTTGAGTTGCTGCCATGTCCGACAGCGTGTCGCTGCGCGAGCAGGAGGTCTGGAGGGCAAGCGCTGCGAAAGGAAGCAGTATGGGGCGAAGGTTCATTGGGAGGATTGAGTCATGGGCTGGTGAGCAGCGGCAGGCCCAAAGCGCGTCGGTAGTCCGCAACGGCGATGAGCTCGTCGGCCGAGGCGAAGGCGCGGCGGGTCCGAGCCTCGATGAGGCGCCCCTCGGCGCCGATCAGTTCGGCGGTGAGAAGGAGGCCCTTCTCAAAGCGCGCCCGGCTCAGCTCCGCGCTTTCCTCGGCCTGGCCGACCACCTGGGCTGTCACGGAAAGCCGGTCATGCGCGTCCTCGTACGCCAGTCGGGCCTGCTCCACCTCGAGGCCGACGCCCAGTGTGGCTTTTCGGAGCATCTCCTTGGCCTGGGCGAGCTCGGAGGCGCTCTGCCTAATCCTCGCCGATGTCAGGCCCCCGTCGAAGAGGTTCAGGTCGAGCGAGACCCCGGCAATCCAGCCGTCGCCTTGGTGGTCGAGTTTCCAGCCCTGGTCGTATTGGTAGCTCGCAAAGGCGTTCACCGCCGGGTGGCGGCCGCCGCGGGCGGCGCGAAGCATCGCCTCGGCGGCCCTTACCCTCTCCTGGAGGCCGACCAGCTCGGGCCTGAGCGAGGTGTCCGCGGTGTCAGGAACCGTGAGGCGCGCCAGACTGGGGTCGTCGCCGGAAAGATCGACCGGCGCCGCGGAGTTCTCCACACCCAGGATGTAATTGAACGCGCGCTCGGCGAGCGCGGAACCGTGGCGGGCCGAGGCGAGCTGTTCGCGAGTCTGGGCGAACTGGACCTCGAGGCTCAGTAGGTCGGCCTTGAACATCTGGCCTGATTCGAAGCGGGCGCGCGCAACCGCTGCGGAAGCCTCGTAGGAGCTCGCACCAGCTTCGAGTGCGCGGACACTCTCCCGCGCCTTTCGCACGTCGAGGTACGCCTTGGCTACCGCGGCGCTCAGCTGGTTGCGAGCTGCGCGGAGGTCCTGTCTTGACGCGAGGGCCCCCGAATGGGCGGCTGCTAGGACGGCTGTCGGGCGTCCGCCGCTGTAGAGATTGTAGGCGATTGTGCCTGTGGTGTTCAGGTCGTCGATCTGGCCGGGGCGGTTGAAATCCAGCCCGAAGCTGAACGCCCGTTCGTTGAGGATCGCGCCAAATGCGGTCATCGGGCTGTTCGTCTGCACGTAACTGCCCTGCAGCGTCACCATGGGATACCAGGCCGAGCGCGCCTGCTCGACCATTGTTTCGGCGGCCTCGGCGCGTTGCGCCGCAAGCCGGGCTTCCGGATTGCCCCTCAAAGCGGCCTGGAGGGCAGCGTCGAGCGTCCAGGGGTCGGCGTGGAGGCTGGCGGCGCCGACGCAGGCGCCGAGAACGAGCGAGAGGGTGGAGGCGCGAGGGCCCATGGCTCAGCGGCGGCCTCCCCAATGAATCGTGCCGCCGCCGTCCAGCCATCCAAGCTTCCTAAGGACAATGCTCGGCGGGCAGAAGCCCGTGAACACCGACTGGATCAGGTTGACGCCGGCGAAAACCGGAAGGAGCAGCCACCAGGGACTGACAAGGGTGCCCAGGGCGACGCCAAGGAGCACGATGGAGCCGGCAAGCAGGCGGATGAGGGATTCGATCTTCATATGAGGATTGACAATATATGAGCATATGAGCATATACTTGAAGGATGTCAAGACCCTGTTCTATTTCGTCCATGCCAAAACGCGCCGCATTAGGCCCCGAGGCCATCGAGCTGATATCGCGGCGCTTCGCCGTGCTGTCCGAGCCCCTCAGGCTGCGGCTCATTCATGCGCTCTTTGACGGGGAGAAGAGCGTGAGCGCGCTTGTCGAGGAGACCGGGGGCACCCAGGCGAACATCTCGCGTCACCTCCAGACCCTCACTCACGCCAACATCCTGGCGCGCAGGAAGGAGGGACTTCAGGTCTTCTATTCGATCGCCGACCCCTCGATCGTGAAGCTCTGCGAGTTTGTCTGCGGCAGCCTTGAGCGGCAGCTAACCAAGCAGGCCGGAGTCTTCTCGGCCGCCCTGGACCACTGATGGGCTGGATTCTTGGGTGTTTCCTAAAAAATTCCTTATCAGTGAGATAACATCATTCTAAGTGGAGATTCTCGCCCTGAAGGAATCCTCCCAGTCTCAACGGTTCAAGGCAGCATTCGCCACATGCCGTGAAGGACGAGCCCGGCGTTGGCTAACACAAGGCGCATCCAGAACCTCCTGTCGTCCGGCGCGAGGAGGTTGAAGGCGAAAGTCATTGGAAGCAGGGCCCGGGCCGCCGCCCAGTAACCCCTCCACACGTCGTCTCCCAGAACCCAGAACAGAAGCGCGAATCCGACCCCGACACGCCACCAGGGCTCGGACCACCTGGGCCGCAAGAGGAGGTAAATGGATTGGCCCCCAAGGCTCAATGCGCCGACCAATCCAAGTGTCTGGCGGGAGTCGAAGTCGCCACGGGCAAGGTGGCCCACGCAGGAGGAACAGTGTCGGGCGAGCGCGACGCACGGCCAATCAAAATTGTTCCTGCCGAGCGCGCCCTCCCGGGAAACGTTGAGTGCCAGAAATACCATCCATGCGAGCAGCGGCGCAGCGGCGCACGCGATGCGTGCACCGGCCATCAGCCTTGCCCGATTCCCCGGGTTTCCGGCCGGCCAAAGGGCAAAGCCGCCAAGGAGCGACGTTTCGCGCGTCAGACCGGCGGCGGCAAATGCCCCCGTGGCTGCCCATGTCCTTCCCTTTGCAAGGGCCGCAACCGCCAGGGCCAGCAGGAGGACTGCGGAAAGATCGGTCAAGGACAGCCGGACGCAGTCGAGAGCGCCGATCGTCAGCATGCAGGACGCCCATACCGCGACCGCGCGCGCGTCCGAGGCAGGTCGGAGCCCCCGCCACACAAGCCAGGCCAATCCGAGCCATACGGCGAGGTTCTGAAGCGCGTAGACCTGCAAGACCAGCCAGGGATTGCCGCCACCGATCACATGGGCGGTCCATGCGAGCGCGATCCGCCGGGCCCGGTATGCGGGGTTGTCCAATGCGCCCCGAATTTCCGGGGCCCGCGGATCCGGTGTGACGGCCAGCTGCGCGCCGAATTGGCCGTCATATCCGGTGGCCTTGTCCTCGGCGATCGGCATGGAGCGCAACACCGGGAGGCGCTGCTCGAACTCCGGTCCGCCGAACGAGAGGAGCGAAGTGAAACCCGTGCGGGCATCCCACCGCACGGCCACGGCGCTGAGGACAAAGAGCACGCCGATTGACACGGGGATCCACCGGCCCGGCGACCTCCAGGCAGCCGCGGCAGGGGGAGGAATCGGCGAACTTGTCTGGGGTGCGCCTTCGGTTGGTTTCGTCACTATGGGCGGGTTCTCGGGGGCAACCTTGTCTTCCTGGCAGATGGCCCGATCAAAAGGAACTGTGCGGTCGAACGCGGAATTGAATCATTCGGCCACGGCATCTTCCTGGAAAGTGGAACGGAGTTTTGAGGCACGGGCAAGGACCTACGAAGGCCGGCTCGGGCCCAAACCAAGGTGAACATGCCGCTTGGGTCGCCATTCCGCACGCCAACGAGCCGGAGGCGTCCATGGACCTCGACCGTGTTCCCCGGGTCACGGCCGCAGCGTCCTCAGAATCCGCTCACTCGGGCACCCTGTTGGGGTAGGTACGCTGAAGCCAGGTCTTCGGCACCGGGATTATGCAGATGTTCATCGACCGGTCGTCAGCCGACAGCATGGCTGACTCTATCTCGATCTCCGTGCCGCTTGCATTGAACGTCGGGTGCGGGTGATCGGCGGCGGTCGGCTTGTGCCCCGTGGATAGCATCATCATTTCGCCGGTGCGGCGGTCGATCAGGAAGATGCTTCGGGAGAAATCATCGCCTACCGCCCAGCGGCCGTCCGCCGAGCCATTGACATGCCATAGCCCGCTGCCGGACGCGGTCTGGCCGATGATGCGCATCTCGTGCGTCCGCAGGTTCACGACTCCCAGGCCCGTGGGGTGCTCCCGCGTGCCGGACGGCCCCCAAGGGTCGGGCTCCGTGACGCCCGTGCCCGGCTTTCGGTGGCCCATGATCGCGATCGCGACTTCGTCCCGTGTAATGACGGCCTCGTGCGTGACCCATTCATAGGGCGCCTCGCGATAGAGCGGACGCAGGCCGGTGCCGTCGGCCATGACGGTCCAGGTGCGCTGCGGCGCCTTGCCGCCGGTCTCCCAGCAAAAGACGATCTCGCCGGGAACCCATGGGTTGGTCTGCACGTGCCCGATCTGAAAGGGAACGGCGACTATGTTTTTCACCTCGCCGGTCTTCAGGTCCATGCTCGCCAGGCCGCTCGGGCCTGCGCCCATGCCACGCGGACCGAACGACTCTGCCGGCTTGACGCCCGTGGGAAGTCGCTGGGCCAGGTCCGCGCTGCGAATGCTGAAATACATGCGGTCCTCGTTCGCATCGAGGCCCATGTTTCCGTTGGCGTTCAACTCCGATGCAATCGTGCCGCAGACTCGCTCATAGTGGGCCGCGGGCCGCACGGTGCCCGCCTCGCTGTCGGCAATGAGGGCCGCAAGGTTGATGTCGACGATCTGAAAAGGTCCGTGCGGGCGGCCGCGACCGCTGCGCGGGCCCCCGTCGCCGGCGCGCGCCTGCGCCGCGCCGGCCGCCGCTCCCGTGTTCTCGCGGCTCCCCTGGTCGAGCGCGTGGCCCATGTCGCGCATGATGTAGAGATCCATCGACAGGCGGGCGAGGCAGAGCATTCCCATGTAACCGGTCTCCGTCACCTGCACGATGGCTCCGGTGGCCTCGTTGACGGCGAAGGCCTGTCCCGGCGAACGGTGCGAGCGAAAGACCACCCATTTCCCGTCAGCTGTCCACTGGCGGTGGGTTTGGTAGATCTTCGAGTCGCCTGCGGGGCTGCTCGTCAAGAATGTCAGGGGTATGCCTGTGACCGGATCGATCACCATCCTCTTCTCCGAGGGAAGGCGCGACCCCATGTGGCCGGGCGCCGCCGCCAGCGACACGATCGGGCCACAGGCCGCCAGGAGTGCGAGCAGATAGGCTTTACTCCTCATCTCGTTGATTGGCGAGCTGACTTACAGAAGTTTGTTCAGACTACTTCTGAACATTTCCTCCTGCTACGTCCGCTTGGTATTGTTCGTCGCTCACTTTTTCCATCCAGTCGACAGGTCTTCCGTTGAGGTATTCCTGGATGGCGATGTGCGTCATGGCCGTGGCGGGTGCGGCGCCATGCCAGTGCTTCTCACCCGCCGGGAACCAGATCACGTCGCCCTGCCGGATCTCCTCGATCGGGCCCCCCAAGCGCTGCGCCCGTCCGCAGCCTGCCGTCACGATCAGGGTCTGACCCAATGGATGCGTGTGCCATGCGGTTCGAGCGCCGGGCTCGAAAGTGACACTCGCGCCCGCAGCACGGCCCGGATCTGTCGCTTGGAACAGCGGGTCAATACGCACGGTGCCGGTAAACCACTCGGCGGGGCCTCTGTTGGAAGGTTGTGAGCCGCTTCGTTTGATTTCCATTTGATGACGTCCTTCGACCGATTGTTTTGTAGGTTGCTCTCGCGGTATAATAGGGCAACCGGGATGGAACGGAAGGTGTTTAGAGGCCCGTCAGTTTCTCAAGCCTTTCGAGATAGCGAGCCCTTGAACCGTGATCTTCGGGGCACCGGTTTCAATCCCGGCGTCAGCGGTGATGAGGCCGAGATCTTCCTGGCATCGAGATGCCTATTGAACTTCGTAAACCTCGACAAGGGCCAAACCGACGTCGCCGCTCGACCCCGATACCTGTGCCGTATACGCCCCGGGCGGAAGCGTGATGAGGACCGCAGAATCCGGGGTTGCCGATGCACCCCACGAGAATGCGCCAACCCAGGCCGCCGCCGTGGCTATCTTTGGGTCGCCACCCCAGCCGGTGTTCGTCGCAAGTGGAGTGATTTCCGATGCAGATCCAAAGATCTGCAGCTTGGGGTCGGGAAGTGCACCCGTGATGCCGAAGGGAGCCAGCGCCGGGCCTGAGGCGCGGACAAGGACCGTTTTCGGCGTCGATCCGCCCACCACAAATCCTGCGATCAGGATATTCGCGCCGGAGCCCACCTGAGAGCGCGCCGAAATGTTGACAAGCCGCGGGGTCGCAGGGCCGCTGCTGCCAGCGGGCGTGGCGTCGTAGAGCTCGGCCAGGGCGACTCCGGTGTCCCCCGTTTGCCCGGAGATATTCGCTGTGTAGGAGCCGATAGCCAAGGTCTCGAGAAGCGCGGTGTCGTGGCTTGCGGGGTTGGCCCATGCGAAGGCGCCCAATTCAGCGGCTGCGCTCGAGAGCTCCGGCGCGCCACCCCATCCGGTGTTTGTCGCGAGAAGGCTGCTCCCCGATGTGGTGGCGTAGAGCTGGAGCTCGGGATCGGAAAGTGCACCCGGTACCCCGAAGGGGGAAAGAGCCGGCCCCGAACCGCGAATCAGAAGGGGAGCCGCGCCCACCGTGCCCTTTCCGCCGACGACGAATCCGGCGATCAGGATATTCGCGCCCGTTCCCACTTGTGCGCGGCATGACAGGTTGATCAGCTTGCTGTCGTAGGGCGCCGTGAGTTCGAGAATGGTCTCGCCATCGCCGACGACAAAGACGGAGTCGCCGATCGCAACGCCGCCGACGAGATCGGCGGTCGTGCCGGACGGGATCTGCGACCAGGGCCCAAGACTATAGCCGTTGTTGATGGAAACGGTCGCAAGCGTGCCGTTCTCCCCCGTTGCAAAAAGGGCATTTGCGCCCTGAACAAGGCCGCGAAAATCAACCGGGATGTAGATCGAGGAGACGGCAAAGTACTCCGTGGGGGGCATGAGCCCTAAGAGGGCAGACGTGCCGCCCATTTGAATCCAGTCATTGTTGACCACGGTCCCGTCGGACCCGACCGCGGCGTAATCCGCGGATTGGGTGGTTACCAGCGCCTCCAGATCCTCTCCGATGACCGAAGGGCCGTTTCCGTGCAGGTAGCCCTCGTTGCTCCACGTGATTCCATCGAGTGAACTGATGATCGCGCCCCCTTGCCCTGACGCGACGAACCGTGCCGGCATCGTTCCGATGGACTGATTCGTGAAATATCCATACACATAGCTCAACGGAGCCACGTAGGTCAGCCCGCGAAGCCATCCAGTCAGGCCCGAGCTGCGCGCCGTCCAGGTCCGGCCGTCCGGCGAGGTAATGATGGCGCCCCCTTCGCCGACGGCGACGTACTGGCCGGCGGCGTAGATCACGTTGTTGAGCCGCTCCGCCGTGGCCGACTGGGCCACGCTGAGCCAGGCGGCTCCATTGGCGGAGAGAAGCACGCATCCATTGTCCCCAACGGCGACGTATTGGCCGGGCCCGTAGGTGACGCCAACGAGCCAGTTGCTTGTGCCGGAGTCGCGGTGCGTCCACGTCACGCCGTCGGCCGAGCTGAGAATCGCGCCGCCGGTGCCCACCGTCACAAGGCCGGCGGGGCCGGCCGCGATGGCCCACAGGAAACTTCCCCCGGGCAGCGAGTGCCGGGTGACGGTTGGCGTCCGCGTAGTGAGCCCCGGACCGATCGTTAGGGTGGCGTACGCGGAGCCGGTATAGTTTGGATCCACTATCGTCGCAAAGACACGGTATTCGCCAACTCCCACCGGCGCGGTGGGACTGCCGCCGTAGAGCACGGTGGTCGCGAGACCGGCGGGAGAGGTGACCACCGATACACTCTTCCTGGTGCCATCGTACCTTTCGTCCAAGTTTCCCAAAGTCACCGCGGCCTGGGACTGGGCGAAGGGGAATCCGGTTCGGACCGTATTGGCATCGAAATCCACGACATACACGTTACCGCTCCCGTCCACGGCAACACCGCTTGGAAACTCAAATTGCGCGGCCGGCCCAATCCCGTCGGCGCTGCCGGGATATCCCATGATGCCCGCGATGGTCGTCACGACTCCCCCGGCTGTGACCTTCCGGACTATCTCGTTGTCCGTGACAAAGAGGTTCCCGCTCCCGTCAACCGCCACACCGGAGGGCTCAAAAAATTCCGCGGCGGGGCCCGCTCCGTCGGAGTAGCCTTCCTTGCCCGGCGCTCCAGCCAATGTTGTCGTTACGCCTCCGGGAGTGATCTTACGGATCGTGCCATTATACTTGTCGGCGACATAAACGTTCCCGCCTCCATCGACCGCGATTCCAGCGGGTAAACTGAACTGCGCGGCGGGGCCCGTTCCATCCTTACTGCCGGAGACGCCAGCCGTGCCCGCCAGCGTCGTCGTCAAGCCTCCCGGGGTGATCTTGCGAACCGTGTTGTTGTTGTCGTCGGTAACATAGACGTTTCCGCTCCCGTCCACCGCAACGAAAAGAGGACTGTCGAACCGGGCAGCGGAGCCGGTGCCGTCCGCCGAACCCGGGGTGCCCGCTGTGCCGGCAAGGGTTGTTACCACCCCGCCCGCAGTGATCTTGCGAACCGTGCAATTGCGGGTGTCGGCAACGTAGACATTGCCGCCCCCGTCCACTGCAACGCCGACCGGCGCATTGAACTGCGCGGCGGGGCCCGTTCCGTCCTTGCTGCCGGAGACGCCAGCCGTGCCCGCAAGGGTGGTCACAACGCCCCCCGAGACGATCTTTCGAATGGTGTTGTTGAACTGGTCGGCAACATAGACATTGCCGCTTCCGTCGACAGCAACGCCATCGGGCTCAGAGAATTGCGCGGCGCCGCCGGTTCCGTCCGCACTGCCCGAGACGTTTGCCGTACCCGCCAATGTGGCGAAGTCATAGGACGTGTAGGTGATCTGTGCGATCAGAGGCCGCTCCAGCCCCACTAGAAGGGTGGCGAGGACTGCAAAGTGGGCGTTTCTCGGTGGGACGAGACGGAAACGGTTCATTGGTATAACAACGACAATCGTGCGGGTGATTCCCGCCACCGGAGTTTTTCGAAATTTCAGAACCAGCACCAATGCCGGCGGTCAGTGGATTCTGGGGTGGCACTGACGCTCGCGGCCTGGTAGAAATGCGGTCGGTCGCTATGCTGCTTCGTCCGAAGCGCAAAAGCCCCCTTGAAAAGGGTCTGCCCCAGGGAGGCTATTTCCGGTACCATTCCCCGCTCTCGCGCTGGAGCCAGACACCCGGTGCCGCATTCTCGGCGATCTTCTTGGCCCGTGCTTGCCCGACGGCTTCTGGAGTTGAGCCTGTCTTTTTTGAAACCGCTGCGTAAACCTCGGTCCGGTCGGCATTTTCCGCCGCAACCAATTGGTGTGCGTCGCCTCCTCCTCCGCGTACCTCAGCAAAGCCGCGGTTGTTCTCTCCGACGGCGCCGCTCGCTCGCGCCGCGTCGAGCTGGGGAAGGCGCTGCGCCATGCGCTGTTTGACTGCGGCAATGTCTTGGCAGAAGGCCGTGGATGCCACGGTTAGCGCGAGGACGACGCCGATGGAACGCAGGATGTTTTTCATGGAATAAGGTGTCTGTTCAGTTCTTGGTGGCAAGAGTCGTCGATTTCTGGTCAAGGTCGCCGAAGAAATCGTCGAGCGCTTTTTCGACCTTCACGTTGACATCGACGATGATGTGGATCGGCTTCACCTCTATGGGATCGGTCTTCACGCTGACGCAGGCGACGAAGGCGAATTGAAGGAGGCACAGGACGGGCAGAAGGCGCTTCATGGTGCTTAGTATGATTGTGTGCGAGACCGCATGCAATCCTGCCGTTCTCGTTCCGTCATTTGCCCACGGAGGCTCGGAGATTGCTATTGAGGCCGAAGTTGATGAGCGACTCGATCGGCCCGTGGAGGTTGATGCTGAAATCGATCTTAGGAGCTTGGGTGGAGGGATCCTTTGGTTCGCCGCCCACATGGATCGTCGCCCATGAATCGGGCGCGCCGTCCCTGGGCTTCACGTCTATCCGCAGCGCGCTCACCCGCATGCCGATGAGGCCGGTTTCCATTTTCTTGAGCATGGGATAGGCGGGGTTATTGGGGGCTACGCTTGACGTAAGAAGTCCGTCGGCTTGCAGCTGCATTTCCGCCGGAACGCCATCCTGAAGTGCAAGCCAACCCGTGCCAAGGTGCAGGCCGTCGCTTCCGTAGCTGATCGGGACTCTTCCGCTCACGCCGCCGCTAGCCTTTGCCGGAACATTGGGTACGAACTCGAGCAGCTGTTCGACGCGCAGCCCCTCGGCAAGAACGGTGACGTCGTACTTGGAACGAGCCGGATCAAAATGGAAAGGCTCGGTGCTCACGCGGCCGCCAAAGGCGGAAACGGAAAACTCCCGGACCCACACACTCGCCAGGCCCAGGACCTGGATGTAGGCCGTGGCATTTTGCGCGACAAGGTCAGCCACCTTGATCTCGCTTACGGCAATCCGCTGCCGGTCCGCAGTCGCGGGCTTGGCGAGATCGGTCAGCTGGATGTCCGCCTCGATTCCGCTCAGATCGAGCTTCGCGGGCGGATACGCCAGTCGCGCCTCGCGAAGGGTGAGCCGTGCGCTTCCGCTCAGGATGTGGTTGTCATAGGCCCCGCGCGCCGTCGCCTGGAGGCGTCCGGTCGCAGTCCAGTCTGAAAAGGGAAGGGGTGCCACGCCGCCCACGAAATCTCGCAAAGGCTGGATATCGGCGGTCGCATCGGCGACCTCGAATACACACCGCCCCGTCGTGAGGTTATAGTCTCCCGCGATGTGCGCCGTGAGGCCGGGCAAGTTGAGCACGCCGCTGCCGGCTGCGGTGGTGTTTCCTGCCATGCGCGCCTGGAACTCAAGCGAAACGGGAGCCGATGCGTGTGCGAACTGCATTTGCAGGCGGCCGGACGCGCTTATCTTCTCGAGAGGCAGCGCGGCAAGATCGAATTTTGGACCCGCCTCGGCCGGCTTCGCCGGTCCGTAGGGCGTCGTAGCCGGTGCGGGCTGGAACAACGCGGCTAGGTCGAGTTGGGCGTCGATGCCCTCGACCTCAAGCCTTCCCAGCGATCGTTCGAGCGGAGCGTCCCGGATCAGAGTGATCCGCGCTATCTTCATTCGCTGCCCTCTTGCCGTAAACTCAAGTGGTGAGATCTCGAGGATCCCGGGATTTAGACGGGTCACGCTGACGCGCAAATCGGTGACGTTGGCGCCCGTGAGCGCGTCCCTGATGGCCCACTCAGCTAGGCGGCGGCGGCAGGCGACCATGGCAATCAGCGCCGCCATCGTTAGGACGCCCAGCGCGGCAAAGAACTGGACGAGGATTCGCAGGACTAGACGCAAGCGGGGAGCCATCGCGTGGCTCCCGGATGCCGGCCATGCAGGTTCAGATGCTGGATTCACGGACTGTTTCTGGTCGGCAGCTTGGCAAGGGCGCGGCGTTCGCGAGTCTTCACATGTTCTTAAACGACTCGAACTGTCCCCCGAGCTTGTCCATGAAGGCGCCGATGTTGGGGAAGCCGTTTTTGCGGAGGGTGTTTTGGGCCTCTGCGACAGCCTTGGGATCGCGGCAATTGGGATCGGCCTTGAGCTTTGCGACGACCTCGGCGACGGCCTTCATCCCGGCCTCGACATTGGGGGCGAGGTTGCCGATCGGGCGGTCCTTGAGTTTGTAGGCCTTGCGCAGGGCGACCAGGGTCTCGACGGCCTTGTTGGCCTGGACGAAGGCCTCCTGGGGTTGCTGGGCGTGCAGGACCTTATCCTGGTACATGAGACCCAGCCCCTGAGGATCGGCTAGATCGATCTTGGTGTTGTCGGGGTCGGGCTTGGCGACGGGGGCCAGGGCCGGGTCCTCCGGGACCGTGTCCCACTGCTTGGTCTCGCTGTTCCACTTCTGCTTCTGCTGGTCGCCGCTCACCTGCTGGATGTTGGAGACGACCCGGATCTTCTCCATTTGCTTGGTCTCCTTATTGTAGACCAACTGATCGGAGAAGGCGACGGAGGCCTCGGCGTGGGACTTGTCGGTGGCCAACTGCTGGTGGTCGGCGGCCCACGTCTCGGGACCTCCTTTGTATCCGTCGGGGCATCCGGTGAGCTTGGCGAAGGTTTCGTAGGACTTGTCCTGCCACTGCTTGCGGGGGATCTCGATCCACTGCTCCAGCCCGTTCTTGTCCCATCCTGCAAAATAGCAGACGCGGTAGTCGCGATCGGTGTTGAGGCTGGCTCCGGTGGCGCCGGGGGTTCGGAACTCGCGCACCTTGACCACGCGCTTGGACATGCCGTCCACTGTGGTTCTGACGTACTGTTCGACCACGCTGTCGTGCTGCTCGTAGATCTGCTCGCGTGTGTTTGAGAAGGCCTCCTGCACCTCGGCGGGCGCGTTCTTGAGGGCGCGCACCATGGTCGGATCCTTCATGATGGTGAGCACGTCGTCCTGATGGGCGAAGAGCCTGCCGTCCGGTCCTTCGGTCGCGCGGCTGCGCACCAGGGCGGCCGCGTCCGACTCCTGGGCGGGCGTGGATTCGACCGCCGGGGCCTCCGGCTTGGCGGCGCCGGGCGGAGGCTCCCCCTCGGCCGCAGGCTTCTCCGCCGAAGCCTCCTTGGTCAGTGCGGCTTCAGTGGAGGCAGCCTCCTTGGTGGGCGCAGTCTCCTTGGGAACAGCCGCCGCTTGCGGGTTCTGCGCCTTGGGCAGCAAGTTCTGCACGGCCGTCTTCGCCTCCTGGCCCTTCTCGCCAGCCCACTGAGCCACCTCCTTGCCCGCGTTTTGCTTCACCTGCTCGCTGAGCCAGCCGCCGATCACGTAATTGGTCGCCTCCTTGCCCGTGTTCTTGAGCGCCTCCACCACGGTTTGCCCGTCGTACAGGTTCGCCAGGAAGTGGTAGCCGAGGTAAACCGACCACGCCTTCGTCTTGCTCCCGACTCCCATCTTCTCGAACACGGACGGGTCGACCACCTGGCCTCGCAGCATCCCGCGGATACTGATCAGGTTTTCATACGCCCATTGCTGCGGCGTCTCGCCGTCCTGGTAGGCGTTGATCGCCGACACGACCGCGCCCTTGAGCATGTCCGCCCCCGCCGCACCGTACGGCCCGGTCCAGGTTCCAATCGCCGCGTCGAAGGCCATGTCCCCGGCCCACTGGGACCATTCCAGGACGTCCGTGATCGCCCCCGCCCAGGCGGCCTCGTTGGCGTAGCCCTCGCCGCCCTCACCCAAGGTCAACTCCGCTGCGGCGTTCCAGATCTTATGCCTGAGCTGCGCCAAGCCCTCCGGCCCCAGCGTCATCTTCCGCTTGTCCAGCATCGCCTGCATCTTCGGGTAGTAGGTCGCCGGCACAAACTTGGTGACCACCTCCTGGCACTTGTCCAACTCCACCTGCCAGTTCGAGCCGCCGGGTCCGTCGCTCGTCGTCTGCACCCCCACCGTGATGATCGAGGAGAAGCTCGCCCCCTCCTCGTCCGAGTAGCTGATCCTAAAGTCGCACGGCACGATCCGTCCGTCCGCCGGCACCTCCTTCGGTAGGCTCAGGCTAAGGACCGCCGCCGGATCGTTCACCTGCCGCACCTTGGTGAAGCTCCCGTCAAACTTTCCCACTTCCAGCACATTGGAGGCCGGCGTTCCCTTCGGATCCAGCCGCTCCACCGTCAGCTTCTTCAAGCCCCCCTCCTTCGCCGTCACGTTCACGATCTTTTTCGTCTTCGGATCCTTCGTGTACACCCGCACGTCGATTTCCGTCGGGGGCCGGGCTTTCCCGTCCCCGTTCAATACGAAGATGCCCTTGTCCGGATCGCGCCCGTCGGTCGATACGAACAGCCCCTCCTGGTACACGTTCACCTTGATGTCCCGCTCCAGCGTCGCGCGGCCCTTCTGCTCGGCCGTGATCTTCAAGAGCGCCTGCTCCTTGTTCGTTCCGTCGTGCTGCGGATCCAGCCCCGCTTCCTTCAGCGCTATCGTTGCGCTCTTGCCGTCAACCGCCTTCAGATCCGCCGCCGCCACCTTGCGGCTGTCCTTGTCGTAGTCGGCGTGGAACTCCCACTTGTCCGGCCCCGCGTTGTCGATCCCCACCGCCACCTTCGCACTGTCCCCGGAGCCCGAGGTAAATTCCACCAGGTCCGGCTTCGCGTCAATGTCCGCATCCGGCGCTATCGGGATGTCCAG
>Ga0265338_10003250_pt1 | contig 23106 bp, 14 predicted proteins | sample 42126metaG_FD_193579 | JGI IMG/M metagenome (GOLD analysis project Ga0265338, IMG submission 193579) | Rhizosphere microbial communities from Carex aquatilis grown in University of Washington, Seatle, WA, United States - 4-21-26 metaG | ecosystem: Host-associated > Plants > Roots > Rhizosphere... | reverse complement strand
CCTCGCTTGTGGGCACAAACAATCTGGTAAGATTGGATGGCAACGGGAGCCCAATGTTTGACTTCAGACCCGCTTGCGAACTCAGCTCTTATCTGGCTTACCCCTTGACGGACAAAATTTATCTGACTGTGGAGGCCGCCGATTACCTTGGGTATCGGCCACCACAATCCTGGAACGTCAAGGTCGGCGTTTCTGTTCCCCTGGCCAGCGTCACCACCGTGTTTTCATCTTTGATCAGTTCGGTGGGTGGCAGCCCATAGGCGACCTGCTTTAATATGTCGGTTCAATTTGACCCAAGCCAGTCACCCATGGGCACTTCCCCAACAGCCAGCAGCGGAGATGGGACGGACTCCAAACCCCCAAGGCGGGTGGGCGTCCTCGTCATCCACGGGGTTGGTGAACAAACCCGGTTTGAACACCTTGAGGAGATAGCGAGTAATCTGTCGAAAGCCGCACCAGGTTCCTTCGTCCAGATAAATTATGGCAACCAGAGCGAGCGTCACGCGAAGCAATTAAGTTGGAACGAGACACCGGTGATTGTGCGCTGGGAAGGGAAAACCGAGCCAGTGGAGGCGCATTTTCGGGAAGTTTTTTGGGCCGACTTCGGCATGGGGGTGACGGTCATGGACTGGTGGCGCATGTTCAAGTGGATCGTTTCCATGCCCGGGGCGCGGGTTTTTAGCGCGGGTGATGGGGCCGGGCAAGAATCCTTTCCACTATCCGATTACACCTTGGTGCCTCCGGCCAAACCTACCTTGAAAGCCAGATTGCAGGCCCGGCTGTATCTATATTTTGTTTGTTCAATTGCGACACCTTTGGTGTTTTTCGCGAAACCGATCGAAATGCTCATCGAACGGTTGATTGCGTGGAAGGTGCCACTTCCCCGCGTGCTGATGCACACGCTGGGCAATGTTATGCTGTATCAGGATGCAACCGTGCTTGCCGACCGGCTGGAGTCGTTCAACGAGAAACGCCGCACCGGCATCCGCCGCCGGATGGTCCAGGCTTTGGTGGCGATGGCGAAGGATGCAGACGATGACAAACTGGATGCCTTTTATGTCATCGGGCACAGCCTCGGCACGGTCATCGCTTTCAATGCCCTGATGGAGTGTCCGGCCGCGTTGCCCAATTTCCTGTCCGAGGCGGAGTGGAAAGATCTCCCGGCCCATTTCAAAATTAACACATCCACGTCGCCGGCCAATCTGATACCTCCGTGCCCGCCGTGGCTCAAACCGGGGGACGCCATCAACCGGCGGGCGTTGTTGGCGAAATGCCGGGGATTTCTAACCGCGGGTTGTCCGCTCGACAAGTTTGCCTCGCTCTGGCCCGCGGTTGTTCCTATCAGCACGCAGCAGCTCAATCCCGCGATTCGCTGGGTCAATGTGGCCGATGGACTGGATATTGTGGCCAATGAACTTCATTATTTCCCGACCGCGCCCGCCGCCGCCGGCGGCTTCAAGCTGGAAAATCACGGGTGGGGCGGCGCATTTTGGCCGGTAAACGCCCACACGTCCTATTGGCAGGAAAAGCCCGGAAAAACAAGATTGATCAACTGGATTGTCGGCTGGCTGGAGGATGAAAACTGCCCGGAGCCAGGCTTGCCACCGCCTCATCCGCAGCACAAGTCGGAGCTGCGACTTTGGCTAATTCTGCTAGGGCTGATTGTTTTCTTGCTGACGAGTGCCTTGCTATCGTTCTCCGTAATTTCAATCCGCATGGAAATTCATGGACATAACTTGCTTTTCTGGTGGCTTTTGATTGCGAACAGCACGCTGGGTCTTATCGCCTTGACACTGGTTGTGGTTTTGCTGTGTTCGCTGGGCCGCAGGCTTTATGAGCGGCATCGTTGGGGGCCGCAGAAATGACCAGGCGGAAATCGGCTGGAGACATTGCCGACGGGCCAAAACACTTTCAACCAAATTAAAAGCAGGCTGATTACCATAAAATGAAAGACGAACTTAAATTTTATCTGAACGAGGTAAATGAAGCGTCCAAGCGGAGCAGGACGATTCTCTATCTCATTCTTATTGCCACGGCGATTATTTTTGCATTTCAATGGAAATCTTTGGAGGGAAGCTGGCTTGAAAATAGGGTGTTGTTACGGAGGGGCGTGATAAACCATTGGAACGAGCTAAACAACCTAACGAACAAAACCCCCGCCTCCGCCACCCCGTATGCCTATGATGATTGGATCAGGGATTCCAATACGCTGGTTCGGCTCAGAGCGGAGGAACCCGAGGTAACGAAACCGGAGCTGGAACGAAGACTGAAAAGTCTGGAGGCTGATTTTTTCACGACCGACACGTTCAGTCTCCCCTTCCTCCATGTTACTTTTGACATTAACGACTTTATTTTTTTTAGCGCACTGCAATTGTTCATCCTCGGAATTATTTTTCTTTTTTGCCTGATGCGCGAAGAGGAGAACCTGAACAATTCCTACGAATATTTTAAAAAACCGCCGGCCGACAACCTGCAGAGTTTTTATGACATGGCCAGTATGCAGCAGGTTTGGAATCTGCCCGGCAAAAAAGGCAACGCCACCAGATTACTTCGGCTTGGACAGGTTTTTATCTTTGTTTTGCCGCTAGCGGTTGAATGGTGGGTTTTTATTTATCATCTTTGGGTTGATGAAAAAGACTGGGAAATGCTAAACCCGTTCTTGTGCCATCTGATGGTTCAAATTGATATTGTGTTGATGCTCCTTTTAACCGCAGTCATGGCCGGGGCCGGGTATCTTTTCTTTAGAATGGATGAGATTTGGGGAAAAATGCGCCGCGATTTGGGAATCGAACCGAGCGCGCCGCCGCAACCTGAAAACAAACAAGGGCAAACCTAATCAGCAATGGTCACGCAATCCTCGCTGATGAAGTCGGCTGGCTTTTTCACGAACGCAGGCAGGCCTGGTGACGTGAAGAACGTTCGACATTATCTTTTCGTGGCATGACTTCCCCCGGTTTTGGACAGGGCAGCGAGTAAGAATGGGACACGGTTCCAATGCTTAAGTATTTGAAATAGCATTGGTGCGATTAAGAACCGATTTGCCAATACTTTTCTCCTGTAGGCGTTTTCATGGGATTCAGGCGCGGCCGCTTGGCTGGCGCCAGGTCTTTTAGCAAGAGTTCGAAAATATCGTAAAGGACCGCGCCGGCTTCTGCAAAATAGCTGTGCCCCAAAACCGTCATATCAATGTTGGATACTTCCACTGTGTCCAAACCGGGCACAATCGTAATGGGTGGAGTGTAACCCGCCCTCGGATATTGATCCAAAAGACCAGAAAGCCCCACGGCCTTATCTTTTGCTGAAACATATAATGTGGTTCGATCAGAAATCTTCGTATACGCCGCCGCCAGATGCTTGAAGGTGCGCACGTCCACATCCGGAGCTGCCAGGATGATTTGTCCATAACGTATTCCAGCCTGTATTTGCGCTTGCTCCAAAATTGTTTGCCAGGCGCCAAGGAGTCCCCGGTTTCCCATGCTATGAGCCAGGATATGAACTTTGGTGGCATTGCTTTCCGTCGCTATTTTAACCAGAAAATCCGTAATTTGTTTTTCAGAGCCTTCGATAGTCTTCTCGTCCGGGCGATAGCTCCTGATTAATTTTCCTTTTGAGGGCCAACTGTAAAACGCCATGAGTCCCGGCACTTTGAGGTCGGCGCTTATTTGCGCCGCGCGCAGGGCTGCTTCCTCAAACGAAACATTGAAGCCATGTAAATAGACTAAAACATGCCGGTCATCGCTAACTTTCTTTCGCAAGATTTCCTTGATGCTTTGCCAGAACCCCAGCATTTCAAAAGGAATGATTTGCTCCAATTCGAGCGCGGAGCTTTCTCCTCTGAGAAGTTCGCGAACACGCTGGATCATGTCCGGCTTGACCTCACCGAATTTGTGTGTTTTTGGAACCAATACGTCACAGGCTCCATAATAAGTGGCCTCATCATATTTTCCTGAATAACCTTTGGAATGATCCGCCGGGTCAACCGGCTTTCGATTTGTGCCATACCAGACGCGATAAACGGGCTTCGCCTCGGTCGTTGATGGCGCGAAAGTCGGATCCAGTTGTTGTGGCGGTGATGGTTGAGATTGTGGGTTTGCTGCAGCCGGGTCCACCGGTTCTGCTGCTGCAATTGACCCTGAAGGCTGTTCTGGCATGTCCGGTATGGATGCCGCAGGTAAATTTGGTAGAGCCGGCGCCTGTGAAGGCGGGTCCGTTCGTGTAAAGGGTTCTGCTGATGTTGCTGCCGCCGGTTCTGCCAGTGGATTCAGGGTAAAGGCGCTGGCAATATCGTCCACACGAAGAACGGTTCCACGACCAAACTTGCGCCTCCTCGGAAAAGCATCAGCGCTCATGGTTGGAAAAGCAAATCCGGTACGGGCTGCGGGCTCTGCAACTGTTATGCAATCTTTGCAAATGAATTCAGACGGTTTTTTGACAAATGCAGGCAATCCCGGTGGCGTGATGGCTTCGCCTTTGGCTTCCTTGTCCGCGAGTTCCAGATTTAATTTCAGGAGAAAGGCCAAAATGTCCTCGTCTGGTTTCATGCCGTAGGCGGCGCGGACGGCGTCGTCGAGCGCGGCATGGGCAACGCGCAGGCGGTTTTCGCCGGGCGTTTCGAGTGATTTGTAAAGTTCGCGCAGCGACCAGCCGTTGTCCTGCATGATTTCATGGCGCAAGGTGCGGAGCGCGCGGGCGGCCCCGGCCACGGCGCGGATTTTTTCCATGGCGTCCGCCAGCGCAGCCCCGTCAGGGGCGGCATATTTGTAGTTGTCGGCAGTTGATTTTGATTTAGCTCCGTCAGGAGCGGAATATGCCGCCCCGACGGGGCTGGAACGTTTTTTGGATTTGGGTTCTACAGAGATGTCGCGCCTAGCGGCGCTGGCAAACGGCGGCCACGCGAACGTGTCGAACACCGTGTTTCCGGTGTAGTTGAAATCGCGTTTCCACGTCGAGCAACGCGCGAGAACCCATTCCCAATGAATGAAAGATTGAATGATGCCAAAGGAGTAATCGTCATCAAAAGCCAACACTGCAAGTTTTGTGTCTGGATGAATGTCTGAACTAACAAACTCGAAAATTGGGCGGCGCGTGGTTCTTGAGCAAGCAATGTATCGCGGGAGTTTCTCGATTAACGTCATCAAACCCGGTTGATAATCGCGGAACTGCCACCAACGGTTTGCCATGCGCGTCCAGCGAGTCGTTTCTTTGCCCGTTGCCTTTTTTTCTGATTCAGCTTTGGCCAAGACATCCGGCATGACCTCATTCTTCACTCTTTCAAAAGCAGCCGAGTAGCGCATGGCTTCGGTCATGTCTCGTTGAGCAAAATCAATTATCCAACGAGTTGGCCCGCCAACGCCGACCAAATCATCACCAATCATATAAGGAAATAAAACATCCCGGCTTTCTGGCTGCGCTTTGATTAAACGCATGGCTTCGCTTGGATCGAGAAAGAATCCATCGTTCACAGGATTCTGACCTTGAAAGCACTTCTTCGGTTTTTGATTGGCCTTAATTGTTTGCGCTTGTGAAACATCAACCTTCGCAGAGAGGGAAGAGTTTATGAATTCCACTTCCTCGCATTTCCAACCGCTGTCTTTTGCATCGCCAAGTTGGGTGAAAAGTTTTTTCCGGCCGGTTTCTTTTCCTTTCAACCAGTTCACAATGGAAACATGAACAACGGCATCGCCAGGCCAAACTTGACTTGATACTGCCTCTGTTATTGTCCCGCCATTATTGACAATATGCTCAAGACTCGCTTCGCGAGATTCATTATGGCGAATACTGTTTCTTCCAACCAAACCGGCACGGCATCCGGGTTTTAGGTTGTCATGGGCAAGCCGAAACCAGTGGACGCAGAAATCGGCCATTTGCGGCACTTCGGGAAATGCAGCATAAACTTTTCGCGCGAATTCATAACCATGTTCCTGCGCTAAATAACGCGAGCCGAGAAACGGCGGATTGCCGATGATGGCGTCCGCTTCCGGCCACGGCGTGAAGAGCGCGTCGGAACAGCGGATGTTGTCGTCCAGATTGTCGAGCGGCAGGTCTTTCTCGAATTGCAGCGCGTGGGTGTCGCCGCCGGGCAGCACATCGGCGTGCGCGTCCCAAAATTCATGCGCGGAGCGCGCGGCCAGCCGGCGCGCGAGCATGAGCGTGACCTTGGCGGTCTCCACGGCGTTGTCATTCACGTCCAGCCCGTAGAATTGCCGGGGCGAAATGCCGCTGGCCGTGCCCACTTTTTCAAACTGCCGCTTGTCCTGCATGAACAGCTTCACCAAAAGATTCTGCTCCAGTTCGCGCAACGCGCGGTAGGCGACGAACAGGAAATTGCCGCTGCCGCAGGCAGGATCAAGCACGCGAAAGCTGCGCAACTGGCGGAGGAGTTCCAGCAGTTCGGCCACATTTTTGGCGGCGACGATGCGTTCCTCCCACGGGCGCACGATGGTGGGGCGGACGATTTTCTGGATGTCGGCCTCGTAGGTGAAATGCGCGCCGAGGGCGTGGCGTTCCTCCTTGCCGAGGCTGCCTTCAAAAAGCGTGCCGAAGATGACGGGCTGGACGCATTGCCATTTCTGCTTGGCGGCTTCAAACAGCAGGCCGATGTCGCCGGGCTGAAGTTCGACGGGCTCGACCTTGGCAAAGAGGCCGCCGTTGAAGTAATCCACGCCCGCATAGCGTCCGCCGCGCGCGGGCTTGGGATCGTTCATCTGACGGAACAGTCCGCCGATCAAATCATAGCTGGCGGCGGTGGGATTCTCGGCCTTGCGGGATTCATCCAGCAGCTTGGTAAACAAATCCTCCGGCAGCAAACCGATGTCCTCCGAAAACATGGCAACGACGCTTTGCAAAACAAAACGACGGGCATTCTCACGGGATTCACCGCGAGCAACGAGGGAGTTGAAAACATTCGCAACATCCTTGGCGGCATCGCGGGTGACGTTGATCCAGTTGTTGCCAAAAATGGGCGTGAATTTTTGCGGGTAGAGAAAATTGAGCGCGGCATGGCGTTCGCGCAGTTCACCGACCTTGATTTTTTCCAGCGGCTCCTGCAACTGCGTGTTGAAATCGTAAATCCAAAATTCATCAAAATCGCACAGCACGACGTAAGGCGGGCGGTGCGGGACAAGGTTGAGCCAGTAATCGAAGGTCTGCTGGTAGTGTTTGGAAAGTTTCTCGCCGCGCGACTTCATTTCAATCAGCACACGACCCGGCCAGACGAGGTCGGCAAATTTCGTGCGGTCGCCGGGAAAACGGACGCGATACTCGAAGGTACAGCCCTCGGGAAGCGTGTTGGCATCGTGGTTGAAGGCTTCGAGCAAATGAAAAAGAAACGTCTGCGCCTCACTTTTTTCATCACCTTTGAGTTTGGCGGTGAAATCGGCAAATTCTTGAAACCCTCGTTCCTGTGAGGTCATCGGTGCGCTCAGTGTGCGCCGGAAATTCGGCAGCGTCAAAATGAATTTGGGAGATGGGAGTTGGCAGATGGCAGATTGGGGTTGACGATTGTTAACGCTGGCATGGGCGCGGCAATTGTGCCAACATGCCGCCGTTGCAATGAATATCGGCGACCAGTCAGAACCGGAAAATCATCAAACCCATGGGCAATCTCAAACGTATGTGAACCCGGTATGGGTTCAATGCGAAGGATATAGATGCCTGGCCTATTTGGACGACACCGGCAAATGGATCAATTTCTATACCGGCAAGAAATTGACGGATTTCATCGAAATAATTGGGTGATTGGCCGGTTTGCAGTTGAGGGTTGTGAGTCGAGGTGTTCGCGTTTGAGGCAATTGAATCTGTGGCCATCCGCATAATCCGTGGTTAAACCTTCGACCCCGGCTCCGGCTGTTTCAGTGCCTGGATGAAGCGGGTCATGGCGGGCGTCATGAAAAGTTGAGAGCCGACCTCCGTTCCCTCCGTTTGCTCCTGTAAAGCGCTTCTTTGAACAGGAGGCCGCAACGGAGACAGAGTTGATTTCATTTCCAAAAGCCTCGGTTATTCAGGTGCGCAGGCTCCAGACTCTTGTTGTTACAGCGCCTGAATGAAGTTCTTCATCGCCGGCGTCGAAGATGGTTGAGGGTGGTTGGTTGAGAGTTGAGGGCTGATTACTTAGTCATTTCGGAAGGTTGCCTCAAGAACTGGACAAACCTAGTCATTGCGAGGGACAATATACGGGACTTCCGGTAAATGACGGCGACCGGCTTGGTGTGGCGTCCGTCCTCGAACGGCACCGCCGCCAGCAGGGTTTATTCAAGAGGAAACGGTGCGCAGCCGTTCATAGACTGGCTGGATTTCCCGTTCGTCGAGCGGCGTTTGTTCCAGCCGCTGGCGCACGGCGGACGCGGCGACCAACTGCCGGCGTATCAGGGCGCGACACAGTTCCAGGTCTTTGGCCCGGCCCGCCCGCAGTTTCACCACGATCAAATCTTCCGGTGACAGCGCCGCCACCGCGTCGGATTCACCCAGTTTCACCAGCCGGGTTTCCCAGCCGGGCGGCAGGGTGGCGCTGATTTCCGGACGCAGGATGTCCGCGTTGTAGCCGGTGCGCTGGGCAAACAGGCTGCCTTCACCCACGGCTTCGTGCAGCATCGCGGCAAGCTGTTCGTCGCAGGGTTCAACCAGCAGGTCGGCGTCAAAGGAAAGTTCCAGCGGTCCGCCCGTCTCGCCCAATTCCGGGAAGCTCGCCAGCAAAGCGCTCGACCCCAGCACGCTAATGTGTTTGGCGCGAGCGAGGGACTGGACGGCACCCAGCAGATGGTTCAATGCCGGTAGCCGCATAATTCCCGCGCCTGCCGCCGTTCTTCGCGCGTCAAAATTCCGGCGAACGGATGGAACTCGCGCAACCGCGCGTCGGCCTCGTTCGCGCCGGCCAGCACTTCCCGCAACCGGCGCCAGCCGGTCTCGCTTTGTTCCGCCGCGGCCAGCAAAGCGTCCCACTCCCGCAGGCGCTGCGGCGCACTATGGCCTTCGCCCAGCCACCGCGCGCAGTTGCCGCGCGCGATCGCCAGCAACTCCGGCTGCCGCTCCAGCTTCTCCGTGAGCATTTCCAAAAAAGTTGGCAAGGTTGTATTCACTTCCGTTCAGGCCAGCCGCTCGCAAGCGTAAACCGCAGGCGGTTTTTCGCAAGTAATCTTCGAAAAACTGTTGAGGGTTGAATGTTGGATATTCCTTTGTTCTTAAACCCTCGCCTACGTCGGCTGCTTGAGGGCGTTAATGAAGTTCGTCATTGCGGGCGTCAGTTTTCGGTTTTTCCGGTAAATGACGGCCACCGGTTTGGTGTGGCGACCGTCCTCGAACGGCACCGCCGCGAGCAGGCGGTTGGCGACCTCTGACACGACGGTTGCCGCCGGTAACACCGCCACGCCAATGTCCCGTTCCACCGCCTGCTTGACCATCTCCACTTCGTTGAACACATGGCGCGGTTCAAACAGGTGACGCTGGCTGTCGGGAACTTTTTTCAAGAAACTGACCCACGGAATTTCCTGCCAGGCGATTATCGGCAGACTCCGGAGCGCCGTCAGCGGAACCGCCGGGCGACCGGCGAAGCGATGTTGCGGACGGCAGACCAGCACCAGCCGCTCGTCGCGGACGCGCTCGATGGCCAGTCCGGGCCGCCGCCGGGGATAGGCCACCAGGCCGAGGTCCACCTCGTTGTGCAACACCAGCTCATGCACCCGGTCAATGTGTTCGTAGCGGACCTGGATTTGAATCCGAGGGAACGCCTGCCGGAATTGCCGGAGGATGGGCTGGAGCTGATGCAGGCCGAAGCTGAAGCAGGCGGCCAGTTCAAAAATGTTGGCGGAGGTTTCGCGGGCCAGTTGCATCTGCCGGTCCAGTTCCCGGTCGAGCCGGAGAATCTCCCGACAATAGGCGTGGCAGGCCTCCCCCTCGGGTGTCAGTTGGAAATGGCGTGCATCCCGCACGGCGCACAGGACGCCAAATTCGTCCTCCAGGGCCGAGAACAACTGGCTGGCATTGGTCGTGGTGCGGCCGTTCTTCCGTGCCGCATGGGAAAAACTTCCGCTTTCGATTACATCGCAGAACACCCTTAAGGTTCCCATCTGCATGATGGGAGCGATATATATAAAAGCTCTCTGGGACTGTCAAATCGCCAGGCGCCGTCGCGCCCGGAGCAGGAATGTGCTAGTTACGCAATACCAGATTGGAACGTATGCGTGGTTATGAATCACGAAGACCACAATTTGAGTGATTTTTTTCCGGCAGCCCAACCTTTCGAAATCGGCAAACAATATTGGGTCCAATGCAAAACCTACAGGTGTTTGGCCATATTATTGGACAACTCCGGAAAATGGTACTCCGTCGACACAGGCAAACAACTGACTGATTTTGTCGGGGCCGAATTCCACTAAGGCAATCCAACAATTTGTTCCGACGCCCGAATAGGGTCTGGCTGGTCCTGCTCCGATTGCCAATAGGCCATTGCAGTTGCCCGATTCGCTCCGTCATCGAGGCGACCCTTTGACCTGAAAGAGGACGAAAGGAAGTTTGTTCGTTTAAAGGGTTTTTACGATCGGTCACGCCTCATAGCTCGCCAACCTTGTTTAAAAATCCTTGAAATCGCCTTCCATCGGGATTTCGCTCCGACGGCCATTTTTGCCCGCTGTTACCAGTTTGGCATGGGCATGTCCGTTGCCGTTGGCGGGAACGGACTTTTTTGTCACCGGTGCAGCCGTACGGACCTTCTGGGTGTGCTCGAACGCCGCAGTTTTTCCGGTTGCAGCGGACTGGCTGCTGCCTCCGACGAGCTGCAGAAGTTCCGCCACGGATTCCTTCATGGTGGTCGCCTGGGCATTCAATTCTTGCGCCGCGGCTGCGCTTTCTTCCGCGCTGGCGGCGTTGGATTGGGTAACCTTGTCCATCTGGCCAACGGCGATATTGATCTGCGTGATGCCCTGGGTCTGTTCGCGTGAAGCGCCAGCCACTTCAGCCACCAGTTCATCCACCTGCCGCACCTTGGTCACAATCTCGTTCAGCGTCAACGCAACTTTGCCGCTGATGTCAACGCCCTGGGCGGTCCTGGCGATGGCACCTTCGATCTTGCCGGCGGTTTCCTTGGCGGCTTGGGCGCTGCGTTGAGCCAGGTTGCGCACTTCATCGGCGACGACGGCAAAGCCCATGCCCGCTTCCCCAGCCCGGGCGGCTTCCACGGCGGCATTCAGAGCGAGGATGTTGGTTTGGAATGCAATTTCGTCGATGGACTTGATGATTTTGGCGATGTCATCGGAGGATGTTTTAATGGCTTCCATGGCGGAACTCATCGTTTGCATATCACCGACGCCTTTATCAGCAGCAGTGCGGGCCTGCTTGGCAAGTTCGTTGGCTTTCTGGGCGTTTTCGGAATTGCGTTTGGTCATGCTGGCCATTTCCTCCAGGGAGGCGCTGGTTTCTTCCAGCGAGGCGGCCTGTTCACTGGCACCCTCGGCCAATGACTGGCTGGAAACCGTGATCTGGTTGGAGGAGTTACGGACCCGGTCCGATGCTTCGGTGAGATGTTCCTGCACAATGCTCAATGGCGCGGCAATTTGGGAGCGCACCACCAGAATGACCAGGACCACAAAGATGGCGGCGCTGATGACGGTGGTTGTCAAACCGTTCGTAATTTGCGAGGTTCTTATGCCGGCCAGCGAGGTGGTGGAGGCCTGCTTGGATTGGGTGAGTGAATCTGTGGAGAAGCGGCATAACACCGTGCCGCCGGAATTGCCTTCCTTCCAGGCGGTGTGGCAGCGAATGCAGTCGGCCGAAACGGTCAGTGGTTCATAGATTTCAAACGCACCATTGGTGAGGCGTTGAAAGCGTTCGGGTTTGGATTGCAGAATCGCAGCTACCTCCGGCGCCAGGGAGCTGTTTAAGAAGTGAGAATCCGAGGAATGGGTCACCCTGCCTTCCGGGCTGAACAGGGAGAACTCAAGCAAACCTTTCACGCTGCGCTGGGCCTCCAGGATCCGGATGAACTTGGTCATTTCTCCGCGTTCCAGTGATCCTTCGACGGAATTTTGCGTGGATAGGAAAACATTCTCCGCGTTTTTCCATTCGGTTTTTTCAATAAGGACGGCGTTGTCAGCCGCCAACCGTTGCAGCAGCCTTGCGTTGCGATAGAGTTGCGCGGCCAGGGAGATGAGCAACATCACAACAATTCCGCCAACGAGCCAAAGGTTGAGTTTGAACTGCAATTTCATTATTCTTATCCCTGCTTTTCCGCCGCCCGCTTCTTGGTGATAAATGCCATGCCGGCCCGGGCGGCAAATTGTTCACCGCCGCAGCCAATACAGGGTGCACCGGCCCGGATACATGAATTGACTCCGCTGTTCCAGGGGCGTACCGAGCAGTCGGTGTGAGTAATCGGTCCGAGGCAGCCAAGCTTGAAGAGGCAACCTTCGTCACCGAAGGTTCGGGCGAATCTTTCCCGTTCGTAATCCGCGAAACGCGGGCATTGGTCATGGACGAGCCGCGAATAGAAAGCCTTGGGGCGTCCCAACTCATCCAGCGGCGGCATGCCCAGCTTGAGCAGATAAGTCACCGTACCCAGCAGCCAGTCCGGATGACACGGACAGCCAGGAGTCAAAATCGTGGGCGTGCTGATATGCTGGTCTTTCAGGTATTGCGGCACGCTGACGGCACCGGTGGGATTGTTTTCCGCTCCGGGAATCCCGCCAAACGCCGCACACGAGCCGACGGCAATCACGGCTTTGGCTTTTTGGGCGGCGCGGATCAGTTGCTCGCCAAACGCCTCGCCGCCAAAAGTGCAGGCTTTGGGCATCCCGGCGGGCACCGCGCCTTCGACAATGAGAATATAACCGCCGGCCGAAATAATTTTATTCACTGTTTCCACCGCCTGCTGGCCGGTGGTGGTGGATAATGTCTGGTGAAAGGAGAGGTTGATATAGCGGGTGATCAGTTGAACAGGGCTGATGGCCTCGGCATCCAGCAGCGAGATGGAACAGCCGGAGCAGCTTTGCCCCTGGAGCCATAACACGGGGGCATTGCCGGAGGCCAGCTCTTCGGCGGCTTCGGCCAGCCGGGGAATAGCGCTGGCAGCCAGCCCCATGACCGCGCACAACTTGGTGCTGAGTTCGAGAAAGGAGCGGCGGTTTAAAGTGTTCATAGGGGTCTCAGGAATTTAATGCACCGCACACGCCAGGCAGGGATCGAACGAACGGACGACGCGCACAGCTTCTATCGGATTTTGCGCATCGGCAATCGGCAGGCCGACCAGCGATTGCTCGATCGTGCCCGGAACCCCGCGGTCGTCACGCGGCGAGCAGTTCCACGTTGTCGGCACCACGCACTGGTAATTGCGGATTTTGAAATCGCTGATGTCAATCCAATGTCCGAGCGCCCCGCGCGCCGCTTCCGTCAGGCCGTAGCCGCGGCCAGATTCGGGAATGGAGAAATCGGTGAACGTCGCTTCATCCGGCACTGCCTGGTCCAGCCATTGGGCGCACTGGTCAATTATGAATTTGCATTCCAAGGCGCGGGCAGCGTGGCGACCCAAAACTGAGTTCAAGTCGCCGGGCTGACGGCCCAGATCCTTGAGCAATGCGTCCACGGCACTCGTGAGCGCCGCATTCTGGCCCTCCTGACTGCCGACGATCAAGCGGGCCAGCGGCCCCACTTCCATAACCTGGCCGTTATAACGCGGTGCCTTGAGCCATGAATACGCGCCGGCCTTGTCCGGGGCGGCGACCGTCTCGCCGGCATAAGGACCAAGTCCCGAGCCGGAAGAGTAGCGCGAACTGCCCACATCTTCAGTAATGGCCTCGACGTTGACTGGTTGCAGTTTACCATCCAGCAAAATACCGGCGGGGAAAAGTTTGGTGGCACTGCCGGCGGAAACCGGGAACACGCCGTAGGACATGAAATTTCCGCAACCCTTTCCCACCGTGAAATAGTCGGGAAACGCCTTGGCGACGGCTACCACATCCGGCAGATAAGACTGGTCGATGAAATCGCGCAAAGTATCCAGCCCTGAACGAAATTCACTTAACTTTAGCGCGGTAACCTTCTCCGTGATGCCTCCCGGCACCAACGTGGCGGCGTGCGGCAGTTTACCGGCGAAAATCGCGCCCATCCGATGCGCCAGCGCCCGCATTTCCAGTGCCTCAAGGTAGTGCCGGAGCATGGTGAAATTGGCGTCGGCATCCTTCAAATATTCGGCGGCATAACGGGGCAGAAACGGCCCGCCAGGAACCACCGAATTCGATGAAAGCTGTGCCTTCACCCAGTTCCGCAACGCCACAAGGGCTGGATCGCTTCCGGTGTAATCCGCGATCATGGCCACGTCCACGAAATCCGGACTGGAAAGGAGGTAGAAGTGCGTGATGTGCGACATCATGAAGTTGGCCGCCTGGAGTAGATTGCGCGCCAGCACGCCATTCGGGGCCGGTGTGAGTTGATAAGCCATTTCCTGGGCCTGGATCGACGCCATACCATGTTCCACCGGGCAGACTCCACAGATGCGTTGTGTGATATGTTGGGCGTCGAGCGGATCACGTCCCCGCAAAATCTTCTCAAAGCCCCGGAACATTTCACCGGCTATATACGCTTTTGCCACCTTGCCATTTTCGACCTCCACCTTGATGGCCAGATGACCTTCGATGCGCGTAACGGGGCTGATTTCAATGGTCTTGCTCATGAGTTTGGGGGTCAGCTTACTGAGACGAGATGGAACGGAGCAGCAGGAGTGGACTGCCACCGACCTGCTGGATCGTTTCGCCGGCTTTGCGTGTCAGCGTTCATCAAAAAAGCTCGTTATGTCGAGCGCCCTGGTTAGAAATCCTTGAAATCGCCTTCCATCGGGATTTCGTTCCGGCCTTTGGCCATACCGGCCGGCTCCGGCATTTTGTGATGCCCATTACCGTTCATTGAGGTGGACCGTTTTGGCGCGTGGCTGGCAAATTGGTTCTGCCTGCCGTTCGAGGGAGTTGCAACCGTTCTAACCTCGATTTTCTGCTGGTTACCGCCAACGAGCTGCAGCAATTCCGTCACGGATTCCTTCATGGTGTTCGCTTGGGCATTCAATTCTTCCGCTGCGGCTGCGCTTTCTTCCGCGCTGGCGGCGTTGGATTGCGTGACCTTGTCCATCTGGCCTACAGCCGTGTTGATCTGGGTGATGCCCTGGGTCTGTTCGCGTGAGGCGCCGGCCACTTCGGCCACCAGTTCATCCACCTGCCGCACCTTGGTCACAATCTCATTCAGGGTCAACGCCACCTTGCTGCTGATATCCACACCCTGGGCGGTCTTGGCAATGGCGCCCTCAATCTTGCCGGCGGTTTCCTTGGCGGCCTGAGCACTGCGCTGGGCCAAATTACGCACTTCATCGGCAACCACGGCAAAGCCCATGCCGGCTTCCCCAGCCCGGGCAGCCTCGACAGCGGCGTTGAGGGCAAGAATGTTCGTCTGAAAAGCGATTTCATCAATGGTCTTGATGATTTTGGCGATATCGTCGGAGGAGACCTTTATGGCTTCCATCGCAGAACTCATCGTCTGCATGTCATCGACTCCCTTGTCGGCGGCAGTGCGAGCCTGCTTGGCAAGTTCGTTGGCTTTCTGGGCATTTTCCGAGTTGCGCTTGGTCATGCTGGCCATTTCTTCGAGGGAAGAACTGGTTTCTTCCAGCGAGGCGGCTTGTTCGCTCGCGCCTTCTGCCAGAGTCTGGCTGGCAGAGGAAACCTGTCCGGCGGCGGAGGTGACCTGCTCGGAGCCTTCGCCAAGGGAGGTTGAAACTTTCCGGAGCGCCCGGTTTAATCCCGTGACGACCAGGAAACCCAAAAAGATACTGATGGCCAGTTCGCCCAGCACGGTTGCGGCCAGCATCATTTTGGAGGATCTGGCGTTGTGCTGGATGGTGTTGGCTGCGTCGGTGGCAGCCGCAACTTCATAATCATCAAACTCCATGCTAATCTCTTCGTAAGCATTAAACGCTGTGCGTCCAGATGATAACAAAAGGGACAAAGCTTCCTCATTTTTGCCGGCATCACTGAGTTGCAGGATAGGTGCACGGGCAGCGACATAATTCTGTCTGGTTTGCTTCATCTTTTCAAAAAGAGCTTTTTCCTGTGGTGCACTGCAGAGTTTCTCCAGGTCACCGATCATTGTTGTATTGGTTTCGGCAATCTCCTTGATTGTGGCTTCATAAGCATGTTTTTCGTCCAGATTAGTGGTCAGAACGTGACGGATAAGAGTCAGATGTGCTTTGGAGATGTTTTGCATGATGTCTCCCTGTGTGGACAATCCAGGAATATTGTCAAGAGCCAGTTCATCTGCGTGTTCGCCAATGGTGCGCATGGAGTTCCAGGCCAGGATTCCCATGAGACTGCTCAGCGTGACGATGATGGTGAAGCCGGCGATGATTCGTTTTTTAATGGTCCAGTTTTTCATGAAGTTTGTTTCGAGGGTAAAATTTTTATTTGGTCAGGGCTGCGATTGATAAGGAGGCGGGGGCTGCGATCTTTTTCAAAGTTTCCGCCCCGATCACGCCGTCAATGTCCAGCAGGGTCTTGACCATGCCTTTGATCTTGGCCATGCCGACGATGTAATCGGTGGCGACTTGTCCGCCAAAATCCGGAGTTTCTTCGATGTCCGCCTCGGCGATGTTGGTGACTTCCTCGACGCCATCCACCACCAGGCCCATCTGGGTGGCCTTGCCGTCCGGCAATTTCACCTGGACCACGATGATGCAGGTCTGTTCCGTGCTCGCGGCCTCGGCGAAGCCGAATTTCAGGCGCAGGTCCATGACGGGGATGATTTTTCCGCGCAGGTTGATGACGCCGCGCACATAATTCGGCATCTGCGGGACAGCGGTGATGTTGATCAGGCGGATGATTTCGCGCACCTTCAGCACGTCGATGCCGTAAGATTCCTGGTGGAGCGTGAAGGTGAGATATTTGCCAGACAAGTGCCGGGTGCCGGTGGAAACAGGTTCCAATGATTGAGTGGACATATATATTGTGTGTCAGTCTTTTGGGCCCATGCCCGGTATCGGCGCAAACAAACAGCGCACCGATGCCACGGGCACGGCTGACGAAATTATTTCACGTCATCAGCCAACTGGTTATCGGCGGCGCACGGCGGGACTTAAGTTTTTTGCGTGGAAGAATCAGGCGATTGCATTCTGAAGCAGATCCGGCCTGGCCATATTTGTTTGCCGGAACCACGGACGGACACAGATAAACACGGATCAAACAAGATAAAACGTCTCCGACGGGACGGGAAGGACTCGCACACGGGTTAGCCTGGCAAAACTCGTTTGCCGGGCTGACATTTTTCCCATCCGTGTTAATCCGTGTCCATCCGTGGTTATAAAATCTCCACTGCATCAACGCGGTCTACGCGGGTGGTTTCAGGTAAACGGCGGGTTGGATCAGCCGGAGCGAATGCTTGATGCCGCTCAAACTTTCGGAATGGCCCACCATCAAATAACCACCGGGCGCCAACCGTGCCGCCAAATACGCAACCAGGGCCTCCTGCGTAGGCCGGTCGAAATAAATCATCACATTCCGGCAAAGAATCACGTTGAAAGGCTGGGCAAACGGGTAGTTGTTTTCAAGCAGGTTGAGCTGGTGAAAGTCAACCAGTTGGCGGAGTTCGTCCTTGATGCGGAAATGTCCCTGCCAGGTGCCGGCGCCCTTTTGAAAATAGCGGTGCAGCAATTCCGCGCTGACGCCCCCCAGTTTGTCTTCATCGTAAATTCCCCGTTCCGCGATTTCCAACACGCGGGTGGAAATGTCGCTGGACTCGATGTGCCAGGCGTTCGAGCTGGCGGGCGCAAGATGCTCGGCCAAATGAATGGCCAGCGAGTAAGGCTCCTCGCCGGAGGAACAAGCGGCGCTCCAGACGCGAAACCTCTCTTTTTTCCCGCCGGATGATCCATGCCATTGCGGCAGCACCTTTTCCCGGAGAAAATCAAAGTGCTTCATCTCGCGAAAAAAGTGCGTGTGATTGGTGGAAATCCGATCGATGAGGAAGCGGATCTCCTCTTCGCCGGCCGGGGAGCGGAGCAGCTCGCAATACTCGTGATAATCCGGCAATTGAAGCTGGCGCAGCCGTTTCGCGAGCCGGGAGGACACCAATGTCCGTTTGTCGGATCCCAGGCGGATGCGGCTGCGGTCGTAGATCAGGCGGCAGAGAAATTCGAAGTCCCTGTCCGCAAGTTGAATGGCGTCGGTTTTGAGTTCCATTGCATATTTCCGCAGGTTCTTATCGGTGTTGGGCGGCCGGACTTGAGCAAAAAGGCCGGCGCCGGGCGGTTTTTGGGAATACTTTGCCGGATTAGCCACATTCCGGCAAAAATTGCTTCAGCCGGGATGGTTTTCCGCCGATGAAATTCTCGCGTGGGTCGATTGCGCTTTCAGTTAAAGCCACGACGCAGACATATGAAGAACATTCCAAGCATCGCCGCCGCTGCTTTTCGCCTGATAGCAATGTTTGGGTTCTGCGCCAGTTTCCTGCTGGCCACTCCGGCGGTGGCGCTCGATCCCGCGCGCCGGGCCGACAGCTATTCGGTCCAAGGCTGGTCCACCGAACAAGGGCTGCCCTCTTCCAAGATCCGCAGCGTTGTCGAAACCCATGACGGTTACCTGTGGATTGCCACGGCGCAAGGCATGGCGCGCTTCGACGGCATTCATTTCACCGTTTTTACCCGGGCCACCAACCCGGAACTGGGCGGGGGCGGATTCTACTCGGTGGTGGAAGGGCCGGACGGCACGGTCTGGTGCGGCGGCGACAACGGTCTTTTCTGCTATCGGGACGGCCACTTCAAACATTTTACGATCAAGGACGGTCTGAAGGACGATTATGTGCGGATTCTTTTCCTGGGCGGGGATGGAACCGTGATTGTCTGCACGCGCACCGGATTTTCGTTCATTCGTGACGGGCACATCACGACGCCCGAGGGGCTGTGGAAACAGGTCTCCACCGGCGCCCGGTTCTATCTTGAGCGCACCGATGGGAGCATCCTGCTGGGCACCAGTGAAAAAGTGTGGCGGATTTCCGGTCAACACATTGAAGCCTTCGCCGCCGCCGAGGGGTTGGCCGGAGAAGGATTTTCCAGCCTGGCAGAAACTTCTGACCATTCGATCTGGATCGGCCATGGCCGCGGCCTGCGTCAAGTGCACCCGGATGGCAGAACCGAGGACTATGGCGAGGCACAGGGACTTGGATCGCAGGTGGTCGCATTGCGGAGCGACCGGGATGGAAATTTATGGATTGGCACCATTGACGGCGGACTGTACCGGCTGACCCATGGCCGGATTGAGGCGGCCATCTACAGTGAACAGTTTGGAACCACCCCCATCCGGCAGATTTACGAGGACCGGCAAGGCGGATTGTGGATTGCCAGCGCCACGGGTCTGTTTCGTCTCAAGGACAACATTTGCGCCACCATTGGCATCGCCCAGGGATTGGCGCGGACTTCAGTCAGTTCCGTCCTGGAGACCCAGGACGGTTCCTGGTGGATCGGCCTCATGAGCGGCGGCGTCTTTCGTTATAATGGTTTGCAGGCGACACCCGTGTCCGTGCCGACGAAAACCAGGTTCGATGAAGTCACCTCCCTGGCTGAATCGCCGGCCGGGACGGTCTGGGTCGGCGCTTATTCCGGCCTGTATTGTTACACCGGCGGCACCACCACCAATTTTTACCGGCCTGATCAGGAAACCGCATGGCTAAAGCAGATTGAGACCCAGCCCGGCACACTTTTGCCGGGCGTGGCACACCGCCGGATATGTTCCATCGCGCCGGATGGCTCGGGCGGAATCTGGGTCGCTACGGAAGGAGCGCTCTACCACCACGGTTGCGAGGGGGGGTTTCGCGCCTACACCAAGGCCGACGGCCTGCCCAGCTCCATCCAACTCAGGTCCGTGATTCGTTCGCGCAACGGCGACATCTGGATCACGGCCCCACCGGAAGGCGTGGCATGTCTCCACGATGGCCGCTGGACAAACTATCTGTGCGGCAAGTCCATTTCCAGCGTCCTTCCCCGCATCGTGTATGAGGACAGCACAGGGACCATCTGGGTAACCACGGATGGCGGGGGCCTGAATCGTTTCAAGAACGGACATTGGCGGATCTTCACCAGCCGTGACGGGCTCGACGATGACTTCATTTCCGGAATCACGGAGGACAGCCTGGGCAATTTGTGGATTGCGTGTCCGAACGGAATTATGCGCATCCCGTACGAGCAGTTTGATGAACTGGATGCCGGGCACCGAACCATGTTGCAACCGCGGATTGTCAACCAGTCCGACGGCCTGCCATCGGCGGAAGTCAATCAACAAGGGTCGCCCAATGCCTACCGTACCCGCGATGGCCGCCTGCTTTTCACCACGGACCGGGGCGTGGCGGTCATCCAGCCTGCGGATCTGAAAATCAGCAGGCTGTTGCTGCCAATGCACATTGAACGATTTGTTGTCAACGGCGTAGACGTCAACTTTTCCCGCCCGGTGGTCATCCCGCCCGGCAACAACGATGTGCAGATTCATTACACGGCCATCAGCCTGCTGGCGGCCGAAAAAGTTCGCTTCAAAATCCGCCTGACACCGCTAGACCGCGACTGGGCGGACACCGGCGACCGTCGCGACGTGCGTTATGCCAAGCTGCCGCCCGGCAACTATACTTTCCGCGTCTCTGCCTGCAACGGCGACGGGGTTTGGAATGAAGTGGGCGTCTCAGTCTCCTTCGCCGTACAACCTCATTTTTATCAGACGGCATGGTTCATGGCGCTCGCGGTGTTGACGGTGGGTGGCATGGGTTTTGGAATCTACCGGGTGCGGGTCGTTCAGATCCGGCGCCGAACGGCACAATTGGAAGGGTTGGTCAAGGAACGGACGCGCGAACTTATTTCAGCCAAAGAAGCGGCCGAAGCTGCGGTGAATGCCAGAAACGAGGTCATCATCAATCTCGAACGGGCTGATGCCAGACTGGCCAAATCACTCTCCCTGTTGAATGCCACATTGGAATCCACGGCTGACGGAGTCCTGGTGATCGACCGCCTGGAGCATGTGGTGAGCTATAATATCCGTTTCGTGACAATGTGGGGTCTGCCAATAGAAAAACTGGTCCCCGGAGAAGCCGATTGGGTCCTCCCGCTGGTCGTGGAAAAGGTCAAAGACAGCGAAATGTTTCTCGCCAAAGTGCGCAAAATCTACAGTCAGCCGGAACTCGAGATACTGGATGTCATTGAGTTGAAAGATGGCCGCATCTTCGAACGTTATTCCCAGCCCCAGCGGCTGGATGGCGAATGCGTGGGGCGGGTATGGTGTTTCCGCGACATCACCAAAAACAAGCAGGCCGAGCAGGCTTTGCGCGAATCCCAGACCCTTTACCATTCGCTGGTCGAACAACTGCCCGTCGGCGTCTTCCGCAAGGACAAGGAAGGCCGTTATGTGTTTCTCAATTCCTGGTTTTGCCGGCTCAAAGGCGTGAAGGCGGAAAAGTTCCTCGGCCGGACTCCCGCGGAACTGGCCGTGGTCGAGTTGGCGGAACGAGCCGCGCACCATCACGACGTCAGCAAGCTCGCGGCTCAAGGCTCACATGATCATGATCAGATCATGCGAACCGGGGAGCAAATCGAATCCGAGGAACATTATCCCGATCTCAACGGCAAGGAACAGTACCTGCATGTCGTAAAATCTCCGGTGATGGGACCCGACCGGACAATCATCGGCACCCAGGGAATCATCGTTGACATCTCACAGCACAAACAGGCGCTGGCCGATCTGGCGAAATCGCTCTCGTTGCTGAACGCCACGCTCGATTCCACGGCGGACGGCATCCTGGTGGTCAACTGTGAGGGAAAGAAGATCCTTCAAAACCAGCGGACCGTGGATTTGTGGAAAATTCCGCAGGCGATTGCCGAAGGGTACGACGATGAGGCGCGGGTCCGGCACGTCATGAACGCCACGACCAATCCGGATAAATTCCGGGACCGGGTGAAGTATTTCTATTCCCACCCTGATCAACGCGGTGAAGATGAAATTGAACTCAAAGATGGAACCATCCTGGAACGGATCACCGCCCCGATTCTCGACAAGGATGGAACCAATTATGGAAGGATCTGGACGTTTCGCGATGTTACGCTCCGCAAGCAAGCCGAGACGGAGCTGGCTTACGAGCGGCATTTACTGCGAACGTTGCTGGAGAACTCGACGGATCACATTTATTTCAAGGATGCCCAGTCCCGCTTCATCGTCTCCAGCAACGCCCAAGCCCATCAATTTGGGGTGGACTCCTCCGATGTACTGGTGGGCAAAAGTGACTTTGATTTCTTCACCGAAGAACACGCCCGGCCCGCCTTTGAGGATGAGCAGAAAATCCTCCGGACCGGCCAGCCGATAATTGGAAAAATTGAAAAGGAATCATGGAAGGATGGCCGCGGCGCATCCTGGGTGCTCACCACCAAAATGCCGCTGCGCGACAAAGCTGGCGAAATCATCGGCACCTTCGGCATCTCCAAGGACATCACCGTCATAAAAGAGGCGGAGGCCAAGCTGGAGGCGGTCCATCGGCAGCTTTTGGAAACGTCCCGGCAGGCGGGCATGGCGGAGGTCGCGACGAGCGTGCTGCACAACGTCGGCAACGTGCTCAACAGCGTCAACGTGTCCACCACCCTCATCCTCGAAACCCTCCGCAAATCCAAGCTCAACAATCTCGGCCGCCTTGCCGCCATGATCCGCGAACAGCAGGGCAATCTCGCCGCCTTCTTCACCACCGACCCCAAGGGCGTCCAGTTGCCCGATTATCTCACCCGGCTGGCGGAGCACCTGGCCGGCGAACAAACCGAACTTCTCAAGGAAGCCGAATTGACGCGCCAACATGTCGAACACATCAAGGACATTGTCTCCATGCAGCAAAGTTACGCCAAGGTCTCGGGCGTCGTGGAAAAAGTAAAGGTGTTGGACCTGGTCGAAGACGCTCTGCGCCTGAATGGCGGCGCGTTGGTGCGGCATGATGTGCAGGTCATCCGCGATTTCCCCGGCCCATCCATCGAAATCAATGTCGAACGCCAAAAAGTCCTGCAAATCCTGGTCAACCTGATCCGCAACGCCAAGTACGCCTGCGATGATTCGGGCCGCAAGGACAATCGGCTGACGA
>Ga0265338_10003249_pt1 | contig 23109 bp, 26 predicted proteins | sample 42126metaG_FD_193579 | JGI IMG/M metagenome (GOLD analysis project Ga0265338, IMG submission 193579) | Rhizosphere microbial communities from Carex aquatilis grown in University of Washington, Seatle, WA, United States - 4-21-26 metaG | ecosystem: Host-associated > Plants > Roots > Rhizosphere... | reverse complement strand
ACTAACGTTGCGACAAATGATGAAGTAATCTCCAAATAGTGTCTCGACCTTGCGTCCAAGCGGAACCGGCGAACCCTTCGACAACGCCTTGACCTGAACCGTATGTGTCTGTAACGCATCCTGACTGTAGATGACTATATCAACACCTCTCGCGTTGCGAGTCGTCGGCATGACATTCCAACCAAGCCGCGAGAGACGATAGCAAATGTAAAACAGTCCCACATTCCCGACGACTTGGTTGTTAAGTTCACTTGGCATGGGCGCGTAGGTGGCCTAACAGATGATGGACGCTGCGTTGTGCAGCCTATCCCGTTTCACAATTTCCCCTTCGTACTCGGCAACCGGCCCGCGATGCGCGGATCGCGCTGGCGCGCGGCGTCCACCGCGCGGGCGAACGCCTTGAACAGCGCCTCGACGATGTGGTGCGGCTCGTCACCGTAAAGCAGTTCCAGATGCAGATTGCAACGGGCTTCGTTGGCGAAGGCCTGAAAAAACTCGCGCGCGAGGCCGAAGCGGAACGCGCTCGACATGTCCTGTTTTTTTTCCGCGTTGGAGATCTTCTGCGAAAATTTGTCCAGCCCGCGCCAGACCAGATGCGGCCGGCCGCCAAAATCAATCACGCAGCGGGCGAGGCATTCGTCCATCGGCACGTAGGCTTCGCCGGTGAATGGATTTTTCGGATGAAAACCCGCGCCGTAACGGCGGATGCCGCGTTTGTCGCCGAGTGCGGTGGCGAAAGCCTGTCCCAGCACAATGCCGCAGTCCTCGACGGTGTGGTGCGCGTCCACCTCCAAGTCGCCGGCGCAGCGGAGTTTCAAATCCACGACCGCGTGCCTGGCGAACAGCGCGAGCATGTGGTCAAAGAAGGGGATGCCGGTCTTGACCGAAGAGCTGCCTTTGCCGTCGAGTTTAAGACCGACAGCAATGCGGGTTTCCCTGGTCTTGCGCGCGGTTTTTGCCTGCCGAGGTTTCATGGCGGCCATTAAACCAAAGCCGCCCGCGAAAAACAAAGCGCAATCGCAGGGCTAATGAGGCGGGGCCGCCGGGGTCGAAGTTTGCGCCGCCATGGCCTTCCGGGCTTCATCAATTTGCTTCTGGATGGCGTCGGGGTTGGGCGAGACTTGTTTGACCTTTTGCAAATATTGGATGGCTTGCGGCCAATTCCTTTCGTTTTCCTCCAAATGCGCGAGGTTCATGGTGATTTCATCGCAAACAAACCGGGCTTGCGGACCCGCCTTGACATCTGCGCTTTGCGCCTCCCAGCACCGCAACGCCGCCAGCCAGACATTGCGGGCGCGATTGACATCCTGATAACTCTCGTAATAAAGCCGGCCCAGATCGAACAGGAGTTCGCTGTTGCCCGGATTGTTGTGCAATCCCTCGAATAAAAAGGCCTGGGCTTCGGCGGGATTATGAAGACCGGTCTGCAGCCAGTAAGCCCCCACCGTGTAGGTTTCAATCATTTGGGGGTTCATCTCGGAAGCAAGCTTCAGCCATGGCAGAATTTCCTGCACCCCCGCCTTTTTTAAATGCCCCGACGCGCCGCCCGAATCCAGATGCGTATGCTGGTTGGGGACAAACCGACGGTCCAAAGCGGCAATCCAATCCCGGGGCGGCCCTAAAAAATCGTCGCCGGTTGAATTTGCGTCCTCGGTTTGCCCGTGGGCCGGCATCGCCACGTCGTGTTCCGTTTCCTGCTGGTCAAAGATGGACGGGTAATAGCCGCTGTGAAAATACACGTCGGCCATGGTGAACATCTCGTTGCCAAACAGCCGTCGCCCTTCGCCTAGCAGCAGTTTGAAGACGTTGTCCGACTGCGACCGGCCGTTCCAGTCGGCCACCCGCGGCACCGCGTTCCACCAGGCCGCACGCGGCACAAACAGCGTTGCCAGCGTGAAACACATCGTCAACAGCAGGGTCAGCCACCAGCCGGGCGGGATTGTTTTCATCAATTCAAACTTTTTCGGCGAAACGCCAGCCAGGTCAGCAGCAAAAACAGTCCGGCGTAAGCCGCCGCATAAAGCGCCGCCAGTCCGCAGTCCAGCCAGTTCACCAGACCCCAGTCATTGACCAGCCGTTCGCGGACATCAAACAGTTCCAGGTGCGGAATGATGAAATAAATGGTGTAAATAACACTGCGCAGCGGCTCAGGGTTATGCATCGCAATCGTATTCAGATGGCGTCCCAGAAACAAAATGCCGGCGACCACAATGAACAGGATCGTGACCGTGGACGACGGCGCGGCAAAAATGATTGAGCCGAGCAGGGTCATGGCCGTCACCACCCCGAGCATGATCCATTGCAACAAAAATGCCTGCAAATAATCCGCGACCGGCCAGTATTGCTCGCGCGAACCGGTGGTCACCGCGAAAAAAACGTAAAACACCACCAAGGCGACGCCACTGGCCAGCCAGCAGCCAAAAAACTTTCCGAGAATGACCTGTCCACGCGTGACCGGCTTGGCCAGCAGCGGAAAAATCGTGCGGTTTTCGCGCTCCGCGGGAATCTGGCGCGCAGCCGTCGCAATGGTGATGAGCAGGGCGGAGACCCAGATGAGCAACAGGCACAGATCCTTGACGTAACGCACGATATTGGGATCGTGAAAGAATCGCACGCTGCCGGCGGCAATGGTGATCACCGCCGTCAGCACAAACAGCACGTAAAAATCCTTGCGGCGGTAAAGTTCCTTGATGACGATGCCGGCCAATGCCCAGATGGTGTTCATAGCGCGGGTTGCGGCTGATAACCGATGATGTTCAGAAAAACCTGTTCCAGATTGGCGCGGTGCTGGGCCACAAGGTCGTCCACGCGGCCTAGCGCCTTCAGTTCGCCCTCGTTGATGATGGCCACGCGGTCGCATACGGTTTCCACCTCGCCCAGTTCATGCGACGAAAAGAAAACGGTCTTCCCCTCATTTTTCAGGCGTTGGATGATTTCGCGGACTTTCATGCGGCCCAGGGGATCCAGCCCGCTGGTGGGTTCGTCCAGAATCAGCAGGTCGGGATTGTTGATGAGCGCCTGTGCAATCCCGACGCGTTGTTGCATGCCCTTGGAATAGGTCTTAATAAGCCGTTTGCGCGCCGGTTCCAACTCCACGAGCTTGAGCAAGACATCAATGCGCCGGTCGGCTTCCGAATGCGGCAGGCCGAAAATGCGCGCGTAGAAGCGAAGCAATTCCTCAGCGGTGAGAAATTTGTAGTAATACGTCATTTCCGGCAGATACCCGATGCGCTGGCGGGCGATGGGCTGGCGCACGTCAATGCCAAAAAGATACGCCGCGCCGTTCGTGGGCGGAATGAAACCGAGCAGCACGTTGATCGTCGTGGTTTTGCCCGCGCCATTGGGACCGAGGAAACCGACGACCTCTCCGGCATGGACGGAGAGGTTTAATCCTTTCAAGGCCGGCCTGGTTCCCGATTTCAAGCCGCGTGTGCGATATTCGACACAAAGATTTTCCGTCCGCAAAATCGCATCCATGTGTTCTCCAGATACCAAAACTGGTTCGACAGGCCAGCAAAATAATCATTCAAATTCCCAATCGCCGTCCGCCAAAACCAAAAAGGCCTGAAGCCGGAGCTTCAGGCCTTGTGAATTTGCGATGTTTGGCAAATGGGTTTAACCACCAGCCGGCAACACATGCATATAGGAACCGGCGGGATTACCGCCCGGTTGTATCTTGCACGTGGGCGCAACGTTAATGGTGGTGACAGCATAGCTGGCAGCCCAGGTCTTTGTCGGATCCACCGGACAATACGGCAACTGACCGGAGGTACCACGACCCATATAGGGTTTGATGCCAGACCCGTCTGCTACCACGGTTGCACCGCCCGGCTGGCCGGTTTCCAGAGCCCATTGCTGGGTGGCGCCGTCAATCTGCCGGAGGTTGTTGATGCACGCGTTCTGCTGCGAGGTCGAACGCGCCCTCAGGAAGTTGGGAATCGCGATTGCAGCCAGGAGGCCGATGATGGCCACCACAATCATGATTTCCACCAGTGTGAAACCCGCTTGGCGGGAGGTTTTAATCTTCATACTACTTTTCTTTCTGCTTTTTGCGGCGTGAACGACGCAACAGGCGGGTTACTATGATTTCGGTTTTGTTCACTTATTGCCTGCTGCAACCGCATTGACTTCTACACCAGCAATACTAGTGCCAGATTTTCATTAACAAAGCTGATTTTTATGGATTCATTCATATCAAAAAGGCCTGAAACCGGAGCTTCAGGCCTTGTGAATTTGCGATGTTTGGCAAATGGGTTTAGCCACCCGCCGGCAATACGTGCATATAGGAACCGGCGGGATTGCCGGCAGCCTGTATGTTACACGCGGGCTGGACGCTGATGGTGGTGACCGTGTAGCTGGCAGCCCAGGTCTTCGTCGGATCCACCGGGCAATATGGCAACTGGCCGGTGCTACCACGACCCAGATAAGGTTTTATGCCGGAACCGTCCGCCGCCACGGCTGCACCCGATGGCTGGCTTGTCTCCAGGGCCCATTGCTGGGTGGCGCCGTCAATCTGACGGAGGTTGTTGATGCACGCGTTCTGCTGTGAAGTCGAACGCGCCCTCAGGAAGTTGGGAATCGCGATCGCAGCCAGGAGGCCGATAATGGCCACCACAATCATGATTTCCACCAGTGTGAAACCCGCTTGGCGGGGGGGGGTAATTTTCATACTACTATTCTCTTTCTACTGTACGCGGTGTGAACGCGCAGCAGGCGGATTACTATGATTTCGGTTTTGTTCACCTATTGCCTGCTACAACCGCATCTATTGTATTGAAGAACAGCAGCCTATATGCCAACAACCATGTTAATTATTAAAAACTGGAATGATAGTCATCGCTGTTGCTTTTCATTTATTGGCGGTAGTTCAACCTCAACCACGCAAACATGGCAATTCCAATTGATCAGGTGTGTCGTGGAGCCATGGCAACCAACACCCTCATCCTCGTTTCAAAGTGTCTCATTTTGATGCATCTCGTAACATTCAAAGACATGGTCCAGATGCCTTAAATTGCCATTGCAAACCATGATTTATAACAATGACACAAGCTGCCCTCGCGCCTGGCAGTGTCCTCATTTATCGGCGACGAGGTGACGAGTCGTTTGGCAGCACTTCCTTACGTCGTGCCCTGCAACCAAACCAGGGCACTACCTCGCGCTTCGTTCGGTGGCGGTACAGTTTGGTGGGGCGAGGCTACTGACGAGCCGGCTCGCGAGGACGCTCGCCCCACCGAAAGTTGCAAAACGTACCACCACTCTTCGTTCACTCGACTTTGTCTGGCGGTTTGTTACGTTTGAATCGTGAGTTTTGTCACCGAATTCAATTCACTGCCCGTGCCGTCACTGATACGGAAATCGCTGACGGCAGGCCCGGCCGCCGTGCGCGAAAGTTTGTCCAGGTCCCGGATGTCGCTGGCGGATTTCGCGCATTTGATCTCCCCGGCGGCTTCGGAGCAACTCGAAATACTTTCGCAACGTTCGCATCAACTGACCCAGCAACGGTTCGGCAAGGTGATCCGCCTGTTCGCGCCGCTGTATCTTTCAAATGAATGCATCAACAACTGCCAGTACTGCGGCTTTTCGCGCGATAATCCGATTCTGCGCGTGACCCTGTCGCTGGACGAGGTCCAACGCGAGGCCAGAGCACTCAAGGAGCAGGGCTTTCGCAATGTCCTGCTCGTGGCGGGTGAACATCCCAAATTTGTCTCGCCGGCCTATCTGGAAAATTGCGTCCGGGCGCTGCACGATCAAATCCCCAGCGTGTCGCTGGAGGTCGGGCCGCTGGAAACGGCGGATTATGGTCCGCTCATCGCTGCGGGCGCGGATGGTCTGGTGGTTTATCAGGAAACCTATGACCGCAACGTTTATGCGCAAATGCACACCGCCGGACCAAAACGAAATTTCGACTGGCGGCTCGAAACGCCGGAACGCGCCTACGCTGCGGGATTCCGGCGGCTGGGCATCAGCCCGCTGTACGGTCTGGCCGACTGGCGGTTTGAAGCCATCAGTGTGGCCGCGCACGCGGATTACCTGTTGCGGAATTGCTGGAAGGCGCAATTGACCATTTCCCTGCCGCGCCTGCGCCCGTGCGCCGGCGAATTCCAGCCGCTCACGCACATGAGCGACCGCGACCTGACACAGCTCGTCTGCGCCTTCCGATTGATGTTCCCCGATACCGGCCTGGTGCTCTCAACCCGCGAACCGGCAAAATTGCGCGATGGCTTGATTCCGCTGGGCATCACGCTGATGAGCGCGGGCAGCCATACCGAACCCGGCGGTTACACCGGCGCGGGCCGGGAAAATCTGCACCAAACCGTGCGCGGACGCATTGTGGAACTTGGCGCCAGCGAATGGGCGTCGCAACCGAATCGCGCAACGAACGCCACCGGCCAGTTTGACATTGCCGACGAACGTTCCCCGCGGGAAGTGGCGGATTTGATACGCCACCTCGGCTACGAGCCGGTGTGGAAGGATTGGGACGCGGCACTGACGGCGTGAAACAAAAACATCGGACACTGAACCTTCAGCCTCGAACGCCGAATGTCGGATATCCCGCCGGACGGGGTTTGATGTCCGGTCCTCGCGATTGGATGTTCGTTTTTTAAATAATGAGCGTTGTTGTTGCCAATGGAAAGCCGGTCGAAGCGAGGGTGCCGTGCTCGATTGAGGAATTTCTTGTCGCGCAAAAACTTTTGCCGCGCAGCGTCGTAGTGGAGCACAACGGCGAGGCGGTCGCGCCGTCGGAATTTGCCCAACGCACGCTCCGGGCGGATGACCGCCTGGAGATTGTCAAAATTGTCGCGGGCGGGTGACGGGGAGGGACGCCGTGTCGGCGTCCCCGATTCAAGTTTGGGACGGCGGCACGCCGTCCCTCCATGTGGAATTGAGGGGAAATTGAATTCCCGATAATTTTGTAAATTCTGTCTCCAAATCCAGCGGACGAGCGGTTAAGCTGCGTGCATTATGGACTGGCTGACCAATTTGATCTGGCAGGATGGGAAACTTTTCGGCACCGATTGGACCCCTTGGATAATTTTTTGGAATGTCATCGGCTGGTCGGGCAACGCCGTGTTTTCCTCCCGGTTTCTGGTTCAATGGTATGCCACGGAAAAGAAGAAACAGGTGGTGGTTCCGACCCTCTTCTGGTGGTTAAGCCTCGCTGGTTCGCTGCTGTTGCTTTCGTTTGCCGTGTTTTACGACAAGCATTACGTCGTCATCTTCGCTTACGCGTTCACGTGGATCCCCTACACCCGGAATTTGATCATTCACCGCCGTTATAAGGCGGCTCATCTCAACTGTCCGCAATGCGGCAAGAGCTGTCCGCCGCAATCCAATTTCTGTCCGAACTGCGGCGCGCGGCTGGCAGCGACTACTTCTTAGGCGCGGAATTGGTGGTGGCGGGCAGCGTCAGCGGAATTCCGTATTTCTTCAAAACCGGCTGGAAGTCCGGGTGGGCCTGGCCATAAAGAACCAATTCCTGAACGAATTTCTGAATGGTGGGCAGGTTTTTTTCGTAGTTTTGAACGATTGCTTGCGCCTGCGGCTCAACGCCGGCGAGGTCTTTGCCCAACATGCGCGACTGATAAAACAAATAAGCCGCTACCGTGCCGCTGACAACAATGAGCGCGAGGAGCAAAATGGTGATTTGGCGGCGCAGGCAAACGACTTGGACAGCCAAATCGTCTGGTGCCGGAGAGTTTATTTGAGATTCATTCATGGCAATCAACGGGCGGCGGGTTTTGCTTCAAAAGGTTGGAGGATGTGATTGATGTCCGGATGCGTCTTGCCGTACTGGACGGCTTCGTTCAGCAGGAGAGTCAGGTGGTTCATGTTGGACTGGCAGGCCATGGCCTGAGCCTGCATCGTACGAAGCTCGCGCGTGCGGATGATTGTTTTCATTGCGAAAAGCACGCCGGCCAGCACCAGCACGGCCAGCACACAGGTTAAAACAGTGTTTGTTGTTTCACATTTCATAACGGATGCAGCGAATTTAGCGAATCGGCAGCAAATGTCCACCATGTTTTTTGGCGCAAAAAAGGGGTTGATTTCAGGCAAATCGGCTGGCACTACTTTTTTACACATTCAACCGTGCCCAAAGAAGAGCCTATTGAATTAAGCGGCAGCGTCACACAAGTGCTCCCCGGCACCATGTTCCGGGTCGCGTTGCCGAATGGCCATGAAGTCCTCGCGCACATCTCCGGCAAAATGCGGAAAAATTTCATCCGCATCAGCGTCGGTGACCGGGTCAACGTCGAAATGTCACCCTACGACTTGAACCAGGCGCGCATCACCTACCGGCAGGGTTGAACACTGGTCTTAATCTTGATCATGCTCTTAATCATAATCTCCCGAAAATGGATTAGGATTAAGATGACGATGACGATCAAGATTCGTTGAATCCCGCTCGACTTTCCTTTCGCCAGACGTTTTCCTTGCGGCCATGCGCATCCACTTCTTCGGGGCCACCCGCACCACCACCGGCTCCATGTATCTGTTTGAGGTCAACGGCCGGCGCCTGTTGCTCGAATGCGGCTTGTTCCAGGGTCGCCGCGAGGAATCCATCCAGCGCAATTGTTGTTTTCCATTTGACCCCCGGCAAATTGACGCCGTGGTTTTGAGCCATGCGCACATTGATCACGCGGGCAATCTGCCCAATCTCGTCAAGCAGGGTTATAACGGCAAAATCCACTGTACCGCCGCCACCCGCGACCTTTGCGGCATCATGCTCGTGGATTCGGCGCACATTCAAACCGACGACGCCGCGTTCGTATCCAAAAAGCGGGCCCGGCAAAAACTGCCGCCGGTCGAACCGCTCTATTCCATCGCCGACGCGGAAAAAACCGCACGGCAATTCGTCGCCGCCGATTATGGCCAGCCGGTACAGGTCGTGGACGGCGTCACGGTCACGTTCCGCGACGCCGGGCACATCCTCGGCTCCGCGCAGGTCGTGCTGGACGTCCGTGAAGGCGGACAAACATTTCGCTGGCTGTTCAGCGGTGACATCGGCCGCGGCGACGACGAAATTTTGCGCAACCCCGAGCCGGTGGAAAATGTGGATTATCTCCAGATTGAGTCCACCTACGGCGGGCGCGAACATGCCATCCGTAAAGACGCCGACGAAATCGTCTGCCGGCTGGTGTCCGAAGCCTTGCGGAAAAAGGGCAAGGTCATCATCCCTTCATTTTCCGTCGGACGCACCCAGCAAATAGTCTATGTGCTGCATCAGCTCACGTTGAGCGGCTGCCTGCCGCGCGTGCCGATTTTTGTGGACAGCCCGCTGAGCGTGAATGCCACGGAGATTTACCGGAAACACACGGAATGTTTCAACGACCGCATCGCCCGGTTCCTGCGCGAAACTGCCAATCCCTTCGGCATGGAAAACCTCACCTACCTCCGCGAGGCCGAAGCCTCCAAAAAATTGAACGACCTCAAGGAACCCGTCGTCATCATCAGCGCCTCGGGCATGTGCGAAGCCGGCCGCATCCGCCATCACTTGAAAAACAATCTCGGCGACGCGAAAAACCTCATTTTGTTCATCGGCTACTGCGCGGAATATACGCTGGGCGCCCAAATTCTGGCCGGCCGGAATCCGGTCAACATTTTTGGCGAACCCCACGTGGTCCGCGCCCAAATCGCCTCCCTCGACACCTATTCCGGCCACGCGGACAGGAATGAATTAAAGCGTTACGTGGAAAAAATCTCCGGCCAGGTCAAAAAAATCTGCTGCATTCACGGCGAGGAATCGCAATGCCTCGCGCACGCCGAAACCTTGCGCACCCTGAAACCGGACGCCGAGGTCCTCGTGCCGGAATACCGGCAGGTGATGGAGGTTTGATGTGTCGTCAGCTCATTTTCCCCCTCTCCTCCATGGAATGGAGGAGAGGGCCGGGGAGAGGCGGTGCGTTTTTGGAATTCTACTCTCTGCGTTCGTCGCGGTGAGGGTCGGTCAAGGTTTACAGGCTCAAATCCCCTCGCCCCAGCCCTCTCCCCACTTGGGCGGGGAGAGGGGGTTCAGATACCGAAGACATCGCCGATTTCACACAAACCTTGACCCGGCCTGGCCTTTCTCCAAAAATGCCGGTTTGCCGCCGGACGATGTCGCATCACACAGCCGTACCGGCATTTGGATTTCTTCAAAATATGACAAAGGTATTCTGGTTTTTTGGACGCTCCGGCGCCGGCAAAACCACCCTGGCCAAACGGCTGCACCACGCCCTGCAGGACCGGAAGATCCCGGTCTTCATATTGGATGGTGATGAAATGCGGTCCGGCCTGTCTTCCGACCTGGGATTTACCAGCGAAGCCCGCCTGGAAAATCATCGCCGGATTGCCGAGGTGTCAAAACTGGCGGCGGAGCAGGGATTGAATGTGGTGGTTTCCACCATGGCCCCCCAGCACAGCCATCGGGACATCGCCGCCCGCGTGCTGGGGCAGCGGCTGGTCTGGATTTACGTGCATGCGCCGCTGGACGTCTGCATCCAACGCGATCCCAAGGGCCTCTACCACCGCGCCCAGACCGGCAAACTCGACCGCCTGCTGGATTTTCCCTTTGACGTGCCCCGGCCGCAGGAGCGGGAGAACTTCATTGATACCGTCGCGCAAAACGTGGAAGGCTGTTCCCACTCCGTGCTGGAGCTGGTGCAGGCGTGCCTGAGTGATTTTGTAATCTGAAAATCCCCAAGGCACTTAAGCCAGCCGAAGTCCTTGTGCCGGAATCCAGGCGGGGGTGGAGATTGGATGGCGCCAAGGCAGCATTTCACGTTTTTAAAAAAGCGCGCCCCTGCATCTGCGAAACGAATATTGCAATTCGATTTCATTCCTGTCATCAAGAACACGCGTAAGGCGGAGGGTTCCCTCTTCGGCCGCTGATGGACCGCGCCTGTCGGGCAATTTCAGCTTGTGGACTCTGCCGGGCTGGGAATATTCTCAGCTGTGGCTTCCCAGCATGTCATGTCAAGATGGTATACTTGCGCTCCGGCCAACTTTGTTGGCGATGAAACATTCTTCTGGAGAGACTCCGGCTTGCTTAGCCGGGGACTGCAAAAACTGGGCTACGAAAGCAAAACGGTATTGCTGGCACCCGGTTTTGAGGGTGATTTACCCGGCATTGTTCGGGCCGAACCGCGGGAGCTGGAATCATCGTTGTGGTGGCGCGAACAGAACCTCGATGGCGTCATTATGGTCGCGTGGGGACGGCACCGGGATACTCCCGTTGTCCGGGCGATCGCCGGGAGCAGAACGCCATTGGTGTTGCACGTAGACGGTTCGGGCGCGGGATACCCGTTCTTCCGCAATGTCGAAACCCTCAAGACCCTCTGGCGTGCCGAGCTCGATAATGCCCATGGACCCGGGAGCCGCAGCGTTCAATTTTTGAAAGAGGCCTTCACCCAGGCTGTCAAGCTTGCTCTGCGCCACAGCTACCTCAAATATCGCCACTTGCGCTACGCGACCGTGGTTACTCTCCAAACCCCGACGTCACTGGAGGGGCATCGTCGGCTTTGCTCGATGTTTGGTGGCAAAGCCCACAAGGTCAACCTGCAACTGGCCGGTTATCCCATTTCTCCGAAATGTGTGATGAATCCTTCGATTCCCAAGGAAAAGCGGATCATTGCCATCGGGCGCTGGGAGGACATACGGCAGAAGCGCCCCGGCGTATTGATGAGCGTTTGCAGCGAGATCGCCGGCCGCCACAAGGACTTAGGGGTGGACATTTTTGGCTCGACGACCGAAGCGTTGGCGAAGTGGCACCGTAGCCTCCCATCGGAACTCCGCGAACGCATTCGCGTCCACGGCAAACAGCCCGGGGAAGTCGTCAGTCAAGCCATGCAAACCGCCCAGATTTCCTTCTTTCCATCTGCATACGAGGGAGGGCCGCAAGCCCTTTTTGAGTGCCTCGCCTGTGGCGCCACTACGGTCGCCCTCGACTCTCCAGATCTTCCCGGCACGCGTTGGGCCGCCGATTGCCACCACGCTGACCTCGCCGCGCGGGATACCACTGAAGCCTATGTTGAAGCCCTCGAGCGCGGGTTGCAGAAATGGCAGCGCGCGGAATACTCCGCCCAACAGATCAGCGCCCTTTGGTTTGAAAGAACGCGAGCGGAGAATGTTCTCAAGAAAATGATTGCCGCCGCGCAAGCCGCATCCGTTCACACCACTGTTCCTATCGCGTGATCCAAACGGATTTCCGGCTGTGGCCGGGTCTGCGACACCGCCGCACTCCGCCAAATCAGGAAATTGTCGAAATTTGATTTGCTTCGAAGCTTTGGCGAAATAGTATTGGCCGCATCGCGGGCACTTGGCAATAGACCAAGACAAATCGACCGGGTCCGCGGTGTAGATGACGAATAATCCGCGCCTTTACATGAACCTCCGCAAGCTGAAGAATCGTCATGGCAAAGTCTGGCTGAATGTTGCGTCCGGCATGCATCTGCTCGAAGATTTTGCCAACCTGGACAGCTCATTCCTGTACTTCTTTGCGCCGTTTTACCCCGTAATCCGGCCGTTATTGAAGGCGCCCGCGCGGCAGTGGATTGAACAATACCGGAAGTTGAAGGCGCAGCGGCGTTTCGTGTTTGCCAATTGCGGGAAACCGCTGCCTTTGCCGCCCGGGTCGGTGGATCATATTTTGGCCTCTCATTTTGTAGAGCATTTATATCACGAAAATGCCATCCGGGTCGTAAAAGGCTTTCATACCATCCTTAAACCGGGTGGGACGATGCATCTGATCATACCCGACCTGGAAACCCGGGCCAGGCGGTATCTGGAGCAGCTTGGGGATCCCAAAGCGGCTGATGTGTTTGTCGAATCGCTGACTTATCACAAGCCAACGATGCCGCATTTTTCCCTTCGTCTCCTGCATGCCTTGGGCGTCTTCGATGCGGGTCATCACTGGATGTATGACCAATATTCCTTCAGGGTTCTGTTACAGGAACAAGGCTTCCACATTCTGCAAACCAATGAAACTCCCAGTGCCCAATGGCGGGCAACGGACTGGGGACAGGTCAACCTGGTAATGCAAAAAATGTAACCCCGGCCCCGGGCGGTTTCCAGTCATGGAAACCGGGTGCGCCTCCAGTAACTGCCGGACGTTTTGGCAGGTTTGTTGCGACCGGAATTCGGACTCTGGCACTGGTTACCCTGATTACCGGATGCGTTTCTCTGCTGAACCTTGGGTTAAGTTCACCAGGCGCATGCTGAATTTGATCTTTTGAAAGGGCTGAATTGCATTTCAACTTCCGTCATTTACAATGGCGGCAGCCAATTTAATGACCATGTTTCATATACACAAACGGCTCGTCAATTCCGCCGTTTACTGGTCGTGGATCTTCAATTTCCTCCGCCTGGGCTCGGCGCTCCTCCTCCTGCCGCTGGTGCTGCACAAATTGTCCACCGCCGATTTGGGCATGTATTATGTGTTGTTAAGCCTCGCCGGGCTGTCGCAACTGGTGGACTTTGGCTTCGGCCAAACCATCGGACGCTTCATCACCTATGCCATGGGCGGGGCCCGGGAGATTCAGGCGCAGGGCCTGCCCCTGCCGGGAAACAGCCACACCCCCAACTACACCCTGCTTTGGGAACTGCTGGCCGCCACCCGCACCATTTACCGTTATCTCACGCTGGCCGTTTTTATCATCGTCGGGATTTGGGGAACCTACATGGTCGAACTCCGGATTCACGAGACGTCCTCGGTCTTTATTACGCGCCTGGCCTGGGCCGCGACCCTGGCCGGCACCATGTTCGACATTTACGCCAACTGGTGGTGCGTTTATTTGCGAAGCCTGAACGAAGTGCTGGCGGCGGCGCGCATCAGCGTCCTGGTCATGGTGGTGCGGCTGGCGGTGGCGGCCGGGCTGCTCTGCGCCGGGGCCGGGCTTTTGAGCCTCCCCATCGCCGCGGTTTTGAGCGATGGCCTCCAGCGCTGGCTCGCCCGGTCGCGCTGCCTCGTTTTGTTAAAGAATCAGCCGACGCCGGATAAAATCGAAGTCAAAAAAATCTTCAAAGTCATCTGGCCGAACACCTGGCGGGTCGGCGTTCTGTTGTTCAGCGGCTACCTGACCGTGAATGCCAACACCGTCATCTGCCTGTGGGCCTTCGGCCTGGCAGCCAATGCCAAATACGGATTGTCGCTCCAGCTCATGAGCATCGCCTCAACCATGGCCGCCGTGTGGGTCAACGTCAAACACCCGTTGCTGGGTCAATACCTGGCGCGTCACAACCTGGCGTCCGTCCGGCAAATCCTTTGGCCCCGTCTCTGGCTCCAAAACCTCACCTTTTTGGTTCTGGCCGCCGGCGTTGTTTTATGCGGTTCGCTGCTTTTGCAATGGGTCGGAGGAGGCAAGGAGATTTTATCCATGGGCTGGCTGGCCATTTTGATGTTATACACCTTGCTGTATTTGCAGTATGTCACCTGGACCACTTTGATGGCCACCGGCAACAATCTCGCTTACATGTGGCCGACGGTGGCGACCAATGTCCTGAGTTTGATTCTCTCCTTGCTGCTGGTCCATTTCACCACGCTCGGCCTCGGCGCGCTGGTGCTCGGACCGCTGCTGGCCGGCGTTATTTTCAATTACTGGTATTGGCCCGCCTACGCCGCCAAGGATATCGGTACCACGTTGTTCCACTTCCTTTTCGTTGGCCCGAAAATCAAATCCGGCAGCCTGCCACAAGCAAATTAAAATGGGGATAATGTCCTGACTTGTAGATGACGAGGTAACGAGTCATTTGGGGCCGCACTCCTTACGTCGTGTCCTACGACCAAATTGGGACACAACCAAAATGGGCGGGACCGGTCGGATAACCCGGGTAGGGACGGCGGGCCGCGCCATCCGCGCCTCAAACGGGCGCAGGCTTCCGGCGGCGATTTCACTTTGAAGCGTTTCCCAAACCCGGATCGAAAACACCGCGCCCGATCAAGCGGCGCGTGAAAAATCTCGCCAGGCGGCCGCCGGCAGGTTAAATTGCCTCGTGATTTGAGGATTTTCACCTTTTGATCACTTTCCGCAACCATCAATGGCATCACGGATGTTGAGCAAGCAACCCAGACCGGAAACCGCAACCGGAGCAGCCGGCCCATCCGCCGCCGGGGATCCCGTCGAATTTGCGCTGTTCCGCGCCCAGTGGGAGCCGATCCTGTTTGCCGAAAGGCCGTCACGCCTGGAGTTGCTCAAGCTGAAAGCCCCTTGGGCATTGATGCCTCTGCTGATTAGGGTCCATCGTAATCATTCCTTTGAACATGTCGCCGCCGCCAGCGCGCTGGGATTTGCGTGGTGGGGATGTGAGGCCAGCTTCCTTTACAGCGATTATGACGATTCGCTTTCCTTCGCCTTTGCGGACGACAAACGCGTGCAATTGGAACTGCTCTGGCTGGATATCCAGCGGTACCAAGGCCGGTTCGGTTCGGTGGAACTGGGGAGCTGGCTGGAGGGCCGGCTCACGGCCCTGCGGACGCGCGTCAGTACGCCCATTGTCCTGGCCACCGTGGGAGAGGATGAGGAATTGCACACGCGCCTGCAGCAAATCGCGCGCAGCGTGCCCGGAACGCGTGTGGCGGACCTGCGCCCACTGATGGCAGGACTGGGCGCAAAATTTTTCGACGAACGTGCGGCGAAATTCAGCGGCACACGCCTGAGCGATGCAGCTTCCGTGCTGGTGGCGCGTGAACTGGCCTGCCGCTGGGCGCCGGCCATGCTCCGGCCCAGGCTCAAAGCCGTCGCGCTCGATCTGGACCATACTCTTTATGCCGGTGTCCTGGGCGAAGACGGCGACCAGGTGCGTTTGACGCCGGCCCATGCGGCGCTGCAACAGTTTCTCGTGGGTCTCCGCGACCAGGGAGTTTTTCTCGCGCTGGTGTCACGGAATGAAGAGGCGGACGTGCGCCAGCTTTTTCAAAAACGGCCGGATTTCCCATTGCGATGGGAACACTTTTCCGCGACAGCGGTAAGCTGGGCCGGCAAGGCGCAAGGCATCCAGCGCGTGGCGCAAACGCTGCGCATCGGCCTGGACGCCATCTTGTTCGTGGATGACAACCCCGGCGAACTGGCCAGCGTGGTTTCGGAATTGCCCGGTATCGCCACGGCCCATGCCCAGCCGGACGCCGCCGCCACGCAACGCCTGTTGGAATATTATCCCCGACTCTGGAGCTGGGAACGCACCGCCACCGACGCCCTCCGCGCTACCGATCTCGCAGCCGAAACGGAACGCTCCCGCCTGGCCGCCCAAACGGTTGATCCACGGGAATACCTGCGATGTCTCCAGGTGCGGCTGCTTCTGGAGCTGAATCCCCGCCAACAATTGACGCGACTGCATGAACTGTCGCAAAAGACCAATCAGTTCAATTTGAACCTCAGCCGGTTTTCCGAAGTGGATATCGCCCAAATGCTCGACGCCCCGGACCATCGCATGGTTTTAATCCATTTAAGCGACCGGTTGTCGGACAGCGGCCCGATTGGCCTGCTGGTGGCACGGCGCCAGGGTGATACGCTCGCCATTTTGGAACTAGCAATCAGCTGCCGCGCCCTGGGCCGCGGATTGGAGGATTTGATGGTGGCGGAGGCCGTGCGGGCGATACAGGTTGAACTGCCGGCTGCGCGGATCGAATTTCTTCACCGCACCGGACCCAGGAACGGACCGGCGCGGGAATGGCTGGTAAAGATCACCGGCCAGACGCTGCCATCCGAGGGGCGCGTCGCGGCACAAGAAGCCTTGCCAAGGATTTCCGCGCGGGATTATCCTGTCACCGTAAACATCTCATCGCATGAATCGAACTGACGTTGAACGGGATTTGCTGGAAGTCTTCAGCGCCGTGCTGGGACATCCGGTGGACACCACCCTCACGCGCATCAATGAACCGGGTTGGGACTCGCTCAAACACATGCAAATCATTTTTGCGGTGGAGGAAAAGTTCGGCGTGCAGTTCACCGAGGAGGAAATTCCCGGGCTGGATTCCTTCGGGAAATTTGCCGGGCAACTGGAGCGGCACCATGCGGCATGATCTGCGGCTCGAGGGATACGCCTTCGCCCTCCGGCCGGTGACGCTGGAGGATGCGGAGTTCATCGTGCAGGTGCGAACCAGCGATCCCCGGCGCGTTCGTTATCTACATCCGATTTCGCCGGACGTTCAAGCCCAGCGTGATTGGATCGCCACCTATTTGGAGAGGGAAAACGATTATTACTGGGTGATCGAACGGCAGGACACGCAGGCCGCCGAGGGTCTGATCGGCATCTACAACCTCGCCCCCGTCGAACGCACCGGGGAATGGGGACGGTGGGTGCTGAAGCCGGGTTCGCTGGCGGCGATTGAGAGCGCCTGGCTGGTCTATCGCGCCGGGTTTGAAAGCCTTCAGCTCGACTCGGTTTATTGTCTGACCCTGGCGAACAACCGCCCGGTGGTTTCCTTTCACGATTCATGCGGGCTTCAACCGGTTGCGCTGCTTAAGAACCATTTTCAATTTGATGGTCAGCAACACGACGCAGTCAAACATTTGTGTTCCAGAGCAACTTGGCCAGCGGTATCTCGGCGGCTCGAACCCCAGGCCCAAGCCATCGCCAAACGCTTCCACTCCATGAAATGAAGTTGCAATTTCACCACATTGGCGATGCTTGTCTGGACCTGGATTCGGAGACCCGGCGACTGGCGGTTTTGGGCTACGCGCCGGAAGGACCGGATTTCACGGACCCGATTCAGGGTGTGATGGGACGATTTCTTTCCGGAGGTGGTCCCCGCCTCGAACTGCTGGCGCCATTGAACACCAGTGGAATGTTGACCCCGTGGTTGAAGGCTGGCGTTAAACTCTATCATTTGGGTTACGAAACGGCGGATCTCGCGGGTGCCGTGGCGCAACTCAAAGCCGAACGCGCCCGCGTCATGGTGCAGCCCGTGGAAGCAGTGGCGTTTGCTCAACGCAAGATTGCTTTTCTATTGCTCCCCAATATGCTCCTCATCGAACTCATTGCCACGACTTGAATTGTGTCCTCCAACAGTCAATTTCAGTATCTTGAAGGAATCGCATGCGATTTCCGAAACATCAGACAGACAAGGAAAGGAAACTGTGAATCGTGTATATGAAATGGCCCGCGAACGACTGAGCCGGTCTTCCAAAATAGTTCTGTATGGGGCCAGTTTGGCAGCGCTGGGTATTCTTGAAGAGTACAGGCTTCCAGTGGCGTATCTGGTGGACGACACGCCGGGTATGGCGGGCAAGCAATTGCCGAACGGCCTTTGTGTGCATCCGGTAGAGCGGTTGGCAAAGGAGACCAAAGGCAACATTTACATCGTGATTAGCGCATGGACTCAAAACGCTATTCTAACAATTTCTGAACGGTTACAGGGCATGGGATTTCTAGTCGGAGAGGATTTTGTCGATTGCTCCATCTTGCATTTTGATAGTATCACTGCAAAACTACAGGCGCGCTTGGATTTTAAGACGGAATTGGAAACGTTTTCGGCGTGTCGCCTCTGGTGTCTGAACTGCCACGCCACGAGTGTTTCAGCCGTCGCCGGCACCTGGCTCTTTGTGGAACTCTTGCGCTATCTCAACAATGGCCGCGTGCCCGGCAACGTAGCAGAATGTGGAGTGTATCAGGGCGGCAATGCGTTTATCTCATTGATGTTGTCTCCAGCTTTGCGCGCCCGAAAGTATCAATTGTTCGACAGTTTTAGTGGTTTCCCCACATTTTCTTCAGTTGACCCAACGACCCGCCGCGATCATTTTCGTGATGTCAGTTTGACGGCCATTACAGCACGATTCGCCGCTTTTTCGAATGTGGAAATCCATAAGGGGTATTTCAACAAAACCTTCCCGCAACTAACCAGCGCTGACTACGCGTTGGTTTACATTGACTGTGACCTTTACGAATCAACCTTGGAATGTTTGAAGTTCTTTTACCCGCGACTCAGACCGGGTGGTATATTGTTGCTACATGATTACTGGCTTCCCGAAGAGAAGCAAGCTGGAGCATTAGGACTTGATCTTTACCGCGGTGTAAAAAAGGCATGTGCTGAGTTTCTCGGGAACACTGAATTAAGCCAGGTTTTATCATTACCTGAAACCACGCATGGTTTACTCGTAAAGAAATGAAATTGACTGTGTCATTGTTGACACGCATCGACTCGGGAATGATTTTTGAATTTGCCAAAGAATGTTAGTCTAAGCCTGTGGTAAGAACGCCTCCTTGTCTTGATATGAACATTAACGATTGTAAAATTATTAACTTGCCCAAGATTACCGATCCGCGGGGTAATTTGACGTTCATTGAGTGTGGCCGGCACGTGCCATTTAACATCCAACGGGTCTATTATCTGTATGATGTGCCGGGTGGCGCCGAACGGGGCGGGCATGCCCACAAGGATCTGCATCAACTCATCATCGCCATGTCCGGCAGTTTTGACATTGTGCTGGATGACGGACGCGAGAAAAAACGCTTCCACTTGAATCGCTCCTACTATGGCCTCTATGTGTGTCCGATGATGTGGCGGGAGATGGACAATTTCTCCTCCGGCGCGGTATGCTTGGTGCTGGCTTCAAACTTGTATGATGAGGCCGATTATTACCGTAATTATCAGGAATTTTTGCGCGCGCTTGTATGAATGAGATCAAAGTTCCCTTTCTCGAACTCAAGCCCGCCTACTTGGAACTCAAAGACGAATTTGATGCGGCCTATCACCGCGTCATGGATTCAGGCTGGTATCTGCTCGGACAGGAACTCACGGCCTTTGAAAAGGAGTATGCGGAATATGCCGGCTCCCGCCATTGTGTGGGCGTGGCCAATGGACTGGATGCGCTGCATCTGATCCTGCGGGCGCTGGAGGTGGGACCCGGAGACGAGATAATTGTGCCCGCCAACACGTTCATCGCCACCTGGCTGGCGGTGAGTTACGCCGGGGCCACGCCGGTGCCGGTCGAGCCGGACCCGCGCACCTACAACCTGGATCCGGCGCGGCTGGAAGCCGCCATCACGCCCCGCACCAAGGTCATCATGCCCGTTCACCTTTACGGGCAGCCCGCGGATTTGAATCCCATTCTGGCGGTGGCGCGGAAACACGGGCTGCCGGTGGTCGAAGACGCCGCCCAGGCGCACGGCGCGCGTTATCAAGGCCGCCGGATCGGCGCCATTGGCCGGGCGACGGCGTGGAGCTTTTATCCGGGCAAAAACCTCGGCGCGTTCGCGGACGCGGGGGCCGTCACCACCGATGACGACGCGCTGGCGGAAAAAATCCGGCAGTTGCGCAATTATGGTTCCAAGGTGAAGTACCAGAACAAATATCGCGGGTTCAACAGCCGGCTGGATGAGCTGCAGGCGGCGTTTTTGCGCGTCAAGTTGCGCCGGCTGGATGAATGGAACAGCCGCCGCGCGCGACAGGCGGCGCTTTACCTGGAAGGGCTGCGGGCGGTGCCAAATCTGGTTTTGCCCCAGGTGCCGGCGTGGGCAGACCCGGTGTGGCATTTATTTGTGGTACGGCATCCGCAACGGGACGCTTTGCAGCAACACCTGCGCGCCGCCGGGATTGACACGCTGATTCATTATCCCACCCCGCCGCATTTGCAGGAGGCTTACGCCGACCACGGGTGGAAGGCCGGGGATTTTCCCATCAGCGAGGCGATTCACCGCGAAGTTTTGAGCCTGCCGGTCGGGCCGCAACTGACGGAGGAACAAGTCCGGTGGGTCGTCAAAACCTTGCAGGAGTTTAAACCATGAGCACCTCTGAACCTCTGGTGACCATCGCGGTCTTTTGCTATAACACCGCCCGTTATCTGCCGGCGCTTTGCCGGTCGCTCCAGGCGCAAACCCACCGGAATTTCGAGGCACTCGTTTTCGACGACGGTTCCACGGACAACTCGATTGAAGTCGTGAAGTCCTTCCTCCAGGACGAACGGTTCCAGCTGATTGCCTGGCAGCCGAACGGCGGACTGGGCCGGGCCGTGGCCACGGCATTGGAGCGCATCCGGGGCGAGTATTATGTCCTGATTGCGGCGGACGATGAACTGAAGCCGGACTTTTTAAAACAACGGGTGGCCTGGATGGAACAACATCCCCAAGTGGGGTTTATTCACGGCGCGGTGGAATTCATTGACGAGAACGGGCAAGTCCTGCCGGAGACATCGCCGCTTGCTGAAACCATTGCCGGGATGCGCCAGATTCAGCGGGCCATGCAGCAGCTTCCCCCCGTCATGGATTCCGATGACGCGCTCCGGTTGTTGCTGCAACACAACCTGGTCTTTGCGCCTTCAGTTTTTCTGCGCACCTCCACGACCCGCCGCCTGACGCCGTACGTGCAAATGAAATGGAATTTCGCGTCGGACTGGTACCTGTGGTTGCTGCACGCCACCGCCGCCAAGGTGGCCTACGATCCGGAACCCTTGGCGCGCTACCGGATTCATAACGTTTCATTATCTTACAACCCCCGCTACCAAGGACCCAAACAGGCGGAAATCCGGCTGATCCCCCTGTGTGCGCTGAGTTTTGCGGCGGAAATCTCGTTTGACGCGGCCCGGCTTTGGACCCGCCATCGCAAATCGCTCTACTCCCTGTGGTTGCGGCGCGCCCTGGTTCTCCGGCGCGCCGGGCTGCTGCAGGACGACTGGCTGCAAATGGCGGCTGTCGCCTGCTATGGACGCGGTAGAAACCACGTGTCACTCGAACGCGAGGTCGCGCGCCATGCGGCAAACATCTTGTGGTCCGGATGGAATGAATCACTCGCCCGTCGGCGGCAGTGGTGCGGCGTCTCCGGATTGGCCCAGGTGGAACATCCGTTTTTTGCCCAAAAAAACAACCCATGCCCGTAGGACTGGACGATCTATGCATCCAAAAGAAGTGCTGCGTCTTGCCCTGTTGACCACCGACGGGCGCAACATACTACGCGATTACGCGGCGCCGGAGCCGGCTTTCGGGACGGCTCCGGAAGCGTTGCTTCAGGGATTTGCCACCTTGCCCGGGGTGGAGGTGCATGTCCTTTCCTGCACCCAACAGCCGGTGCGCGCGCCGGAAAAACTCGCGGACAACACCTGGTTCCACAGTTTGCACGTGCCCAAAATCGGCTGGATGCGCACCGGTTATCAAGGGTGCATCCGCGCGGTTCGGAAAAAACTGAAGGAAATCCGGCCGGATATCGTCCATGGCCAGGGTACGGAACGTGATTGCGCCATCAGTGCGGTCTTTTCCGGTTTTCCCAATATTGTCACCGTTCACGGCAACATGGTGGCGCTGGCGACCCTGGCGAAAGCCCGCATCGGAAGCTTTTTGTGGTGCGCCGCGCGCCTGGAGCAGTTCACCCTGCCGCGAACCGGTGGCATCATCTGCATTTCCGATTACGTGGAAAACCTGGTCAAAGGTTACGGGGTCCCGACCTGGATCGTCCCCAATGCCATCCAGAAAATGTTCTTCGATTTTCCCAGGACAAATTCCCCGGCGGGCAAACGGCCCCTGCTCGTCAACGTGGGTGTGGTCAGCGAAAGAAAGCGCCAGCACAAGTTGCTGGCCCTGCTGGCATCCCTTCGGGAGGAAGGCCTGCAGTTTGACGCCCTGTTTGTCGGGCTTTCCTCGCCCAACTCAGCTTATGCCGTTGAATTTAACGCCATGTTGGAAAAGGCGAATCGGAAGCATGGTGGTTTCGAACATATCCCGACCTTGGATAACCCCTCCTTTTGCGGATTGTTCGACCGGGCCTCGGCCATGATTCATTTCTCCAATGAAGAATCTTTTGGTCTTACCTTTGCCGAAGCCATCGCCCGGGGATTGTATCTGTTTGCGTCGGATGTCGGCGCCATGCGGGACATCGCCAAAGGGGTGGAACGCGTCCAAATTTTTGGCCTGAATGAATGGGATGAACTGAAGCGCGCCGTCCGGCAGTGGCTGGTTTCGGGCGGGGACCGGTTGCCGCGCCCGGCCAGCCCACCCGCGGAATTTGTGCAGCGCTACCAACCCACTTACGTTGCGAAAAGACATCTGGAAATCTATCGCGAGGTGTTGGAAAAAGCGGCCGCGCCGTAGCCGCGCTTGTGAAAGCGCGGTCGAATGAGCAAACGATTCCGCATTTTCACAAATGCGGCTACGGAGGGAAGTAGGAGACGACGTAAGGAGTCTTTGACACGCCTTCCAAAACCCGCCGGA
>Ga0265338_10003248_pt1 | contig 23113 bp, 19 predicted proteins | sample 42126metaG_FD_193579 | JGI IMG/M metagenome (GOLD analysis project Ga0265338, IMG submission 193579) | Rhizosphere microbial communities from Carex aquatilis grown in University of Washington, Seatle, WA, United States - 4-21-26 metaG | ecosystem: Host-associated > Plants > Roots > Rhizosphere... | reverse complement strand
CGCGCCATTAGCAGTTCGGTACTCCGGTCGGGCTCCGCCCTCCCTCCGTCCCGAACTGCTGAACCAAACAACAAACCAATGGCAGAACTCTACTTATGATCTGTCCAGCTATTGGGGTCAGGTCACTTGTTGATTATATTAATCCTGATTTATGAAATGTGTCAATGGATTGGATCTCGCCTCCGATAGCAAAGCGGAAAAGCACGCGATTGTTTCCGCTGCAGATTCGTGGGAATACGGATGGACTCATTATGGAAAGATCGGTCAAACCAAAGCCAGACTGCATAAGGTAACTCGTGAGGTGGAAATTAGGGAAAATAAGAGATGGATCAAATGTTACCCCGGTTGTGATGCATTTTTTCCTTCGCCTCCAGGGAAGTTGGCACGGTAGATCGCCCCACTCGACAATCCGACGTTGTCCCGGCGATAAAATCGCCGAACCATTGTTGAGGTTGGGACCATCCCGAAATTGGGATTCGGGCGGGAAGGTGTCGGGGCGGACGGGATAACCACAAATACGAGGCAACTCGTCGCATCAACTTCTCCTTCGCCGATCAGGGATCGTAACCTTGACCCGGGTGGATTCCGAACGTATGCTCCATTCGCATGCGGGCAATCTTCGAGGCAGCCTCCGTGAAAAGCAAGCATCTCGCGGTGGATTTTCGGTCCAGACAGACATTATTCACTGTTGCTTATTTGCAGGCGTGGATCGCCTTGTTTCTTGCGGTTTTCACATTTTCATGCGGCAGCCGGCACAAGCCGCAAATAGCGGAAGCCAGACGCAAAGGCTCACAAACTGTGACCATCAACAATGTCGAGCCCCGGCGTGATGTTACCGGACAAATCATTGACGCACATGATGGCTGTCTTCAGTTGTTCGGCCCCTGCTTTTATCTGTATGGGACCGCCTACGGAACGAATGATGGATATACGGCTGCGAACCACTACCAGGTTTACCGATCGTCAGATCTGGGTCAATGGACTCTTGTTGGCGAACTGTTCAAGGAACAGCCCACGGGCGTTTATTATCGTCCCTACGTGGTCTTTAATCCGAAAACGCGCAAATTTGTGCTCTGGTATAACTGGTATCCGAAACAATGGGATGGCCAGACCGGAGTTGCCATCAGCGACACGCCGACTGGACCGTTCACCATTGTGAATTCAAATGTGCATCTTTCCTGCTCCTATCCTGGCGATGGCAGTCTATTTGTGGACGATGATGGAACCGGATACTTTATCTATACTGCCATCGATCAGGAACACGCCGTTCGGGTGGAACGTCTCGCACCGGATTATCTGAGTTCATCCGGCCAGACCAGCGCCATCTTTGCCCACGGAGCCGAAGCCCCCCTGCTCTTCAAACGAAACCAGGTGTACTACGTCCTCTGCGGACCGCTTTGCGCCTTTTGTCACGAGGGCAGTGACGTGCTGGTTTTCACTTCCACTTCACCTTTGGGCCCTTTTAATCTCGCCCCCAATATCAACCGCCAGATGAAATATAATATCTCAGCCCTTTGGACACAACCCATCTGGGCTGCGGGCTTTCCCGAAGCAAAATATGCGTGTTCACTTACCAACCATGATGCCAGTTTTCCGAATAATGCACCGGTCATACCCGCCCAAGAAACCTGGGTGGCCAAAATTCCCTTGAGCGACGGACCGATCTTTATCTGGGTGGCAGACCTGTGGAAGTCAGCACCAGACGGCGTCAAAGGGCATGATTTTCAATTCTGGAGTTCGCCGCTGCAATTCACCAACGACACCATTCTGCCGGTTGCAAGAACGGCTCGATGGAACATAACCTGGCACTAGGCGATTAAGCCAGACATGTACAGCCAGTCCTTTGGCTTTCGGCGTCAGCGTCTGAAAACCTGTTTGATCAATCAGATGATACCGGAGAAATCATTGTGGGAGGAACAACAGCCATAGTTTGCGCCGATCAACTAATAGGCACCACAGACAACACAGATCCCAGCTGGAGAAAAAATCGCTCCATGTGGCTCACCACCAAATTCCCGCCTTGAAGAAACCCTTTAAAACAAAAGAAATCCCAAAATGGCTCCAGAGGTAGGGCTCGAACCTACAACATCACGGTTAACAGCCGCGCGCTCTACCATTGAGCTACTCTGGAATCCAAAGGAAGTGAAATTTACAAGCCGCTGAACTGCACGTCAAACGGATTCCACATCAGCTGCGCTGGCAGCGTGGACAATAAAACGTGCTTCGGGCGGCTTGCCGGAAGCGTTTGATCAATCCACCGCAAACCGGGCATGGCCGCCCGGCGCGACCGTAAACCCGCAATCGCTCTGCATAATTGCCTGCCGCCTCCGGCGCGCGGCCAAAATAAAACAGTCCATCCGACTTTTCCCCGCCAAAATCCAATGGCAAAGTGCTGCCGCACTCGACAGCTTCAATCAAGACCTCCCGAATAGCCTGCAACAACCTGGTGATTTGCGCCCCGGTCAACTTTTTTGCCGGCAACCGGGGCGGAACACCGGCACGGTACAACGCCTCGCTCGCATAAATATTACCGACGCCGGCAATGAGCGTCTGGTCCAGCAACTTGATTTTGATCGCCTGCCGCGACCGTTTCAGCGCCTGCGCGAATGCCGGCCGGTCAAAGCTGCCAGCCAACGGTTCCGGTCCCAATTTGTCCACCGCCGAGCTGTCCAGCGTCAACCGGCCAAAATAACGTGTGTCCTCGTAAATGAAATTTTTCCTGCCCAGATCAAGTACCACCGCCGCATGCCGGGGCAGCGGGCTGCTTTTGCGCGCCAAATAAATCCGGCCGGTCATGCCCAAATGTCCCAACAGCGTCACCGATCCAGCCTGTGCGCGCAGTTGAAAGAGAAGATACTTTCCGCGACGCTCCAGGCCGGTGAATTTCGCACCCAGCAGCACCTGTCGGAATTTGCGCAGCGAAGTCGGCGCCAGCACCTTGGATCGCCGCACGTTTATGCCCCGGACAGTTTTGCCGTGGATCAGCGGGCGCAAATGCCGGACAAGGATCTCTACTTCGGGGAGTTCAGGCACAAATTAAGGGTCTGGGTGGCAGTCGGGAGCTGGCTGTGCATGTACGAACCTTTGACCAACTTCCATCTGCCATTTCTTGTCTGCTAATTCGTGACGAGCGTGCCAACCTTTTCGCCGAGCACCACCCGGCGGAGATTGTGCGGCTTGAAGAAGTCAAAAACGATGATGGGCATTCTATTGTCCATGCAGAGCGAGAAGGCCGTCGAGTCCATCACCTTGAGTTGCTGTTGCAACGCTTCGAGGTAGGTGATTTCCGCGTAACGCCTGGCCTTGGGATTCTTCTTCGGGTCGCAATCGTAGATGCCGTCCACCTTCGTGGCCTTCAAAATCACCTCCGCGCCGATTTCGTTGGCGCGCAACGCGGCCGCCGTGTCGGTGGAGAAATATGGATTGCCCGTCCCGCCGCCGAAAATGACGACCCGCCCCTTTTCCAGGTGCCGCACCGCGCGGCGACGGATGAACGGCTCGGCGACCTGCGCCATCGCAATGGCGCTTTGGACGCGTGTGGGCGAACCGATTTTTTCCAGCGCATCCTGCAACGCCAGGGCGTTGATGATCGTGGCCAGCATCCCCATGTAATCGCCGGTGGCCCGCTCGATGCCGCGTTCACTGCCGGACACCCCGCGGAAAATGTTCCCCCCGCCGACCACCACGACCACCTGGACGCCGAGTTCGCGCACCTCGCGGATTTGCTGGGCCATGTGGTGCACCGCTTCCGGACCGATGCCGACGCCATCCTCACCACCGAGCGCCTCGCCGCTGAGCTTGAGCAGGATCCGGGAAAATTTCGATTTTTTGACGTTCGTCATAAAACTGGAAGCAGGCGCAGCATTGGCAGAATGTTTAACAGCCGGACGCCACAAGGTCAATTCAAAGCCGTGCGTACGGTCTTGAATGAATGGCATGGCGCGGTTGAGACCGCGACTATTTTGCGGTGCGCAGCCCCAAAACCGGAAATAAAAAAGGCGCCCTTACGGACGCCTTTGGTAATTTTGAATTTTCCGGTTACGCGCTTTCGCCGACCTGAAACCGCACGAACCGGCGGATGGTGATTTCGTCGCCCAGCTGCTTGGCAATCTGCGCCACGTGCTCCTTCAGGCTGACCTCGGAATTCCGCTTCACGAAACCCTGGTCCACGAGGCAGTAGGTCTGGAAAAACTTGTCCAGCACGCCCGCAAGGATTTTTTCCATCGCCTGCGGCGGCTTGCCCTTGAGCCGGTCGGATTGCGCGGCAATCTCGCGTTCCTTCGTGATCACCTCGGGCGCGACCTGATCGCGGGAAACCGCGTGGGGATGGCCCGCCGCGATCTGCAGGGTGATGTCCTTGACGAGCTGCTTGAATTCCTCCTTGGCCACCGTTTCCGGCTTGCCTGCGCCGACCTCGACCAGCACGCCGACTTTCGCGCCGGTATGAATGTAACCGGCGATGAGTCCGTTGCCGCTGACTTCCATTCGTGCGTGGCGCGCGATCTTGATGTTCTCGCGGATTTTGGTGACGAGCGCCTCGCGTTCGGCATCCAGATTGGCGTTCGCATCGGCGGCCAGACGCTTCGCCGCCTCCTCGCAAAAAGCCTTGAACAGCTCATTGCGGGCAACGAAATCCGTCTCGCTGTTCACTTCCACGAGCACGCCGAGTTTTCCGCCGGGCACGATGTACTGGACGATGGAGCCTTCCTTCGCATCGCGCGCCGATTTCACGGCGGCAGTGGCCTGGCCCTTTTTGCGGAGAATGTCCACGGCGGCGTTGAGGTCACCCTTTGCCTCGGTCAGCGCCTTCTTACAATCCATCATGCCCACGTTCGTCATTTCACGAAGTTTGGCAACGTTTGCAGCAGTAATTTCAGCCATATAAAATCGGTTGTTGGTTGAGAGTTGAAGGTTTGAGGGTGCCCGAAAAATCTTCCGGTACATCAATCAAACCGTCGCTTATCAAGCCGGCATTTGTGGTGCAGCTTCGGGCGCAGCCGGTTCCACGGGCACCACGGCGGGTTGTGCTTCAGCCGGTGCAGCTTCCTCTGCGGCGCGGCGGGAGCGCTTGGATTCAAACTCCGCCTGCGCCAGCGTGATGGTCTGGCCGATGGTGGCCAGGATCGTGCGGACGGAACGGATCGCGTCGTCGTTCGCGGCAATGGGGTAGTCCACCAAATCAGGATCCGAATTGGTGTCCACAATGGCCACGATCGGGATCTTCAGCTTGCGCGCCTCGGCGACGGCGTTGTGTTCGCGCTTGATGTCCACCACAAACATCGCGGCCGGAATCTTGTCCATGGCGCGGATGCCGTCGAAATACTTCTGCAGCCGGCCGGCCTCGCGGCGGATGACTGCCTGCTCCTGTTTGACGTAGTTGGCCAGGGTGCCGTCCGCGTCCATTTTCTCGATTTCCTTCAGCCGCTTGATGGAGGTCTTGATGGTGTTGTAATTCGTCAACGTGCCACCGAGCCAGCGCTCGGTGACAAAAAACTGCCCGCATTCCTTCGCGGTGTCCTTGACGCAGATCTGCGCCTGTTTCTTGGTGCCGACAAACACCACCTTGCCGCCCTTGCGGACGGTTTGGGCCAGAAAGTTGCAGGCCGCTTCAAGCTGCACGAGTGTCTTGCTGAGGTCGATGATGTGAATGCCGTTGCGCGCGTCGAAGATGAACGGCTTCATCTTGGGGTTCCAACGCTTCGTTTGGTGTCCGAAATGGACACCGGATTCCAACAGTTCTTTTACGCCAATGCTTAACACAATTTTCCTTTGGTTGAGACCCCGGTGATTCTCGAGGCATCCCGCGGAACACGGGATTGATTTCAATGTTGTTGTGGTCCGCCGGCGCACGCCGGTTCCGGCGCGACCAGCCCGCATCAACTCGATGCGAACAGGACCGTTCTGCCCTCCGCCGTTGCCGGCGAAAAGGATCTTCAGAGTATCAGACAAACCCGCAGTGGCAATTGTTTTTTTGGCCTGAAGTCTTGATAAGCCCCCCGCCATTTTCATCCGGGCGGGGCTTGGTCCTGCGGCGAGCCGGTTTGTTCTTGCATCAGGAGCCAGACCCCGGCTCAATCTGGGCGACGTCCACCACGTTCAAACATGTATTATTACACGGCCATTGAGCGATTTGACAGCGACAACGGCGAACGGTGGACGGGTTACACCCGGTGGCTGGGTCGCACGGACCTCGCGCGCATCATCACGCTCGACAGCGTCCTCTGTCCCCCGGTCGTCCACGTTGAATCGAGCAGCGACTGGCAGTTCGTGGCCCAGGAGGAGTTCATGCTTGATTTTTACAACAACCTCGATTTCGTCCTCAAACGCGTGGCCGGCCATCGTCCCTCGGTGGTGCTGGCCGTCCGCCGCGATCCTTCCGCAGACGACGTATCCGGGTTCGAACATCCCGATTTCGAGTTCGCCGGCTTTGACGTGATGGACTCCCAGTTTATCGCCAGCGCACTGCTAAACGGGCATCGTTTTCCCGGCGTATTCAAGGTGTCGGAACTTTCACGGGAATCAGGACTCCTGACCTCGCGGAAGCGGGCCTTCTTTATTCGCGACGCCCTGCGCCAGGGCTATCCGGACCGCGAAGAAGCCAAGTGCCATGTCTGGGCCGTCTGGCGCCACCTCGGAACCGGCAACGGCGCCTGACCCGAGCGTTTAATTTTTCAGTCTTTTTCTGCGGCGGACGACTTGTCAAAGATTCCCGGGTGCATTATTGTCTGCCAATGTCGTTCAAGAGAAATTTTGCCCTGCTGGCCGTGATTTTCGGCAGCCTGAATCTTGTGTGCGCCGACGTGATTCAATTGAAGGATCAAGCCGCCGTCACCGGCAAAATTCTCGCGGAGAAGCCCGACTCCGTCGTTGTGGATGTCGGCTACACCGTGCTGGTCGTGCCTCGCAGCGTCATCGCCGGCGTTTCCAAATCCGCCACCACGGTTCCGGCCGCCACGCCGGCGGCTTCCAACCTGGTCGCCGCTGTTAATGCCATCCCGCAATTTTTCTATTCGGAGAACCGCCCACCGGCCGGCCGTGATGTGCAGGACCTCGTCAAGCAGATCGGCGAGGCCGTCGTCCAGGTCCGCACGCCGGGAGGCCTGGGTTCGGGTTTCTTCATCAACGCGGATGGTTATCTGATCACAAATTTTCATGTCATTGAAGGCGAGACGGAAATTTCCGTCGAAGTCTATCACCAACGCAACGGACAGCTGGACCGCGAAACCTACAAGCAGGTGAAAATCATCGCCATCAACAAATTCCACGACCTGGCCCTGCTGAAGATCGACGACAAGGACGCGCCCAAGTTCAAATACGTGACGCTTGGAAGCTCGGACGTCTTGAACGTCGGTGACACGGTATTTGCCGTCGGCAGTCCGCTGGGTTTGGAGCGCACCGTGACGTCGGGCATCCTCAGCACCAAAACCCGCGCGATGGAAGGCGAGCTTTACCTGCAAACCACCGCGCAAATCAATCCGGGCAACAGCGGCGGCCCGCTGTTCAATCTGGGCGGCGAGGTCGTAGGCGTGACCAACATGAAAATCACTTTCGGTGAGGGCCTGGGTTTTGCCATTCCCGTCGAACTGGTGAAAAGTTTCCTGGAGCACCGCGATGCCTTCGCCTATTCCACGGACAATCCGAACAATCCGTACCGCTATCTCGAACCGCCCAGCCGCACCAAAAACAAGCCGCCCGCGGCGCAATAAATCCGAAAAACTCCGTCAACCGGAGCGCAACTTTTCAATGTCCCTGAACTTTCATTTACCATGAACGCCTGCCCATTTCGTCCGCTTCCCCGTCGCCTGGCGGGAATTGTTTCCGCATTGTTCGCCGCGCTCACGCTAACGACTTCCGGGCGCGCTGCCATTCCGCCCGCGGAAAACCTGCTGCCTTCAGATACGCTGCTGCTCATCACGATACCGGATTTTTCGACGCTGCGTGCCGCCGGCAAACAATCGCCACAATGGCTTTTCTGGAATGATCCGGCGATGAAGCCGTTCCACGACAAGTTCATGGCCAGATGGAACGACCAACTGGCCGCTCCACTGGAACGCGATCTCGGCGTCAAGCTCAGCGACTTCACCGACTTGCCGCAAGGCCAGCTGACCTTTGCCGTCACTCAAAATGGATGGACCGGCGGTGCCGACCCGGCGCCGGGGATGTTGTTGCTGCTCGACGCTAAGGGCAAGAGCGACCTGCTGAAAACCAATCTCGCCGCCCTTCGCAAAAAGTGGATGGATTCGGACAAGCCGATGCACACCGAAACCGTCCGGGGTGTTTCCTTTTCCGTGGTGCCGCTCACCAGCAACAGCCTGCCCGCCACCCTCGCCGGCTTTTTTCCGAAACCCCAACGGGTCCAGGAACTCGGCAAGGAGGAAAAACCGGCGCCGCCCGGCGAAATCGTCATCGGCCAGTTTGAATCGCTCCTGATTGTTGGCAGCTCGATGAAGGTCGTGGCGCCCGTTGTCACCCGGCTGACCGGCGGGGCGTTGCCGCCCTTGAGCGAGAACATGTCATTTGCCGCCGACCGGCTCGCGCAATTTCGCGACGCACCGCTCTATTACGGCTGGTTCAATGCCAAAACCCTTTTTGATGTCCTGGCGCACATCACGCCGCCGGAGCCGAACCCCGATGCGCCCAGCCCCATGCCGACGATTCCTTGGGACAAGATTCTCGGCGCTTCGGGCCTGACCGGCTTGAAGTCCGCCAGTTTCAGCTACCGCGAATCCCACGACGGCTCGCAATTGAGTTTCTATCTGGCCGCGCCGGAAGCTTCCCGGCAGGGCATTTTCAAAATGATCGCCACCGCCCCGAAGGACGCGAATCCGCCGGTATTTGTGCCCGCCGACACGGTTAAATTCCTGCGCTGGCGCATGGACGGCCAGAAATCCTGGGCCACGCTCGAACAGATGCTTTCCGAGATTTCGCCCGCCTGGGTCAGCAGCCTCGATTCAGTGATCAACATCGCCAACGCAACCGCGCAGATGAAAGACCCGAGTTTTGACGTCCGCAAAAATCTCATCGGCAATCTGGGTGACGACTGGATCAGCTATCAAAAGGCGCCGGCGGGCAGCCAGCCGGCGGACCTGAATTCCCCGCCGTCGCTGTTCCTGTTCGCCGCGGTGAATTCCGACCAGACCGTGCTCGCCATCAAAAACATCGCGGGGCTGGCCTCATCGCAGGAAAATGCGCCGCCACCGCGCCAGTTTTCCGGCCGGACCATTTACACCATCGCCCTGTCCTCGCGTCCCGGCTCCCCGCGGTCGCTCTATTGCGCCTCCAGCGGCGGCTATGTTGCCCTGACCACGGATGTTTCCATGATTGAGGCGTATCTGCGCAGCGCCGATAGCAAGGCCAAGCCGCTCCGGGAAATCGCCGGCTTCGCCGACGCCGCCCAACATGTCGGCGGCGCCGGCAGCGGCCTGTTCAGCTATGAAAACCAGCGGGAAACCTTGCGCATCGCCTTTGCTTCGCTGAAAAAGAATTCTGCGGACGGAGCGCCCGCCCCCGGTGCCAGTGCCTTCAGCGCCCTGCCCTTTGGTTCGCCGGAAAAGCTGTTCAGCGGCTGGATGGATTTTACGCTGCTGCCGGATTTCAACCAAGTTGCGAAATATTTTTATTTTTCCGTCAGCAGCGGCAGCACGACAGCGGACGGCCTGTCCTTCAAAGTTTTCGCCCCGCGTTCGCCGCAGTTGAACTGAAAAATACCGAAAGCGCCGGTGTCTCGCCGGCCAAATGATGGAATGATGAAACCCGGCGGCGATGCGCCGGCGCTCCCGGAGACTGCTTCCGAATCATTCCTGCGGATAAACCAGAATGCGGTCGTGAACCAGCACGATCAGGTCGTCTTTTTTGTCGCCGGTGACGTCGATCACAATCGCCTCGCGCGGTTCCGGCAGGGCGTCCGTATGACCGCGGAAGGTGTGCTGTTCGAAGACCTGCCAGCGATTGGCGGGAACCAGCTTGTGATGCGCGTCAAAGGTGACGAGGTCGATGTAATTCTTGGCTGTTTCCAGGAACGCCAGGTCCTTCCGGCCGGAGTGGTTCAAATCCCCCGCCACCACATCATTGAGAAAACCATCCTTGATCGGCGTGTCGTAACCGTCGAGCGCGGTCAATTCCCAGAGCTCGCCAGCCAGCGGCAGCCAGCCGACGGCATTCTGACCGAGAAACACCACGCTCTGGATGTTCGTACCGCCCAGGGCGACCGATTGCAAATTGGCGAAATCCGCCACCGGCAATTCCACGTTGCGGGACACCCGCCATACGCCGGCGGCATCGCGCTCGCACAACGTCAGTTGTTTGTGTTCCGCATCCAGCAGGAAAATCGCCGGGGTGCCGTTGGTGCCGTTCCGCACCGCCGTGGCGCCGACAATGCGTGAGTCGTCGGCCGCGCCATTGATCTGGTCCTTCACGCGAAACACCCAGTCCGTTTGTCTGGCCGGCCCCGTAGTCCTGGTCTGCTGTTCCAGCACCACGGCCCGCACGAAATTTTTTTGCGGGAGCAACAGCTCCGGCTTGCCGTCACCGTCCACGTCCGCCGATGCCAGCCAGGGCTGTTCAATCGCGCCGCCGGGCGGATCCACGTCCTCTTCGTCAAAATCGCCGCCGGGTTTCTGCAGCAGCACCTTGATTTTTTCATACGGAATCAGCGCGACCAGATCCGCCCGCCCGTCCTGGTTCACATCCTGGATGGCGAGCGCCGTGGGGTTCGATTTGAAATTTTCACCGAGCTTTTGCGTTTGCGTTTTGCCGTCCACACCGCGGGTTACGAGCGCGCGGCGCCCGTCCTGGTCCACGATCACGCACAGTGACGGCCGGGCGCCGGGTTTGAGCGGACCGACGGCCATCACGAGCGGCTTGCCGTCCAGCGGAATCAGTTCTGGAAACGGCAACCGGCCGTGTTTGTCAAACTGCGCCACGCCGACCGCGTTTTCATCACGGCTCAACAGAAAAATATCCGGGCGGCCGTCGCCGTTCCAGTCCGCCGCCGCCAACTGGCTCACCCCGGCCAGGGTGGGATAGGTGTCGGGCGGAGCGAGCGAACCATCCGGTTTCTGCAAATAAACCGAAAGCTGGCCGCTGGCCGGCTCCGCCACCAGCAGGTCCGGACGCCCGTCGCCGTTGACGTCAGCCCATAACAGCCCGCGCTGCGCCATGTCGGTCCGGTTCAGCGGCAGGATTTGAAACTGTCCCTGCCGGAACGCGCCGGACAAAACCTCGGCCGGCTGCCGGGTGAATTGCGAAACCACCGCCCGCCCGGAATCACGGGCAATGGTCACAATGTAGTTCTTGTTGCTGCCTTCCAAGGCGTCCATGCAAAACGAGCGCATGGGCGGCGCCTTGAAATAAATTTCCGGCCCCAGCTGGCCGGCGGCGTTTTGCCGCCGGAAACGCAGCGGCGTCGGGCTGTCCCAGTCCACCAGCAACAAATCATTCCGGCCGTCACCGTCCACATCCACGATTTGCACCGACTTGGGAACGCCCAGGCACGGAATTTTTTGCGGCTCGCCGAGCGTGTGATCCGGCAGCTGGGGCAGAAAATACAGCGAGCCGTTGTCGCCCAGCAAAACCAGGTCAGTGAGGCCGTCCCCGTTCAGGTCGCCCTCCGCCAGCGCGTTCGCGTTCAACTGGCCGTCCACGATGTGCCAGTGCTTCGGCTCGCTCCAGCCATTGGTACCCCGGTTGTAAATCACCTCCAAGTCCTTGGCATCTCCATAAATCGCAATGTCCGGACGGCCGTCGCCGTTCAGGTCGCTCACCACCATCGCGCCGATGCGTTCGTCGGTGGGGATGGAATCGATGCGAAAACGCGCGTCGGGGGGAAGTTCGTTGATTTCCAGTTTGCGGAGCGGGCTGGCGGCGGCCAGGTTGGTTTTGCCCGTGCGATTGTAAAGCAGATTGATTTTTGAGCGCAAATTGTTGGCGAGAACCAGATCGTTCAATCCGTCACCGTCCAGATCCGCTCCGTGCAGGAGGCTGATCTGGTCGTCAACGGGGAAAAATTCCGGGCCGGTGAACCCGAAATTATTCGTGGTGGTGTCGCCGCGAACCGCGATGGCAAACATCAAAAACAAGGAAGAAAAAATGACGGGGTGCGGCAATTTCATGGTTTTCATTAAACACCCGAAACCTGCCATCCGACGGGACGCTTGGCCAGTTTATTCGCATGGCGGCAAATGAACGCGTGGCTTTTAAAATCCGCGGGCGGGTCAAAACCGCGCGGCCGCGGTTTGCAATCCGGGGGAATCATTCACCAATGAAGTGGAGGGTGACGCGGCGCGGGTGGCTGCGAACGCGATGTTCCCATAGATAAATCCCCTGCCAGGTGCCGAGCGCCAGCCGTCCGCCGCGCACGGGAATGCCCAGGTTGACCGCCGTCAGCGCCGTGCGGACGTGCGCCGGCATGTCGTCGCCGCCTTCCGCCATGTGCATAAAAAGCGGGTCGCCGTCGGGAACCAGCCGTTCAAAAAACGCGTCCAGATCGCGTCGCACATCCGGGTCGGCATTTTCCTGGATGAGGAGTGAAGCCGACGTATGCTGCAAATGAATTGTCAACAGCCCGTCGCGAAGCCCGGCTTGATCCACCCATTTCTCAACCTCGCGCGTAAAGTCGATCAGGCCTCGGCCACGGGTGACGAGCGTCAGTTCATGGAAGGCCTGGCGCAACATTTTGAAATGACGGGTGAAATGGCAAAAAGTTCACTGTGGATTTGCGGAAGCGCCCTTCACGTCCAGCATTTTTTCCAGTTCGGGATTATGCGGCTGGCCGAGTTCGAGCGCCTTCTGGTAGTGCCAGCGCGCCATCTCCACCAGCGGCGGCTGCTGGCTGATGTAGATCGCCGCCAGGTTGTTGTGCGCAGATGCGTAGCCGGGATCGAGCTGGACCGCCCGGCGCAGCGCCGTTTCCGCCTGCGAGCGCAGGCCCTTGTGGCTGAGCGCGACGCCGAGGTAATTCTCGATTTCCGGATTTTGCGGATCCAGTTTGGCCGCGCGGCTCAAGGCATCCAGCGCCTCGTCGTATTTTTCGCGCATGAATTCCAGGCGCCCCAGCGTGGAAAGATTGTAGGCATCGTTCGGACTTTGAGCGACGGCGGCCTTGATGTGCTTTTCCGCGTCATCGAGCTTGCCCTGCTCCATCTCAATCATCGCCAGATTGGCCAGGACCAGCCCGTTGTTCTCATCGTGCTCGAGAATTTTTTGATAATCATCCCCGGCCTTGTCGAATTGTTTGGCGGAAAAATAAGCCTGGGCTTCGGCCACCAGCGAGGCCGTGCCTGTGGGCAGCTCCTGGATGGGTTTTTTCTCCGTCGAAGCACCGGCCAGTTGCGGCGCCGGTGGTTTGAACAGGGCCAGTTCCTCCGGCGTGTAAGGAATGACGCGCGCCTCGTCCACCGCCAGCCGCGCGCGCAATGAATATACCTCATCGCTCAACTGGCTGATGCGCGCCGCGGCGCCCTGCTTCCGGCTGCCGTAAAGCTCCTGGTTGGCCGCACCGAGTTTGGCCAGCAGGCTGTTGCGCTCCTCGGTCAGCGCCCGGATTTGCGCTTCGTTATCCGCCTGGCCCGGCGCTGCAAGCGGCGCGGAATTCACCGCCGCAATCTGCAACTGGCGCACGCGGTTCTCGAGGGCCGCCTTTTCCAGGAAACCCACCGCGGCAGCCGCCTGCAACGATGCGACCTGCTTTTGCGCCTCGGCCAGTTCGGTGTTAAGCCGGGCCGCTTCCGCCGAACCTGGCGACGCGAAGTTCAACGCAACGAGCTGCTTTTTGAGCACCGCATTTTCCTCCTGCAGCGCCTGCAACGCCTCGGGACTCGCCAGCAATGACTGCACGCGCGATTGCAACCGCTGGTTTTCCTGGGCCAGCTGGTCGGCCCGGGCCGTCTGCTCGGCCAGTTTTTGGTTCGCCTCCGCCAGGGCCAGTTGCGCCAGCCGCAACGCCCCGGCGGCGGCCAGCGACGCGGTCTCCGCCGTCCCGGCTTTGGCCACCGGCTGGCTGGCCTTGAGCAGCGCGTTTTCCTTCATCAGCGAACGGATGGTTTCCCGCGCCTGGGCCAGATCGTTGGTATCCGCCGGCACCGCGGTCACGCCCGCGATCTCCCCGGTTTTTTCAGCGGGCTGGCCGATCTTGAGCAAATCGTTTTCCTTCATCAAGGACCGGATCGTTTCGCGCGCCCGGTCCAGCTCGCGCGAATCAATCGCGGCCGGTTGCGCCCCCAGCGCCTCCTGCAGCTTGGCCTGGAGGGTGGTATTGTCGGCCTGAAGCTTCTGCATCTGTTCGTGCAGCGCGCCCAGCTGCATCGCCAGGTCGCTGGCGGCGGCGGAAGCGGCCGGCGACGGCGCGGGGGCCCCGGCCATGGGCGGCGGCGGATTGGTGACGGGCAGCCGGGACGTGATTTCGGCGATTTTTTCCGCAAGATAATTCAGGCGGAAGTTGATGATTCTCGGGTTCCAATCCGGGTAAATTTTCTGGAATTTTCCCAGCTCACCCTGGAGCTCGACGTATTGGGCCAGCGCCTGCCGTGTCTGGTCGGAACCGTTCATCGAGTCCGCCTGCTGCATGAGGCTGTAGAGGATGATATACTGGTCATCCGGCCCCTGCTGTGCGCGCGCCGGCGGCGCCCAAGCAACCAACAGGATTAAGGTCAACAGTGCAGCCAGACGTTTCATGGTGACACAATACCCACAGGGAACTCGATTTGGCAACGCTCCGGTGCAGGGGGTGGTTGAGGGTTGAGAGTTGAGAGATCGGAAGCCGGGCCGGATAAGCCGCGTGCGCCCGGGCATTGACCTGCCCCGGCCGCTTTGCTAGCGTTGGCTTCGTCGGTGCCATGAATACCGCGCTAAATCAACATGTGTTGGTGTTAAACCGGTTGTGGCAGGCGGTCAACGTCTGCACTGCCCGCCGCGCGCTCACCCTGCTCTTTCAAGGTCACGCGCAGGTCGTGGTCAATGCGGACGACGGCTCGTTTCACACGTTCAACTTTCAGGAGTGGCGCGACATTTCCGAGAGCACCTCGCAGGAGGAATCCATCCGCGCCGTTTCCTTCCGCATCCGCGTGCCGCGCATCATCCTGCTGCTCATTTACGAACGGATGCCCAAGAAGGAGGTGAAGTTCACACGCCACAACATTTTTGAGCGCGACAAAAACACGTGCCAATATTGCGGGCGCATCTTTGACCGGAAGGATTTGAACCTGGACCATGTGATCCCGCGCGACCGGGGCGGCCCGACGACCTGGGAGAACATTGTTTGTTCCTGCATCGAATGCAACACGCAGAAAGCCAATCGCACGCCGCAGGAAGCCGGCCTGCATCTGGTCCGCAAACCCAAGCGGCCAAAATGGCGCCCGTTCGTGCAAATCAGCTTCAGCCTGCAACGGCACGACAGCTGGAAGCATTTCATTGACCTGGCCTACTGGAACGTGGAGCTGGGCGAGGACTTGCAGTAGTTGAAGGTTGAAAGTTGAGGGTTGATCGGAAGATGAGAGTTGAAAGCTGAGGGTTGAAGGTTTAGAAAACAATTGTCACTCAACCATCAACCAATAACCCTCAACTATTCAATATGTTCAACTTTGAAAAACTGGAAGTTTGGCGGGAGGCAATTAACTTTGCGGATTCGGTTTATGCCATCACCCGAACCTTCCCGGACGCCGAACGGTTTGGATTGACGAATCAAATGCGAGGGGCCGTTGTTTCCATTTCATCGAATCTTGCTGAAGGAAGCTCCCGGGTGTCACGGCCGGATTTCGCGCGCTTTGTCGAGATTGCAACCGGATCGTTGTTCGAGGTCGTTTCACAGGCAATAATCTCAAAACGGCAGGGTTTTTTGCCGGAAGTTGATTTCAACCAATTGTATTCTGCCTGCGAAAAACAAAGCAAAATGTTGAGCGGCCTACGCCGTTCTTTGCTGGAATCCCCTGCTTAACCCTCAACCCTCAACTCTCCACCAACAACCCTCAACCATTCCGCAACTTCCGCCGGTGGTTGGTGTTTGAGTCTCTGGCAGTAAAGAGTATATTCAGGAACCATGAAATGCTTGGGAAAAATTGCGCTTTGCCTGGCTGGCGGGCTGGTGTTGAACACCGGTCTGCGGGCGGAAAACTCCATTTTGCCGGCCAATCCATATGCCACGATTGTGGTGCGCAATGTATTTGGCCTGAACCCGCCCAAGCCTGTTGAGGAAGCCCCGCCGGGCGACCCGCCGCCCAAGATCACGCCCAATGGCATCATGTCCATTTTCGGCCAGTTGCAGGTGCTGTTCAAGGTCGCCCCGCCGGCCGGAGTTCCCAACGCCAAGGAACAATCTTATGTGCTAAGCGAAGGCCAGGGCCAGGATGACATCGAGGTGACTGCCATCAACGAAAAGGCCGGGTTGATTACCTTCAACAATCACGGCACAGTGCAACAAATTCCATTGGCCAACGCACCGGCGGTCGGCGCGCCAGCATCGGTGCCGACGCAAGTCGCACCAACTCCGACTTTTCCCCGGCCTTTTGGCGGCCCTGGTCGTTTGGGCGGACGCCCCGGCGGCCCCGGCGGTCTGCTTGGCGGCGGTTCCAGCACAACTCAAAATCGCGCTTCGGGCGGCGGCATGAACAGCAGCTTGGGTGGCGGCGGCTATGGCGGCGGCTATGCGGGTCAAGCCGGCCAGGCCAGCCAGCAGCCGCAGGGCGTGCCCACACCGGAGGAACAGGCCATCCTGCTGGAGGTTCAACGCGAACAATGGAAACAACAAGGGAATGCTGCAGCGTCCATCATTCCGCCCCTGTTGCCGCCGGAAACGACTGCGCAATGATGCTCACGATGATTGAGGAAGAAAGCAGGGCGGGGCAAGTCCCTCGCCGCCGCGGCAGCGCATACGGACGCACGGCGCGCAGCGGAGTGCGCGCCCTACCAAAAACAAAAACTCCAGGACGGGTCGATGAGTCCGGAGTTGGGGAAAACTCACATAGGTCAAAATTTGCGCCACCAACGAATTTACCGGGCAGAGGTTTTGGCGGACTCGATCAATTCCCAAAATTTTGGATTTTCCTGAAGGGCGGCGTCTTCGCCGGTTTTCAGGCCGGAACGGAACAGGAAATCCTTGAGGGTGTGCCGGCTGAGGATCCGGTGCACGAGCACCCCCAGCTCGTGCCGTTCAAAATAGACGCGATAATCGCCCACCCGAAAACGATGCAACGTCCGTCCGTCCAGTTCCAGTTTGCCGAAGGCATCCAGTTCGGTGCCGACCGCCTGCTGGGGCAGCCCGCGGAATTCTCCGAGGATTTGCAACTGTAATTCGCCGGGCATGCGCGCGAGTTCAGCGGCACTGGCCGGCGTGAAGATGATCTGAAAAGGGGTCATTGCTGGTTGAGGGTTGTTGGTTGAGAGATGAGAGTCAAGCAATGGTTGAAAGTTGCAAGTTGAGGGTTGAGGGTTAAGCAGGCGATTCCAACAAGGACCGGCGTAGGCCACTCAACATTTTGCTTTGTTTCTCGCAGGCAGAATATAATTGGTTGAAATCAGGTTCAGCCAAGAAACCCTGTTGTTTCGAGATTATCGCCTGTGAAACAACCTCAAACAGCGATCCGGTCGCAATCTCAACAAAGCGGGCAAAGTCCGACCGTGATGTTCGCGAGCTTCCTTCTGCAAGGTTCGACGAAATTGAAACAGCGGCCCGACGCATTTGATTCGTCAACCCAAACCGTTCGGTGTCAGGGAAGGTCCGGGTAATGGCATAAACCGAATCGGCAAAGTTGATAGCCGCCTGCCAGATTTCAAGCTTCTCAAAGTTGAACATATTGAATAGTTGAGGGTTATTGGTTGATGGTTGAGTGACAATTGTTTTCTCAACCCTCAACCCTCAACTTTCAACCTTCAACCATTTAGAGTGGTAGCGCGTACGGGAATCGAACCCGTCTTTCCGGATTGAGAATCCAGCGTCCTAACCGATAGACGAACACGCCAGCGGAAATATCGTAACGCAATCTATCCGCCTGTCAATCGGCCGGGCGCAGGCAGTGTCCCAATCTCAAAATTTGGGCAGGGCGGGCAGTCCCCCACTCCGCCGCAGCAACGCATGCGGACGAGCGGCGCGCACGGAGCGCACGCCCTACCCACACACGGCGCGCACGGAGTGACACGCCCTACCTTTCCACCCGATGGTAGGGCGGGCAGTCCTCTGCCCGCCGTAGCAACGCATGCGGACGAACGGCGGCGCGCAACGGAGTGCGCGCCCTACCTGAATAAATAAAAACCCCGGCCTTTCTGACAAGGACGGGGTTGTGTGAAAGCTAACTGATTATTTGCGGCGGCGGAACAGGAGCAGTGAGAGACCGCCCACACCGGCCAATGCCATCGTGGTCGGTTCCGGGATCGCAATTTCGTACAGGGTAAACGTCGATGCAGGCACCTGGGTTGCACCATTGGCATTGAACAAACTTTGTGGACTCAAGGAATTCGTGCCTCCGGCATAGCCGTTGCCAATGGTGGATACTCCAAAGAAACCCGGTGCGGTGACATCCATAAAATTATCCGCCAACTCGCTGGAGACGGCTGACCAGGTTAATCCAAGACTGGTGGACCAGCCGGCGATCATAAAATACTCCCGGCCGGACGAAGCGTACAAACCATCTGTGGGAAGTGCCCAGCCATCGATGGCCACTCCAGCCGCTCCGCCGGAACCGAAAAGGCCACCGGGAATGGGGCCATTTGTGGACATGACGGGAATCCCTCCGCTGGTCGCCAAAGTCCACCCACCCGTCAAGGGGTTGGTGGCGGTTGATGAAAGTGTTCCGGTGTACGTTTGAACGAACAAGGCAAAGGTGAAAGAGCCGCCATTTGCGACGGTTGCAATCGGGCCAGAACCGAATCCCCCGGTTTCAGTCCCGCCGGTAAAATGTGAAAGCGCCGTGTTGGTTTGGATCCCGAGACCGGCAAAACTAAAAACTACGGTTCCCTGGGCGTGCAGGATGGCAGTTCCGATGATCAAGCTTGAAGCGATTGACAGCAGTTTTTTCATAACCAATTTCCCGAGGTTTTTTGGCTGGAGTCATTTCCGGCCAATGTCTTATGAGATGATTTACTCTTACAAACAACACGCGAATTATCAAGAGACATTACAATTGACCAGCGGCGCGCACGGAGTGACGCGCCCTACCTTCCCAGCCGATGGTAGGGTGGGCAGCCCCTTGCCCGCCGCAGCAACGCATGCGGACGAACGGCGCGCAACGGAGTGCACGCCCTACCTTTCCATCCGATGGTAGGGCGGGCAGTCCTCTGCCCGCCGCAGCAACGCATGCGGACGAGCGGCACGCACGGAGTGACGCGCCCTACCTTCGAAGCAGGCTTTGATTTTGATGGATGGCGCAGTATCATCACCCGGTGAATCTTCCGGTCCGGAAAAGGCTGCCACACACCGTCCCGCAATGGGTGGCCGAGGGAAGCTGGTATTTTATCACCATCAAAAGTGTGCCGCGGGGGAAAAATCAATTGTGCCAGACGGACACGGCCAAAGGCGTTCTCGCCGCGATGGCATTCAATCATGATAAACTGGCCTGGCAATGCCGTCTGTGCCTGCTGATGCCGGACCATTTGCACGCCATCCTTGCCTTTCCACCAGAGCCAGGGATGAAGACGGTCATATCGAACTGGAAGAAATTCGTGGCGGGCAGATTTGGCGTGGCATGGCAGCGCGATTTTTTCGATCACCGACTGCGCAACCATCATGAGTTGCAGGAGAAGACCAGCTACATCCTGATGAATCCGGTTCGCAAGGAATTGTGCGAACGGGCGGAGGATTGGGTTTGGCTTTATCGGCCGAATGATCGTACTCCATCGCAGCTGGGTTAATGCGTCAACGGAGAGCGGCGCGCACGGGAGTGCACGCCCTACCTTTCCACCCGATGGTAGGGCGGGCAGTCCTCTGCCCGCCGCAGCAACGCATGCGGACGAACGGCGGCGCGCAACGGAGTGCGCGCCCTACCCACACACACGGCGCGCACGGAGTGACGCGCCCTACCTTTCCACCCGATGGTAGGGCGGGCAGTCCTCTGCCCGCCGCAGCAACGCATGCGGACGAACGGCGCGCAACGGAGTGCGCGCCCTACCCACACACACGGCGCGCACGGAGTGACGCGTCCTACCTTTCCACCCGATGGTAGGGCGGGGCAGTCCTCTGCCCGCCGCAGCAACGCATGCGGACGAACGGCGGCGCGCAACGGAGTGCGCGCCCTACCCACACACACGGCGCGCACGGAGTGACGCGTCCTACCTTTCCACCCGATGGTAGGGCGGGCAGTCTTCTGCCCGCCGCAGCAACGCATGCGGACGAACGGCGCGCAACGGAGTGCGCGCCCTACCCACACACACGGCGCGCACGGAGTGACGCGCCCTACCTGAACAAATAAAAACCCCGGCCTTTCTGATAAGGCCGGGGTTGTGTGAAAGCTAACTAATTATTTACGACGGCGGAACAGGAGCACTGCCAGACCGCCCAAACCAGCCAATGCCATCGTGGTCGGTTCTGGTACCACAGCATACAAGGTAAATGGTGTAACTGGCACTGGCGTGACAACACTTAAACTAAACAGACTCTGCGGAGACAACGAATTTGCACCCCCGGCATATGCATTACCGATAGTCGACACACCAAAAAAGCCCGGCCCGCTGGCACTTGCGAAACCTGATGCCAAAACAGGAGAAAATGTAGCCCAAGTTGATCCAAGGCTGCTGGACCAACCGGCCATCAGGAAGTATTCCCGACCTGATGACGAATACGAACCGTCTGTGGGAAGGGCCCAGCCATCGATGGCCACGCCGCTAAGCCCCCCGGGGCCCAAAAGAGAACCGCTAAATGTGCTTCTATTGGTTCCCATGACCGGGATTCCTCCGCTGGTCGCCAGCATCCAGCCATTGACCAACGGATTGGTGGCCGTTGAGGAAAGCGTTCCGGTAAAAGTTTGTATAAACAAGGCATACGTAAAGGAGCCACTGTCCCCTGCAGTCTTGCCGGAAATGCCACCAGTTTCGTTTCCGCCCGCAAAGTGCGAGGGCGCAGTGTTGGTTAAAATCCCAAGTGTGGGGGCACTAAATATCACTGTTCCCTGGGCATGCAGCATTGCAGTTCCAATGATTAAACTTGAAGCGATTGACAGTAGTTTTTTCATAGCAGAGTCCCTCGAATTTGTTTTGGCTGGAGTCATTTCCAGCCAGTTCTGATGAGATGATCTACGCTTACAATTCCATTGAAATATTTCAAGGAAAATTACAGTTGAACGCAACAGGGCGAAGGAAGCCGGACATGGATGGCGGAGTACCACTTCCGCCCTACCGCCGGGAAGTTGAGAGGTTTTGTTTGAGCCCAGAACTCCGATAAACTCCGTTTCCGCGAGCACGCGACAAAGTCAGTGTCGCGATCGGACGCATTCGGGGTGCAGTTGAGAATCTGACAAACGGAAGATGAGCGGCGCGCACGGAGTGACGCGCCCTACCTGGAAAGCAAAAACCCCGACCTGCGTTAGCAGGCCGGGGTGTGAAAGACGGATCAATTATTTACGACGGCGGAACAGGAGCAGTGAGAGACCGCCCAAACCAGCCAACGCCATCGTGGTCGGTTCCGGAACCGGGGTAACTTGATACAGAGTAAACGCTGATACCGGTGTGGTAACTTGTGCGCTTACAACAAACAAACTATTAGGGCTCAATGAGAACGCACCGGCACCATAGGTTACACCAATAGTTGACACACCAAAGAATCCGACGGGTCCAGACGCAAAGCCGTTCTGGAGCTGTGAAGAGACCTGAGCCCATGTTGTGCCGAGGTTACTTGACCATCCAGCGATCATGAAGTAATCACGTCCAGCATCGGTGTAACTACCACCAGTGGGTTGTGACAAACCGTCAATTCCCGCACCAGCAGCACTGCCAAGCCCTAAAATGCCGCTAACAGCGAGTCCTGATGGTCCGTTAGTCCCCTGAAACGGTGCGCCACCTGACGTCGCCAAAGTCCATCCACTTGTCAATGGATTAGTGGAACCAGGAGTAGTCCCTGTGTACGTTTGTACAAAGAGTGCATAATTGAACGAACTGAATGCCGCCGTTTTGCCAGAAGCCGCATTGCCAACAGGTGAACCCCCGGGGTTAAACACCGAGACGGCAGTGGTGTTGGTCAGAACACCAAGGTTGTTACTGTTAAACACTACGCTTCCTTGACCGTACAAAAGGCTGGATGTCGCCACCAAGCTGAGGATTGTTGCTAGTTTTTTCATAGTTTATTTTTTCCTGGGTTGATTTTTTGTTTCTAAATTTTTGTCTTATGGCACTACAACATTTTGCTTCCAAACCTCAGTGCTTCCTGAAAGATTTTGGTAATAAAAGCCCGCACCTACAGTCAAATTGGGCTGAGCGATCGGGTTTCCAGAAATCGCATCGAACCAGTCATTCGGCCCGTTATAGTAATCAATCAGGAATCCAGAACCATCCGTCTTCCAAATGTAGATTTGATCACCTTGAACAAGTGGAAGAGTGTAATTTGTGCTTTCAAGGCCAGCACCAACCGGGGCAGTTGAACCAACCAAGTTTAGCCCACTGATCAGACTGTTCGTATTACCGAGAACCACTGTTCCTGCAAACGTGTTGGTTTCAGGGGAGCCCGAAAGGTTTTGATAATACAGTGCAGCCCCCAGCGGCAGTAAGGGCGCTGGAATTGGATTCCCAGAAATTGCATCAAACCAATCATTTGGCCCATTAAAGTAATAAATAACGAAACCGGAACCATTGGTTTTCCAAAGGTACAATTGATCACCTGACGTCAAACAGGGAAAAACCTGTTCAGCGTTGTTTGAGGATGTGACTTGAACCGTTGGGCAGACCAAGTTCAAACCGCTGATCAGCTTGGTTGTGGTATATCCAACGATGTTTGCCGAATAGGTTTGGGCCATGGAGGACCCGATACCCACTGCCAGAGCAGCGGCCGCAATTAGTAGTGTTTTAGTTCTCATTTGTGTTCTCTCTGTGTTTTGTGTTGTTACCGTGTGTGATGACAATATCCCAGACCATCAAGAATCCGTCAACAAATTTTTCAAGTTTTTTTGAACATTTTTCGGACACTCCAAAGTGGTTGAAAGTTGAG
>Ga0265338_10003247_pt1 | contig 23121 bp, 18 predicted proteins | sample 42126metaG_FD_193579 | JGI IMG/M metagenome (GOLD analysis project Ga0265338, IMG submission 193579) | Rhizosphere microbial communities from Carex aquatilis grown in University of Washington, Seatle, WA, United States - 4-21-26 metaG | ecosystem: Host-associated > Plants > Roots > Rhizosphere... | reverse complement strand
GCCGCGAGACCAACCCGGACGACCTGCACGGCATGATCGCGGCCGAGGGCGTGCTGACCAGCCGCGGCGGCAAGACCAGCCACGCGGCCGTGGTCGCCCGCGGCATGGGCAAGACCTGCGTCTGCGGCGCCGACGAGCTCGAGGTGGACACCAAGGGCCGGAAGTTCACCACCGGCGGGGTCACCGTCCGCCAGGGCGACGTGATCTCCATCGACGGCAGCTCGGGAGCGGTCTACCTGGGCGAGGTCCCGGTGATCGCGTCCAACGTGGTGCAGTACTTCGAGGGCGAGCTCGCGCCGGACGCGGACGACCTGGTGGCGGCGGTGCACACGCTGATGGGCCACGCCGACGCCGCCCGCCGCCTGGGCGTGCGGGCCAACGCCGACAACGGGCCGGACTGCGCCCGGGCCCGGCGGTTCGGCGCGGCCGGGGTGGGCCTGGTGCGGACCGAGCACATGTTCCTGGGCGAGCGACGCCAGCTGGTGGAGGACCTGATCCTGGCGGCCGAGGACCCGCCCGCCAGGCAGGCCGCGCTGGACGCGCTTGAGCCGCTGCAGCGCGGCGACTTCGCCGAGATCCTGGCGGCGATGGACGGGCAGCCGGTGACGATCCGGCTGATCGACCCGCCGCTGCACGAGTTCCTGCCCGACTACACCGAGCTGAGCGTCGCCGTCGCGGTCGCGGGCGACCAGGCCAGCGCGAAGGACCTGCGGCTGCTCGAGGCGGTGCGGCGGCTGCACGAGCAGAACCCGATGCTCGGCCTGCGCGGGGTCCGGCTCGGCCTGGTCATCCCGGGCCTGTTCGACATGCAGGTGCAGGCGATCGCGCACGCGGCCGCCGACCGGCTGAAGGCGGGCGGCAGCCCGCACCCGGAGATCATGATCCCGCTGGTCGCGACCGTGCAGGAGCTGGAGATCACCCGCGAGGCGGCCAAGCGGGTGCTGGCCGCGGTGGCGGAGGAGACCGGCACCGAGATCGACGTGCTCATCGGCACCATGATCGAGGTGCCGCGGGCGGCCGTCACCGCGGGCGACATCGCCCGGTCGGCCGACTTCTTCTCCTTCGGCACCAACGACCTGACCCAGATGACCTGGGCGTTCTCCCGCGACGACGTGGAAGGGTCGTTCTTCTCCCCGTACATCGCCAAGGGCATCTTCGGGGTGTCGCCGTTCGAGACCCTGGACGTGGCCGGCGTCGGCCGCCTGGTCAAGATCGCCGCCGCCGAGGGCCGGGCCACCCGCCCGGGCCTGAAGCTCGGCGTCTGCGGCGAGCACGGCGGCGACCCGGCCTCGGTCTGGTTCTTCCACCAGGCGGGACTCGACTACGTGTCCTGCTCCCCGTTCCGCGTCCCGATCGCCCGCCTGGAAGCCGGCCGCGCCGCCGTCTCCAGCGGCGGCAGCGACACCCGCTAGCCCCGGGCGGCCCTGGTCCCCGCCCCGGGGCCGCCCCCACGCCAGCACTCCCGCCCCCGCGCCGCGGCCACTTCGACCCCATCCGGGTCCCGCCACTCCACCCCGTCCGGGCCTTCGGGCAGGTCGGCGGTCCGGAATGTCGGCCCCGTGGGTCACACTGGAGTCATGGCGTACAGTCCGGGTGATGCCGAGCGCTGGGCGGCCGAGCCGCCCAAGCGGGCCGGGCGGACCGAGTTCCAGCGGGACCGCGCGCGGGTGCTGCACAGTTCCGCGCTGCGCAGGCTGGCCGCCAAGACGCAGGTGGTCAGGGCGGGCTCGGGTGACTTCCCGCGTACCCGGCTGACTCACTCGCTCGAGTGCGCGCAGATCGGCCGCGAGCTCGGCGACGCCCTCGGCTGCGACCCCGACCTGGTGGACGCCGCCTGCCTGGCGCACGATCTCGGCCACCCGCCGTTCGGGCACAACGGCGAGTCCGCCCTCGCCGCGCTGGCCGACCCGGGCGGCTCGCTGGCCTGCGGCGGCTTCGAGGGCAACGCCCAGTCCCTGCGGCTGCTCACCCGCCTGGAGCCGAAGGTGCCCGGCGCCGGCCTCAACCTCACCCGCGCCACCCTGGACGCCGCGCTCAAGTACCCGTGGGTGGCCTTGCCGCCCGCCGGCCAGGACGGAGCGGCGGCCGGCCAGCCGGCCGCGGGCAGCCCTGGCCTGCACGCCCCGGTCAAGTTCGGCGCCTACGCCGCCGACCGGGCGGCGTTCGACTGGGTCCGGGCGGCTGCCCCCGGCCGCCGCCGCTGCCTGGAGGCCCAGGTGATGGACTGGGCGGACGACATCGCTTACTCGGTCCACGATGTCGAGGACGGCCTGCAGGCGGGGCTCGTCTCGGTTAAGCAGCTGACTGACGCGACCGAGCGGGCGCAGGTCGCCGCCGTCGCGCTCGCGCACTACTGCCCGCCGGAGTGGGCGGTGACCGCGGCCGAGCTGGAATCGGTCTTCGCCGACTTCATCCAGCTCGACTGCTGGCAGTTCAGCTTCGACGGCGGCCTGGCCGCCCTGGTCGCCGCCAAGAACCTGACCAGCGAGCTGGTCGGCCGGCTGTGCCAGGCGGCGCAGGATGATACCCGGGCGTCAGCCGGTCCGGGCCCGCTCAGCCGCTATGACGCCGGGCTGGTTGTCCCGCGCCGCCAGTTGCTCGAGTGCGCGCTGCTGAAGGCGGTCGCCGCGCACTACGTGATGAGCCGCCCGCGGGCGATGGCCGAGCAGGCCCGCGAGCGCGACCTGATCGCCGAGCTGGCCCTGGCCGTCCGGTCCGGCGCCCCGGCCACCCTCGACCCGGTCTTCCAGCCCGCCTGGGACAGCGCGGCCGACGACCACGAGCGCCACCGGGTCATCATCGACCAGCTCTCCTCCCTCACCGACACCTCGGCCCTGGCCTGGCACAGCCGCCTGGTCCGCTGACCGCGCGCCCGGTCGCGCGCCGCGGCGCACGCGGAGGGCGGCTGACCGGCCATCCCGTGTTTCAGTTAGGTTGAACGGGTAGCGCAAGCGATCGGGAGGCGGCAATGACGCAGTTCGTGATCGTGGGTGGCGGGCTGGCCGGCGCCAAGGCGGCCGAGACCCTTCGGGTGGAGGGTTTCGACGGCGACGTGGTGCTGTTCGGCAGCGAGCCGGAGCGGCCGTACGAGCGACCGCCGCTGGCCAAGGGCTACCTGCTGGGCAAGGAAGAGCGCGACTCGGTTTTCGTCCACCCGGCCGACTGGTACCCAGAGCACGACGTGGACCTGCGCGCCGGCGTCACCGTGGCGATGATCGACCCGGCCGCGCACCTGGTGACGTTCGACGGCGGCACCATCGGCTACGACAAGCTGCTGCTGGCGACCGGCGCGTCGGCCCGCCGGGTGGACATTCCCGGGGCGGGCCTGGAGAACGTCCGCTACCTGCGTACGTTGCCGGAGTCGACCGCGCTGCGGGCCGCGTTCACCCCGCAGGCACGGGTAGTGATCGTCGGCGCGGGCTGGATCGGCCTGGAGGCCGCCGCGGCCGCCCGGGCCGCCGGGTCGTCGGTGACGGTGGTCGAGCCGCAGCCGGGCGCCCTCTACGGGGTGCTCGGCCCGGAGGTCGGCGCCAAGTTGGCCGAGCTGCACCGCGCGCACGGGGTGGAGTTCCGGTTCGGTGAGTCGGCCGCCGAGTTCCTGGCCGCGGGCCCCGGGGCGGCCCGGGTCGGCTCCGTCCGCACCTCGTCCGGGGCGGAGCTGCCGGCCGACGTGGTGCTGGTCGGCATCGGCGCGGTTCCCAACGACGGGCTGGCCCGTTCCGCCCGGCTCGACGTCGACAACGGCGTGGTCACCGACGCCTCCCTGCGCACCTCGGACCCGGATATCTTCGCCGCGGGCGACGTGGCCAGCTCCTACCTGCCGCTGCTGGGCCGTCACGTGCGGGTGGAGCACTGGTCGAACGCGCTCAACGGCGGCAAGGCGGCGGCCACCGCGATGCTCGGCCTGCAGGTCGAGTACGACCGGGTGCCTTACTTCTTCAGCGACCAGTACGACCTCGGCCTGGAGTGCTGCGGCCTGCCCAGCCCCGGCAGCTACGACCAGGTGGTCTACCGCGGTGACAGCAGCACCCTCGAGTTCATCGCCTTCTGGCTCAACAAGGGCACCGTCATCGCCGGCATGAACGTCAACGTCTGGGACGTCACCGACGATATCCAGGCCCTCATCCGCACCGCCAAGACCGTCGACCCGTCCCGCCTAGCCAACCCCGGCATCCCCCTCATCGAGGCCTGATCCGGCGGCTCCGCTGCCGCGCCCAGCCCTGGTCCCGCCGTCCCGGTCGGGATGGCGGCCCCGCCCGCGCGGGGACACTCAGGCGACGGACGGCCGGCGCGCTTTCTGGGTCGCACTGGGCGCGTGGGACGCCGGATGCTCCGCATCAGCGCGGCCGCCGGCATCGAGGTGGAAACTTTTGTCGAATCGGAAATTCCTCCGTGCTATCACCCCAATTAGTTTCCAAAGCCCGCTATCCCGTGGCCAGAGGAGTGCCGTAAGTGCCGCAATGTGCGCATGAATTCCGCCATCCGGGTGAACACGGGCATTGAAGGCAGATTGTCGGACCCTAGCGTCATAGTCGCACTGTGCAGAGCGAAGTCCCGCGGAGCCTCCGGCCGCTACTCAACCTCCAGGCTGGAGTTGTCTCACGTCAGCAGGCACTCGGAGCGGGGATGCCAGGGGAGGCGGTCGTCTGGCGACTGCGGAGCGGCCAGTGGGCGCGAATCCATCCGGGTGTCTACACCACGTTCACCGGACCAGTTTCCCGCGCGGCGCGGTTGTGGGCCATTGTGCTCTACGCGGGCCCGCAGGCTCGGCTAAGTCACCAGACCGCCGCCGAGCTCCATGGTCTCCCGGCGCAGCGATGCCCGGTTATCCATGTCACCATTCCGGCGAGCCGGCGGGTCAGGCCGCCGCAGGGCGTGGTCATCCACCGCGCGTCGCGCCTCAGCCCGGCCTGGCAGCCGGTGGGCATGCCGCCGCACACCTTCGTCGACGAGACTGTGATCGACCTCGTTGCCGCGGCCGCCGACCTGAATGACGTCATCGCGCTGCTGACAACTGCCTTCGGCAAGAAACTGGTAACGGACGCGCACCTGAGGCGGGAGGCGGCGGAGCGGACCAGCCTGCGCTGGCGCCGGGAACTTGACGAGATCATCACCGCTGCCGCGGGCGGCGCGCATTCGCCGCTTGAGTACCGGCATGACCGGGACGTGCAGCGGGCGCACGGGCTGCCGGAGCCAGTCAAGCAGGCCAGGTTCCGCAAGCCGGACGGCTCCTGGGGATACCGGGACCGGTGCTATCCGCAGTACGGCGCCCTGGTGGTTGAACTGGACGGCCAGCGGTTTCACCCCGCGGAAGCGCGCGGCCGGGACACCGAGCGCGACAACCAGGCGGCGGTGGCCGGCGCGACCCTGCGCTACGGGTGGGACGCGGTCACCCGCCGGAGCTGCGAGACCGCGCGGCAGCTGGCCGCGGCGCTGCGCCACCGCGGCTGGACCGGGACCCTCAGGCCCTGTTCGCCGGACTGCCGCGCGGTGGACGGCGGCCCGGCGGCCCGGCGTGAAGCGGCCGCCGAGACCCGGGTACCGGGCAGCGGGCAGCGCGGGGCACCCGCGACCGGGTACCCCGCGCCACTGCCCCGTTAGGCCGGCCGCACCGTCACGCCAGCAGCGCGCGCAGCACGCCGGTGGTGTCGGTGAGGTCGGCCAGCACTGCGTGGGCGCCCGCTTCCGCCAGCTCGGCGGCCGAGTAGGAGCCGGTGGCGACCCCGACCGCGCGTGCCCCGGCCGCCCGGGCGGCCGACACGTCAAGCGGCGTGTCCCCGATCACCACGGTCGACGTGCCGGAGAAAGCCGACGCTGACTGCCCGACCACGCCCGCGGCCCGCCGCCGGGCAACGTGCACCAGCTCGGTCCGGTCCTCGTGGTCGTCGCCGTACGCGCCGATGCACAGGTCGATCCCGTCGCGCAGGCCGAGGGCGGTGAGCTTTACCTCGGCCAGCGGCCGGACGTTCCCGGTCAGCACTGACTGGTACACCCGGCGGCCGGGCCGGGTGGCGGCCACTGGCCCGCGGACGCTGCCAACGAACGGTCGCGGCACCGGCTGCGGCACGCCGAGCTGTGCCCCGCCCCGCTGCGCGGCGACCGCGTGCCCGGCGACCGGGCCCGGCACCACCTGCATGAGGCCGGCCGCCGCGGGAACACCCGCGGGCGCGGGAACGCCCGCCGGCCCAGTCGACTGCATGGCATTCACCGCCTGCACCGCGACCGCGGGCACCGACCCGGCTACGGCCGACCCGGCCACCGCCGCCCCGGCCTGGGTGACCGCCGTCCCGCCGGGCCCGGTGGCCTTGTCGATACCGCCCGGCGACCCGGGCCCGAAGGCCGGGTACGACCCGGGAAAACCGAACGAACCGAACGACCGCGCCGAGGCGAGCGCGGCGACGGCGTCGGCCGCCCCCGGCAGTGCCTGACCGCGGGCCGCGATCGCGTCCTGGACCGCCCGCGCGCGGTCTCCGAGGCCGACGATGAACGGGTCGACGTAGCGCCGCGGCTCGTCGACGCCCGCCATGGTCAGCGTCTCCAGGATGATCGCCCGGTCAGTCCGCCCCGCCATTGGCGCGCAGGTGGCCAGGGACCGGCCGAATAGCTGCAGGAATACCTCTTCGTAGAGGCTGCGCCCGACGCCGCCGGAGTTCAGCAGCGTCCCGTCTATGTCCCACAGCACTAGGACGTCGTCGCTCATTGTGCGAGATCACTTCCCCCGTAACCGAGATCGTCACGAAACACCGAGAACACGAAGGAGAACAGCACGAGCTGATGAGCGGCCTGCAGCGCGATGCGGCCGGTCCGGTCGGCGCCGTTGCGGGCGTTCCCGGGCCATTTGCTGGATTACCCGCCACGAGCAGTAGTTAAGCCACTGAAAAGCGCGGTACCGCGCACGCTGTCCACCGATCGGATGACATCGCCCGACCTGGCTGGCTGACCAGCCGCGCCCGCCCCCCCGGGGCGCTGCTCGGATACGTGACCGACACACCAAGCTCACCGTGTCCGAGCTGGTGACCCATGTCGCGCCGGGTACTACCCGGCCCCCCGTCACCCGGCGCGGGCACCACCGTCCGGGCGGAGCTGCCGGCGTGACCGGCGACAGCGCCCCGGCCGGATCGGGCCGGCCGCCCGGCCCGATCCGGTGCTGCTGGCCGACGACCACCCGGTGGTGCGGGCCGGGCTGCGGGGGATGCTCGACGCCGAGCCCGACACCGACGCCGACATCCTCCGCGCGGTGGAGGCGGGCGCGGTCGGCTACCTGCGAGGACGCCGCCAAGCAGGAGCGGGCGGACGCGGTGCGGGCCGCCGCCCGCGGCCTGACCAACGCGGAGATCGGCCGTGACCGGTTCATCAGCGAGGCGACGGTGAAGACGCACCTGCTGCGCGCCTGCGCCAAGCTCGGCGTGTCCGGCCGGACGGTGGCGGTCGCCGCCGCCACCGAGCAGGGCCTGCTCAGGCCGCCCGCGGGCGGACGGTTATCCCGGCGACCGGAGACGAGCGCGGGCATACACTCGGCTGCATGCCGGGTCGCATTCGCCAGGAAGACATCGCCGCCGTCCGCGAGCGGTCCCCGATCGCGGACGTGGTCGGGGAGTACCTACAGCTGCGGCCCGCGGGCGGCGGTCACCTGAAGGGACTGTGCCCGTTCCATGAGGAGCGCACCCCGTCGTTCAACGTGACCCCGGGCAAGGAGCTGTACCACTGCTTCTCCTGCGGCGAGGGCGGCGACGTCATCAAGTTCCTCATGAAGATGGAGAGCCTGCAGTTCAGCGAGGCGGTGGAGCGGCTGGCGGCCCGGGCGGGCATCGACCTGCGCTACGAGGCGGGCGGCTACGTCCCCGGGCAGGAGACCGGCCAGCGGCGGCGGCTGATCGAGGCGCACCGGCTGGCCCAGGAATTTTACGCCGAACGGATGCACGCCGCCTCCGGCCGCATCGCCCAGGCCTTCCTGGCCGAGCGGGGCTTCACGCTGGACGACGCGGACAAGTTCGGCGCCGGCTACTCCCCGGCCGCGTGGGACGAGCTGACCAAGCACCTGCGGGCCCGCGGGTTCACCGAGGAGGAGCTGCTGAAGGCCGGCCTGGCCCGGCGGACCAGCCGGGGCGGGATCATCGACATGTTCCGCGGCCGGCTGATGTGGCCGATCAGGGAGCTGACCGGGGAGACGGTGGCGTTCGGCGCCCGCAAGCTGAACCCCGAGGACGACCCGAAGTACCTGAATACCCCGGAGACCCCGCTGTTCAAGAAGAGCCAGCTGCTTTACGGGGCTGACCTGGCCAAGCGGGAGATCGGCCGGCAGCGCAAGTCGGTGATCGTGGAGGGCTACACCGACGTGATGGCCTGCCACCTGTCCGGGGTGCCGACGGCGGTGGCGACCTGCGGCACGTCCTTCGGTGAGGAGCACGTGAAGATCCTGCGCCGGCTGATCATGGACACCGAGGGGTCGCCGGGCGAGGTGATCTTCACCTTCGACGGCGACGCGGCCGGCCAGAAGGCGGCGCTGCGCGCGTTCACCCTGGAGGAGAAGTTCGTCACGCAGACCTTCGTGGCCGTCCAGCCGGACGGCCTTGACCCGTGTGACCTGCGGCTCAAGCAGGGCGAGGCGGCGGTCAGGGACCTGGTGGCGCGGCGGGTGCCGCTGTTCGAGTTCGCCATCAGGTCGGTGCTCTCCCGGCACGACCTGGACACCCGGGAGGGGCAGTTCGCCGCCATCGACGAGGCGGCGCCGATCATCATGCGGATCAAGGACCGGTCGAAGTGGAAGCAGTACGCGGTCGACCTGGACCGGTGGATCGGCTTCAGTGACGAGCGGTACATCCTGGACCGGGTGCGGAAGGCGGCCGGAGCCGCTAGGCCGGCCCGGGTCAGCCCCTCCCGTTCCGGTGCTTACCCGGCCGCGGCCGACGGCGGCGGCCAGCGGCGCGCGGGGGCCGGCCAGCAGCAGCCGGGGGCGGGCCTTCCCTACGACCGCAGCGACCCGGTGCTGCGGGTCGAGCGGGAGGCGCTCAAGCTGGCGGTGCAGTGGCCCGCCATCACCGGGCCGGAGTTCGACGCGCTGGGCCCGGCCGCGTTCACCGTGCCCGCCCACGCGGCGGTGTTCGCGCTGACCGTGGCCTGTGGCGGGGTTGGCGCCGCGGGCCGGGCCAGGGACTGGGTGGCGGCGCTACTGGATGCGGCGCCGGACGACCACGCGCGGGCGTTCGTGACCGAGCTGGCGGCCGACCCGCCGCGGGTGCCGGGCGAGCCGGACGAGAAGTACGCCGACGTGGTGCTGGCCCGGGTGGGTGAGCTGGCGGTCGGCCGGGAGATCGCCGCCATCAAGGCACGGCTGCAGCGGATGAACCCGGAGGAGGACCAGGCCGCCTACGGCCGGATGTTCGGCGAGCTGGTGGCGCTCGAGCAGCGCCGCAAGTGGCTGCTCGACCGGGCGACCAGGAGCTGAGCGCACCGGCCAAGGGGGACATTACGGGATGTACTTACACACATTGCGCGCAGGTTAAACCTCTGGTCAGAGTAATAAAATTGGGTCCCCCCATACCGGGGTGACGTGCCGCACACTGGTCGGGTGAGCCTGACCGTAGTAACGAGCGGACCATCGCTAACAGCGCAGTTGACGGACCTCGTGGCGCTGGGGCGCGCCCGGGGATTCGTGACGATGGGGGACGTCACCACGGCAATCGACCGGGCCGAGCTGACCGCGGACGCACTCGACGGGGTAGTGCGGGTGCTCTCCGACGAGGGCATCGACGTGGTCGACGCCCAAGCTGAGGAGGAACCCGATACCAAGCTCCCCGAGGTCGACGCGGACACCGCGCGCCGGGCCGGCACCAGTGACCTGGTGCGGATCTACCTGCGGGAGATCGGCCGGGTGCCGCTGCTGACGGCCGAGGGCGAGGTGGAGCTGGCCAAGTCGATCGAGGCCGGCCTGTACGCCGAGGAGAAGCTGCACAGCGGCTTCACCCTGGCGGCGGGCGACCGGGCCGACCTGGAGTGGCTGGCCGCCGACGGGGTGCGCGGCAAGCAGCGGCTGATCGAGGCGAACCTGCGGCTGGTGGTGTCGATCGCCAAGCGGTACATCGGCCGCGGCCTGGTGTTCCTCGACCTGATCCAGGAGGGGAACCTGGGACTGATCCGCGCGGTGGAGAAGTTCGACTACACCCGCGGCTACAAGTTCTCCACCTACGCGACCTGGTGGATCAGGCAGGCCATCACCCGCGCGATCGCCGACCAGGCGCGCACCATCCGGGTGCCGGTGCACATGGTCGAGACGATCAACAAGCTGGCCCGGGTGACCCGGCAGCTGCACCAGGAGCTGGGCCGGGAGGCGACCGCGGAGGAGATCGCGGCTGAGCTCGGCATCGAGCCGGACCGGGTGGCGGAGATCCAGCGGATCGCGCAGGAGCCGGTGTCGCTGCAGTCGCCGATCGGTGAGGAAGAGTCCGACCTGGGCGACTTCATCGAGGACGCGGACGCGGTGGTGCCGATCGAGGCGGCCGCGTTCATCATGCTGCAGGACCAGCTCGACCGGGTGCTGTGCGAGCTGTCCGAGCGCGAGCAGCGGATCATCCAGCTCCGCTTCGGGCTGTCCGACGGGCACCCGCGGACGCTGGAGGAGGTCGGCCGGGAGTTCGGCGTGACCCGGGAGCGGATCCGCCAGATCGAGTCGAAGACGCTGGCCAAGCTGCGCCACCCGTCGCGGGCGCTGCTGCTGCGCGAGTACCTCGACTAACGCGCCCGCCCGACGACGTGCGGGCATCAACGACGCGCCCCCGGCGCGGCGGCAATGACGCCGCTGCGCCGGGGGCGCGTTTGTCCGGGTGCGGGGCCGCTAGCCGCGCGGGTCCCCGGGCACCAGGCTGGTAGTGAATCCCCAGGGGATGCCGATGCTGGTGGCCGGGTCGGTGATGATCGTGTCGTCGGTGCGGGCGGCGATTCCCACGCCCTGGTCCGCCAGCCGCTGCTCGACCTGGCCGAGGTCCTGCACCTTCCAGGTCAGCGCGTGGTAGGTGTCGGCCGGGGCGGGGTTCGACTGCCAGTCGGCGTAGGCGGCGGAGCCCTCGTCCGGCACCGCGAACTCGTACACGCCGTCGCCCAGGTGGATGTAGGTGCTGGCGGTCTGGCGGGCCTCGTCGCGGCCCTCGTGGATGACGGTCCCGCGCAGGCCCTCGACGAACAGCCGCTTCGCGCGGTCGGGCTGGCTCGTCAAGATGGTGTGGTGGGAGCAGAACTCCAGCCCGAGCGGGTCATACGGTGAGGTCGGGGCGAGCTTCCAGCCGTCCTGCATCCGCTTGTCGCCGGGCATCGGGACCTTCGGCACGAACTGGTACCGCAGCCCGGCCGACTCCGGCGTGGTCCAGAACATCGGCATCGGCGCGCCGATGACGGTCGGCGGGTCGTCGCCCTCGGCGACCTTGTCGTCCTGGCCGACGATGGTGAAGCCCGCCGCCTTGAGCGAGCGGAACGCCTCCGGCATCCCGTCGACGTACCAGCCGAGCCCGTTCAGGTGCGACACCGTGACGTCCGGGTACAGCCGGTTTCCGCCCCGGACCAGCCGGGTCGGGTCGATGCTGTCGAAGATGACCTCGCGGACGGTGGTGAACGTCGAGTAGTCCATCCGGAAGTCCGGGTTCTGGACCTCGACGCCGGTGAGGACGTTGAGCCGGGCGCTGTTGCGGCCGAACACCCGCTCGAAAAAGTCCTCGACCTCGACCAGGCTGGTGACCCGGTGGCTGGGGTGGAACATCGCGATGACGTTGAACCCGCCCGGGTTCGCCGCCTGCTCAGACTCCGTCATTGGATTCCTCTCGGTGACTCTCGTGCTTCAGGCCCGGACTGTCTGCGGGTCGTAGTAGCGGACGTCGATCTTCTGCACCAGCGGCTGGATCTTCGCCATGAATTCTTTCTCGTGCGGCAGGTCCAGGTGATCCTTGAGTGCCTCCTGGGTTTCCCAGACCTCGTACAGCCGCAAGGTGCCCGGGTCCTCGAGGGTCTGCGCCCACCAGTACTCGACGCAGCCGGCGTCCTGGTTGCTCAGGACCGTGAGGTTCTTAAGGAACTCCCGGACCTCGGCCATCGCCTCGGCCGGAAACGTCATCGAGACGCTCAGAGCGATCACGGTTTGCTCTCCTCGCTTACGGCGGGTTCCCGGGTCAAGGGCACGCACTCCCCGGTGCGGGCACAACATAACCCCTCGTTGCGGCCGGGACCAGACACGTTTCCCGCACAGCGGGACCCGCCGGGCGGGCTAGACAAAGCGCCCCCCGGTACGGCAGCGGAGACGCTGCCGTACCGGGGGGCGCATGCTGACGGCTCCGGCGGCCGCTACGGCAGGGGCGGCTCGCCCGGCGCGAAGGGCGTCCCGTTGGCGGTCGGCGTGCCGCCCTCGGCCGGGTAGATGAGGTTGCCGTCCACGATCACGTCGTCCCGGGCCGGCTCGCTGTCGCCGCTGCCGCCGAAGCGGGCGGGGATCTTGCTCTGCGCGGCTTCCTTGGCGGTCGACACGTAGGACGGCACCTTCGCCGCCTGCTCCTGGGCGGTCTTGGCGGCGGCGGTGGCCGCCGTCCTGGCCGCCTCGGGCGCCTTGGCGGCCGCGGACTTCGCCAGGTCGGTCGCCTTGGCCTGGGCGGCGGTGGTGGCCTCCTGCACCTTCGGGTGGCTGGCGACCTGCTGGCCGTAGCCGACGATCTTGTCGTACGCGCCCCGGCCGGCCCGTGCGCCGGCCAGGAAACCGACGGCGAAGCCGACGATAAAAGTTGCTTTGTACCGCATCTGGTCCCCTTTATCTCCAGTGCGCCGTTTCCGAGGACACCGTTCCAGGCTAACTTTCCCTTGCGGGCGGAAGCTACCCGCCCGCAGCCTGGTTATCCCCGGTTTCCTAGGCTAGTCGCACCGCCTGCTCGCACTGCCCGGCCGGGCTTCCCGGTCGCGCCGCCCGGCCCGCCGCGGGCGGGCCACAGGCACCCGTATCGTGCGCTATGCTAAAGCGCGTACCACGACGGGCCGGCCCGTCGGCCCGCTATCTGGGGTAGCTCAATTGGCAGAGCATTCGGCTGTTAACCGAACGGTTGTGAGTTCGAGTCTCACCCCCAGAGCCAGCAGAGCGCAAGCAGAGCGCTAGCGTACGACCCGGAGCGGCCCCAGGGCGCGGCACCGGGTCGTCTTGCTTCCCGGGCCCGGCGCCGGCCCGGCCGGCTGGCCGCCCTGGCCGTCACCCCCGGTACAGCTCGGTCAGCAGGGCGACGGCGGCGGCGGTAGCCGGGTGCGGGTCGTGGCGCCGCCAGGTCACCCGGACGTCGATCGGCGGTGCTGCTGCTGGCCGCGGTCCGGCCGCGGGTGACCGCGTTCTCGTCCGCCCAGTGGCGCCCGGTGCTTGGGCTGGCCGCGGTGCTCCCGATGACCGGCGACCTGCTGGCGCTGCGGCGGGTGCCCGCCCGCTACTTCGGGGTGTTCATGAGCGTCCACCCCATGCTGGCGGCCGTCACCGGGCTGGTGCTGCACCAGTCGCTGCGGCCGGCCGACTGGCTGGCGATCCGGCGTGATCGTGGCGGCCAACGCGGTCAGCGTCGGCCAACGCGGTCAGCGTCGGCCTCCGGGCGGCGGACCCCGCCGCGTCGGCCTGTTCGACAGCGTGTGCTGATGATGGTTAATTAGTGGTTTGGATGCGACTCCATTCGGCGAAAGGTTAATTAAATATCCCCCGGCCGGGCACGGCGGTACGCGACACTGTTGCGCCGACCCGAGATCTGGGGGATTTGTGGACGATACGGGCAGTGCGACACCGGCAACCCCGGCCTGGGGGGCCGCGGCACCGGACGATGCCGGCCTCCTGGGAGTCGCGGCACCGGAAGCTGCCGCGCCGCCGCCGCCCGCCGCCCCGGCGGCCGGATCGTCCGCTTCCCCGCTGTCCCGGCTGCGCTCCGCCCGGCTGGCCGGCCCGGTGCTGCCGGGGCTGCTCGCGTTCGCCGGCTACCTGACGGTCTTCGTCACCGTGTACGGGTTGCCGCTGGCCAGCCACCTCAACACTCCCAACCTGCGGCAGTACTGGACCGACGTGCAGTTTTACGCCTGGTCGCTGGGGTGGTGGCCCTACGCGCTCAGCCACGGCCTCAACCCGCTGTTCTCCGCCCAGATCGGCGCGCCGCACGGCTATGACCTGGCCTGGGCGAGCACCGCGCCCGCCGTCAGCGTGGCGATGTGGCCGGTCACCGCCCTCTTCGGGGTGCTGGTGTCGTACAACGTCATGCTGCTGCTGGTGCCGCCGGTCTCGGCCTGGGCGGCGTTCCTCGCCGCCCGCCGGCTGACCGGCCGGTTCTGGGCATCGCTGCTGGCGGGCGCGGTCTACGGCTTCTGCCCGTACGAGCTGGTGCACACCTGGCAGGGCCAGCCCAACCTGACCGTGATCGCGTTGTTCCCGCTCATGGTGTACCTGGTGCTGCGCTGGTGGGACGGTTCGCTCAGCCCGCGCGTTTTCGTCATCTGCCTGGGCCTGCTGATGACCGTGCAGTTCTACACCTTCAACGAGGCATTCGCCGAGATGACGGTGGTGTGGGCGGGCGGCCTGCTGATCGGGCTCGCGGTGGCCGGGCGGGCGGACCGGCGCAAGGTGGCCCGGCTAGCCGGGCTGGCCGCGATCGGCTACGTGGGCGCCCTCGTCCTGTCGGCTCCCTACCTGGTCTACTCGCTACGGCACTACCAGGGCGCGCTCACCCGGCAGTATCCCGCCTTCTCGCTGCCGCTGATCCGGCTGATCGTGCCCGAATCCGCCCCCGGGAACATCGTGTCCCCGCTGGTCAGCTACTCCGGTCACCTGGGCCGGACCGGGATCGAGAACTACGTCGGGCTCCCGCTGATCGCGGTGCTGCTGGTGCTGGCCGCGCTCGCCTGGCGGAACCGGGTCACCCGGCTGCTGCTGCTCGGCTTCGTGTTCGTGATCGCGCTGGCGGTCGGCCCCAGCCTGGTGGTCACCTCAGTGCGGCACACCTACCCGCTGCCCTGGGGCGCGCTCTGGCGGCTGCCGATCGCCCGCAGCGCCGAGCCGTCCCGGTTCATCGTGTTCGCCGTCCTGGTGCTCGCGCTGGCGCTGGCGCTGTGGCTGGCGGCGCCGTCCGCCAGCCGGCTGCGCGGCGCCGCCCGCTGGGGCCTCGGCCTGCTGGCGGTGGCGGCGATCATCGCTGACACGTCGACGTCGTACCAGCCTGTGATCCCGCTCCCGCCGGGTTTCCACCCGCCCGCGACGATGCGCGCCGCCAACCCGCTGCCGCCGTTCCTGACCGAGGGCATGTACCGGCGGTACCTGCGCCCAGGGGAGATCGTCGCCGTGCTGACCTACCGGGGGAACGCCGGGATGCTGTTCCAGGCGGACGCCGGCTTCTACTTCCGCATCGCGGGCGGTTACATCAACGCCTCGCTGACCCCGGTCAACGCCCTTCCCCACCCGGTGGCCGGGCTGGCCCGGCCGAGCAGGGTCGCGGTCCAGATCTTCGACCGCTACGCCCGTGCCTCCGGGCTCGGCGCCATCATCGTCGAGCAGGCCTGGGCGCTGCCGTGGATGAACCTGGGCAAGCTCGGCCTGCACGGCGTCTCGGTCGGCGGCGTGACCATCTACCCGATGGCGCCGTGGCTCGCCAGCCAGGCGAAGGCGCAAGCAGGCGCGGCGGCGCAGCACCATGCGGCCGGTTGACGACACAAAGTTGTTAATTTGTTCTGCAGTGTCATAAATCAGCCTGAAAGCCACGTTAGAGTTCCCTCCAGTCAAGCCGTACGCCAGCGCGATACTCGACTGCGGTACGTGGAGGGCACGTGGACGTCGCTGACTCCAGGCCGTCACCGGTCATCGAGTCGCCGTTCCCCCGGCCGGCGCTGCTCGAGTCGGCGCCGGCCACCGGGCTGGCCGCCCCCCCAGAGGTCGCCGTCCCGGCCCGTGGCACCCCGCGCAAGGACGACGACACCCCGGCCCAGGACGACACCCGGTCCCGGGACATCGTGACCGCGCCCCGGGACGCCCCGTCCCCGCTGCGGGCGACCCGTCCGGTCCGCCCGGCGGTCCAGGGCCTGCTCGCGCTGGCGGCGTACCTGGTCGTGTTCATCACCGGGTACGCGCTGCCGGTGGCCGGGCACCTGGGCGAGACGCAGCTCAGGCAGTACTGGACCGATCCGAACTTTTACACCTGGGCGATGCGCTGGTGGCCGTACGCGGTGTCGCACGGGATCAACCCGCTGTTCTCGGGCCAGATCGGCGCCCCCGGCGGCTACGACGTCGCCTGGGCGACCACCACTCCCACCATCGGCCTGCTGTTCTGGCCGGTCACGGCGTTGTTCGGGGTGGTGTCGGCGTTCAACCTGATGCTACTGCTGGTGCCGCCGCTGTCGGCCCTGGCGGCATTCGTCGCCGCCCGGCGGCTGACCGGCCGGTTCTGGGCGTCGCTGCTGGCCGGCGGCGTCTACGGACTGTGCCCGTTCGAGCTGGTGCACGACTGGCAGGGGCAGCCCAACCTGACCGTGATCGCGCTGCTGCCGCTGCTGGTGTACCTGGCGCTGCGCTGGTGGGACGGGACCCTGGGCCGGGGCTGGTTCGTGGCCTGGGCGTCGGTCCTGATGGCGCTGGAGTTCTATACCTTCACCGAGGCGTTCGCCGGCATGACCATGGTGCTGGCGGTCGCCCTGGTGGCCGGCTTCGCGGTGGCCGGCCGGGCCGGCCGGCCCCGGGTGGCCCGGCTGGCCGGGCTGACCGTGGCCGGCTACGCGGGCGCCGTCTTGCTCGCGTCGCCCTACCTGCTCTATGCCCTGCGCGGCTACCCGGCGACGCTCAGCCGGCAGCTGCCCGCCTTCTCGCTGCACCTGGTCCGGCTGGTGCTGCCGTCGTCGGACAAGCTGTTCGGGCTGGGTGCGCTGGTCGGCTACTCCGACCGCATCGGCCGGGTCGGCCTCGACGACTACGCCGGCCTGCCGCTGCTGCTGATCCCGTTCGTGCTGGTCATTTCCGCCCGCTCCAGCCGGCTCGCCCGGCTGCTGGTGATCGCGCTGGTTGGCGTGATCGCGCTCGCCCTTGGTCCTGGCCTGGTGATCGGCAACGCGGACGCGTTCAGCTTGCCGTGGGGCGGCCTATGGAACCTGCCGCTGGCGCGCAGCGCCGAGCCGTCCCGGCTGATCATCTTCGGCTACCTGGTGCTGTCCCTGGCCCTGGCGCTGTGGCTGGCGGCCCCCGCAGCCGGCTGGCGACGCTCTGCCCGCTGGGGCCTCGGTCTGCTGGCGGCGGCGGTCCTGTTCGCTGACCTGCCGACGGCGGCCGGGGCACTGAACCCGCACCCGGCCGGCTACCCGCTGCCCGCGACCATGCGCCCGGCCAACCAGTTGCCGCCGTTCATCACCGAGGGCCTGTACCGGCATTACCTGCAGCCGGGGGAGACCGTCGTGGTGGTGACCGAGCGGGGAAACGGCGGGCTGCTGTTCCAGGCGGCAGCCGGCTTCTACTTCCGGATCGCGGGCGGGTTCATCAACGGGTCGCTGACACCGCGCGAGGACGCCCTGCCGGCCGCGATCGGCAACCTGAGTGACCCCTTCGGCCCCCGGCTGGGCCAGTTCGAGAACTACCTGCGCGCCTCGGGCATCGGTGCCGTCCTGGTCGAGCGCTCCTGGTCGGAGCCCTGGATGAATATTTTCGGAAAGCTCGGCCTGGTGGGCGCCTCCGCGGGCGGGGTAACCGTCTACCCGGTGATCGGCGGCTCGTCGGCCTGCGAGAGCCCGCCGCCCTTCCGCGTCTGCGCGGGCTCGGACTTTTCTTCGGCGGACTTGACCAACCGGCCGGGCGGCCGCCCGGCCTCTTCGTCGGTCACCTCGGCCACCCGTTCCTCGGGCAGCTCGCCGACTTCCTCCTTACCGCCGGAGAAGATGGTGGAGAGCCCGTGCCGGAAGGCCTTCATCCCGCGGGAGTCCGGTTTCGCCTTGAGCGAGACGAAGGCCAGCGCGCCCAGCGGGATCGGCAGCCAGAAGTTGACCATCCGCCAGCCGAGCACCCCCAGGGTGGCCACGCTGCGGGTGACACCGAAGCTGACCAGCAGCAGCGGGGTGATCGAGTCGACCACGCCGAGGCCGCCGGGGGTGAGCGGCAGCGCGCCCGCCACGTTGGCGATGCCGTAGGCGGCGAACAGCTCGATCGGGTTGGCGTAATGCCCGAACGCGGCCACGAAGCACCACAGCGAGGCGGCGTCGAGCATCCAGTTGAGTGATGCCCACAGTAGCGACCAGGCCATCACCCGCTTGTCCCGGGCGAGCAGCGCGAACGAGCGGGCCGCGTTGAGCACGGCCTGCTCGACCTTCTCCCCGTTGAGGTACGGCACCTTGTCGCCCACCATCCGCAGCAGCCGCGAGGCGAACCCGGCGCCGCGGGTGATGCCGAGCACCAGCACCGCGACCAGGGCGAGCACTACCGTGCCGATGATCGCGACGGTGGCGTAGATGGGCTTGAAGCCGGCCAGCGGGATGGAAACGACCAGCGAGAGCCACAGCAGCACGTTCAGCACCACGGTCGAGCCGATGCCCTTGGCCGCCATCATCACGGTGGCGTCGTTGGCCGAGATCCCCTCGGTGGTGAACAGCTTGAACCCGAGCGCCGCGGTGCCCAGCGTGCCGGCCGGGATGACGTGGGCCACCGCCGCGGCCGACAGGTCGATCCGGAACAGCACCGACAGGCTCGGCTTGGGCCGTCCCGGTGGCAGCAGCACCTTGGTCAAGATCGCGTAGCAGAACAGCGAGACGACCTCGAGCACCACGCCCGCTACCACCCACCAGACGCTGATCTGCCCGAGCAGGTACAGGTCCTTGCTCGCCCCCACCAGCTCGGGCACCACCAGGTACTCGACCACCAGCGCGATGACGATCAGGATCACCCCGAGCCGGGCCGGCTTGATCAGCCGGGGCAGCCACTTCCGCCGGCGTCTCCCCGTGCTCTCCGGCTGCGTGCCCTGGCCGTCACTCACCACGGGCACGTCCTCGCTAGACCGCATGCCACTCAGCTACCCCGTTTTCGCGGCATATCGCATGGATTGAAATCTGGCGGCGGACAACGAAGGACAACTTCTGGACAACGCTGTCCAACCGCCGTGCCGTCTGGCCCCCGTGCTAGCCGGGCAGCGTGCCGCAGGCGCCGTTAGCCGAACGCCTTGTGCAGGCCGAAGACCCGCTTCTCGCGGCCGATGGCGGCGCCGACGATCCGGTTCCGCCACGGGGTGGAGGTCGCCTGCTGGTAGGCGGGCTGGTCGAGCGCCGCCACCGAGTCGATCTCGTGCAGCGACAGGTACTTGGGCCCGGTGCCCGCGGTCAGCACGTACCGGCGGGCCCGCCGCCAGCCCGGCACCGCCAGCAGCAGCGGGTAGTGCTCCTGCTCGTAGTAGGCCGCCAGGTCGGGCTCGACGTCCGGCGGGACCGACATCGACACCGCCATGACCACCGGCGGCGGCCCCGAGGCGGGACTGACCCCGTCCGCCCACGAGTCGCCAAGCAGCGAGTAGACCCGCCGGTCGAGGACCGAGAACGACCCCATTATCCGCTTTTCCCGGCTCGACGCGTTGTCCGACAGCGCCAGGTACGCGGGCGTCTCCAGCGTGCCCGGCTTGACGTCGTAGTAGGCCAGCCAGTCCGGCTCCAGCCCGTCCAACGCGCGGAACCGGTGGATGGCGCCGAACCCGGGGGTCGCCTGCCGGTTGGGGATGTGCTCGTTGTCGTACCAGTCGTTGAACTCAGCGACGTCAGTCGGGCCGGGGGAGACGTACACGAGGAGGAGATCGTCAGCCATGGCCCGATTATCTCCCGGGCGGCATTCTCGCGGGCGGCGGCCGGGGCGTCCGGGAAACCGCGGCCCGCGAAACGGGGCCGGGCAAGGAACGTGCCCGGCCCCGGCGACAAGGGCTGTCACCGGGACCGGGCACGCCAGCCGCGTCAGAGCGCGGCCTCAGCCGCCGGCCGCCGCCATCGGGTCGAGGCCCGCCATGTCCGCCTTCTTGATCCGGATGAGCACCAGCGAGATGACCAGCCCGAGTAGCGCGATCCCGGCCGCGAGCAGGTAGCCGCGGCTGAACCCGTAGGCGTACGCGTGGTTGGTCGCCGCCGCCTGCGCGGCCGTCGACAGGTGACCGCCCGCCGCGGCGGTGGCCGACTTCAGGTTCGACGCCACCGCCGACCAGGCGACGGTGCCGAGGATCGCCAGCCCGATCGAGCCGCCGACCTGCTGCCCGGTGTTCAGCAGCGAGGACGCCACCCCGGTGTCCTCGAGCGGCACCTTGGCCAGCGCGACCAGCGACAGCGGGACGAAGGTGGTGCCCATGCCGAACCCGGTCAGCATCATCGGGCCGAGCAGGCCGCCGGCGTAGCTGGACTGCTCGGTGATCAGCGACAGCCAGAACATGCCGCCGGCCGCGGCGGCCGGGCCGAGGATCAGCAGTGGCCGGGCCCCGATCCGCCCCACCAGGTTGGACGACAGGCCGGCCCCGGCGAAGATCCCGGCCACCATCGGCAGGTACGAGATCCCGGACTTGACCGGCGAGTAGTGCCAGACCTGCTGCACGAACAGCGTCATGAAGAAGAACATGCCGAACAGCGCGGTGCCGATGCACAACGAGATGAGGTAGGCCCCGGTCCGGTTGCGTGACTTGATCACCCGCGGCGGGATCAGCGCGTGCTTCGACCGCGCCTCGATGAACGCGAACGCGCCCAGCAGCACCACCGACGCGACCAGCGAGACGATGACCTTGGTGCTGCCCCAGTGCCCGACCGCCTGGCCGTTGTTGAACGTGGTGGCGGCCGAGGACAGCCCGTACACCAGCGCGCCCAGGCCCAGCGACCCGGTGATGGCGCCCGGCAGGTCGAACCGGCCCGGCTGCGGCTTGGAGGTGCCGAGCACCCGCGGTGCCAGGAACGCGACGAACAGGCCGATCGGCACGTTAACGAAGAACACCCAGCGCCAGTCGGCGTAGGAGGTGAGCAGGCCGCCCGCGATCAGGCCGACCGCGCCGCCCGCGATCGACATCGCCGCGTACACGCCCATCGCCCGGTTCCGCTCCTTCCCCTCGGGGAAGGTGACCGCGACCAGCGCCAGTGAGGCGGGCGCGGCCAGCGCGCCGCCGATGCCCTGGATCACCCGGGCCGCCAGCAGCCACGCCTGGTCGGTGGCGAACCCGCCCGCCAGCGAGGCAAGCGCGAACAAGGTGATGCCGGCGATGAAGATACGCCGCCGCCCGAGCAGGTCACCGGTCCGGCCGCCGAGCAGCAGCAGCCCGCCGAAGGCGAGCGCGTAGGCGTTGACCACCCATTCCAGGTTGGCCCCGGAGAAGTGCAGTGCGGTCTGGATGTGCGGCAGCGCGACGTTGACGATGGTGGCGTCGAGCACCACCATCAGCTGCGAGGTGGCGATCACCACGAGTGCGAGCCCGAGGTGCCGCGGCCGGGTCGGCGCCTCCTGGCCGGGCGGTGACCCGACAGCTTGCTGGCTGGCGGCGAGGTCGGCTGGCGCCGTGTCCTCAGCCGGGCCTGACTTAGCTGACACTGGTTTTCCCCTTTAGTTGAGCTGAAAGAATTAACTAGATTATTTAAACGATTCCGAACGGGTGCAGGCTCCGCCCTGACCGGACCGCCGCGCCACCGGGACAGCCTGGCCTGGCCGACCGGGCTGAGCGGCGCTGCGGGCCGCGGACGATCCTGCTTGCCTGCTAGGCGCCCGGGCCGGCGTCGTCGCCGCGGCGGGTGACCGGGCACGGTGCGTCAAGCATCTTCCGTAGCAGGCCGAGGAAGCAGTGCCGCTCCTCCTCGCTGAGCGCGTAACACCACGGCATCCGCTCCGCGAGCAGCGCCATCATCCGCTCCTTCGCGGTGATGCCGTCCTCGGTGAGCACCAGGTTCTTCACCCGCCGGTCGCGCTGGCCAGGTTCCCGGTGCAGGAACCCGCGCTTCTCCAGGTTGTCCGCGATAGTGGTGATGAACGAGGCGTCGCAGCCCATCCGCTGGGCGAGCTCCTTCATCGCGAGCCCGCCGTCAAGCTTGAACATGGCCAGCAGGTCGTGCGGCGCGAGCCCGAACCCGTCCGCGATCGACTGCCCGGCCTCACCTGCCCGCTTGACCAGCGTGGTCAGCGAGTCGAGGATGTCCCGGTTCAGCGCTGGTGCCGAGTCGTCGGCCTGCGCCGTGACTTCAGCCCGCGCGGAGCCTGCGGGCCGGACGGTGCCCGGTCCCTCCATCTCGATGCTCATGACCAGCTAAACAGTTGAGCTACTCAAGCTATTCCGCCCGTTTCCCGCTTTTCTGTTGTGACTTCCAGGCAACCGTGTTGGTGACTGCCAGGCAACCGGGTTTACATCGCCGGCCCATACCCCTAGAGACGTATTCTGCGCCCCGGGTGTGACATTCCGGGCGACCGGGACCGCGATCCGGGCCGATGACAACGTTGCTGACAACGTAGGCAACCACCGGCGCCGCGCCAGCGTCCTTACCGATGTGACCAACTCAACCGAAGGTTCGATCATGCGGCGCGCCTTCCTCGGCATCGCCGCCGGCGGGGCGGCCGCGGTCGCCGCCCCGGCCCTCGCCACCGCCGCCGCGGCCCGGGTGCTTGCCCCGTCCGGCATCGCCGCCCGCGCGGCCGGGCCGACCCCGGCCGACTGGGCCGCGCTGGCCAAGGACCTGGCCGGGACGCTGGTCCAGCCGGGCCAGTCCAGCTACGCCACCGCCAAGCTGCTGTTCGACCCGCGGTTCGACAGCCAGCACCCGGCCGGGATCGCCTACGTGAAGAGCCCGGCCGACGTCGCGACCTGCATCGCCTTCGCCCGCAAGTACCAGATCCCGTTCACCGCCCGCTCCGGCGGTCACAGCTACGGCGGCTGGTCAGGCACCAGCGGCCTGATCATCGACGTGAGCAACTTCAAGATGGGGGCGGTGTCCGGCAGCACCGCGGTGGTCGGCGCCGGCACCCGGCTCATCGACTTCTACAACGGCCTCGCGGCCAAGGGCCGGGCGGTGCCCGGCGGCTCGTGCCCGACGGTGGGCATCGCCGGCCTCGCCCTCGGCGGCGGCATCGGGGTGACCGCCCGGGCCTACGGGCTGACCTGCGACAGCATTGAGTCGGTGCAGATCGTC
>Ga0265338_10003246_pt1 | contig 23122 bp, 15 predicted proteins | sample 42126metaG_FD_193579 | JGI IMG/M metagenome (GOLD analysis project Ga0265338, IMG submission 193579) | Rhizosphere microbial communities from Carex aquatilis grown in University of Washington, Seatle, WA, United States - 4-21-26 metaG | ecosystem: Host-associated > Plants > Roots > Rhizosphere... | reverse complement strand
GCCGCGGGTTGCGTCTTTCGCGGGGGCAGCGACACGGAAGTGATTGTTGAAAGCTGCGCGCGCTGGGGCGTCCGTAAAACGCTGGAGCACCTCAATGGCATGTTTGCCTTTGCGTTGTGGGACAAGCAAACCGGCGAACTGGTGCTCGCGCGGGATCGGATCGGCATCAAGCCGCTCTTTTATGGCTGGTTCGGCGGGACGTTTTGGTTCGGCTCGGAACTCAAGGCTCTCCGGGCGCTCAAGGATTTCAAACCCGAATTGAATGTTGAAAGCCTGGGATACTTTCTCAAATACGGCTATATCCCGGCGCCGCATTCGGTGTTCAAGGGAATTTTCAAATTGCCCGCCGCGCATCTGTTGACGATGAAGTCCGCGTCGGAAAAAGTTTCCGCGGAATGTTACTGGCCGCTGGTGCGGGATTTTGGGCGGAATGGATCGCATGTGTTCCAGGGTTCCTACGAGGAAGCCCAGGAACAACTGGACCAGATGCTGCGCAAATCCGTGCGCGGCCAGATGATTTCCGATGTGCCGCTCGGCGCGTTTCTTTCCGGCGGCATTGATTCCTCGGTCGTCGTGGCGATGATGCAGGCTCAATCCACCCGGCCCGTGAAAACCTTCACCATTGGATTCGAAGAAGCGGGATTCAATGAAGCCGAGTCGGCGCGCGAAGTGGCGCGGCATCTGCACACCGATCACACGGACCTCATCCTGACCGCCGGCGAAGCGCAGGCCATCGTGCCGATGCTGGGACAGATGTTTGATGAACCGTTTGCCGATGCCTCGCAAATTCCGACATTTGCGGTGTCGCGACTGGCGCGAAAGCAACTGACAGTGAGCCTGTCGGGAGACGGCGGGGATGAATTGTTTGCCGGTTACCGACATTACGCAGTGTCCGCCGGACGATTGAATCGCATGAATAAAATTCCCGCGCTGGCGCGGCGGCTGGCGGCAGGCGGGGCGCGGGTGATTTCCGAGCGAGGCTGGGACCGCGTTTTCAATTTGGTCGCCGCCCGCGGCAACGCCTCGGGATTTAAGATTCACAAATATGCGTCCCTGTGGGGAGACGACGACGTAATGTCCCAGTATGACTTGATCAATTCCCGGTGGTTTGCGCCGGAAAACGTCGTGCGTGGACTCTCGAACGACTCGCGGTCGGAAACTTACGGACGAAACGCCCGTGGCACTAATGATCTCGACCTGATTGAGCGCATGGCGGTTGCCGACTTGAACCAGTATTTGCCCGAAGACATCCTAGTGAAACTCGACCGCACCAGCATGGCGGTGAGCCTGGAATCGCGCGTGCCCTTGCTCGATCACGACGTGGTAGCGTTTGCGCTAAGCCTCCCGTTGAAGTACAAACGCTCCAACGGAACCGGCAAGATCGTGCTGCGCAAAGTGCTGGAAAAATATGTGCCGCGTGAGATGATCGATCGTCCCAAGAAGGGATTCTCGGTTCCGATTTCGCAATGGGTGCGCGGTCCATTGCGGGAATGGGCGGAGGATCTTTTTCAAAAGAACCGGACGCAGCGCGCGGATCTTTTGGACCAGGAAGTTATCGGCGACAAGTGGCGCGAGCACCTGACGGGACGGCGCGATAACTCCGAACTGTTATGGCCGGTGTTGATGTTCGAATCGTGGGCGCAAAAATGGTTGTGAATCATTGTTCATTCCGAAACTGAAGTAATTTATGGACCACCTCTCAAAACTCGAAAACCAAAGCGTCTACATCCTGCGCGAGGCCTATAACAAATTCGACAACCTCGGCATGCTGTGGAGCATCGGCAAGGATTCCACCGTTCTCCTCTGGCTCGCCCGCAAGGCGTTTCTCGGCCACGTGCCGTTCCCGCTCGTGCATGTCGATACCACCTACAAAATTCCGTCCATGATCGAATACCGCGATAAACTGGTGAGCGATTGGAAGCTCCAGCTTATCGTCGGCAAAAACGAGGAGGTCTTGCGCAACGGAACCACGTTTCCCAACAAAAAGGCAACCCGCGTTGAATGCTGCGGCACGCTGAAAAAAGACGCGCTGAAAACCGTGCTCGAACAGCACAAATTCACCGGCGTCATCGTCGGCGTCCGCCGCGACGAGGAACCGACCCGCGCCAAGGAACGCTACTTCAGTCCGCGCGATAAAAACATGGAATGGAACGTGGAAGACCAGCCGCCGGAATTGTGGGACCAGTTCAAAACCGATTTCGAGCCCGGCACCCACATTCGCATCCATCCACTGTTGCATTGGACAGAGTTGAACATCTGGGAATATATCGAGCGCGAAAACATCCCGGTCATTCCGCTTTATTTTTCGAACGAAAAAGGCGAACGCTACCGTTCCATCGGGTGTTATCCTTGCACCTCTCCCATCCAGTCCAAGGCACGCAATGTGCCGGAGATCATCACCGAATTGCGGGCGACCAAGACTCCCGAACGTGCCGGGCGCGCCCAGGACAAGGAGAGCGAGGACGCTTTCGAAAAATTACGCCGCGATGGTTACATGTGAAATCCCCTAATGCGTGCTTATTGAAAATACTACTATGATTTCCACCACTTCAACTCTCGGTGATCGCGAAAAATCCAACAGCGCCGCCAAGGTTGGCGCGCCCAACGCCGCGGACGCTGCCGCGCTCGAAGCCGCCGCGGGGCGCCAGCTCAAAATCGTCATCGTCGGCCACGTCGATCATGGCAAGTCCACGTTCGTGGGCCGCTTGTTGCACGACACGGGCTCTTTGCCGGAAGGCAAACTCGAGCAATTGCAGAAAATCGCCGAGCGCCGTGGCATGCCTTTCGAATGGGCCAACCTGATGGACGCCTTGCAAGCCGAGCGCGACCAGAATATCACGATCGACACCGCGCAAATCTGGTTTCGCACCAGGAAACGGCAATACGTCATCATCGACGCTCCCGGCCACAAGGAATTCCTGAAGAACATGATCACCGGCGCGGCGAGCGCGGAAGCGGCGCTGCTGTTGATCGACGCGCAGGAAGGCATCCAGGAAAATTCCCGCCGCCACGGTTACCTGTTGCACTTCCTCGGCATCACGCAGATCGCCGTGCTCGTCAACAAAATGGATCTCGTCGGCTATTCGCAAGAGCGCTTTGATTCCATCGAGCGCGAATATCGGGCGTTCCTGAAATCGCTCGGCGTCGAGGCGCGCATCTTTGTCCCCATGGTGGCGCGTGATGGCGATAACATTGCCGCCCCGAGCCCGAAGATGCCCTGGTGGACCGGTTCCACCGTGTTGAGCGTGCTGGATCAGTTCCGCACCTCCGAACCGCCCTCGCACCTGCCGTTGCGGTTTTCCGTGCAGGACGTTTATCGGTTTGACGAGCGCCGCATCCTGGCAGGCCGCGTCGAATCCGGCACGTTGAAAGTCGGCGACCGCCTGCAATTTTGCCCGGCCAACAAAGTGAGCACGGTCAAAACCATCGAGCGCTGGAACGCGCCCGCCTCCGACGGCGCGTCCGCCTCGGAATCGATCGGCATCACGCTCTCTGAGCAAATCTTCGTCGACCGTGGCGCCGTCGGCGCGCGCGAGGACGCGTTGCCCTACAATTTGAACCGGTTCAAGGCCCGGGTGTTTTGGATGGGGCGCGCGCCGTTCAGCAAAGGCAAACTCTATAAACTGAAATTGCTCGCGCAGGAAATGGATTGCGAGATTGACACCATCGAAAAGGTCCTGGACGCCTCGACGCTGGACACCATCCATCGCGACGGTGATAAGGCGCACGTGGCGCGCTTCGAAATCGCCGAGCTTTATCTCCGCACCAAGCGGCCCATCGCCTTTGATGCTCATTCGGAAATCATCACGACCGGCCGCTTTGTGATCTCCGATGCCTTTGACGTGGTCGGCGGCGGTATCGTGGTGGATGACGCGTATCCGCGGCTTTCTTCCGATGCGCATCACAAGAGCCACAATATTTATTGGACTGAGGGCAAAATCACCCACGAACAACGGGCGCATCGCAACGGCCATCTCGGCCGCGTGGTCTGGCTCACAGGCTTGTCCGGCGCCGGGAAATCCTCGGTCGCAAACGAACTCGAGCGCGAGTTGTTCGCCATCGGCATGCAGGCGTATGTGCTCGATGGCGACAAGGTGCGTCATGGCCTTTGTTCCGACCTTGGTTTCTCGCCCAAGGACCGCCGGGAAAACATCCGCCGCATCGGTGAGATGGCCAAGATCATGGCGGACGCCGGTTTTATTTGCATCACGGCTTTCATTTCGCCGTATCGTGATGACCGCGAAATCGTCCGCGCACGCATGGAGCCCGGCCAGTTCGTCGAGGTCTATGTCAACGCGCCATTGAACGTGTGCGAATCCCGCGACCCGAAGGGCTTGTACGCCAAGGCGCGCGCGAATGAAATCCGCGACTTCACCGGCATCTCCGCGCCGTACGAACCGCCGCTGAAACCCGAGCTTGAATTGCCGACTCATTTGTTGAGCGTGCCGGAATCCGTTGCCAAGATTGTGGAATACCTTCGCGAAGAAGCGGAGTGATCCAACCATCGTTTGTGCCGCTGAACGTGGCGTGAGCGGCGCCAGCGCGCTGTCCCAACCTGACAATTGAAATGACCGACGGACATAAATGTTCAGACGCACGCTGCGGGTGCGCCCCGCGCCATATCGTCATCAGTGTCGATTACGAAATCTTCGGCAATGGCGAAGGCGACGTGCGGCAGCACGTGGTGGAGCCTACCGAGCGCATGGCCCGGTTATGCGAAAAATACGGCGCGCCGCTGACCGTCTTCTTCGAGGTGGAAGAGTATCTCGCATTCGAAAAGTTTCGGGACGCGCTGGTGGCGAGGCTTGGCTACGATCCCGCGGCCCTTATTCGGAAGCAGATTATTTCGCTGGCCGCCGCCGGACACGATATTCAATTGCATTTGCATCCGCAGTGGCACCGCGCTGATTACCGGGACGGCAAATGGATCCTGCAACGCGAAAACAACACGGTCGATTCACTATTTAAAACGCAGGAGGAAACGACGGATTATATCGCGGACCGAAAAGCGGTAATCGAACGGATGCTCGCCGAGGCGGGCCGGCAGCAAAAGGTCACGGTTTACCGCGCGGGCGCATTTTCCGCGCAGCCCGCAACGAAGCTGCTCGCCGCCCTCGCGAAAAACGGCTTTGTCATTGATTCGTCGGTGGTGAAGGGGCTCGTGCAGAATAAAGGCTACGGCAGCAGTTTGGATTATCGGAAAGCGCCCTCGGCCAAGGAACCGTGGCGCGTGAGCCACGACGTGATTGAAATCGACCCGGCCGGGCCGATTTGGGAAGTGCCGATTTATTCCCGCATGCGCCGCCGGATCCAGCAATTCACCGTGCGGCGATTGCGCGCGAAATTTTCGAAGAATATTCCCAAGGCGCAGCGGCACGACATGGTGCAACAGCTCGGGGTCGGGAAGAACCCGGTTAAGATTTTAAAATTCCTCGCGCAGCCAATTCCGATCAAGCTGGATTTTCACAATCAATCGCCGCGCACGCTGGTGAACTGGATCCAATCCGCGCCTGCTGCCGTGAATGGCGGCCTCGACGTGGTGGTGCTGATCGGCCACACGAAGGAACACACGGATGATGCGGCGTTTGAAAAGTTTTTGGCGCTCGCTAAAGCGGCCGGCGGATTGAAGGTTTCGGGCTTTGGTGAAATAGCCGAGAAGTTGCGCCGGCCGATGGCGTTTATCGGATCTGAGTTCGAACCCTCGACAAAACCGTTTGCCGAAGTTAACCGCGTGGCATGAGCATCGGCATTGAATTGCAATCGAAATCCGCCGACGCGGAGACGGTTCCATTGAATTACGCGCAGGCAATGCCGACGGGGGATTCGATTTCAGCGAACAGGCAGGTTGTCGGGGAGGGCATTCGACGTTTTGAGGTGTTGCTCGAGAAAAACGGCTACGAAAGTTACGATCCGTATGATATTTGGGGCACCCGCTACGGCGTTTTCTCGCGCAGGATTTATTATGAGAAGGGCAAAGTAGGTTTGCCGCTGATCGCGCCGATTCTGTTGCTAGAAGTGATCTGGCCTGGTTTGCGCGGATTGTTCGTGCGTAAGGAGAGATTTGCGACGGCGGATGGCCAATTGACGCTCGCGTTTTTGAACCTTTACCAGATTACAAAGGATAAGAAGTTTTTGGAAAAAGCCCGGCGCCTGGGCGTAGATATCTTGAAATACAGTGTCCCCGGTTATTCGGGCAAATGCTGGGGATACCCGTTCGATTGGCAAAACAATCGCGGGTTGTGGAAAAAGAACACGCCTTACATCACGTGCACGCCGTATTGCTTTGAGGCGTTCCTCGGACTTTACGACGCCACGGGCGAGCAGCGGTATCTCGACCTCGCGCGGTCCATCACGACCTTCGTTTACACTGACTTGAAGGATACGCCGATGGGTGAGGACGCGGCGGCGGCGAGTTATTCGCCAATGGATGAAACGAAAGTGGTCAACGCGAGCGCCTATCGCGCCTGGGTGCTTTTTGAAGCGGACCGGCGATTCAACCTTCCCGAGTACAAGGAAAAAGCGCAGCGTAATCTGAATTTCATTTTGCAATCGCAGCAGCCGGACGGCTCGTGGCTTTACGCGGTGGCAACCCCCGGTGAAGGGTTCATCGACCATTTTCACACCTGCTTCGTGCTAAAGAAATTGTTCAAGATCAACCAGGGGCTGAACCGCCCGGCGGTGGCCGAGGCGATCCGAAAAGGCTACGCGTATTATCGCGAGAAACTTTTCCGGCCGGATGGATTGCCCAAGGCGTTTGCGCTCGAGCCGCGCACGCAAATTGTCACGTTGGAAATGTATAATTTTGCGGAAGCCATCACGCTCGGCGCTTTGTTGCGCGATTTCATCCCCGAAGCTTTCACCACGGCCCAAAAACTCGCGACAATCTTGTGCGAAAAATACCAACTCGCGGACGGACATTTCGTGACGCGCGTTTATCGCGGCGGGTTCAAGCATACTTTTCCGTTCCTGCGCTGGCCGCAGGCGCAATTGTTCTACTCGTTGACTAATTTGCTCGTGGCCTCCCGGAAGGGCGCGCAGCCATGAGGCAGAATAAAACCGCGAAACCGCCGGCCCGGCCCGACCTGGCGGTCGACCCGAAAAAAAGCGCAACCAAAGTTGAAAAGCCGGTTGCACCCGGTGAAAAACCGACGCGCCGCCTGTATGGACTATTAACCAGGAAAGAAAAATGGGTACTATCGTGGCGCGGACGCCTGGTCTTTTGGACGGCCATTTTAATCCTGGGTTTGGTTTTCATGCTGCGGGTGCATCCCTTTCTCGCGGTGACGGAGCGGGTGGACAGCCCGTATCTGGTGGTGGAAGGTTGGGTTCCGAATTATGCCCTCCAAGACAGCATCGCGGAATTCAGAAGCAAACCATATCAAATGATTTTCACGGTCGGCGCCGATCCGCTGAACGGCAAAAATGTTGAACCGGGCGACAGTCTCGCCATCGAAGGCGCCGCGCGCCTCAAATGGCTGGGGATGAGTCCGGACGCGGTGCAAGCCGTTCCGGCGCACATCAAATACCGCGATCGCACCTTTCAATCGGCCCTGGCCTTAAGAAAATGGATCGAAGAAAAACATTTGCCGGTCACGAGTTTTAATCTCGTGACCCTCGGGCCGCACGCGCGGCGCAGCCGGTTGCTTTTCGAAGAGGCCTTTGCCGGGCAGGCGCGCGTGGGCATCATCTCGGTGGAAAACCGCGAATATGATCCGAATCGTTGGTGGAAATACAGCGAAGGTGTGAAGGAACTCATGAGCGAAGGCATCAGTTATCTGTACGCCCGCCTTCTCTTCCATCCCGGCAACTCTGATAATAACTGATTTTGTGAACGCTACCGAACCATTGACTAAAAACTTGAGCGCAACTCGCAAGACCTGGCTGCTGACCGGCGTCGCGGGTTTCATCGGCTCGAACCTGCTCGAAACCCTGTTGCGCGCGAACCAAAGGGTCGTCGGCCTGGACAATTTTTTTGCGGGCCATCAACACAACCTGGATGACGTGCGCCAGAATGTGGGGGAAGCCTTGTGGGAAAATTTCGTGATGATGAAGGCAGACATCACGGATCTGGACTCGTGCCAGCAGGCGTGCACCGGGGTGGATTACGTTTTGCACCAGGCCGCGGTCGGCTCGGTTCCGCGCTCGATTCAATTTCCGATCCTGACGCATCAGAGCAATGTGGACGGTTTTCTCAATATCCTGACCGCGGCCAAGGATGCGAAAGTGAAGCGGTTTGTTTTCGCGTCCAGCAGTTCGGTCTATGGCGACCATCCGGCCCTGCCCAAAGTCGAGGACACGGTGGGGAACTGCCTTTCGCCGTACGCGGTTTCGAAAAAGATCAACGAACTGTATGCCGATGTTTTTGCAAAATGCTACGGCTTTGAAAGCATCGGCCTGCGTTATTTCAACGTGTTCGGTCCCCGCCAGGACCCGAATGGCGCGTATGCGGCGGTAATCCCGAAATGGATTTCCGCGATGCTGAAAAACGAACCGGTCTACATCAACGGTGATGGCGAAACCAGCCGTGATTTTTGTTTCGTGGCCAACGTGGTTCAGGCGAATCTGCTGGCCGCCACGACGCAAAACTCCGCCGCGCTGAACCAGGTTTACAACATTGCCGCCTCAAGGCGCACCACGCTGAACCAGCTTTTTGAATCGTTGCGCGACCGGTTGACGCCGCGGTTTCCCCATCTGAAAGCGCTGCGCCCGGTCTATCGCGATTTCCAAAAAGGAGACGTGCGCCACTCGCACGCGGACATTGGCAAGGCGCGCGAGTTGCTGGGCTATAACCCAACGCACGACGTCGATGCGGGTTTAACCGAGGCGTTGGATTGGTATGTCGGGCATGCGGAACGGGAACTGAATTCCGTCGCGTCCGTGCCGGCCAGCCGCTAAAAAATTTGCTTCGTACGAAGCATGCAGCAAAACAAAGTCACACTTGAGAGTTAACGTTCATTAATATCAGAATCTGCGTTATCACCTAATCACAGACAAACCATAATATGAAGATAGCCATTGTTGGTCTTGGATACGTCGGCCTGCCGTTGTCGCTGCAATTCGCGCGTTCCGGAGTGAACGTGCTCGGGCTCGATGTCGACCCCGCAAAAATTGAATCGCTCAACGCGGGCCGCAGCTACATCAAACACATCGAATCCGCCGCGATTGCGGAACACGTGAACGGCAAGATGTTCGAAGCTTCGGCGGATTTCAGCCGCATCAAAGAGGTGGAAGCCGTGATCATTTGTGTGCCGACGCCGCTCAACAAAAATCGCGAGCCGGATATTTCGTTCATCATCAACACCGGCAAAAGCATCGCGCCGCACTTGCACAAAGGCATTCTGGTGGTGCTAGAATCCACGACCTATCCCGCCACGACGGATGAGGATTTGCGCTACGTGCTGGAAGCCGGGTCCGGACTCAAGGCCGGCACGGATTTTCATCTGGCCTTTTCTCCGGAACGCGAAGACCCGGGCAATCCCAACAGCAAAGTGGCGGTCATTCCCAAGGTCATCGGCGGTTACACTCCCGCATGCCTCGAGCATGCGAAGGCGGTGTACGGCAAGGCGATCAAAACGCTGGTGCCGGTCTCGTCCTGCCGCGCGGCCGAAGCGACGAAATTGTTCGAAAACATTTTCCGCAGCGTCAACATCGCGCTCGTGAACGAACTGAAAGTCGTTTACTCCGCGATGGGCATCGATGTGTGGGAAGTGATTGAAGCCGCGAAGACGAAGCCGTTCGGTTTCATGGCGTTTTACCCGGGACCCGGTCTGGGCGGGCATTGCATTCCGATCGACCCGTTTTATCTCACGTGGAAAGCGCGCGAGTACGTCCAGAACACGCGTTTCATTGAACTCGCCGGCGAAATCAACACGGCCATGCCGGAGTACGTGGTGAATCGCGCGGCGGAAGCGTTGAACGCACAACGCAAGGCGATCAATGGCAGCAAGGTGCTGATCGTTGGGCTGGCTTACAAAGCCGACGTGGATGACGACCGCGAATCGCCGAGCTATGTGCTCTTGAATTTATTTCAGCAGCGCGGTGCGACCGTGGCCTACTACGACCCTTATGTGCCGGTGATCCGTCCGACGCGCGAACATCCGCATTGGGCCGGGATGAAATCAGTGAGTTGGGACAAGGAAACTCTGGGCAGTTACGACGTGGTCCTGATCGCCACCAAACATGCGAGTGTCAATTATCGCGAATTGGGCGAGTGGTCGCGCTGCATTGTCGACACGCGGAATGCCATGTCGGGAATAGCGTTAAAGGCCGGCCAGCTTTGGAAAGCTTGAGCAGGAATACGGGGTGCGCGGTCCGTAATTTGACGGAAAAAGTTACACAAACATTGTCGCAGAATTGTAACTAACCGGCCGCGCGCCATTTTAAAGTCGTTTCCAGTTAACAACTTAGGAGCAAAGTTTCAGTAAGCCCTTTAACGGGTATGACTAGTGCTTGGGGTAGGTGCTGACGGCTTCAAGTCCATGAACCAGACTAAGAAGCGAGAATAATGGATACCTAAACCGAAGCTTTTTCGCATCCCACCATGCTGACACTTCTTTTAGGCGCAACCGGATATGTAGGGCAGGCGTTCACCCGGGAGTTGCGCCGTCGCGGTAGTTGTTTCATTCCGCTCACGCGCAGTGCGGTTGATTACACCTGTTTCGAGCAACTCTTCGACTACGTTCGAAAGATGAAGCCGGAATTTGTGATCAATGCGGCCGGCTACCTGGGAAAGCCAAACGTGGATGCCTGCGAAATTGCGCGTGAAGAAACCTTGTGGGGCAACACCCTTCTGCCGCAAACCGTGGCGCGGGTTTGTCTGATGACGAACACGCCGTGGGCGCATATTTCGTCCGGCAGTGTCTATTCTGGCGCAAAGGTGGTGGACAGCAGCGGCACCCGGGTGATGCGGGATCTGAACCGGCCTGAAATGCGGTGCCTTTTTGAGTTAAACCCACAACTCTTCCAGGGGTTTTCCGAACGGGACGAGCCGAACTTTACGTTTCGCAATGGACCCTGCAATTTTTACAGTGGCACCAAGGCGCTGGCGGAAGAGGCCGTGGCGAAGCTTGGCCATAATTACATCTGGCGGTTGCAAAATCCGTTCAACGAAATTGACCGGCTCCCAAACCTGTTCTCCAAGCTGCAGCGTTATTCCAAGGTTTACGATCACGTGAGTTCATTTTCGCAACTTGACGATTCGATTCGGGCCTGTCTTGATCTGTGGGAGCGGCACGCCCCGTATGGCACTTATAACGTGGCGAATCCTGGCGCCGCAACGACGCGCCAAATCGTTACCATGATGCAATGTATTCTCAAAGCCGACCGGAATTTTGAATTCTGGAAGGATGACGAGGAATTCTATCACGAAGGCGCCAAGGTGCCGCGGGCTAATTGTATTCTGGATGTCTCCAAGCTCCTGTCCACGGGAGTTCGGATGCGTCCACTGCAAGAGGCGCTGGAGGATTCATTAGAGCGCTGGCAACCCGCCAGACAGCCTCTGCAGCGCCGTTCCGTGCGGTTGGAACCATTGCCGATTGTAGGTTAACTCGTATCCACTCTATGCATCTGGACGGCCGAACGCGCTTGCGCCTTGGGACCGCCGCCAATCGGCTATCCCGTTGGCTGGCGGTTCTATTTCCAATTTCCATTGCCGGCAGTGTTTTTGGCCAGAACTATCTGGTGCCACCGCCCGGTTTTCAGGGAGCGCCCGCGGTTCCGTCCATGGGCAACATGAACACCACGCCACCCGCGGAGAGTGGGCAAGGCAACCCCCAAACTGGCGACCAATTTAACGCGCCGGCCAATGGCCAGCCGAACACCCAACCGACCGACAAAGCGACGCTGCCAGCCGAAGGCGAGCCCTCCGCATCCACGCCGCTCACGGCGCCAATGGCGAACCTGACGCAGTGGGGCATGCTTCATATTCATGAGCGGGCGGCCTATCAGTTCCTTTACAGCACGGGAATCCATTCCCAGCCGGGCAGGTCAGAGGACACCTTCACCCACACGCTCTCCCCGGGCCTGACGCTTGATCTCGGTCCGCATGTGCGGCTGGATTACTCGCCGAGCATTCGCTTTTTTTCCGAGCGAAACTTTCATAACACGGTGGATCACGGGGCCAGCCTGATCGGATCGCTTCAATATGGCGATTGGTCATTTGGACTATCCGAAATATTTTCGGTAACCGACGAGCCACTCGTGCAAACCAGCGAACAAACTCAGGAAACCACGTTCACCACCGGACTGAGCGCGGGTTACCATGTTAACGACAAAGTCACTTTGCAAACCGGTGCGGGCGTCTCTCTGTTGTATCAAGGCGGCGGCACCAATGCGTTTCTCGGCAGCGTCACCAACACGCAACCCTCGCAGTTAAGCGACTCGCAGACTTATTATGCGTCCGAAAACCTGGACTATGCGTTCAATGAGAGAATTTCCACGGGCGTCGGCATCACGGCGGATTATGCCGAACAAGCGAGCGGGTTCAGAATAGTCGACCAGGATTTGCACGCGGACCTGGCTTGGCACCCGGATGCCAAATTGAACGCCGCCCTCACCGTGGGAGTCCAGCATCGGCAGATACTCACGGCGGGATCTTCGGGTTCATGGAACCCGACTTTTACCGCGAGTATCGGCTATCACCTGTTTGACCAGACCACGTTGTCGATTTCCGGCAACCGCTCCTCCGCCATTTCACTGTTCCAAAATGAACTCAGCGACAACACGAGCGCCGGGATTGGCTTGCAACAGCGATTGTTGGGGAAATTTCAATTGAACCTGGGCTTTGGCTATACGAAATCAGATTATCAGGATACGACTGCCAATCTGAAGACGGCGCGAAGCGATGAAAGCACTTCCTACAGCGCCGGTCTTTCTTTGCCTTTTCTGACACACTGCAGTTTTGCAACATTTTATCAGTACACTCAGAATCTCTCGACCACAACCGGGTTTGGCTATTCCAGCAGCCAGGTGGGCGTGACGCTATCGTGGTCGCATTGACGTTCGAGGTTGGACTGACTGAATCCCCTGCCTAACGCCTGAAGGCGCTCCGCCCCAGACTGCTTTCAACGGCGGGCTCACCGAGGAAAGAAACCTTATGAATTTGGAAACTGATCGTCCGAATGCCGATATGGCGGCGGCGGCCACTTCGTCGCGCACACCGCTGACGGCGGAGCGATTCGTTCCGTCCTGGCGGCGCTTTAGAGGTTTGGCGATCTTCACGGTCGTTTTGGCTCTCGTGTTCGCGCGGCCCCTGTTTCTGCTGCTGACCTTTGTGCCGCACGCCGAATTGTACGCGCACATTTTATTGATTCCCTTTATCAGCGCTTATCTGATTTGGACGAAACGGGAGGAGTTTGTGCCGGAGTCGAAGCCGAATCGCCTGCTGGCATGGTTGCCACTCATCGCCGGGGCCGCTGTCCTCATCGGCTACCGGGTCGCGCTCGGAAAAGGTTGGACGTTTGAAAAACCCGATTATCTGGCGGTCATGACTTTCGCGTTCCTGTGCTTCCTGCTCGTGGGTGCTTTTCTGTTGGTGGGGGCAAGCTATTTGAAGTCGATCACGTTTCCGGTGGCATTCCTGTTTTTCATGGTTCCGTTTCCACAGTCGTGGCGGGATGGCATGGAATCATTTCTCCAACACGGCTCGGCTGACGCGGCGTATTTCATGTTAAGACTCAGCGGCATGCCGGTGTTTAAGACCGACACTCATTTTAAGATGCCCGGATTCTCGTTGATGGTTGCGCCGGAATGCAGCGGGATTCATTCGAGACTGATTTTGTTGATCACCAGCCTGATGGCCGCCTACCTTTTCCTGCAAACTCCGGTGCGGCGATGGGTATTCGTTTCCGCGGTGATCCCCCTGGCCCTCTTGCGCAATGGCTTCCGGGTTTTCGTCCTCGGGCAGCTCGGCGTCCATATCGGGCCCCAGATCCTGGACTCATGGGTGCATCACCACGGCGGGATAATTTTTTTCCTATTGTCACTCGTGCCGCTTTTCCTTTTATTACTCTATTTCATCAAATCTGAAGCACGGAAAGAACAGACCATCGCCGCTCAACCAAAGTAAAATTATGCGTAGATCCACCCAAGCCCTACTGACGTATGCCGCTCTTGCGCTGTGCGCCGCTTTTCTGACCGGCTGTTCCGCAAAAGCAAAACTGGCCCGCCATCAGCAGCGTGGCGACAGCTACTTCGCCGCCGGCGATTTTTCGAAGGCGGAGGTGGAATATCTCGTGGCGCTGCGATTGGACGTTAACAACGCGCACACCGTAAGCCGCCTGAGCGATATTTATTACCAGCAGGGTCGCTATGGCCGCGCCTTCCCCTTCGTTCAAAGGGCGTGCGAACTGGCCACCAACGACGTCGGCATGCAGGTGCAACTCGGCTCGATTTACATCATCATGCGCAAGGCCAAAGAGGCGAAGCAGGTGGCCGAATATATTCTCGAACTTTCCCCAACCAACAGCGAGGCCCCGAGTATTCTTGCGGAAAGCGTCACGACGCTCACGGAACTCGGGCCGGTGCAAAAGCGCCTGGAGCAGCTATCCAAACAAATTGGCGATACCGCTCCGATCGAAGTTGCCTATGGCATATTGAATTACGCGACCGGCGACGTGAAAGCGTCGGAGACGGCCTTGCAACGCGCGATCACGCTCGATCCAAAATCCACCTCCGCCTATTTCACCTTGGGGAACCTTTACCTGGCGCAAAACAAGGTCAAAGAAGCGGAAGGATGTTTTAAAAAAGCGTCGGATCTCTCGCCGGTACGCTCGCCCAAACGCCTCAGCTACGCCAATTTCAAAATCCAGACCGGGGATATGGCCGAAGGCAAACGGTTGATCGCGGAAATTACCAAGCAGGCGCCGGACTTCATCCCCGCGTGGATTCGGCAGGCCGAAATCGCGCTCGCCGAAAAACGGTATGATGATTGCGAAACGCTCTTGAACCAGGCATTGGCTCGCGATGGCGACGACTACGACGCGATGTTCTTGCAGGCGCGTTTGCATTTGGTCAGCGGACAGACGGAAAAAGCCGTGGCGGAGATGAACCGCATGGCAGCCTTGTACGATCGAGTCCCGGAAGTACAGTATCAACTGGCGCTGGCGCATTTGGCGGCCAACGACCAGAACAAAGCCGCCGCGGATCTCAGCAAAGCGCTCTCGCTTCGGCCGAAATACCCCGAGGCCATCGTCCTCATGGCCAGCTTGAATATTGGCAAGGGAGATGCGACCTCGGCCATCAGTGCCCTGACGCAATTGATTCGGCAGCAGCCCCAGTCGGCCGAGGCCTACATGCTGTTAGGCAATGCGTACGTGATCCAAAAAGAGCTGGACCAAGCGTTGGCTGCCTATGCCAAAGCGGCGGAGATTTTGCCGAAAAACCCCCAGATCCCGTACCTGACCGGGTTGGTGCTGGTGGAAAAGAAGGATGCCGCCGGAGCTCGCAAGGATTTTGAGAAGGCGCTGGAAATGGCGCCGCAATTTGCCGCCGCCCTGGAGCAATTGGTCAACCTCGACCTCGCGGATAATAAATTCGAGAACGCGCTCGCCCGCGTCAATAAAGCGACCGACGAGCACATTGGCTCCAGTCGCCAGCTCCTGATCGCGAAGATTTACCTGGCTCGCGCATGGGATGCGGCGCGAAAAGAGAGCAAATCCAGTTCCTCCGATATCAAACTCATTTCGCCGGCGGTGCAGCCGGACGTTAATCAAGCCGAAGCGGCTCTGCTGAAGTCCATCGCGTCGGACCCGAACCAGACTGCCGCCTACCTGATGCTGGCGCAATTATACCTCAGCGCCAATAAACAGCAGGCTGCGATCGATCGGTTGACTGGATTTGTCAGCAAAACCAACAATATCGCCGTCGACATGCAACTGGGCATCATTTACGATACGATGAAGGATTATCCAAAAGCGCGTGATGCTTACGAAAAGGCACTTGATGCCCAACCCGATTTCGCACCCGCGTTGAACAATCTTTCCTATATCTACTCGGAGCATTTGGTGGACCTCGATAAAGCCTATACCCTGGCGGAAAAAGCCCGCCAATCCTCGCCGCACGATCCTTCCGCGGCGGATACATTCGGCTGGGTTATTTACAAGAAGGGAGATTATGCGCGCGCCCGCGGGTTGCTGGAGGAGAGCGGCGGGAAATTTCAGGACGAAGGCGAAATCCAGTTCCACTTGGGCATGGTCCGTTACATGTTGGGCGATGAAGATCTGGCGCGCCCGGCCCTGCAAAAGGCCGCCAGCTCGACGCAGGACTTTCCGGGCAAAGCCGAAGCCGCCCGGCGTCTCGCCATGCTCGCCATCGACCCGAAAAAGGCTGATGCCAAAACACAGGCGGATCTCGAGAAGAGATTGCAGGACGAACCGAATGATCCGGTCGCCGCGGATCGGCTCGGCGCGATTTATGAACGCTCGGGAGCAGCGGATAAAGCGGTGAAAACGTATGAGCAGTCCCTGAAACAGGATCCGCAAAATGCGCCGCTCATGAGCCGTCTCGCGCGCATCTATCTCGACCTGAACCAGCCGGACAAGGCGCTTACCCTGGCCAAAGAGGCGCATAAACTCGCGCCGGGCGACGCCGTCATTTCCGGCATGCTGGGACGTCTGGTTTTTCTTTCCGGTGATTACAATTGGGCGGCGAGCCTGTTGCAGGACGCAGCGGCTAAAATTCCCAACGATCCGAAGATTCAATATGGACTCGCTTGGTCCTCTTACGCGGTTGGCCGCGTCAATGACGCGGAGAAAACCATGCAAACCGCCGCACCGGGCCTGTCCGCATCCGAATTGGCCGACGCCAAACAGTTTCTTGCGATGGTGGCCGCAGCCAGAACCCCGGCGCCGGCGAGCGCCACCCTGGCGGCTCAAATCCTGACCACGAACGCCGATTATGTTCCGGCGATGATGGTTTCAGCGGCGCAGGCGGAGCAACAGGGGAAGATCGACGAGGCGGGAAAATTATACTCGAAAGCGATCGCCCGTTATCCGGCGTTTGCGCCCGCCGCCCGGAATCTGGCGGTGCTTTATTCGCGACACCCGGGGAATGACGATCAGAACGCCTACGACCTTGGCACGAAAGCGCGCACGATGTATCCGGACGACACTGAGTTGACGCGCGCGTTGGGTGTGCTGGCCTATCGGCGCGGCGAATATGCGCGCGCGGCCCAGCTCCTGCAGGACAGTTCGCAGAAGCTAACCAACGATGCGGAAGTCTTCTATTATCTCGGCATGGCGCACTACCAATTGAAGCATACCACGACGCTAACCAAAGCGGCGCTTCAACGCGCGCTGGCCCTTAATCTTCCGTCCCAATCGGCGGATGGCGCCCGCAAGGTGCTCGCTGAATTGAAATAATTTTTATTGAAACCCAGAACCACTTACGGGGTGCCGGCTGCTCGCCGGCCCTTTGCCCATTATTCTTTAGTCGGAATTCTTAAATAAATATAAACTCCCTCGAAATATGATCAGACACACGTTGGTCGCCGCTGCGGTTTTTGTCACCGGTCTTTCATCGACCCTGGCCGGCACGTTCACTTTTTCCAACACCAACGCCATTGTTATCAATGACAGCGAAACCCCGCCGACTACGGCATCGCCCTATCCCTCAACGAGCCTGGTCAGTGGCATCACCGGTTCGTCGGTCACCAAAGTGACCGCGCAGATATTTGGATTTGCGCACACCTTTCCCAGCGATGTTTCCATTCTGCTGGTCGGGCCCCGGGGGCAGAACTCCATTCTTATGGCGCAAGTCGGCGGAAGCACCAAGATGCCGGCCACTAACGTTGATTTGACTTTTGATGATGACGCCGTCGCCAATTTGCCACTCGAGAATCAATTGGTCTCCGGCACATTCAAACCCACCACGAATACGTTTTCATTTCCTTACCCGTCGCCGGCGCCTTCGACAGATCAAATAATGGGAGCGTCCCTGGGGAGCTTCAAGAACACGGACCCGAATGGCACCTGGAATCTGTTCGTTGTCGATCAATACCCGGGCGATTCCGGAGTCATCACCGGCGGCTGGAGCCTGACCATCACCACGACGACCACCACACCGGTCCTCCTCTCGATTTCACAGACGGGAACCAACGCGATTCTCTCGTGGACCAATACCGCCACCGGCTACACGCTGCAAGCCGCCCCCTCCCTGTCATCGGCCACCTGGACGAACGTCAACCTGGCGCCAGTCGTCGTTTCCGGCAATTACACGGTGACCAACGCCATGACAAACAGCTCGACATTTTATCGGTTGACCAAGTAATCGTGAGCGGCTCGGAGCCCGGCCGCGCGGCGGCGGGCGGTCAAACTAAATTGTGACTAGCGGAACTTTTCTCGCTTTTTCCAGCGCCTTTGTTGGCGGCGCCTTGGCGCTGTCGGTGGTGGCCCAGCGTAAACGTTCGCTGGCGCAGTGGGCCTTCTCCGGCGGCATGCTCGTGTTCGCCGCCGTGAATTGCTTTTACGGCTTCGAATTGGGTTCCCGGGAATCAAAAGACGTTTTATTCTGGCACAACGCGGAATGGCTGGCGCTCGCGATGCTCCCCGGGCCGTGGGTGCTTTTCAGCCTCACTTACGCGCGTGGCAACTACCGCGAGTTTTTGAAAAGGTGGAGCCCGGTTCTGGCGTTCGCCTTCCTGGTGCCGCTGACCTCGTCGATTTTCTCCTGGGGGTTGACCGTCCGGGAGATCGCCCACGATGAAGCAAAAGAGCATTGGCTGCTCCGTTTGTCGACGCCGGGCTTCATCATAAATCTGCTGCTGCTGCTCACCTCGTTGTTAGTGTTGATGAATCTGGAGCGCACCTATCGGGCGGCCGTCGGCACCATGCGTTGGCGCATTAAATTCATGATGCTCGGGCTCGGAGTGATTTTCGCCGCCGAAGCCTATGCCACGAGCCAGATCATGCTTTTTCGCGCGATCGATCTCTTCTTGCCGATTGTCAATTCCAGCGCATTGATCCTGGGCGGAATGCTCATCGTCCGCTCGCTCTTCCGGGAAGGAAATTTTGAGACCGACGTATTCCCTTCCCACTCCGTGCTCCACAATTCGTTCACGGTAATCGTCGCGGGAATTTATTTGCTGATCGTCGGCGCGCTCGCGCGATTCGTCGCGTTCCTCGGCGGCGATGCTTCGTTTACCGTCAAAGCCGTCATCATCCTCGTCGCGCTCGTATTGTTGACCCTGGTTCTGCAGTCGGATCGCGTGCGGCTGCGCACCCGGCGGTTTATCAGCCGCCATTTTCAACGTCCGTTTTACGATTACCGCACGGTCTGGCGGAAATTCACGCAGGCCACGGCGCGCCGGGTGGAGCGGGGCGAATTGTGCGTCGAAATCGTGAAATTCATCTCCGAGATTTTCCAGGCACTGTCAGTCACGGTTTGGTTGATCGAGGAAGGCCAGGGCAAACTCGGCCTCGCCGCCTCGACCTCTCTCACCGCCGAACGCGCCCGCGACCTGGAACTGGACGCCCCCGAAACCGCGCAGGTCGTCGCCGCGCTGAATAATCATCCGGACCCGATTGACCTCGATGTATCCGCGGAGAAGTGGGCGGTCGCTCTTCGGCGTTTGCAGCCGGACGACTTTCATAAGGGAGGCAATCGCATTTGCGTGCCGTTAAATGCCGGCGGTGAATTGCTCGGAGTAATGATGCTGGGCGACCGCGTAAGTGGTGAACCATTTTCACTCCAGGACCTCGACCTGCTGAAATCGATTGGCGACCAGATCGCCGCGAACCTGCTGAACATCAAGTTTTCCCAACGGCTCTCCCAGGCGAAACAACTGGAGGCGTTCCAGGCGATGTCGGCGTTCTTTGTTCACGATTTGAAAAATACGGCGTCCACCCTATCGTTGATGTTGCAGAACCTGCCGATTCACTTCAACGACCCGCAGTTCCGGGAGGATGCCTTGCGCGGAATCTCAAAAACTGTCACCCACATTAATGATCTCATTAAGCGCCTGAGCTTGTTGCGCGAGGAAATATCCATCCAGCCCGTGGAAGCCGATTTTAATGCCGCGGTCAGCGAAGGGCTCAAATGCCTGGATGCCCTGCCGGCCATTGAATTGGTGAAGGAATTGGGGACGTTGCCGAAAATCCGCCTGGACCCCGCGCAAATCCAAAACGTGGTCGTCAATTTGGCGCTTAACGCGAAAGACGCCATCAATGCGCGCGGCAAAATCCGGGTGGAAACCACCCAGCAAAATGGCTGGGTGGTGTTGACGATTGCCGACAGCGGTTGCGGGATGAACCCGGAATTCATCCAGCGCTCCCTTTTCCGCCCGTTTCAGACGACCAAAAAACAGGGCATTGGCATCGGGATGTTCCAGTGCAAAATGATCGTCGAAGCGCACCATGGCAAAATCGAAGTGCAAAGTGAATTGAACAAGGGGACGACGTTTCGCATCTTGTTACCCGCGCCGGTAAAAAATTAAATGAAACCACGATTGTTGATTGTTGATGACGACGAGGAAATCCGCACCCAGATGAAGTGGGGATTGGCGCAGGATTACGAGGTCTTCCTCGCCGAAGATCGCCCCACCGCGCTGGAACTTCTCTCCGAGCACCGGCCGCAGGTCGTACTGCTGGATTTGGGACTCCCGCCCCGCCCCGCCGAACCCGTCGAAGGCCTGGCGGCGCTCTCCGAAATTACCCGGCAGGACAGCCTGGTGAAAGTCATTATCATCAGCGGCCAGGGAGAAAAGGACAATGCCTTGCAGGCAATCGGCGCCGGCGCGTACGATTTTCTTCCCAAGCCGGCCGACCTGGATGTGTTGAAGCTGCTGTTGAAGCGCGCGTTTCACGTGGCATCACTCGAGCGTGAATATCGCGACATGCAGCAACTACAGGGCGAAACTTTCGAGGGAATGCTGGGCACCAGCCCCCAAATGCAGCATGTTTTCAATTCGATCCGCAAAGTCGCGACCGCCGAGGCCCCCGTGCTCATCCTGGGCGAAAGCGGCACCGGCAAGGAAATGGTCGCGCAGGCCATTCATCGCCGCAGCCCGCGGAAAGACGGCCCCTTCGTGGCCATCAACTGCAGCGCGATCCCCGAAACCCTGCTCGAAAGTGAGTTGTTCGGCCACGAGAAAGGCTCGTTCACCGGGGCGCATGTGCAGCGGAAAGGCCGGGTGGAAACGGCCAGCGGCGGCACGCTCTTCCTGGATGAAATCGGCGAACTGCCCGCGCTCCTACAGGTGAAACTTCTGCGCTTCCTCCAGGAACAATGCATCGAACGCGTGGGCGGAAGACAACCAATTCAAGTCGATACCCGCGTCGTGGCGGCCACCAATGTGGATTTGAAAAAAGCGATCTTGGAAAATCGTTTCCGGGAAGATTTATTCTACCGTCTCGCGGTCGTGGTCATCAATTTGCCGCCGTTGCGCGATCGCGAAACCGACGTTCGCCTGCTCGCGCAGGAATTTCTAAGGCGCTCCGCCGCCAAGATTGGAAAGAGCGGCTTGACGTTCGACCACGACGCCGTGCGGGCGTTGAAGGACTATGGCTGGCCGGGAAACGTTCGCGAACTTGATAACCGTGTGCGGCGCGCGGTGATTATGGCGGAAGGCAAACGCCTCTCCACGGCTGATCTCGAACTCGGCAGCATCTCCGAACGTCCTCACGCAGCGAATCTGAAAGAGGCGCGGGAAGGCGTCGAACGCGAAATGATCCAAAAAGCGTTGCGCAAACACGGCGGTAAAATTGCCCCGGCAGCCGCGGATTTGGGCATCAGTCGCCCCACGCTTTATGAGTTGATGGACAAATTGGGCCTGAAACGCGAGTAGACGCGGCACCACGCGAACGCGCCCCTATCAAATCTCTGAATGTCGGCAGTTAGAACACTTTACCACGCTCTTGCGTAGATTTCGGCAACACACCCATCAGTTCAGTGTAAAAAACTCCTGTGATATTCGCATTTTGTCGGAACACTTTACAGTTTGATACAATTTGGCATTGCGTAAGAATACTCAGTGTTATATCATAAGTCGTTAAATATAAACAAGTTATGATCTTAACTTACGTCATTTTCAACTGTTTTTCGTATTGGCGCGCTTCTTGCACAGTGTGGTACGTATAGAAACCACTGTACTGGCACAAAAAGAACGGGAAGCAGTAATATGAAATTAAATGTTCGAATGCTCGGGAGAATCGTGGCGCTATCGGTGGCCGGTGTGTTGCCCGCATCGGCATCCACCTTGACGTACAACTTTGGCCAGGTGTCTGGAGGAACGGCTCCCGCCGGCTCTCCGCCGTGGCTGCAGGCCGTTTTCACCGACAACGGATTACCGGCCAACACGATCAATCTGACTTTGAGCGCCGGAAACCTGTCGGGCGGCGATTTCGTCACCTGTTGGTATTTTAATGTGAATCCCGCGTTGAATCCGACCGGGCTCAGTTTCACTGTCTCCAGTTCGTCCGGTTCTTTTGCCGGGCCCTCCATCCAAACCGGCGCGAACGGTTTCAAAGCCGGACCGGACGGCAAATTTGATCTTTTATTCGGGTTCACCTCCACCGGTGACAATTCCACCCGCTTCACGAGCGGAGATTCCTTAACCCTGACCATTTCGGGCATCAGCGGCCTGACTGTGAACGACTTTAGCGCACTCAGCACCTGTGCCGGTGGCAACGGGGCTTACCCCTCAGCCGCCCGCATTGTTTCCGACTCACCCGGATGGGTAAATCCGGACTCTACGCTTCGCCAAAACGGCGACAGGACACCCGCCGTGCCGGATGGCGCCACGACCAGTGTTCTGCTCGGCGTGTCACTGGTCGCAATCGAAGGTTTGCGCAGAAAAATGCAAATTCGCTCAGCGCGGTAAGCGATCAAAAACAATTTCTTTCCAAAAACAAAGCCCCCTGTTTCAGGGGGCTTTTTGTTTTCAGGGGAGCCAATCCCGAAAAGTTCCGTCCGAAAAATCCGACGCGCCACAGGCAATCCCAGCAGCGTGCCCAATCCGTTGGCTAAAGAATTGACTCGGAAAACTGATTGCCGAGGGCTGTTGGTTGACCTATTTTCAGCACGTTGCGCGAGTAGCTCAATTGGATAGAGCGTCGGTCTCCGAAGCCGAAGGTTGAGAGTTCGACCCTCTCCTCGCGCACCATTCAATTTTCGTGTTTCCGTTATAAAA
>Ga0265338_10003245_pt1 | contig 23123 bp, 18 predicted proteins | sample 42126metaG_FD_193579 | JGI IMG/M metagenome (GOLD analysis project Ga0265338, IMG submission 193579) | Rhizosphere microbial communities from Carex aquatilis grown in University of Washington, Seatle, WA, United States - 4-21-26 metaG | ecosystem: Host-associated > Plants > Roots > Rhizosphere... | reverse complement strand
TGTGGTGTGCAACTGCTCGGCTAGTGTCTCAGGATCGGGATTGGGGGCTATTGACATGTTGTGCTGTCGCTATCATAATTCATTAGCATTGCTAACGAATGGAGAAATGAGATGGTTCGAGAGCCGGAGAACGGAGTCCAGCTACTGGATGTGGCGCAGATTGCTTTTACTGTGAAGAATCTGGCGGAGGCTAAGAGTTTCTACAAGGATGTGCTGGGGCTGAAGTTCTTATTCGATGCGGGGACCATGGCTTTTTTCCAATGCGGGTCAGTGAGGCTGATGATCGGCGAAGATAAAAAGGCTCAAGTATCGGAAGGGACCATGGTCTATTTCAGCGTTGCCGACCTTGAAGTTACCGCTCGGTTGCTGGAATCGCGGGGAACGAGTTTTGTTCAGCAACCGCATTTGGTGGCGAGGATGAAGAGTCACGATCTGTGGCTGGCGTTTATCAATGATCCTTCGGGAAACACGCTTGGGTTGTTGAGCGAAGTGGCGCGAGATGCGGAAGTGCGGCAGACAAGTGGAGATTGAGCAGCGCTTGGGTGCGGGCCAAGAGGCCCACACGACAAGCGGCCTGGAGGCCCGCGCTACCTACTGCTCCGGCTATTCGACAGCGCTGCAACTACTGTTGACTTCCCTGCCGCTCTAAATACTCTACGTATCCCAGCAGCGCGCCCCAGTGATAGAAGCGGTCGCTTGAGGTTACGTCGTCGCCGCTGCCGGTGCTGGCGTTGTAGTTTTCATGGACGTGACGGTTCTCGGTCCACTCTTTCAAGAAGAGCTCGTAGGATTTTGAAGCTACTTCGCGGGCTGCCGCAGGGTCGTATTTGCGCAGGCCGAGGTAGACGAGATAGTTCATCGGCCCCCAGATGCGGCCGCGCCAGTAGTTCTGGTCGGGGTATGCGGGGTCGTTGCGCGCGATGGCGGGAATGATCCACTGGCCCCAGAATTCGTCGGGGTTGCGCAGATGTTTGGCGATCATGATTTGCGCCTGCTCGGGAGTGGCCGCGCCGGCGAGCAGCGGATAGAAGTTGGTGGGCGAGAGCCGGGGGCTGGGCTGGAGCGTGTGCAGGTCAAGATTGAGAAACATTCCCGACTTCGGATTCCACATGGTTTGGAGTTTGGCCTTGTAGCGGGCTTCGCGTTCGCGCAGTTCCTTTGCTTCGGAGGTCTTGCCCAGCACGTCTGCAATTTTGGCCAGGGCATCGCAGTCAGCCGCGTACATGCCCATCAGGCCAACGTCGGCAAACTCAAGCTGGTGCGTTTGATGGTTGTAGGTAACTGAGTCGTACATGGGGCTGTTGTCGAGGCCCGATTCGAGAATCGCGCCACCGCGGGTTCCGCTGCCGCCATCGTCAGGATTCTGCGGCTTGGTGTCGTTGTTGCTGCCCCACACAAGATATCCATCGAGATTGCGATGCTCGGCCCACCAGCGATTCCAGCGCAGCAACGGCTCGAACGTGTCGGCAAGGAACCAGCGATCGTGAAATTTGTCGTAAAGCCCGAGCACGGTGATGGCACCGACGGGCGGTTCCGAGCGGTCGTAGCTCTTAGAGCCATCGCGGGCGTAGTTCGGAACTAGACCCTGCGGAGTTTCTTCGTTGAGAATCTCCATCGAGTTGGCGTAGGCCAGATCTTTGTCGCCGATGGAGGCCAGGGTGGAGGCAAAAAAGGTGTCCCAGTCAAAGAGCACCCAACCGCCCCAACCTACGCTCCACGACCGGCTGACGGGCGAGATGACGCGTTTTTTCGAGGGGTCGTAGATGGTGTCCCATCCGAGGGTGGTCTCGATGGCGTCGACAATGGGCCCCTCATCGCCCCTCGCCTTAATTGATTTCTGGTAGGCTGCGCGCTGAGCGGCAATGGCAGATTCGATTTCGTCGAAGGTGCGGCGCTTGCCGGTGCCGATGCCAACCGGCGCGGTGAACGCAGCGGCAAAATACGGTCCGCCGATGGGCAGGTCGTGCGTCGGCGGAACTTCACCGGCGGGGCTCGCCTGCGGGCCGGCAGATGACGGGGCTTCGCAGGTGCAATAGATGGCGATTGCGCCGGCCGGGCCGCGGGTCTGAATCGAGTCGGCGAGGCGTTCCGCGGTCCCTCGCCGATTCCACAGAATATCGACCCAGAAGACGATAGTGGGCGGAAGCGCGGTCTCCTTATCCATTTTTTCTGGCGTGGCCAGAATCACTTCGTCGTTTCCCGCGTGGGCGGACTCAATTTGCCACTTGTGGCCGGCCCACTCAATGTCGAGGCTGGTGTAGCTGCCGTCCCAGCTATGCGGTCCGGGGGTGACTTTTGCTGAGGCCTTATCGAACTGGCCGACGAAAGCGTCGCGCAGGAAACGGTCGCCAAATTCGCCGGTGTTGTTTTTCATTCCGGCGTGAATGGCCAGGCCTTCGGGCAGCAGAACCTCGGTCATCATGCTGTTGGTGTCCCAGGTGTTCCATCCGCGGGAGAGACGCTGCTGGACGGCGGTGTAGGTATTTGGGTTTATCCCCTCTAGGCAATCGAGGGCGACACGGTCGCCGGAAATGGCTGGCGTGCACGGGGTGGGGGCTTGGGCCGCGAGGGCGGTGGACAACGTGAAAAGCAGCGCGGCTGCAGTTGCTGCGAAAAGAGTGATTACGCGCGGGCGAGAGGTAGCAGGGGCTAAAGCCCGTCTCGTTTTTGAGGGCTCTTTCGGCACGACTGAAGTCGTGCCCTTGTTACAAAGCTGCTGGGCTTGTGCCTTGGCGAGTTTGTCCGCGACAGGAGCTAAAGAGGTTGCGGAAAAACTCCTAGATCTGTCCGGGGGCGAACAGAACCTTCCTTCGGCGGCTAAAGCCGGGCCGTTTCCTTTTGACTTGGCGGCACGGATAAATCCGTGCCCTTTCAAAACAGCATCGGAACTGAGTATTTCCGCGTCCTCTAAAGCCCACATCATTATTGGGTTTCTCGGCATCCGCCGCGGCGGAAAGACGTGCCATGAGAAGAAAGGGGACCGGATAGTGGGCTTCCGGAGATTCGTGGTCTCAGACCCTTGCGACAAAAATCCGCCGCGGCGGATCGCAAGGATGGGGCACCCAGATTTTTCTTCGAACGTGGGTCGAAAACACTGGTTCGGCAGGGTCCCAGTCTTCCACCCCAGCGAATCCATGTTCCTGCTGGTGATCATTTGAACTCCCGGTATTAAGCAGGGATCATCTTAAATTGGAAGTCTGCAGTTTCGCCGGGGGCAAAGCTGGCTCTTTTGTTTAGTGGAGTTTATGTAAAATACGCTGAATTTTTTCGGTCTGAGCAGAATTAGACAGACGTTCCGCAGTTAAGAGCTTCTTATCAGCCTTGTTAACCTCTGAGAACGAAACCCCGTGTTTCGTTGAGGCAACGGATGTGATATGGAAAACGGAACGTGCGGAGGTGCTTCCCCTAAGTACACATCTACTCCGTGAGTGTTTTGCTTCATGTGCAAGGCGGCAAATTAAGCCGGAACGAAACAAGTCAGGCCAGACCCAAGCATGCAAGGCCAGAACCAAGGAAGTCTGGTCAGAACGAGAAATGTCTATGGAGATTATTGTTGTGCTTGCCGTGGGACTGGATTGGCATTTGCTGGAAGGCTACAGGGAAACCTGGAAGTCGGCTGGGATTTACGCCGTATCGACAGCAACTATCAAAGGTGCAATCGAACACTTCCAGGCTGGAGATTTCGACCTGGTGCTGCTGGGTCACTCCATTCCGGCCGAAGCCAGGGAGAGGCTCACATTCCTGATTCGAGCCAACGGCGCTAAAGTGCCGGTGGTTTGCATCGCCGGCTCGCCCGGCCATCACGACTCCTTTGCCGATGCGACGTTTGAGCAGAATTCAAGCGAGTTGCTGAATGGCATGCGCGATTTGCTGAGGAACAAAGCGAGTATGCGGACGGCCGGGGCCGCGCTGAACGGTACTTCGATCTAAGGAAGGCAGAGCCGAAGAGGGTTTAGGGAGGAGGCGGTCATGGTGAATCTCAGCGTGAGAGGTGAGAAGTACGCCCGAAGCTGGGGCCCGGATGCGATTTTGCAAAACGGAGCCGCAGCGATTGGGTCGACGGGCGAGTTGGCGCGGAAACCGATTCTCATGGAGAGCCGTCCCAATTGGGATGACGCCGGCGCGGCGTGGAGGGCGGGAGAGTTCTACAAGGGCCTGACAGCCAAAACGATGAGCGAATTTGAGGCAATGGCGGAGTCGAGCTGTTGTGACGGCGCTACCGTACTGTTTGCCGAGGAGCAGGAGCCGGCGAACATTCTGCTGCTGCTGGAAGGAAAGGTGAAGCTCACGATGAACTCGAGCGGAGGCAGGCGGCTGACGCTCGGAATCGCGATACCCGGAGATGTTCTTGGGCTGGCCGCCGTGGTGAGTGGCTGCCCATATGAGGCTACGGCGGCTGCGCAGTTTCCTTCGAGAATCCGGGCTCTGCCGCGGAAAAGCTTTCTGGATTTGCTAGCGCGTACCCCGATTGCATGGCAGAATTCGGCACGGCTGTTGAGCGATGAGTGCAAACGAGGTTGCGAACAACTGCGCATGCTGGGCTTTGCATTGACCGCACCCATGAAGCTGGCAAACCTGTTGCTGCAGTGGTGCGCCAAGGGACAACCAGCGGGGCTAGGTGCGCGCATTCATTGCTCGCTCACTCATGAAGAGATTGGCGAGTACATTGGCCTGTCGAGAGAAACAGTAAGCCGTGAATTGACGAAATTGAAGAGCCTGAATCTTTTGGAGCAGCATGGTTCGGTTTTCTTTATACCGAGTATTCATGCGTTGGAAATTTTCGCGGGGCAGTTTGGTTGGTGAGGGCGGAAAAATTCAGGCCTTAACAAGCCCGGATGGTGGCCGATCGGCGGGCGCGGTAGCCCAGGTTTTGTTTGGCTCACGGCCCATGCGGAAGCGCAGTTCGCCGCCGGCCACGATATCCGCGTGGGTGAACCACGAGCGGGTGAGCGGTTTGCCATTGAGCTGGACGCTTTCGACGTATATGTTCTGGTCGGAATTGTTTTCGGCGACGATTGTGAACGTGGTGCCAGCGGCGGAGTTGCGCAGCGTTGCCCTGTTTACGAGGGGGCTGCCGAGCACGTAGACGCCTGTTACCGCATTGACAGGATAGAAACCCAGCGCGGCGAAATTGAACCATGTGGAGATCTGCCCGCAATCGTCGTTGCCGGGGATGCCCTGCGGCGTGTTGTTGTATAGCTGCGCAATCTGCCGCACCCGCTGCTGCGTTTTCCATGGCGCGCCGGCAAAGCTGTAGAGGTAGGGAATGTGGTTGCTGGGCTCGTTGCCCTGCGCATCCTGGCCCACCATGCCGGTGATGTCGGGCGGCGACTCGAGGATGTTTGACGGCGCGGCATAGAGAGCGTCGAGCTTGGCGATGAATTGCTGGTCGCCTCCGTAGAGATTGATGAGCCCCTCACAATCCTGCATCACGTTGAAGGTGGCCTGCCATGCGTCGGATTCGGTGTAGTCTTCCCAGTATTCCTGGTCAGGGCGGAACGGCTCACGCCACTTTCCGTCTTCCATTTTGCCGCGCATGAAACCGGTGGCGGGGTCGAAGAGATTCTTGTAGTTCTGTCCGAGCTGGTAGAACATTGCCGCGTCGTCGTGCTTGCCCAGCAGGTCGGCCATGGCGCCCACGCACCAAAAGTCGTAGGCAAAATCGAGCGTGCGCGAAACGGACTGCCGCTCTTTGCCCGCTGCCACATAACCCAGCTTGCGGAATTGCTCCTGCAGCGCCTTGTTGTCGTTCGCGGTTGCGCCTACCATCGCCGTGTCGCGCATGGCGGCGTAGGCGGCTTCTGCGTCAAAGTCGCGCAGGCCGTACGCATACGCGCCCACGATCATGCCGACTACGTGAAAGCCGGTCATGCACCATGTCTCGTTGCCCCACAGCGGCCACACGGGCAGCGAATGCTGGTCGAGTTGGCGATAATCCGCGAGCAGCGTTTTGACGATGTCGCCGATGCGGTGCGGCTGCATGAGCATGAGGAATGGAAATTCGCCGCGATAGATATCCCAGATTGAAATGGTGGTGTATTTTGTGAAGCCGGGATTGGGATTGTTCTTATGGTCCTGACCGCGATAGGCGCCATCGACGTCGTTGAATGTGGCCGGCGCGATAAGGCCGTGATACGCGCCGGTTGCGAAGGTCTGGTTAAGCGCGTGGGTGGGGAGGTCTGCGCTGAGCACACCGAGCGCGCGGGACCAATCCTGCTGATTGGCTCGCACTACGGCGTCGAAGTCCCAGTGGGGAATTTCGGCGGCTAGATTTTTTTGAGCGCCTTCGATGCTGGTTGCGGAGATTCCGATGCGAAGTACCAGGGGCTCGGCGGCCGTGCCCTGCGTAAAGATGGCTTTGAGCTGCTTTCCGGCGATGCGGTCGCCGATTGCGGCAGCGTGGGTTGCGCCATCCTGCTGGACTTCGACTGAGGCGAAGGGGCGGGAGAACTCGATAGCGAAGAAGACCTGTTTATCCGCGGCCCAGCCGTGTGTTGAACGCACGCCGCTGATGCGCGTTGCGCTTTCAATATGCAGTTCGGCTGCGTACACTTCGCAGCCAATACCGTGCACAAGGTCTAGCATTAGGCCGCGATGTGTTGCTGCCGGCAGCGTTGGATAGCGGTACCGATGCATACCGCAACGCGTGGTGGCCGTTAGCTCGGCGTGAACGTCGGGCGTGTCTAAATGTACGGCGTAGTAGCCTGGCCGCGCCTGCTCGCGATCGTGCGAGAAGGCTGAGCGGTAGCCGCGCTCCTCCTCGCTAAAGACCCAGCCGGATTTTTCACCGATGGCTTGGACCTGTGCGTCCGACTGCTGGCCCGGATCGCCGGTGTTCCAGCTCCAGTTGCGCCCTTCAACGAGCGGCATCAGCAGCACATCGCCGAGATCGCTGGCGCCGGTGCCCTGCAGATGAGTGTGGCTGAAACCTAAAACGTAATTGTCGCGATAGTGATAGCCGGAGCAGTGATCCCAACCGGTGAGATCCCACCGGCCGTTCCATTTCGGCTCGGGCATGCCGCTGGTGTCGGGACTCAACTGAACCATGCCGAGCGGCGCCACCGCACCTGGAAACATGTGTCCATGCCAGCCGGTGCCGATGAGGGGAAGAACACCTTGCAGACCTTCGGCAAGCTGCGCTCGTGCTTCCGCGCTCGCCCATTGATGAGCCGGGATGATGGTACCTGCCGCAACCACGGCACTTGTCTTCAGAAATTCGCGTCTGCGCATGAAAGCTGTTCTCCCCAAGCCCGAACCATTTACCTTAGACCATTCGTGGCGGAAGAGTCGAATTGCCGCGCGATGCGGAGAGAAAACGATGGCGCAGGAGACAGTTCAAATCACGCGACGCGCGGTACTGCGCGGTTGCACAGCATTGTGCGCCACGGCCGCGGTTCCGGCATCGCTGGTTGCGCGCACATGGTCTCCTGCTGAGGGACGGCCCAGCCTAGCGGATCGGCATTTTAGTAGCCCCGCCATCGAGGCGGCGATTACGCGGGTGAGGGCGCAGATCGCCGATCCCGTGCTGGCTACGATGTTTGAGCGCTGCTTTCCTAATACTCTTGACACCACCGTGTTTCCGGGTACGCTCGATGGCCAGACCGATACTTTTGTTATTACCGGCGACATTGACGCAATGTGGTTGCGTGATTCTTCGGCGCAGATGCATCCATATGTTGAATTTGCGAAAGAAGATGCCGGGCTGGCGCGGCTCATCGCGGGGGTGATACGGCGGCAGACGCGCTGCATCCTGATTGACCCATACGCTAATGCTTTCACGCGCAACACCTCCGATCCGCCGCTGAGCTGGTCGGTCAAAGACCAGACGGATATGAAGCCAGGCGTGGCCGAGCGCAAGTGGGAGATTGACTCGCTCTGCTACACCATTCGGCTGGCGCACGCTTACTGGCGCGCCGCTGGCGACACCAGCGTGTTTGACGCAGCATGGAAGGCGGCTGCGTTGCGAGTGGTGGAGACATTTCAGGATCAGCAGCGAATCGACGGACGCGGGTCTTACCATTTCTCGCGCCTGAGCTCTATTCCTTATGACACGGTGCCTCTGGATGGCTACGGCAACCAGGCGCGGCCCGTGGGCATGATCTACTCAATGTTTCGGCCCTCTGACGACGCCTGCATTTATCCGCTTTTTGTACCGGCGAATCTGTTTGCTATTCGCTCGCTCGAACAGTTGCAGGAGATGAATGCCGCGAGCGGGTCGGACAGTAAACTCGCTGCTGCTTGTGGGGAACTGCTCAAGAGTGTGCGGAAGGCTGTGGAACAATTTGCGACTGTACAGCACCTGCAGTTCGGCAAGATCTGGGCCTATGAGGTGGATGGCTTCAGCAATTCGCTGCTGATGGATGACGCTAATGCGCCGGGACTGGTCAGCCTGCCCTATCTTGGCTGCTGCGATATCAACGATCCGCAATACCAGCGCACGCGGCAGTTTGTGCTTAGCAGCAGCAATCCGTACTTTTTTACGGGGACTGCGGCCACAGGCGTGGGCAGTCCGCACACCGGGCTCAAAAATATCTGGCCAATGGGCATTATTCTTCGCGCGCTTACATCAATCGACGATCGCGAGATACTGCAATGCCTCAAGTGGCTGCGCGATTCCACGGCCGGCACGAACTTTATCCATGAGTCTTTCGACGCAAACAACCCCGCAGATTTTACGCGGCCGTGGTTTGCCTGGGCGAATACGCTTTTCGGCGAGCTGATTGTTCAATTGGCCCGCACGAAACCGCAATTGCTGCGGCAGCCGCTCTGAGTAGCGCAGGCGAGCAATATGAGAATGAGTAAGAATTTATCGATAAGGGTCGATAAGAAATTATCGATTACCGCTATATGGTACTAAATACCGTATATTGATTTCACATTCTACGCCACGGTGCTGCGCGTCACATCACCATCCAACCTAAACAGCTCAAATTAAAGCATGGACGCTCGGACCTTTATTCTGCTTGCTCCATGTTCGCTTTTAGCTGGAGCGGTGCTCGAAATACTGGTGGGAAAGCTCTGTTCTGCAAGGGCGAAGGGCGTTCTGGCGTTTCTTTCGTGCCTGCCGGCGGTGTTTGGCGTGGCCTGGGTGGTTCCCATAGTGCACTCGGGGCGCGCGATTGACTTGAAGCCGCTGCCCTGGGATGGGCCGCTTGCGCTGGTGCTGCATGTTGACGCGCTGAGCGTGCTGTTTGCGTTCATGGGCGCATCGATCGGCTGCTTCGTTCTGCTTTATTCCATTGGATACATGGCGCACGACAAATCGGCGACGCGCTTTTACGCAACCATGCTGGTTTTCATCGCTGGATTTATTGGGCTGGTATATAGCGCCAATCTCTTCATCCTTTATCTTTGCTGGGAACTGGTGGGGTTGTGCTCGTTCTCGCTGGTGGGCTTTTGGTACACCAATCGCGAGGCAGTGAACGGCGCGCGCAAGGTGCTGCTGATGACGCACATCGCGGGCTACGGATTGCTGGCGGCAATTCTGCTGATTTATCACCGGGCGGGGACGGCGATCTGGACCGATCCCGCAGTGACGAAGAGTTTTACCGGCGTGGTATTTGCGCTGATGCTGGTTGCGCTGGTGGCAAAAAGCGTGCAAGTGCCGCTGCATACCTGGATTCCTGAGGCGATGGCCGCGCCTACCCCAGTGAGCGCGCTGCTGCACGCGGCTTGCTATGTAACGTCGGGCGTTTACCTGGCGACGCGCATGCACAGCTTTGGAATGTGGCCGTTTGCCTGGAGCGCGAGCCTGGTGTGGGTGGGTACGGTGACCATGGCCGTGGGCGTGATGTACGCCATGGTGCAGACCGATTTGAAGCGGATGCTGGCGTTCTCAACGGTGAGCCAGATTGGCTACATGATGATGGGCATCGGCATCGGTACGCCGCTGGCCATTACTGCCGGGCTGCTTCACTGCCTTAATCATGGATTCTTCAAGGGCGGATTGTTTTTGACGGCTGGCAGCGTGCAGCATGCGGCCGGAACCCGCGACATGAACCACCTGGGCGGGCTGGCCGGCAGGATGCCGAAGACCACGCTGAGCTGGCTTATTGGCGTGGGATCGATGATGGGCATTCCGCTGATGAGCGGGTTTGCCAGCAAGTGGATGTTGTACACGGCGGCACTGCAGGACGGCTGGTATGCGCCCGCGATGATTGCATGGGCAGTCAGCCTGGGTACGGTGTTTCTAGGCGCGAAGGCTACGAGCGCGGTTTTTCTGGGTCCTCCGACACTTGAGACCGAGAATGCGCATGAGTCGCCATCCACAATGGTGTGGGGCATGGGGTTGCTGGCCGCGGGCAGTGCGGTGCTGGGCATCGCTCCGCAGCTTGCAGTACGCGCGTTTCTCAATCCGATATTGCTGGCGCTGGGCATGGGCGCTGGCGTGCATGTATCGTGGCTGGGGCTCTCCGCCGATGCGGGAAGCTTTTCATCCGGCGGCGGGCTGGTGCTGGCGGTTGTATCGCTGGTGCTGGGCATGGCGATCTACCTTGTCGCGTACATTTCGCGGGCGGTGGCGGGCGGGCCTGCTCTGGCGGGAGCGGGTGGCGGCGTGTTTACCGGTGGAGAACCGCTGGGCGAACACGGACGCCTGACGGCCGGCGACTTCTCTGAGATTTTTCTTGAGCACTGGAAAGAATTCTTCCGCTGGTCGAATGTTGATCGCGTGTATTTGGGGATTTGGGATGGATTGCAGGTAGCGTCGCGCGCGCTGGGCGTGGTGGTTGGCTGGATGGAGCGGCGGGCGACTGCGCTTGTCGTGGTTCTGGGCGTGGCAATCTTTGCTTTGCTTCGCTGGGCGGTTCCTGGAACAGCAACCGTTAATTCTGGTCTTGCAGTCGAGGCACACATTCCGCTGCTTCTCTCCGCGGCAATCGGTGTGGGGGCGATTGCGCTCTTTTTTGCTGGGTTGACTAAGGCGCCGGGACGCGCGCCTGTTTTGTGGCTCTGGACGATTCTGATTGGCGGTCTGTCGGCTACCGGGCTTATGGTTGCGAATTCATGGTTGCGGTTGGGGCTGCTTGAATCCGCAGTAGTACTGACAGTTGTGCTGGTGTGGGTCTCGGCTCGCTCTCGCGCCGCCAAGTTTACCTACCTTGCCGCGGTGTTGGTCTCAACTACTTGTGCAATCATGTGCGAGGTTACGGCGACTGACCCCGCGTGGGCGCGCGCGTTTCTGCTTACAGGAATACTCGTCAAGCTGGCCGCGGTACCCATGTTCTTCTGGCTGCTTTCGCTGGCCGATGAATTGCCGGCATTGGTGCTTGGCCTGATTATTGGCGTGGTCGACATGGCGGCCTTTGGCGAGTTCGCCGTGAACGCATCGAAGATCAGTGGCGCTCTCGATCCGCAAGGAATGCTGGTGTGGGCCGCGGCGCTTACGTCGCTGCTTGCGGCGCTGCTAATGCTGACGCAACGAAGTCTCAAACGGTTGTTCGTTTTATCGACCGTCGAAGATGTTGGGTTTCTGTTGCTGGGTGTCGCGTCGGCAAATGCGATTGGAATCAAGGGCGCATTCATTGCCGCGTCAACACATGCACTTGCAAAGGCACTATTGTTTGCCTGCCTCGCAGCGCCGGAGGCTGCGGGTGAGATGAATGAGCCGCCGGTTGCGCTGGCTTCGCGCTATCCCGTAAGCGCATTTGGATTCTTGTTCGGCATGCTGGCCATGCTGGGCGTGCCGCCGACTATGGGATTCATCGGGCGTTGGCGGCTTTACTCGACCGCGCTTGAATTGGGGCCGTTGCCGCTGGCGATCTTTATTCTTTCGTCGGTTCTGGCGCTGATTGCCTACACGATGGCGCTTACGCGGAACTGGTGGGGACCAACACCTATTTCTCTGGCCGATTCGCCGCCTGAAAAAACCAATCGCGAGCCATTTGCGCTCAAGGTTGCAATTGTTGGCGTGGTGATTGTGCTGGTGGGCGCGGGCGTGTGGCCGGCAATTCTGCAGAAGCTCATGGAGGTGAGGCCATGAAGCTGTGGAGACGGTTAGTTTGTCTGGCGCGCCGGCGCAGCCCGTGGCTCTTCCACATGAATGCGGGCTCATGCAACGGATGCGACATTGAATTGGTGGCCGCGCTCAGCCCGCGCTACGACGCAGAGCAGTTGGGTGTGCGGCTTGAGGGCAGCCCGCGCCACGCCGATATTATCTGCATCACCGGTCCAGTAACCAAGAACGCAGTGGGCGCGATTCATACCGTGTACGGCCAGGTTTGCGGACCGAAAGCGGTTGTGGCAATCGGTTCGTGCCCGGCGACAACCAATGTGTTCATTGACAGCCGCACAATCGACGGGCCGCTTGAGAAACATATTCCCGTGGATGTTTTTGTGCCCGGGTGCCCGCCACGGCCCGACGCAATCATCCAGGGCGTGGCCAGGGCTGCTGCGATTCTTGCGGAGCGCGAAATGAATCCGCCTAAAACGACGGTTGCGATTGCAGCGAATGTCGCGGAGGAGCAGCCATGAACATGATTACCGCACTGGCGCGACTGCTCATCTTTCCCGGGTTGTTGTTTGCTGTTCCTGCGGCGTGGTTTTTTCTCTGGGTCGAGCGGAAATCGGTGGCGCTGATGCAGGGGCGCGTGGGCCCGCCGTTCATGCAGCCGTTTTTCGATTTCATAAAGCTCACTGCGAAAGACACTCCACCACGAAGCGGCATTGCGGGTGCGTTGATGCGCTCATGGCCGCTGATTGCGCTGGCGTCCGCAGCCGGCGCGGTTGGATTGCTTCCGGTGCTGCCAAGCTCAGGCGGTTTTGAAGGCGACTTGATCCTGCTGCTGGCGCTGCTTGAAATGCCTTCGATGTGCATTATCGCCGCGGGCTTTTCGTCGCGCTCAATCTTCGGCGAGATCGGCTCGGCGCGCGAAGCCGCGCTCAGCGTGAGCTACAACGTCGTATTCCTTTTGGCTATCGTCTCTATCGCAGCTTCGCAGCATACTTTCAGGCTTGAGGCGCTGGCCGCGCTGCCGGCTTCGCCGCTAAGGTTGCTGGGTATTGTGGCAATTATTGTTTGCCTGCCGGCCAAGCTGCACATTAATCCGTTCAGTCTTCCGAACGCCGAACAGGAGATTTACGCCGGCCCGATGACCGAATACGCCGGGCCAGAGCTGGCCATGTGGGAACTTTCGCATGGGCTCGAATGGGTTGCGGCTACGGGCCTGGTTGCAACGCTGCTGGCTCCGCATTTTGGCGCTTGGTGGCTGGCCGCACTGGTTTTTGTGGCATTGTCTTTCGCAATCGTGCTGTTGCTCTCAGCCGTAGCGGCGGCGACCGCGCGCCTGGCAATCGATACCAGCGTGCGCTTCTACTGGCAGTGCACGCTCATCTTCGCGGTGCTTGCGATTTCGTCCGCACTATTTATGAGGTACAGACTATGAAGATCCTCTCCATGCTCTGGAGAAACCTCATTCGCGGACCGCGCACACTGCTCTTCCCTGCCCGGCCGCCGGTTACGAAACGTTTTCGCGGGCTGGTGCAGTTCGATCCCGCGCTTTGCACCGGTTGCGCCGTCTGCCGGTTCCGCTGCACTTCGCGGGCAATCGAGTTCAAGGCAGGCAAAGGCGAGTTCACGTGGAGCTATAACCCAGGGCAATGCACCTTTTGCGGCCGGTGCGTTGAGGGCTGCGCCGAGCACGCGCTGAAAGACGGCCACCTTGAGCACGCGCTTTCCCAAGCTGAGGACACGCCTCCCATTTACCTGGTGCAGGGCGAGCTTAAGAAATCGTATACGGTGGCGCGTCGGCCGCCTGCAGCGAAAGCTCGCGCTGGCGGCGGGGACGCCGCCAGTACATCCGGTCAGGAGACCGGCGCTACACCTTCAGGAGGCACCCAATGACAGTGCTTGAGAACGTAACTGTGAATCCTGCCGCGAGCGAAGATTGGACTCTCGACGGTGGCGTGTTGTGGTTCAAACGTGGCGAGCACGATCAGCTCAGGAGTGAGCGCGAAGTTGCCAGCGCCATGAACGCCTTGGGCGCGCGATTCATCACCATCACGGCTTACCAGTTGCCGGGCGCGGAAGGCTTCCGGCTTGAGTATCACTGGGATATTGAAGGCCGCCTGCTTGGCTTCGCATTCAACATTGCCGGCAGCACGCCGGATACCGCCAGGATTGAGAGCATTGTGGACCTTTGCGAGGCCGCCGACTGGATTGAGCGCGAGGTGCACGAGGGATTCGGCATCAATTTCACCGGCCGCGAATATGAGCCGCTGCTGCTGCGCGAAGGTGATACGCCGGGAATGAATTTGCGTGAAGAGGTCAAAAAATGAGCTACGAAATCCCCATGGGCCCTTACCATCCCGCGCTTGAAGAGCCTTACAAGCTCGACATGGTCTGCACCGGCGAAACTGTTACTGATGCGAAGCTGCATATCGGTTTCAACTTCCGCGGCATTGAGCACCTGGCCGAGACGCGCAATTACATTCAGGTGATTGCGCTGATGGAGCGCGTGTGCGGCATCTGCAGCTTCATTCACACGCTCACGCTTTGCCAGGCCATGGAAGAACTGACTGGAGTGACTCCACCGCCGCGCGCGCAGTACATCCGCGTGGCAATGGGGGAGTTGGAGCGGCTGCACTCGCACGTTTTATGGGCGGGCATCGCGGCAAAGCTCATGGGCTTCAAAACCATGTTTATGACCTGCTTTGCGCTGCGCGAAAAAGTGATGGACGTGCTGCAGGCGATCAGCGGCAATCGCGTGAACTACTCCATGAACTGCATTGGCGGAGTGAATCGCGACGTTGAGAACCCGCTGGCGCTGGTTGAGATGGTGAATGACCTTGAGCGCGAAATGGTGCGCACGATCATTCCGATATTTACGACGAGTTCAACAGCGAGGTCACGCTGCGCCGGCATTGGCGTGCTGACCCATGAGAAAGCCATTGCATGCGGAGTGGTGGGGCCGGTGGCAAGGTCTTCGGGAATCGCACAGGATCTGCGCAGGGATGCGCCATATGCGGCTTACGGAGAAATGGAGTTTGATGTGCCGGTGGAGCAGGGCGGCGATGTGCGCGCCCGGCTGCTGGTGCGCGCGCTTGAAATCATGGAGAGCTGCCGCATTCTGCGCCAGGCTCTGAGCGGCATGCCTCGCGGAGAGATTAACATCGGCGACACCAAGCTCAACTTCCGCACCGGCACGGCGACCAGCCGCGTTGAAGCTCCGCGTGGAGAGGTCATGTATTCGGTGTCATGGAAAGAAGGCTCGCGCAATCCGAGCCGCGTGCATGTGCGCACGCCAACGTTTGTGAACATGCCTTCGGTGCGTTGGATGGTGCAAGGCGCGCGCCTGGCGGATACGCCGCTGATTCAGGCGTCGGTTGACCCTTGCTACTCGTGCACTGACCGGTAGGGGGGCGGGTTGACACCGCGCGCCAACCGGCGTGTAATTGACTTGTTGGTTGTGGTGAAGGAGTTCACCCTTAACCGCTGTCCTCACCGGACAGATGATGACTCCTGACAGGGAATCCTGTTGCGGAGTCATATCCCGGCTAGATCCCCGAGTACAAATTTGGAGTGGAATCCATGACAAATGCATGGGTCCTATCAGCCTTGTGGGTTGGCCTCGCCCTGCTTGCAACCTTGCTTGCTATCTGGTTTCGAGTGGCTACCGCGCTCTCTGAGATCATCGTCGGCACCGTCGCCCAGCTGATCATCGGAGCGTTTCTTGGCTCGGGCGGGCTGCTTGGCGGAACCCAATGGATCACTTACCTCGCCGGGGCCGGAGCCATTGTGCTGACGTTTCTAGCCGGCGCGGAGCTGGAGCCATCGATTTTCAAGGCGAAATGGCGAGAGTCGCTGTCGGTGGGGTTGGCCGGCTTTATCGGCCCGTTCCTGGGCTGCACGCTGGTGGGGCACTACATCCTGGGCTGGAGCATGCGCTCAAGCTGGCTGTGCGGCGTGGCGCTCTCCACCACTTCGGTTGCCGTGGTTTACGCGGTCATGCTTGAACTCGGCTTCAACGTTACCGATTATGGCAAGTCGATTCTGGCTGCTTGCTTCGTCAACGATCTTGGCACGGTGATTGCGTTGGGCCTCATCTTTTCGCCCTTCACGATGAAGACGCTCATTTTTGTCGGCGTCTGCGTGGTGGTTTTCTCGTTTCTGCCCTTTGTTACGCGGTGGTTCTTCAAAAAATACGGCGGGCGTGTTTCAGAGCTGGAGACCAAGTACATTCTGTTCCTGTTGTTCGCGCTCGGCGGGCTGGCGATGTGGGCGGGAAGCGAAGCCGTGCTTCCGGCTTACATGATTGGTGCGGTGCTGGCGAGTACGGTGGGCAAAGATCACATGCTTGTCCGGCGGCTGCGCACCCTTACTTTCGGTCTGCTCACGCCTTTTTACTTTATTCGCGCCGGATCGTTCGTCTCCGTGCCCGCACTTATTGCGGCGCCGGCTACTCTGCTCATTTTATTCCTGGCCAAAATGGCTTCGAAGACCGCGTTTGTGTTTCCCACGGTTCGGGCGCATAACCATGCGGGCCACGCAGGAACTTATTACACGCTGATGATGTCCACCGGGCTCACATTTGGAACCATCTCCGCTCTCTTCGGCCTCAACCACGGCATCATTACCCAGGCGCAGTACTCGTTTCTGGTGGCCGCGGTGATAGCGAGTGCCGTAATTCCCACGCTGATCGCCAACACTTTCTTTCTGCCCAGGCATCTGCTTCCCCGCAAGGCAGCCGGTAAAAAGGGAAACGCGGACGGCAATGCGCAGCCGGCCACAGCAGAGGAATCGTAAATCCGAAACGCGAAACACTATAGTCTGTAAAAGGAGAAATAAGCATTGCAGAAATACCTTCTGATTGCTGCCGGGGGCGCTCTCGGCTCCATTGCCCGCTACTGGGTCGGGTCCACGGTGGCAGGCCGCATGGGCGTCAGGTTTCCTTACGGCACTCTGCTGGTCAACATCACGGCGTGCGTTGTTATCGGATTTACGCTTACCTATATGGGCAAGCGGGCAGACCTGAGTCCGGCGTGGCGCTACCTGTTTCCGATTGGATTCATCGGTGCGTACTCAACATTCTCAACTTACGAGTGGGAGACGCTTTCGACGATGCGCTCGGGCGCGTTCATGCTGGCAGGGCTATACTGCATCGGCAGCATGGTGCTTGGCCTGGCGGCTACGTGGTGCGGAACGGCGCTGGCAGATTTGCTGTAGTGAGGCTGCGGAATAACTTAATGAAATTCGCGCTCTTGCATCCGTCGAGGAAGCAGGGGCTAAAGCCCGCCGTTGAAGGGAAAGCATTTGCGGCGCGAGTAAACTCGCGCCCTAATACAAAACTCTGTCGCGCAGGCCTTTTTCAGCAAGCTGTAAAGTCATGCCCTGTTACGTTTTCCGTTGAAGTTTTCCCGGAGCCTTCTTGGCCCGACCGGCTGTGATCCGCGCCACTTGCATCTATTGCTAAGGAGTGTTTCAATCCTACGCGTTCCCATGGTTCGATCTGAAACCGCGGGATGAAATCGAGGCGGACTATGTTGACCCCAGGGTTGACCTCAGGAAAAGCCGTCAAAGTGACGCTCTACTTGAGCGACGGAGCAAAACATCACGGGGTTCCCGTGTATACCAGCATTCTTGATTTCCTATTCAAATCGGGTATTGCAGGTGCAACGGTTACCAAGGGCGTGGCCGGATTCGGCGCCAAGCATCATTTGCACTCGGCCCATATTCTCGAGATCAGCGACCATTTGCCTATCAAGGTTGAGTTCATTGAGGCGCGCGAAAAGGTCGACGCGGTTCTGCCGGAGCTTGAAAAGCGCTGCGGCTGCGGGTTGATTGAAGTGAGCGAGACGACGATTATCGTTCCGGCGAGAAGCTGAAACAGAGCGATTTAGTTTTGGTTATCCGAGATTTCCCAGGTCTCAAACGCGAGACCTGGGGCACCCATATTCGTTTGTTTATTAAGAGAGGCGAGCTACTGCGCCGACGTAAACGGGCTGGCCGGTAGTTGATCGCCGTTAAATAAATTGCACAGTGGATTGCTGGCCCAGCCGTAGCGCACCTGCGTGGGCTTGGCTACATCGGGGCTCGAGGCCACAATCGTTTCGCCGTCGATGGTCGCTGTCGCTGCGGCCCACTTACCATCGGCGCCTGCAACCTCAAAGCTGGTGGGTGCGCCGCCCTTGGCATTCAGGCCCTTGGCGTGGTCAAAGTACGCGCGGATCGCCGACCCCTCAGGCAGTGCTGAGCGGAAGAGCGGGCCGGAGACTTCGAGCTTTTCGCCATACGTAAGCACACGCGCCCAGCGCGCCAGCCGCAGGCCTACGTCGAGCTTGTCAGTGGGGTGAATGTTGGTGGGGTTGCCGATGTCGATGGTCACGGCCATGCCGGTGTTGTGGAGTTCGAGAGTCTTCAACTGTTGCTCGCGCAGTTGCGGCCATCCGTCGCCGGGCCCGGCGTTCCAGTTGGCAATCTGCACGTAGAGGAATGGAAATTCACCAACGCCCCACTGGTGCCGCCAGTCCTGAATCATGTCTTCAAAGAGACGGCCATAGATCGGCGCGCGCTCGGGCGATGCATTCGACTCGCCCTGGTACCAGATGGCGCCGCGAATGGCGGCCGGCGTGAGCGGGGCAATCATTCCGTTCCACAACATGCCGGGACCCCAGCTATCGAGGTCCGGTACCCACGGAGAATTCGGCACCGGCTTGCCCTGCGCCTTGGCATCGTCGATGGCGCGCTGCTGAATTTTTGCGCGAAGCAAAACGTCGGACTGGCCCTGAATCATGTTGCCCCATGAGATGAAGAGCGGCATCAGCGAAGCGTCCTGACCGATGGCGCCGATGCGCGTCCACGCATCCACGGGCGTGCCGCCCCACGAGGAGTTGATGATGCCCACGGGCACGTGCTCACGCTGTTCGATCTCGCGGGCAAAATACCAGGCGACGGCCGAGAAATGAGCGGCGGTCTCGGGCGAAGATACGGTCCAGCCATCGTCGACAACGGGAAGGTCGTCTTGCGGGAAGAGGGTGGCGGTCTGCTTCACATTCAGCAGGCGCAGATCGGCGATGCCGGCCTTGGGCAGATCCTCAGCCGCGGTTGCCGCATCGTGCAGCTCGAAGCCCATGTTTGACTGTCCCGACGCGACCCACACATCGCCCACCAATACGTCGTCGAGGGTGATGGTCTGCGGCTGGCCGGCGGCTTCGGTCCCCTGCACGGTCATGGTGAACGGACCGCCCGCAGCGCCGGGCTTGAGATATAGGCTCCAGCGGCCGAGCTCGCCGGCGGTTGCGGTGCCGGTTTCACCACGGAAGGCCACGCTCACTTGTTCATTGGGCGAGGCCAGTCCCCACATGTGCACCGGGGCGTCGCGCTGGACGACCATGTGGCTGGTAAGAACTTTGGGCAGCGTAATTTGAGCGACTGCAGCCGAACAAAAGACAAAACCAAGGAAGGAGGAAAGCAAAAGACGCGAGAACAGCTTCATTGTGTACCCCAGGAATTTGAGTTTCGGTTTCTGCGCACGGCAGAGACGGTAAATGATTAACCCCAAAACGTTAACAAATGCGGCTTGCCCGCGTCTGCATGAACAGGAATTCGGTACTTTTTACGTAAGCTGCTGGGCTTGGAACCGCAACCTTTCAGGCGATTTAGCGTTCTTTTCTCTATGAGCCTTATGGCTCAGCCTTTGTGCGTTTTAAAGCGTACGGTGAGTATTCGGCCGGTTTACGAATGCAGTGGCAACCGGCACAACCAGCATCAAAAGAGGCAGGCGAATTCGGGAAGATTGAAACTGGAGGGCCCTTGTCCCGAAATTCGGATCGATATTTGGCTTAGGAAGAACCGATGCGATTGATGCACCAGTTACGCTTAACAGCATTTGCTCTCGCAGGGTTGGTGGCAATTTGCGGAGCCCACGCCAGGGCTCAGGCCGCCTTGCTGATGGAGGAGCCTTACGGCTTCTTCGGAGCCCTAAATCCCACTGGGCATAACGCCATTTATTTTCAGCGAATCTGCGCTGAAACTCCGGTGAAGCTGCGCCGTTGCGCGGCGGGCGAGATGGGCGCTGTGATTGCCCGCTACCAGGGCATCGGCGACTACGATTGGGTGGCAATCCCGCTGCTGCCCTACCTTTACTCGGTTGAGGATGCTGCCGACGTTCCCCAACATGTAGATCGCGAAATAGTGGGGCGGATGCGCAATCGCTATTACGAAGCTCATCTTGAGGATTTGGGGGAGGATGTGAGGCCCGGCAGCTTTCTGCACGGCGGATGGACGCAAATGGTAGGTGTGGCTTACGAGCGGCGCATTTATGCTTTCCGCTTCAACACTACCGAAGAGCAGGACGACGCCCTGATTGCGAAAATGAATGGGGACCCAAATCACTCTGACTTCAACCTGCTGTTTGAGAACTGCGCCGATTTTGCGCGCGTGATTCTGAATTCGTATTTCCCTCACAAGTTCAGGCGCAGCATTTTTCCAGATGCGGGGGTGACGTCGCCCAAGCAAATTGCGTACAAACTGGTGAAGTACAGCCGCAAGCACCCTGAAACGCAGCTTGAGGTTTTTGAGATTCCCCAGGTGCCCGGCTACCGGCGCATGAGTCATGCCAACAAGAGCATCGACGAATCGTTTGTGACCACCGCTTACGCTATTCCGATTGCAATCTTCAATCCCTATCTCGCCGGAGGGCTGTTTGTGGATTACCTGGCGCGCGGACGGTACCACATTATCCCCCGGCAGCATGAAATTCTGGGTCCGGAGAAGCTGGCGCCATTGACAGGGGAACGTGAAGAGGCTGAAAATCCGGCCAACGGCGGAGTGAAAACTGCGGCTGCGGGAGATGTCGTTCCAACCGGGGGCGAAGCAGCGCAGGCGCCTCAGCCGACCGCGTTCCAGGAGACAAAGGATAGTCAATGAGCAAGAACCCTCCGCAAGACCTGAAGAGACATGCGCGCTTCGATCCGCCATACCATTTTTTCCTGACCTTAGTCGTCACCGCCAACGTCTTCATCGCGATTATTTATGCGGTGCACCATCCGTCTTTTTACCCGATATGGATGGCGGTGCTGTCGCTTGCGGCGTTTGTTGCGCTCTACTTGCTGCGCGCTTACCCATTGAAGGTGCAGGATCGCGTGATTCGGCTTGAGGAGCGTTTACGCCTGCAGGCGCTGGCACCGGCTGAATGGCATACACAGATTTACCGGCTCACAGAGGGCCAGTTGATTGGACTGCGCTTTGCAGCCGACGATGAGGTTGTGGAACTGGCCAAGCAGGCTTTGGAGCACAACCTGACCCGGAAGCAGATCAAGGAACGCATCAAGAGCTGGCGGCCGGATTACTGGCGGGTGTGAGCGCGCGCATGCGCGCTCAGCTTCTAGCTGCTAGCCCCTAGCTATTAGCTTTCAGCTCTCAAGCTTCAGCGGAATGATGACACTCGCTTAAACTCGTGCTTGCCCAGTCGTTCCAAGACGGATATACACTGCTGGGATGAAATCCGCGCGGTGGCATTTCGCGTTGTTCATGACTCTTGTTGTGACCGCTCTTGGACAAGTCTCCCCTCTCAAGTACGACGGCAAGCACCCTTACATGAAAAAGTTTCATTTGCCGGCTTGCGAGCCAAACGACTTGAGCGTGCTCGACGAATGACAGATCCCTGCTCCTATTTCTCGTTCCCTCGTTCCCTTGTTCCCTCGTTCCCTGCTTCTTCATCCAATTCGTGCTCATGCTTGTAGTGCTCGACTGGCATCTTGCCGTCCCACCATGCCCAGTTCATGGGGTACACGTCGGGATCGAAGGAGACCTGGTAGAAGTGCCACACTATGATGGCCAGCGTGGCCAGGATCGCCTCGTAGTAGTGGATGGCCGTGGCCACGTCGACCAGCCAGCGCGCCAGCAGATCGCCCACCGTAACCTTAGCCCACATCATTACGCCGGTGAGGCCCATGAGCGCGGTGCCCCATACGAGAGCCCAGTACTCCGCCTTCTCGGCGTAGTTGAAGCGGCCGAATTTCGGCTTAACCTTGCTCAGGCCGAGGTAGTAGCGCATGGTGGCCAGGGCGTCGAAGGCATCTTGCGGGCGCGGCGCAATGTCGCGCAGCATCTTGCGGCCTTCATGCGCGGCGGCTAGATAAAAGATGTGATAGATGCCGGCCATCATCAGCACCACGCCGGCGATGCGGTGAATGGCGCCGCGCAAATGCTCGCCCATGCCCATGGTGTGCGCAAACCATGACTCTGGGAACTTGAGCGCGAAGCCGGTGATGACGAGAATGATGAAGCTCGTAAGCAGAGCGAGATGCTGCCAGCGCTGCTGCACGCTCATGCGCGTCATCATTGGATTGAGCATGCGGCGGCGCGCCACAGCCTTGCTGCGCCAGATGATGGCGTTGTGCAGGAACATGGCTCCGATGACCAGCAGGATTAGAACCGTGTAGATGTAGCGCACCCAGCGCACGGTGAGCGAGTCAATGTCGTTGGCATGGGAACCGGCGCCGTCTTGCAGGTGGACCTTGGTAAGCGTGAACTTCGCAGTCACGCCCTGGTGGCACTTGCCGCAGGTTGCATCGAGATGGGCGGGATTGATGCTGGAGCGGGGGTCGGACGAGGGCAGAATGTCGTGCACGCCGTGGCAGCTTGAGCAATTGGCGGCCACCAGCGACCCCCCCTGGGCGGCAAGGCCGTGGTAACTGTCAAAGTAGCTGGTGACGCGGTTGCCGGGTATGCCGAACTCCTGCGAGAGACGCACGCCCTCATGACAGCGCGCGCAAGTATCGCGCGAAAGATTCTGCTCAGAGTCTGGCGAGTTGGGGTCAGTGTGCGACTTGATGGAGTGGATGCCGTGGCAATCAGTGCAGACAGGCGCCTGAGCGTTGCCGTGCGCGATGGCTTGTCCGTGAATGCTGGCATAGAAGGTATCTGTGATTTCAGAGTGGCACTTGCCGCATGTGGCCGGCACATTGAACTTGTAAATGGGCGACGCGGCCTGGTTGGCGGAGAGAATCTGGTGATCGCCGTGGCAATCGGTACAGACGGCGGCCTGCTTAGATCCGTTGGCGACGGCGCGTCCGTGCACGCTCGACTGATACGAGATGAACGGCTGAGCGCTGACGCCGTTCTTTTCCATGAGGAATTTTTGCCCGTGGCACCGGCCGCAGGTGGCGGGAACGTTGGCATGGTT
>Ga0265338_10003244_pt1 | contig 23125 bp, 21 predicted proteins | sample 42126metaG_FD_193579 | JGI IMG/M metagenome (GOLD analysis project Ga0265338, IMG submission 193579) | Rhizosphere microbial communities from Carex aquatilis grown in University of Washington, Seatle, WA, United States - 4-21-26 metaG | ecosystem: Host-associated > Plants > Roots > Rhizosphere... | reverse complement strand
CAGCGTCGTCGAAGGCATCAACAACACCATCAAGGTCATCAAGCGTCGAGCTTATGGGTACCGCGACGAGGAATACTTCTTCCTCAAAATCCGCGCCGCGTTCCCCGGTAATCCGCGATGAACCAAAAAAATGGCCCGCGTTGATCGCGGGCCATTTTTTTGTGTGCTTCTCGTTAGATGCGGTGCGGCTCTCAGCGCCTGCGCATCAGGAATACGAACGTCTTGTCCTGCTGCGAGCTTTCGACGATCTCGTTGCCCGTCTGCTTCGCGAACGCGGCGAAATCGCGCTGCGAGCCGGGGTCGGTCGCGAGGACCTTGAGAATCTGGCCGCTTTCCATATCGGCGAGCGCCTTCTTGGCGCGCAGGATCGGCAGGGGGCAGTTCAGCCCGCGAGCATCCACTTCCTTGTGAACCTGAATCTGCATCGGGGTAGGATCCTTCGTGTGGCGCACCGGACACGGCGCACGCAATAGGCACGATTTTACCGCAGCCGCGCGCCGCGCTCAGGGTGCCGGATCAGGCGCCCGATCAAAGCGCGACGGCCTCGCCCGTTCGCATCGACTCGCGCAGCGCGACACCGATGCGCGTCGCCTCCAGCGCGTCTTCCAGCGTGGCGCCTTCAGTGGCGCCCTCACCCGCGTTTTCGCCGACGCCTTCGCCCATGCGCGCACGCACCGCCGCCACGAACGCTTGGGCCTCCACGAGAAACGCCTCCTGGAAGCGGTCGAAGAACGTGGGCGTGCATTCGCTGCGCACGCCGCGCGCGTCGTAGATCTCGACGCGGTTCGCGCGCGGAATGCGCCCGATCGCGAGCGCACCCGCCGTGCCGATCACTTCGCTCGACGTATCGTTGCCGTGCGCCATCGTGCGCGACGCGTAGAACATCGCGAGCGCGCCGCCCTCGAATTCGCAGATCGCGACGCCGTTATCCACGTCGCCCGTCGCGCGCAGGCCCTCGTGCATCGCGATCGTGCCGCTCGCGAAGACGCGCGTCGCGCGCGGCTTGCCGAGCAGCCAGCGCGCGACGTCGATGTCGTGCACCGTGCAGTCGAGGAAGATGCCGCCCGACGTCGGCGCGAAACGCACGAAGAAGCCATCGGGATCGTTGAGGTCGCTGGTCTGCGAGCGCACGAGAAAGGGCCGCCCGATCGCGCCCGCCCGCACCTTCGCGAACGCGTCCTGGTAGCTCGAATCGAAGCGCCGCATGAAGCCGATCGTCACCTGCTGCGCGTCGTGGCGGCGCGACTCGGCCACGACGCGCTCGCACTCGGCGACATCGAGCGAAAGCGGCTTCTCGCAGAATACGTGCTTGCCCGCGCGCAGCGCATCGACGATCTGCTGTGCGTGCAGCGCCGAAGGCGTGACGAGCCAGACGGCGTCGAGCGCGTCGTCGGCGAGCATCGCTGCGTAGTCGGCGTACCGGCGCGCGTCGGGCCACGTCTCGCGCGCCCAGGCGAGATCGTCTTCGAGCGGACTGCACGCCGCCGCGAGCGTCGCGCCCGGCACGCGATACGCGAGATTCATCGCATGCCGCCGCCCGAGCCGCCCGAGTCCCGCCACGCCCACATGCAAGGGCTGGGTCCGTGCTGTCGTCTGCATCGTTCTTCTCCTTCCGTGCTACATAACGCCGAACCGCACTCAGCCCCCGACCTTCACCACACGCCCTTCGCGCCACGATAACGCCGCCGCCTCCGCGAGTTCGAGCGCCTTCAAACCATCGGCGACGGTCGTACGAACCGGCGTGCCCTTCGTCACCGCGTCGTGGAAATGCGCCATTTCGCTCGCGTAGGCCGCGCGATAGCGTTCGAGAAAGAACGCCTCCGGCACGTCGTGCGACACCGACTTCTTCGACCACGCCACCACCTCGGTCGGCTTCACGTTGCCCGCCTGAAGCATGCCGTCGCTGCCGAGAATCTCGAAGCGCTGGTCGTAGCCGTACGCCGCGCGGCGCGCCGTGTTGATCTGGCAAAGACGCCCGCGCGTCGTGCGGATCGTCACCGCCGTCGAATCGATATCGCCGGCCTGGGCGATCGCCGGATCGGACAGGCAACTGCCCGTCGCGTGCACGGTGTCGGCTTCGTCGTCGAGGATCCAGCGGAAGATGTCGAAGTCGTGGATCAGCATGTCCTTGAAGATGCCGCCCGAGCGCCGGATGTATTCGACGGGCGGCGCCCCCGGATCGCGGCTCGTCACGACGAGCATCTCCGGCGTGCCGATCTCGCCCGCATCGAGACGCGCCTTAAGCGCCGCGAACGTCGGATCGTAGCGTCGCTGGAAGCCGATCATCGCGACCACGCCCGCGCGCTCCACGGCTTTCGCGCACTCGCGCGCGCGTTCGAGCGCGAGATCGACGGGCTTTTCGCAGAAGATATGCTTGCCCGCCGCCGCCGACTTGAGAATGAGTTCGGAGTGCGTATCGGTGCTGGAGCAGATCATGGTCGCGGCGATCGACGGATCGCCGAACGCGCCGTCGCTATCGGCCACCTGCGCGCCGTGCTGCGCGGCGAGCGCGGCCGCGGCCTCGCGGTTCACGTCGATCACGTATTTGAGGCGCACGCCGCTCGCCCGCGCGAGATTCGCCGCGTGGATGCGGCCGATGCGTCCCGCGCCGAACACCGCCACGTCCAGCGTCTTGCCTGCGTTTTCAGACAACTTCTCAGACATCGTATCCTCCTGTATCGGTCGATTCTTCGACGTTCAGTTCGAGCCGGTAAGCCAGCGCGATGAACAGCGCCTGGCACAGGCAGAAAGTGCTCGTGAGCGAGCGGAACGCGAACGCGCTCCCCTCCTTCACATAGAGTTGCGCGTTCGCGTGGCGCGCGAGCGGCGAGAGCTGGCTGTCGGTGATGACGAGCGTCTTCGCGTGATGCTGCTGCGCGACGCGCAGGCAATATTGCGTCTCCTTGCCGTACGGCGCGAAGCTGATCGCGATGACGACGTCGCCCTTGCGCACGCTGCGGATCTGCTCGTGATACATGCCGCCGAGCCCCGAGACGAGATGCACGCGCTTTCTCGTGTGCTGGAGCGCATAGACGATGTAGCTCGCGACGGGAAACGAGCGCCGCACGCCGATCACGTAGAGGTTGTCGGCCTCGGCCAGCATCTTCACGGCTTCGTCGAACTGCGCGTCGTCAAGGCCCGCTTCGAGTTCGTCGAGACCGCTGCGGCACGCGCCGATGAACTCGCGCGCGACCGCACCGCCGAGTTCCGGGCTCGCCTTGCCTTCCTTCGCGTCGATCAGCTGGCGAATGCGCTGCTGATAGCTCGTCGCCGACGCGCCCTGCCCCGCATACGCCTGACGAAACACGGCCTGCAGATCGGAGAAGCCCGAAAAGCCGAAGCGCTGCGCAAAGCGCACCACCGCCGAAGGATGCACGCCGCAGCTCGCGGCAATGTCGCTCGTGCGGTCCATCATCACGCTCGCGCGGTGCTGCTCGATGTACGTCGCGACGCTCTTCAACTGCCGCGGGAGCGCCTCGTAGTCGTGGGCGATGCGCTGCATCAATTCGTCGACGCCCGTTACGGCTTCGCTCGCTTCTTCCACCATGATCGTTTTCCCCTGCTGATCGCCGCGGCGCCGCAAACCCGTGCGAGACAAGGCGTCCACGGCATGCCGACGATGCCGATTATAGGAAGGTCCCCGCCGGATTGGAACAAATTTTCCATTTTTATTTACAGTAAAATTTCCATTGCATCGGGCTCGGCGATGACCTACTCTAGTCGATGAGCGGGACGGCATGGACTCGCGAAACCGTCCGGTTCATCCCTAAAAACGACAGACCGAGAAAGGTGGAGACAATGACTGAACGCAAGGGCAACGCAATGCTGCGGCGGCTCGCCGCGACACTCGCGCTCGCAGCCGGCCTCGGCACGCTGGCCATGCCGGCGGCGCAGGCCGCCGACGCGCACTTCGTGCTGATCAGCCACGCGCCCGATTCGGACTCGTGGTGGAACACCATCAAGAACGCCATCAAACAGGCGGACGAAGACTTCAACGTCGAGACCGACTACCGCAACCCGCCAAACGGTGACATCGCCGACATGGCCCGCCTGCTCGAGCAGGCCGCCGCGCACAACTACGACGGCGTGGCCACGACGATCGCCGATTACGACGTGCTCAAGAGCGCGATCGGCAAGGTCACCAGCAAGAAGATTCCGCTCGTCACGCTGAACTCCGGCACCGAGGATCAGAGCGCGAAGCTCGGCGCGATCATGCACGTCGGGCAGCCCGAGTACGTCGCCGGTCAGGCGGCCGGCGAAAAGGCGAAGGCGGCGGGCGTCAAATCGTTCGTGTGCGTGAACCACTACGCGACGAACGCGGCGTCGTTCGAACGCTGTCGCGGCTTCGCGGACGCCATCGGCGTCAACTACAAGACTTCGATGATCGACAGCGGGACCGACCCGACCGAGATCCAGTCGAAGGTCAGCGCGTATCTGCGCAACCACCCGAACACCGACGCGATCCTCACGCTCGGACCGCTGTCGGCCGCGCCGACGCTGAAGGCGGTTCAGCAGATGGGCCTCGCGGGCAAGATCCACTTCTACACGTTCGACTTCTCCGACGACATTGCGAACGCGATCCGCGCGGGCACGATCCAGTTCGCGATCGACCAGCAGCCGTATCTGCAGGGCTATATCCCCGTGGCCGTGCTCGCGATCGCCAGGAAGGAGCACACGACCGATCCGATGAAGATCCGCCAGATCCTCGAGGCGAATCCGAAGTTCAAGCAGCGGCTTGAAACGTACGGGCTGCAGCCGTCGTATGGGCCTCGCGACATCCGCTCGGGCCCGGGCTTCATCACGAAGGAGAACGTCGACAAGGTCGTGAAGTACGCGGGTCAGTACCGCTGATCGAGGGTTTTTCGTGAGCCAGTGTCACATGGGGCCCGGGTAAGTGCTGAAGCACTAACTCGGGCCGACCGCCCTGCATGGGGCCCGGGTAAGTGCTGAAGCACTAACTCGGGCCGACACGGCGACGGTTCGCTCCTCGCGACATCCGCTTCGCCCCTCGCTCACCGCGCCGCACGATCTTTTCTGGGTACGTCGCTGCCGTGCACGCCGCGTTGCTTTTGCGCGCGGCGTGCGCGGGGCGCTGGCAGTTATTGCCCGCAGTTATCGATAGTTGCACGGATTAACGAGGCGTCATCATGGGTGTAGCCGGCAAACACTTCCCCTCGCGCTCGCACGACGAAAGCGCGCAAGACCAGGACGCGGCACCGAAATCCCCGGCCGGGTCCGGCGCCGCCGACGAACGCGTACGCCGCGAATCGCGGTTCGGGCATCTGCTCGGCCGCCCCGAATTCGCCGCGATTTCCGGCGCCGTACTCGTCTTCGCCGTGTTCGCCATCGGCGCGGGCGGCTCCGGCATGTTCGACCTCGACGGCGTGATGAACTGGTCGCAGGTCGCCGCCTACCTCGGCATCCTCGCCGTGGGCGCGTGCCTGCTCATGATCGCCGGCGAGTTCGACCTCTCCATCGGCTCGATGATCGGCTTCGCCGGCATGATGGTCGCCATCCCGACGATGTACTTCCACTGGCCCATCTCGCTCGCGATCCTCTTCGCGTTCGTGGCGTGCGTCGCGCTCGGCGCGCTCAACGGCTATCTCGTGATGCGTACGCGCCTGCCCTCGTTCATCGTCACGCTCGCGTTCCTCTTTATCCTGCGCGGCCTCACACTCGCGCTGTCGGTGATGTTCGCCGACCGCACGATCGTCTCGGGCGTCGGCGAAGTCGCGAAAGCCGACCGCCTCACCAACCTGCTCTTTCACGGCACCGCGTTCAAGGGCCTTTTCATGGCGCTCGCGCATGCGGGCATCGGCAGGATGCTCGACAACGGTCAGCCGCTCGTGCCCGGCGTGCCGAAGGTGATCCTCTGGTGGTTCGCGCTCACGGCCATCGGCGCGTTCGTGCTCGCGCAAACCCGCTACGGCAACTGGATTCTCGCCGTGGGCGGCGATGCGAATGCCGCCAAGAACGTCGGCGTACCCGTCAAGCGCGTGAAGATTTCGCTGTTCATGCTCACGGCGTTCTGCTCGTGCCTCTTCGCCGTACTGCAGGTGAGCGACATCGGCTCGGCCGCCGCCGACCGCGGCATCCAGAAGGAGTTCGAAGCGATCATCGCCGCCGTGATCGGCGGCACGCTGCTCACGGGCGGCTACGGCTCGGTGATCGGCGCGGCGTTCGGCGCGCTGATCTTCGGCGTCGTGCAGATCGGCATCACCTATACGAACATCGATTCGGACTGGTTCCGCGTATTCCTCGGCGTGATGCTGCTGATGGCCGTGCTGTTCAACCACTACGTGCGCCGCCGCGTCGCGCAGTCGTAACCGGGAGGCTGCCATGTCAGAACCGCTCATCGGCAAGAGCGCCGACACGATCCTCGCGCTCGAAAACGTCAGCAAGTACTTCGGCAAGGTCATCGCGCTGAAGGGCGTCACGATGCGTCTCGCGCGCGGCGAGGTGCACTGCCTGCTCGGCGACAACGGCGCGGGCAAATCGACGCTCATCAAGACGCTCGCGGGCGTGCACGCTCCCACGTCGGGCCAGTATTTCGTGGACGGCAAGCCCGTGCAGTTCGAATCGCCGAAAGACGCGCTCGACCTCGGCATCGCGACCGTCTATCAGGATCTCGCGCTCGTGCCGCTGCTTTCCGTCGCGCGCAACTTCTTCATGGGTCGCGAGCCGCAGAAAAAACTGTTCGGGTTCCTTAACGTGATGGATCTCGATTCGTGCGCGACGATCGCGAAAGACCGCCTCGCCGAAATGGGCATCAACGTGCGCGATCCGCATCAGGCCATCGGCACGATGTCGGGCGGCGAGCGCCAGTGCCTCGCGATCGCGCGCGCGATCCACTTCGGCGCGCGCGTGCTGATCCTCGACGAGCCGACCGCCGCGCTCGGCGTCAAGCAGAGCTTCAACGTGCTCAAGCTGATCCACAACGCGCGTGCGAAAGGCATCTCCGTGATCTTCATCACGCACAACGTCCACCACGCCTACCCCATTGGCGATTCGTTCACGTTGCTCAATCGCGGACGCTCGCTCGGCACCTTCACGAAAGAAACCATCAGCAAGAACGAAGTGCTCGACATGATGGCGGGCGGCGCGGAAATGCAGAAGATGATCGCGGAACTCGACGGCGCGACGATCTGAGCGCGCGGCGACGAGCGCACCGAATTCACGAGGATTGCACATGGCCATGACCCGTTCATCCGCATCGCGTTTTGCACCGGGCAAACAACCCGGTAAACAACGCGACATCATCTGCCTCGGCCGCCTCGGCGTCGATCTCTACGCGCAGCAGGTGGGCGCGCGGCTCGAAGACGTCTCGACGTTCGCGAAGTATCTGGGCGGCTCGTCGGCGAACATCGCGTTCGGCTGCGCGCGGCTCGGGCTCGACGCCGCGATGCTCACGCGCGTCGGCGACGACCACATGGGCCGCTTTCTCGTCGAAACGCTCGCGAAGGAAGGCTGCGACACGAGCCACGTGCGCACGGACCGCGAACGCCTGACCGCGCTCGTGCTGCTCGGCCTGAAAGACCGCGACACGTTTCCGCTCATCTTCTATCGCGAGAACTGCGCGGACATGGCCGTCGATCCGCAGGATTTCGACGAGGCGTTCATCGCCTCGTCGAAGGCGCTGCTCATCACCGGCACGCATTTCTCGACGGAGCAGGTCAACCGCACGAGCCTCGCCGCGCTCGACCACGCGCGCCGCAACGACGTGCGCACCGTGCTCGACATCGACTATCGTCCGGTGCTCTGGGGCCTCACGGGCAAGGCCGACGGCGAGACGCGCTTCATCGCGAGCGAAGGCGTCTCCGCGCACCTGCAGCGCATCCTGCCGCGCTTCGATCTCGTGATCGGCACCGAAGAGGAATTCCGCATCGCGGGCGGCAAGGAGACGCTGATTGAAGCGCTCGTGCGCGTGCGCGAAGTGACGGGCGCCACGCTCGTCGTCAAGCGCGGCCCGCTCGGCTGCCAGATCGTCGAGGGCGCGGTGCCCGCGTCGCTCGACGCGCTGCCGGTGCAACGCGGCGTCGAAGTCGAAGTGCTCAACGTGCTCGGCGCGGGCGATGCGTTCGCGGCGGGCTTCCTCTCGGGCTGGCTGCGCGACGCGCCGCTCGAAGACTGCGCGCGCGCAGCCAACGCGTGCGGCGCGCTCGTGGTCTCGCGCCACGGCTGCGCGCCGGCCATGCCGACGCCCGCCGAACTCGATTACTTCCTGCGCGAAGCCGCCGCCGACCCCCTCCGCATGCGCCGCCCGGACCGCGACGCGACGCTCGCGCGTCTGCATCGCGTGACGCCTGCGCGCACGCGGCGCGACGAAGTGCTCGGTTTCGCGTTCGACCATCGCAATCCGTTCTTCGACCTCGCCCAGCAAGCGGGCGCCGACGAGTCGCGCATCGTGCGGCTCAAGCATCTCTTCGTCGAGGCTGTCGTGCAGACCGAACGCGCGCTCGGTCTGCAAGGACGCATCGGTGTCCTGATCGACGACCGCTACGGACAGGACGCGCTGAACGCGGCAACGGGGCGCGGCTGGTGGATCGGCCGCCCCGTCGAATTGCCGGGATCGGTGCCGCTCGTGTTCGATCATGGCCGCTCCATCGGCACGACGCTGGCAAGCTGGCCCATCGAGCACACCGTGAAGTGCCTCGTGCAGTTGCATCCCGACGAACCGGCCGAACAGCGCATCGAGCAGGAATCGCAATTGCGCGCGCTCTACGACGCGGTGCAGGCGAGCGGCCACGAACTGCTGCTCGAAGTGATCCCGCCGAAGCTGGGCGGCGCGCCGAATGCGCCCGATACGGTCTGGCGCGCGCTCAAGCGCCTCTACAACATCGGCATCTATCCCGAGTGGTGGAAGCTGGAACCGATGGACGCCTCGCAATGGCGCGCCATCGACGCGCTGATCGCCGAGCGCGATCCGTACTGTCGAGGCGTCGTGCTGCTCGGGCTTTCGGCGCCCGTCGAACAGCTTGTGGAAGGCATGCGCCACGCGGCGCGCTCGGCCACCTGCCGCGGCTTCACGGTGGGCCGCACGATCCATCACGACCCGAGCCTCGCGTGGCTCGCGGGCGAGATCGGCGACGACGAACTGATCGCGCGCGTGCGCGGCACGTTCGAAACGCTGATCGCGGCCTGGCGCGCCGAACGCGGCAACGCGCAATCGCGTGAAGCCCGGCCGCACGACGCCAAAGCGCACGAGGAGAAAGCAGCATGAACCAGCGCATTGCCCCCGCTGCGAACGAAACCCAGTCTGCAACGGCTCACGGACAAACCGTGCGCCTCACGGCCGCGCAGGCGCTCGTGCGTTACCTCGCCGCGCAGCGCGTCGCGTGCGAGGACGGCTCGGGCCGCACCGAGCCGCTCTTCGGCGGCGTCTTCGCGATCTTCGGACACGGCAACGTGGCCGGGCTCGGCGAGGCGCTCTATCACTGGCGTCACGAACTGCCCACGCTGCGCGCGCACAACGAGCAGGCGATGGCGCACAGCGCAATTGCCTTCGCGAAGGCGCATTTCCGCCGCCGGATGATGGCGGTGACGACGTCGATCGGCCCGGGCGCAACGAACCTCGTCACGGCCGCCGCGCTCGCGCACGTGAACCGTCTGCCGCTCTTGCTGCTGCCCGGCGACATCTTCGTCTCGCGCGAGCCCGATCCGGTGCTGCAACAGCTCGAAGACGCGCACGACGGCGGCGTCTCGGTCAACGATGCACTGAAGCCCGTCTCGCGCTACTTCGATCGCATCGTGCATCCCGCGCAACTCCTCACGGCGCTGCCGCGCGCGCTGCGCGTGCTGACCGATGCCGCGCAGTGCGGCCCCGTCACGCTCGCGCTGCCGCAGGACGTGCAAGCCGCCGCGTGGGACTACCCCGCCAGCTTCTTCACGCCGCGCCTCGTGGGCGTCCACGCGAGCCCGCCCGTGCAGGCCGACATCGACGCCGCGCTCGCGCAGCTCTTTCGCGCGAAGCGTCCGCTCGTCATCGCGGGCGGAGGCGTGCTGTATTCGCATGCGTCGGAGACATTGCAGGCGCTTGCGGCCGCGCGCGGCATTCCCGTTGCGGAAACGCAGGCGGGCAAGGGGTCGCTCGCGTGGGACGATCCGCTCAACGCCGGTGCGATCGGCGTGACGGGCTCGCCCGCCGCCAACGCGCTCGCGGCCGACGCCGATTGCATCCTCGCGGTCGGCACGCGCCTGCAAGACTTCACGACCGGATCGAACTCGCTCTTCCGTCACGCGCACGTGATAGGCGTGAACGCGAACGGCTTCGACGCGCTCAAGCACGACGCCGTCGCCGTCGAGGCCGATGCGCGTCTCACGCTCGCCGCGCTCGGCGAGGAGCTCGGCAACTGGCGCGCGGACCCGAACTGGACCGCGCACGCGCTGCAACTCGCGAGCGACTGGCGCGAGCGCGTCGAGCACCTCACGCACGCGCCGCAGGACCGCAACTGCCTGCCCTACGACGCCGACGTGATCGGCGCCGTGCAGCGCTCGTCGAGCCGCTCGCCGATCGACGACATCGTCGTCTGCGCGGCGGGCACGCTGCCCGCGGAGTTGCACAAGCTCTGGCGCGCGGGCCGGCCGGGCGCGTATCACGTCGAATACGGCTACTCGTGCATGGGCTATGAAATCGCGGGCGGACTGGGCGCGAAACTTGCGCGGCCCGATCGCGAAGTCATCGTGATCGTCGGCGACGGCAGCTACCTGATGATGAACAGCGAGATCGCGACTTCGGTGATGCTCGGCGCGAAGCTCATCATCGTCGTGCTCGACAACCGCGGTTATGGCTGCATCAACCGCTTGCAGCAGGCATGCGGCGGCGCGCCGTTCAACAACCTCTTCGACGATTGCGCGCAAGGGCCGCTCGGCGCGCCGCGCATCGACTTCGCCTCGCATGCGCGCTCGCTCGGCGCGCAGGCCGAGCACGTCGCGAACGTCGCCGAACTCGAAGCGGCCATGCAGCGCGCGCGGGCGTCGATGCGGACCTACCTCGTCAGCATCGACACCGACCCCGCGCGCACGACCGAGGATGGCGGCTGGTGGTGGGAAGTCGCGGTGCCGGCGGTGTCGGCGCGGCCGGCGGTGCGCGCGGCGCGCGAGCGCTACGACGAGCGGCTCGCCGGGCGCGGCGCGCGCGAGCAACCGGCGGGCACGGATCAGGCATCCGGCGACGCCGAAGACGGCGACGCCACGCAATGACGACTGAAGAACCGAGGAGCGCACATGAGCGCATTTGAAGTCCGCATCGGCGTCAATCCGCTTTCGTGGATGAACGACGACCTGCCGTCGCTCGGCGGCGAGACGCCGCTTTCGGTGGCCCTCACCGAAGGCCGCGAGATCGGCTACGAGGGTTTCGAACTCGGCAACAAGTTTCCGCGCGAGCCCGAGGCGTTGAAGGCGCTGCTCGCGCCATACGGGCTCGCGCTCGTCTCGGGCTGGTACTCGGGGATGCTCGCGCGGCGCAGCGTCGAAGAGGAAATCGCGGCCGTGGACCGGCATCTCGACCTGCTCGCGCGAAACGGCGCGACGGTGATGGTCTACGGCGAAGTCGCCGATTCGATCCAGGGCGCGGCGCGTCCGCTCTATCAGCGCCCGCGTTTTTTCGCCGACGCGCAGTGGGACGGCTACGCCGCGCGCGTCGATGCGTTCGCGCGGCACACGCTCTCGCGCGGCGTGCGGCTCGCCTATCACCATCACATGGGCGCGTATGTCGAAACCCCCGCCGACATCGACAAGCTCATGGCGCGCACGAGCGACGCCGTGGGCCTCCTCTTCGACACGGGCCACATGACGTTCGCAGGTGGCGATCCGGTCGCCGAACTCGACCGTCACATCGCGCGCGTGTGCCACGTGCATTGCAAGGACGTGCGCCCCGCCGTCGTGAAGCTCGCGCGCAACCGCAACTGGAGCTTTCTCGATGCGGTGCTCGCGGGCGCGTTCACGGTCCCCGGCGACGGCGCCGTGAATTTTCCCGCCATCGTCGACCGGCTGAAACGCCATGGTTATCGCGGCTGGTTCGTCGTCGAGGCCGAACAGGACCCCGTCGTCGCGCCGTCTTATGCGTATGCACAGAAGGGCTATCGCACGCTGCGCGCGCTACTCGATGCGCCGCTCGATGCGCCCATCGACGCCACGAAGGAGGCAGCATGACTCTGCTAGTGAAGGCCGCGCGCGAAGGCCAGACGATCGCGCGCGTCACGCCCGCGACCGCGGGCTGGAATTACGTCGGCTTCGCCGCTTACCGGCTGTCCGCGGGCGACGTGGTCTACGTCTACGACAAGGAGCGCGAGAGCTGCATCGTCGTGCTCGCGGGCGCCCTGGATATCGAAGCGGGCAGCGAATGCTGGTCGAGCCTCGGCTCGCGCGACAGCGTGTTCGAGGACGCCGCGCCGTACGCCGTGTACGTGCCGCCCGGCATCAAGGCGACGCTGCGCGCCACGCGCGACGCCGAAGCGGGTGTCGCGAGCGCGCCCGCGAAAGGCACGCTGCCCGTGCGCCTGATCGAGCCCGCGCGGATGTTGCGCTCGACGCGCGGCAAGAGCCTCAATACGCGCTACGTCTGCGATATCCTGCCGCAAACGGAGCCCGCGGAATCGCTGCTCGTCGTGGAGGTGCGCACGCCTTCGGGCCATTCGTCGAGCTATCCGCCGCACAAGCACGACGCCGACCGCCTGCCGCACGAAAGCGCGCTCGAAGAAACCTACTACCACCGGCTGAACCCCGCGCAAGGCTTCGCGTTCCAGCGTGTCTACACCGATCTGCGCGACCTCGACGAGACGATGGCCGTCGAGGACCACGACATCGTGATGGTGCCGCGCGGCTATCATCCGGTGGTCGTGCCGTACGGCTACGAGTCGTACTACCTGAACGTGATGGCCGGGCCGCGCCGCGAATGGCACTTCTACAACGATCCCGCGCACGAATGGATCATCGGGCACGATGCGAAGTAAGCTTGCCGGCACTGAAGTGCCCCAATGAAAACGCCGCCTTGAAGGCGGCGTTTTCGTCGCTGCGCCGCGCAAAATGCGCTTAAGCCAGCCTGAACTTCCCGACTAGCCGCTTGAGCGTCTTCGCCTGATCGTCGAGCGACTGCGCCGCCGCCGTCGCCTGTTCGACGAGCGCCGCGTTCTGCTGCGTGCCGGCGTCCATCTGCGTGACGGCGCGGCTGATTTCCTCGATGCCCGCGCGCTGCTCGTGCGACGCCGCCGAAATCTCGCCGATGATGTCGTTCACGCGCTTCACCGCCTTCACGACTTCGTTCATCGTCTGACCCGCGTCCTGCGCAAGCGTCGAGCCGTTCGCCACGCGCTCCACCGACGCGCTGATCAGCGTCTTGATCTCCTTGGCCGCCGACGCGCTGCGCTGCGCGAGGTTGCGCACTTCGCCCGCGACGACCGAGAAGCCGCGCCCGTCCTCACCGGCGCGCGCCGCCTCGACGGCCGCGTTGAGCGCGAGGATGTTGGTCTGGAACGCGATGCCCTCGATCACGCCGATGATGTCCGCGATGCTCTTCGCGCTCTCGTTGATCTCGTTCATCGTCACGACCACGCGGCCGACGACGTCGCCGCCCTTCTCCGCGATCTGCGAGGCGTTGCCCGCGAGCGTGCTCGCCTGCGCGGCGTTTTCGGCGTTCAGGCGCACGGTCGACGTGAGTTCCTCCATGCTGCTCGCCGTGCGTTCGAGTGCGAACGCCTGCTGCTCCGTGCGATGCGAGAGGTCGAGGTTGCCGGTCGAGATCTCGCCCGACGCGCACGCGATGGCCTCGGCGCTCGCGGCGATTTCGGACACGGTCGTCGCGAGGCCGGTCTGCATGTCGCGCAGCGCGCCGAGCATGCTGGCCGCGTCGCGGGCTTCGATCTTGACCGGCTGCGCGAGGTCGCCCGCCGCGATGCGGCTCGCGATTTCGCGCGCCTGCGCGGGCTCGCCGCCCAGTTGCCGCGAGATGCGCCTCACGCCCCACTGGCCCATGACGAACGCGAGCACGAAGAGCGCGACGGTCGCGCCGGCGATCATCACGAACGACGTCTTGAAGATGAACGCCGACGCCGCGATCGTCGCGCGCGCCGCCGTGCCGCGCTCCTCGACGAGCTGATCGACGAGCTTTTCGATCTTCTCGGTCTCGACGAGCAGCGACACGTCCTGCGTGCCGACCTGCCAGTTCATCTGCGAGAGATCGAGCGGCTGTGCCTTAACGAGCGTCACGAAATCGCGCAGATGGCCGCTCCACGTCGAAACCGCGGCCGCGAACTTCTTCTGCAGTTCGAGCGCGTCGCCGCCGGACTGCGCGGAGTACTGCTGCAGCGTGCCCATCTCGGTCACGAGCGCGCCGAGATCGCTTTCGATGCCGGCGCCGAGTTCGTCGCGCTCTTTCGCGGTCGTGGCGGTGAGCAGCATCTTCTGTGCGCGGCTCGCGCGCAGCACGTGGCCGCGCGCTTCCTCGGCCGCGCGGCTCGCGAGGTAGCCCTGGTCGTAGATCGATTTCGTCGAGTCGTTCAGGCGGCTGATCTGCGCGAGCGAGAACACGCCCATGACGAGCGTGCCGATCAGCAGCACGGAGAACGCGATGCGCAGCGTCGCCTTCACCGAGAGCGATTTGCCACTGCCGCGCTGAGCGGCCTTCCCGGCATTCGAGACGGCCGGGCTGGTGGCGGCGGCGTCGGCGTCCTGCGGCATGAAACCGGTGCGCCGGCTGGCTTGAGATACTGCTTTCATAGGTTGACGGTCTCCTGCGTGTTGTGAGCGCCCGGACGAATCGGTCCGGGCGCCTCAACCCGGTTAACGGCAGGACGGCGCGCAATCTTTGATGTCGCATGCACCGCACTTCCGGCAATCCGGCCCCGTAACGACACACCTCGTGGATGTACGTACCGGCGGGTTATACCCGGCCAAAATGACCGATCAATATTACCCACGCGAATAGCGGTTCTAATTGTTGCATGCGCGCTGCATGCCGCACCAAACACACATCAACGCAGCGCAAGCCGTGGATGACCGTCGAGGGCCGATCCGGTGGCCGACCGCGTTGTCCGATTTTCGACAAATATTGTCATGACGATTCAGTCGAGACACATTACACTGCGTTCATAACTCTTATACATGACCCTTTCGTGCCGTTGCCAGCGCCCTCCGGGCAGGGTCCCCGCACGAATCTCCCGGCGATCTGGAACATGGAAACGAGCATCAAGAAGAGTGCCCTCGCGGGCGCTCCGCCGTCTGCTTCCGGCACGCCGGGCGCAACCGGCGCGACCCTCGCGCAACGCACGATCTATCCGGTCCTCGGGGCGATCAGCTTTTCGCACATGCTCAACGACATGATCCAGTCGTTGATCCTCGCGATCTATCCGATGCTCAAGGACAACTTCGCACTGTCCTTCACGCAGATCGGCCTCATCACGCTCACCTACCAGATCACGGCGTCGCTGCTGCAACCGCTCATCGGCATCTACACGGACAAGCGTCCCATGCCGTATTCGCTGCCCGTCGGCATGGGCTTCACGCTGTGCGGCCTGCTGCTGATGTCGGTCGCGCCGAGCTTCGGCGTGCTGCTGTGCGCCGCCGCGCTCGTGGGCTGCGGCTCGTCGGTGTTCCATCCGGAGTCGTCGCGCGTTGCACGCATGGCGTCGGGCGGCCGTCACGGGCTCGCGCAGTCGCTCTTCCAGGTGGGCGGCAATGCGGGCACGTCGCTCGGGCCGCTGCTCGCCGCCGCGATCATCATTCCGCACGGACAGCGCAGCATCGCGTGGTTCTCGGCGGCGGCGCTCGTCGGCATGGTCGTGCTCACGCAGATCGGCCGCTGGTACAAGTCGCATCCGAACCTGAAGAAAAAGCGCGCCGAAGCCCCGCACGTCGAGCTCTCGCGCGAACGCGTCGCCGCCGCGATCGGCATTCTCGTGCTGCTCGTGTTCTCGAAGTACTTCTATCTTGCGAGCATCAACAGCTATTTCACGTTCTATCTGATCGACCGCTTCCACCTGCCCGTGCAGGCCGCGCAGATCCATCTGTTCATTTTCCTCGCGGCCGTCGCGGCGGGCACGATCATCGGCGGACCCGTGGGCGACCGCATCGGCCGCAAGTACGTGATCTGGGGCTCGATTCTCGGCGTCGCGCCGTTCACGCTGCTGCTGCCGTACGCGAACCTGTTCTGGACCAGCGTGCTCACGGTGATCATCGGCGTCGTGCTGGCGTCGGCGTTCTCGGCGATCCTCGTCTACGCCCAGGAACTCATCCCGGGCAAGGTCGGCATGGTCGCGGGCCTGTTCTTCGGCTTCGCGTTCGGGCTCGGCGGCATCGGCGCGGCCGTGCTCGGCCAGCTCGCGGACGTGACGAGCATCGCCTTCGTCTACAAGATCTGCTCGTTCCTGCCGCTCATCGGCGTGCTGACCGTGTTCCTGCCCGACATCGAGGTCAGGCGGTTGAAGAAAACCGCCTGATCCCGCGCTTCAAGGACGTAATCGACGGCCGGATGCCTCAAAGGGTGTCCGGCCGTTGTCATTGTTGCTTCACGGTTCGCGGCTTGAGCCAGGCCCGGTTCACGCGAATAATAGGTCTGGCTCCCAGTCGAACCACCACCTGCGCGAAGAGGTCCGCCATGCAACTGTCCACGGTAGAGATCGTCAAGCCCGAGGCCGCCAACTTCATCCTCGGCCAGTCGCACTTCATCAAAACGGTCGAGGATCTGCACGAAGCGATCTACGGCGCCGTGCCGGGCATCCGCTTCGGCCTCGCGTTCTGCGAGGCGTCGGGCAAGCGGCTCGTGCGCCGCTCGGGCACCGACGACGCGCTCGTCGAACTCGCGACCGACAACGCCCGGCGCATCGGCGCGGGCCACAGCTTCATCGTGTTTCTCGGCGACGGCTTCTTTCCCGTGAACGTGCTCAACGCGATCAAGGCCGTGCCCGAGGTGTGCCGCGTGTTCTGCGCGAGCGCCAATCCGACCCAGGTGCTCATCGCGGAGACGGATCAGGGGCGCGGGATCCTCGGCGTGGTGGACGGCCTTCCGCCGCTGGGCGTCGAGGCCGAAGAGGACGTCAAGTGGCGCCGCGACCTGCTGCGCGCGATCGGCTACAAGGCGTGAGCGACGACGATGCCGATCGTCGCCCCCGAACCCGCCGCGCTTCGCGCCGCCATCGCGCACCGCAACGACGAGGCGCTGCGATGCGGCGCACTGCTCCCGATCGACACGACGCGCACGCTGATCGAAGACGGCGGCGTGCGCTTCGTCGTGCGCGAAGTGTCGAGCCTCGCGCGCAAGGACGCGGCCGCGCAGACGCCGCGCGCCGCCGACCCTTTCCTGCCGTATGACCCCGATCTCTTCGTCGCCGATCTTTCGGGCACGCACGTCGCGCTGCTGAACAAGTACAACGTGATCGCGCATCATCTGCTGATCGTGACGCGCCGCTTCGAGCCGCAGGATGCGCTCATTGATCGCGCGGATTTCGCGGCGCTCCGCGATGCGATGCGCGCGTTCGACGGGATCGGTTTTTACAACGCCGGACCCGAGGCGGGCGCGAGTCAGACGCACAAGCATCTGCAGGTGGTGCCGTTGCCGCTCGACGAAAACACGCCGCCCGTGCCGGTCGAAGCGCTGTTCGATCAGGTGCGTTCGCCGGACGGCATCGGGACCGTGCCGGGGCTGCCTTTCCGGCATGCGTTCGCGCGGTTCGATCTCATGGACGAAGGCGCGGCGCAGCGCGCGACCGACTGCTATCGCGCGTTGCTCGACGCCGCCGGAATCGGCACGCTCGATGTGCAAGGCGTCGCGCATCAGGCCGTGCCGTACAACCTGCTCGTCACGCGGCGCTGGATGCTCGCGGTGCCGCGCGCGGCCGAGCGCGTCGAAGGGATCTCGGTCAATGCGCTCGGTTTTGCCGGATCGCTCTTCGTGCGCGACGCGGCGCAACGGCAAACCCTCGCGCAACTCGGGCCGATGGCGGCTCTGGCGCGCGTCGCACTGCCCTGAGCGCTTCAGCCTCAGCCAACGCCAAGCCACTCGCGCACGACGTCGTCGCGCGCGGCGAGTTCGCCCGGCGTCCCGTCGAACACGATGCGCCCGTGCCCCATCACGGCGACGCGGTCGGCCAGTTCCGGCGCGAGCGCGAGCCGCTGCTCGATCAACAGCACCGCGACGCCGCGCTCGCGCAGCGTGCGCAGACATTCGCCGACGCGCGCCGTCATCTGCGCGGCGAGACCTTCGGTCGGTTCATCGACGATCAGGAGATCGGGGTCGCCCGCCAGCGCCCGCGCGAGCGCGAGCATCTGCTGCTCGCCGCCCGACAGCACGCCTGCGCGGGCCGCCCGCCGCTCGCGCAGGACGGGAAAGAGCGACCAGGCGTCGTCGATTCCGAAACGCGGGCTGCGCGCGCGCCGTGCGACGCCGAGTTGCAGGTTCTCGTCGACGCTCAAGGTCGGGAACACGTCGCGCTGCTCCGCGACGTAACCGAGCCCGAGCCGCGCGATCTCGAACGTGCGCAGGCCGTCGAGCGGACGACCCGCGAACGTGCGCGAGCCCTCGGCGCGCAGCATCGACATGAGCGCCTTCGCGAGCGTCGAGCGACCCGAGCCGTTGCGCCCAGCGAGCGCGACGATCTCGCCCGCGCCGACGCGCAGATCCACGCCGTGCAGCGCCTGGCTCGCGCCGTACCACGCGCGCAGGCCGCGGACTTCGAGCAACGCGCTCATCGCTTCACCCCGCGCCTCACCCCGCGCCCGAACCCGCCGCCGAGATAAGCGTCGCGCACGGCGGCGTCGGCGCGAATCGCATCGGGGGTGCCCGTCGCGATCACGCGGCCCTGCACGAGCACCGAAACGCAATCGGCGAGACCGAACACCGCGTCCATGTCGTGCTCGATGATGACGAGCGTCTTGCCCGCCGTCACCGTGCGGATCAGTTCGATCGCGCGCGCGCTTTCGGCACGATTCATGCCGGCGGTCGGCTCGTCGAGCAGCAGCGTGTGTGCGCCGCCCGCGAGCGCGAGTCCGAGGTCGAGCGCGCGTTGCTCCGCATAGCCGAGCGTGCCCGCGGCGTGCTCCGCGAGCGCGGCGAGACCGATCGCGCCGAGCACTTCGGCGGCGCGCGCATCGACATGCCGCGACCCGAGCCAGCGATCGGCGCAACCGCTCCATCCGCGACGCGAGGCCAGCACCGCGCAGCGCACGTTGTCGAGCACGGAGAGCCGCGCGAACACGCTCGTCGTCTGGAAGCTGCGCGCGAGGCCGCGCCGCGCGACGGCGGCGCACGACAGACGCGTCGTGTCGGCGCCCATCAGTTCGATGCGGCCCGCGCTTGCCCGCCGCTCGCCCGCGATCAGGCTGAAGAGCGTCGATTTGCCGGCGCCGTTCGGGCCGATCAGCGCGTGGCGCTCGCCCGCGCGCACGGTGAGATCGACGCCGCGCAGGACCGCCGTGTCGCCGAAGCGCTTTTCGATGCCGCGAAGCTGGAGCGCGGCGGTCATCGTTCGTTATCCTTTGCATCGAGCGCGCGCATCCGCCGACGCGCGCGATACGTGAATGACACGGCGAGCGCCGCCAGCACGACGATCGACGCGGCGAGCCGCCGCGCCGCGCCCGGCGTCAACGCCGCGAGCCACGCGGCCGGATCGGTATCGCGCAGACGCACGGCGTACGCCCATTGCGCCGCGAGCACGAGCGCGAGCGTGCCGCACGCGGCAGCGAACGCACCCGACGCCCACGCGCGCGCGCCGCGCCGCCAGCCGTGCCGCGCGATCCACGCACGCTGACGCGCGGCGAAGCCCGCGAGCCCGTCCGGCGCGGCGAGTACGACGACGATGAAAAAGAGCCCCACGTAAAGCATCCAGGCGCGCGAGACGCTCGCGACGCCCACGCTGAACGCGACCCACACGAGCGCGCCGAGCACCGGCCCGAAGAACGATGCGGCGCCACCCGTGACGGTCGCGATCAGCACGGCGGCCGAGCGCATCATGGCGACGCTCTCGGCGGCGGCGAGTTCGACGTTGACGAGCGCGAGCGTGCCCGCCACGCCCGCGAAGGCCGCGCTCCACACGATCATCGCGGCCCGCGCCCGCGCGGGCGCGACGCCCAGCGCCGCGGCACGCACCGGGTTGTCGCGCACGGCGTTGGCGAGCCGCGCGAACGGCGTGCGCGAGAGCACGAACATCGCCGCGCTCGCCACGATGCACCAGGCGGCGATGACGCAGTACGCCTCGCGATCGGGGCCGAAGGTCCAGCCGGCCCACGCGGGTCCGCTCGCCCGGTCGATGCCGACGCCCGCCTCGCCGCCGAACCAGCCGGGCAAAGCCCAGGCCGCCGCCGCGACGAGTTCGCCGAGTCCGAGCGTGATCATCGCGAACGCGGTGCCCGAGCGGCGCGCAGCGACGAGCGCGGTCAACACGCCGAAGGCCGCACCGCCGATACCGCCCGCGAGCGGCAACAACGGCAGCGCGATCGCGTACCGGTTGAACAGATGCGCGGCCACGAACGCGCCGAGGCCCGCGGGCGCGGCGTGGCCGAACGAGAGCAGCCCGGTCTCGCCGAGCAGCAGGTTGTACGAGAGCGCGAAGACGATCATCGTCGCGGCCTGCGCGAGCGACGCGAGCAGCCAGCCTTGCGGTGCGGCGCCTCGCGATGCCAGCGCCGAAACCAGCGGCGGCACGACGAACAACGCCACGAGCGCCAGCCACGGCGCGCACGCCCGCCAGCGGGCGGACGGACAGCGCGCGGTCACGGTGTTGGCGAGCGGTTCACGCATCGTCGCCGCGTTGTCCGAAGAGGCCGCGCGGACGCACCGCGAGCATCGCCACGAGCAGCAGATAGGGCAGGAGCGGCGCGATCTGCGCGAGCGTGAGCGTGCCCCACGCGGGCGAGAGCGCCACGCCTCCGCGCGCGGCAAGCGAGGCGACGAACGCACCGAGCGGCACGTCGCTCGCGACCGCGAACGTCTGCAGGCAACCCACCGCGAGCGACGCGACAAACGCACCGGCGAGCGAGCCGAGTCCGCCCGTCACGACGACCACGAACACGATCGAGCCCACCGATTCGGCCATTGCGGGCTCGACGACGGCGAGCGGCGCGGCAACCACGCCCGCCAGCGCCGCGAGCGCGGTGCCGAGCGCGAACACGAGCGTCTGCACGCGCGGCACGTCGTGGCCGAGCGCCTCGACGGCCTGCGCGTGCGTGAGCGCCGCGCGCACGATGAGGCCCGTCTTCGAGACGCGCAGCACGGCCCAGAGCGCGCCGAGCATCGCGACGGCGACGGCCATCGTGAACGCGCGATAGCGCGAGAACACGGCGCCGCCGAGCGCGAAGAGCGGACCGTCGAGCACGGCGGGCATCGGCGCGGCGAGCGGCTGCAATCCCCATGCGAGCTTCACGAGTTCGCCGATCGCATACGCGGCGCCGAACGTGAGCAGGAGCGCATTGAGCGGACCACCGGGCCTCACGCGGCGCAACAGCGTGCGTTCGAACCACGCGCCCGCGAGCCCGGCGACGAGCGGCGCCAGCGCGAGCGCCCAGCCGAAGCCGAGCGTCGCGGCAAGCGTGACGCCGAGATACGCGCCGAGCATGTAGAAGCTCGCATGCGCGAAGTTGAGCACGCCGAGCATGCTGAAGATCAGCGTGAGCCCGGCGGACAGCATGAAAAGCAGCAGGCCGAAGCTGATGCCGTTCAGTGCGTCGATGGCGATGGCCTGCACGTGGGCCTCTTTATCGCGCGGCGCGGGCGTGCGTACGCGGCGCGTTCAGCCGCGCGCGGCGGCTGACGCGTTCTCGCCGCTCGAAGCATCCACCACGAGCGACGCGAGCGCAGCATGCAGCGCAGCCGGCAACGCGCTGACCGGACGCCGCGTCGCGCGATCGACGTAGACGTGCACGAAGTGACCCTGCGCGGCAGGCTGTGTTTCGCCCTCGCGAAAGAGCCCGACCTCGTAGCGCACGCTCGACGCGCCGAGCCGCGCGACCCGCAGCCCCGCCTCGACGCGCTCCGGAAACACGAGCGGCGCGAAGTAGTTGCACTGCGTTTCGACGACGAGGCCGATCGTCGTGCCGTGCTCGATGTCGAGCGCGCCGGCGCGGATCAGATACTCGTTCACGACGGTATCGAAGTAGCTGTAATAGACGACGTTGTTCACGTGGCCGTAGACGTCGTTGTCCATCCAGCGCGTCGTGATCGGCAGGAAGTGGGCGTACGCGCTGCGGGCAATGGCGACGGGTCGGTTCATCGGAGATCGAGGACAGGTTGAAGGGGACGGTGCGTACGGCCGGCATCAGTCGCCGGGACGCTCGACGAATTCGAACGGCAAACCGCGCCGGCGCATCCATTCGCCGAGCGCCTGGCCCGTGCCCGCGCGCCACGGACGCAGCTTCGCGGGTTCGACGAGCCGGTATTCGAGCAGCTCCGGCGACAGCGCAATCGTGCCCGTCGCGCGGACGTGATACGCGACGATCAACTCGTTCTTGCGGATGAACTCGTAGACGCCGATGAGTTCCGTGCTGCGAACGCGCAGCGACGTTTCCTCCAGCACCTCGCGCGCGACGCCCTCCTCCGGCGTCTCGCCGTTTTCGAGGAAGCCCGCGATCAGCGCGAACATGCCCTCGGGCCAGGCCGCGTTGCGCGCGAGCAGGATGCGCCCTTCGTATTCGACGATGGCCGCGACGACCGGCAACGGATTGTCCCAGTGCACGTAGGCGCAGACGAGATCCGGACACGCGAGCCGCACGCGGCCGCCTTCGTGGGCCGGGTCGGTGCGCTCGGTGAGCCGCGACGCGCAACGGGGGCAAAACCGGTATTCGCTCATGGACGGTTCGGAGTGGATCGCGTGGAGGCAGCGGCGCGCACGCTCCCCAACGCGCTCGCGCGACGAGCGGCTATTGTAGAGCGTGTGGAGCGATGGGGCGCGATCGGGGCGGTCGGGTTTGCCCGCGGCTTTTACGACGCTGCGCGAGCGTCACGCGTGCGTCGCGTGCTTCGACACGCGCGCACGCCAGACGAGCCCCGCCGCGCCCGCGAGCAGCGCGAGCGCGGCGAGTCCGAGCGACGGCGAGAACGATCCCGTCAATGTCGCGAGCGGGGCGGCCACGAGCGGCCCGGCGATCTGGCCGATGCCGTAGGCGCCCGTCGCGTAGCCCATGAGTCCGGCCGCGGGGGGGGGCC
>Ga0265338_10003243_pt1 | contig 23129 bp, 19 predicted proteins | sample 42126metaG_FD_193579 | JGI IMG/M metagenome (GOLD analysis project Ga0265338, IMG submission 193579) | Rhizosphere microbial communities from Carex aquatilis grown in University of Washington, Seatle, WA, United States - 4-21-26 metaG | ecosystem: Host-associated > Plants > Roots > Rhizosphere... | reverse complement strand
AGGCCGCGACGGTCGGGTACTAGCGCGCGGTGCGCGACGGGAGCCACGTGCACGTCGCCGGGACGGCCGCGATCTATCCGGACGGCGTCGAGACACCGGACGACCCGTACCTGCAGGCGAAGCGCTGCCTCGAGATCGTCGTCGCCGCGCTCGCCGAGGTCGGTGCGACGGCGGCGGACGTCATCCGCACCCGCGTCTACCTCCTCGACGCGAACGACTGGGAAGAGATCGGCCGCGCGCACGGCGAGGTCTTCGCCGACGTCCTCCCCGTGACCGCGTTCATCGTCGTCGCCGGGCTGCTCGACCCACGCTGGCTCGTCGAGATCGAGGCGGAGGCAATCGTCTCGTGACCCCGAAGCAGATCTTCCCGCCGTCGATCACCGGCAAGGGAGCGGGCTTCCCCGACGGCGGCAGCGTGCTCGACCACACCTTCGGCAAGAGCGACTCGTACACGCTGGGCGTCGAGGAGGAGTACATGCTCCTCGACGGGGAGACGTACGACCTCGTCCAGCACATCGACACCGTGCTCGCCGCCGTGCAGGGCCACGAGCTGGAGCAGCACATCAACGCCGAGCTGATGCAGTCGGTGCTCGAGATCGCGACGCCGGTCTGCCACACCCCCGCCGACGTGGAGGTCCAGCTGCGGCAGCTGCGCAGCTACGTCTGCGAGGTCGCCCGCGCCCGGGGGCTGCGCGTCGGCTCGTCCGGCACGCATCCGTTCTCGCTCTTCGAACGCCAGCGGATCACGGCGAAGGACCGGTATCGCTCACTCGTCGACCAGCTCCAGTACATCGCCCGGCGCGAGCTGATCTTCGGGATGCACGTGCACGTCGCCGTCGACGACGCGGAGAAGGCGATCCAGGTCGTGAACGGGCTGATCGTGCACCTGCCGGAGCTCGTGGCGCTGTCGGCCAGCTCGCCGTTCTGGCGCGGCGAGGCGACGGGGCTGCACTCGTCGCGGCACATGGTGTTCGCCGCGTTCCCCCGCTCCGGACCGCCGCCCCGGTTCAAGGACTACGCGGACTACGCGGAGGTGGTCGGCCAGCTCGAGCGCACCGGCTGCATCGCGGACTACACCCACATCTGGTGGGACATCCGGCTGCATCCCCGGCTCGGCACGATCGAGATCCGCATCTGCGACGCGGTCGCGGAGCTCGACGACGTCGTCGCCATCACCGCGTTCTGCCAGGCTCTCGTGAAGCACTACAGCGAGCGGTTCGACGCCGGCGACGAGATCCAGACCTTCCACCGGATCCTCACGACGGAGAACAAGTGGCTCGCCGCCCGGTACGGGCTGGACGCGCCGGTGATGGACCTGCTGACCGGCAAGCGAAACCGCCAGCCGGTCTCCCAGCTCCTGCGCCGGACGCTGAAGACGATCGCGCCGCATGCGCGCGAGCTCGGCTCCGAGGCGGAGCTGGCCGGAATCGAGGAGATCATCGCCCGCGGCAACGGCGCCGACCGGCAGCTACGCGTCTTCAATGCCAACCGCGACATCACCGAGGTCGTCCGCGACATCGCCGACGTGACCGAGGTCGCGGCAAGTCCGGTCGAGTAGGCTCGCGGTCGTGCTGGCCGTCGGAGACCGGATCCCGGAGGGTCGTGTCTGGACGACGCCGCGGGAGAACGCGACCCTCGCGGAGCTCGCCGCCCACGGGCCGATCCTGCTCCTCTTCTATCTCTTCGACTGGTCCTCGACCTGAACGAACGAGCTGGAGCTCCTGCGTGACAGGGGCGAGGAGTTCCGCGCCGCCGGCATCCAGCCGTACCCGATCTCGCGGGACTCCCCGTACACGCACGCGGCGTGGATGCAGGCGCTCGACCTCGACTTCCCGCTGCTCTCCGACTGGAACGGCGACGCGACACGCGGCTTCGGCGTCTCCTTCGACTACCGGGGCCTGAAGAACGTCTCGGAGCGGTCGGCGTTCCTGATCGACCGGGACGGCATCGTGCGAGGCGCCTGGCGCTACGAGCCTTCCGAGGTGCCTGACTTCGACGTGATCCTGGCGGCGGCCCAGGCACTTTGACCGGCCGGCCGCCCGGCGCGGCCTCCTGGGAACGAGGTCGTTGACCGCCGCGCCCTGCAGTGAAATGCTGTCACGCTCTGGCAGGGGTGGGACGACGGAGCGTGAGGTCTATGCACCTCAATTGCTCTGCGGCGGTGGAGGTTTTCGGCGTCGAACTCGGCCTACCGGATCTCACCGGTTGATGTCGGCTGTCGCCGACGCGTGGGTGACCACGTCAGGTGGCCAGGCAGCGGCGAGGCTGCCGGACGCGCTCGCGCGGCTCTCGGAGGCCGGCGTGAAGGTGAGGGAGCTCGACGGTGATCCGGCCGGCTACGGCGTTGTTCTCTTCGACGGCGTCTCGGATCCGCTGCTCGAGACCGTTGCGACGCTGGCCCGGGGAGCGATGGGACGCCTCCTCACGGTCGCGACGGACCGCGCCGCGCTCGCCGACCGGGGAGCCTGGCGGCTGCTGCGGGCCGGAGCCGCCGACGTCCTCGTCGGCGACGAGCCCGGTGTCTGGGAGCAGCGCGCGGCGGCCCGCCTCGCCCGGTGGAGGCACGTGGACGACGTCGCCGAGTCGCCGGACGTCAGGGAGCGGCTCGTCGGCGAGAGCCCCCGCTGGCGCGCAGCGGTGCGCGACGCCGTCGAGGCGGCGGCGTTCGCCGACGTCCCCGTGCTCGTCACCGGCGAGACCGGAACCGGGAAGGAGCTGATCGCGCGGCTCGTCCACTCGCTCGACCCGGCGCGCAAGCGCCGCGAGCTCGTCGTGGTCGACTGCACGACGATCGTCCCGACGCTCTCCGGCAGCGAGTTCTTCGGACACGAGCGCGGCGCGTTCACGGGCGCCGTCACCGCCCGCGACGGCGCGTTCTCCCGCGCCGACGGCGGCACCCTGTTTCTCGACGAGGTGGGAGAGCTCCCGCTCGGACTGCAGGCCGAGCTGCTCCGCGTCGTGCAGGAGGGGTTGTACAAGCGGGTCGGCGGCGACGACTGGAAGCACACGAAGTTCCGGTTGATCTGCGCGACGAATCGCGACCTCGGCGCCGAGGCGGCTGCCGGCCGCTTTCGGCACGATCTGCTCTACCGGATCGCCGGCTCGACGCTGCAACTGCCGAACCTGCACGACCGAGCTGAGGACGTTCTCCTTCTCGCCCGCCACTTCCTGCGGGAGGCGCTCGGCAACGACGAGACGGAGCTCGACGACGCGGTCCGCGCGAGGCTGCTCGCGCGCGAGTATCCGGGCAACGTCCGCGATCTCCGCCATCTCGCCTCACGGATCGCGTACCGCCACGTCGGCCCCGGTCCGGTTTCGGTCGGCGAGCTGCCGGACGAGGAGCGGACGGGCGAGGAGACCGACAGGGACTGGCGCGCGGACGGGTTCTCGGCGGCGATCCGCGTCGCGATCATGAGCGGTGCGACGCTGCGGGAGATCGGCGCAGCCGCCACCGACGTGGCGATCGCCGTCGCGCTCGCGGAGGAGGACGGGAGCCTGCAACGCGCCGCGGTCCGGCTCGGCCTCACGCCGCGCGCACTGCAGATGCGACGCGCCTCGGGACGCCTGCCGCCGCCGGCGTCGGTCTCCTAGAGCATCACTTCGGCCTCCGGCGTCCACGGGTCGCCGGCGTCGGGGACGGTCCCGCCGGTGTGCGCGCGCGGCGCTCGTCCGCGGCCGGTTCCCGCCCGTTCGAGCAGACGCAGGACGTTGCCGGACAGCACGAGCCGCTCGGCGTCCCGAGGCAGGCGGAGGAGCCGAACCTTCTCGAGCTCGAGCCCCGGATGCAGCCACGGACCGTCGGACCCGAACAGGACCTTGTGCGCCCCTGCGCGCGCGACCGCCTCCTCGAGGATGTCGAAACGGCGCACGCCCGACGTGTCCGTGAAGACGTTCGGGTGGCGGACGAGGTGGTCGATCAGCCCCTGCTGCGCGCGCCAGTCGTCCGCGAAGCTGCCGAGGTGCGGAATGATGAACGCGACGTCCGGATACTCGCGTGCAAGCAGCTCGACGACGGCGATCTCGCCGACGACGTCGTAGAGGACGGGCAGCCGGAATGCACGCGCCACGTCGCACACCTCGCGTGTGATGCGGGCGTCATGGCGGTGCAGCTTGATGCCGCGGAAGCCGTAGCCGACCGCTTCGCGCACGAGCTCGCCGATGCGCCCGCGATCGCGCTCCGCGTGCACGAATGCGAAGCCGCAGAAGCGCTCCGGGGCGCCCGCGACGATCCGCGCCACCTCCCGGTTCGCGACGGCGTAGTCGGAGTGGAACGCCGCGAAGAGCACCGTGCGGTCGATCCGCGCACGATCGGCGCGCGCGAGATACGCGTCGAGGCGCGCGGAGGTGTCCCACGGACCGGTGAGCCCGTCGCCGAGGCCGGCGTGGCAGTGACAGTCGACGATCACGCCGCCACCGTCGTCCGCCGCGGCCGCGCGTGAACGCGCGCCGCCTCGTGCAGGAACCAGATGCACGTCTCGATCGCGCGCGCGAAGGTCGGCAGGTGTGCGCTCTCGTTCGGCGCGTGCATGCGGTCCTCCGGCAGTCCGAAGCCGAGCAGCGCGGTCGGCACGCCGAGACGCTCCTGCAGCATCGCGACGACCGGGACCGTGCCGCCGCTCCGGACGAGAGCCGGCCGGCGGCCGAAGCCGCGCGCGTATGCGGCCGCGGCGGCCTGCAACAGCGGATGCGTGAGATCGGAGCGGGCCGGCGGGGATGCTGCGATGACGCTCATGCTCATCGGAACGCCTGCGTGCGTTGCGACGTGGCGGCGTATGAGCTGCTCGATCGTGCGCGGATCCTGCCGGGGAACGAGGCGGACGTCGAGCTTCGCGACTGCGCGCGCGGGCACGACCGCCTTCGCGCCCGCACCGGCGTAGCCGCCGGCAACTCCGGTGACGCTGAGTGACGGTCGCGCCGTGGAGCGCTCGTACAGCGTGAAGCCCGGCTCGCCCGCCGCGGCCGACCCCGACGAGCGGAGCAGTTCCGCGTCGCTCGGGCCGTTCCGCGCCATCAGATCCCGCTCGGCGGGCGACAGCGGGACGACGCGGTCGTAGAACCCCGCAACCGCGACGCGACCGTGCTCGTCGTGTAGCGACGCGAGCAGCGCGCACAGCGACTCGAGCGGGTTCGCGACCGCACCGCCGAAGTTGCCGGAGTGCAGATCGTGCGACGGTCCCCGCACGGCGAGCTCCAGCACGAGGTTCCCCCGCAGCGCGTACGTCAGCGCCGGCCGCTCGGCTCCGAGCATCGTCGTGTCCGACACGACGGCGAGATCGGGCCGCAGGCGGTCGCGCTGCGCGAGCAGAAACGGCGCGAGCGATCGGCTGCCCGACTCCTCCTCACCCTCGAAGACGCAGACGACGTTCACCGGCGGCCCGCCCGCGGTGCGGAGATACGACTCGAGCGCCGCGACATGCGCGAGCAGCTGCGCCTTGTCGTCGGAAGCTCCCCGCCCGACGAGTCGGTCGCCGATGCGCGTCGGCTCGAACGGCGGCGAGCTCCACGCCGAGACCGGCTCGACGGGCTGGACGTCGTAGTGGCCGTACACGAGCAGCGTCGGCGCACCCGGGCGCCGGCGCCACGTCGCGCACACGATCGGGTGCCCCGCGGTCGGGTGGGCCGTCGCATCGGCGAGGCCGATGCCGCGCAGATGCGCCGCGAGCCAGTCCGCGCACGCCTGTACGTCTCGCGCGCGTGCCGGCTGCGCACTGACGCTCGCGAAGCTCACGAAGCGCGCGAGGTCGCCGACGAACCGCGACTCGGTCCGGCGCGCGTATGCGACGGCGGCGTCGCCGCTCATCCCGCCGCCACCGCGGCCGGCGCGAGCGCCGCAAGGACGCAATCGACGTCGGCCGGTCCGTGCCGCGCCGTGAGAACGAAGCCGAGCCGCGGGCCGTGGTCCCCCTCGAGCAACACCGCACGGACGCCGTGCCGCCGCAGTCGCCGGTACAGGCCGACCGCCTCGGCTCCGTTCGCGATCGTCTGCACGGGAAAGAGGCCGCCGGCCGGTCGGAAGCCGAGCGAGGACACGCCGGAGCGGAAGGACCGGACGATCTGCCCCAGGCGCGCGCGCAGCGCCGCGCCGGAACGGTCGTTCACGTCGAGCGCGTGCGCGAGCGCATGGACCACGGCGGCGGACGGCGGGCTGCAGTGCACACGCGTCTCGGAGCGCTCCTCGTAGCGGCGGACGAGCGCAGGGTCGCCGGCCAGCATCGCGACCGGGACGCCGAATCCCTTCGCGAGCGAGGCGCCGACGACGACTCTGTCCGCCCCGAGCAGCGGCAGGGACCCGCCGCCCCGCGGGCCGAGGACTCCGAGCGGCTGCGTGTCGTCGACGACGAGCGTGCCGCCGTGGGCGCGCACGATCGCGGCGTATTCGCGCAGCGGCGTCGGACCGCAGCCGGGGCAGTAGCCGTCCGCAACCACGAGCGGCCGCCGCCCGGCGGCGCGCACCTGCCGCTCGAGCGCCGCGGGGTCGTGGGCCCGGAACGTCCCAGCCGCGACGCCGCGCGACGTCACCCGCTCCACGCCCCAGCGCGCGATCGCGTACGCGTGCGCGTCGACGTGGATCGACGAGCGCGGCTCTGCGAGCGCGACGAAGAGATCCCAGAAGAGGTGCAGTGTCGAGGGCGCGAGCAGCGCTCGCTCCGCGCCGACGAGCTGCGCGAGCCGGGCCGCGATCTCGATCGCAGACCGCGGCTCGCGCAGCGCCGCCGGCACCCCGCTCGTCAGCCGCTGCCAGGGCTCGAGCGATGAGCTGGGGTGCCGGAGGCCCAGGTAGAGGGCCGAGGTGAAGTCGGGCACGGCAGGTTGGTCACCCCTGGTACTCCGACTCGGCCTCGGCCTCGCGGCGGATCTGCCTCGGAAGCCGTGGCCGGTGGTACGGCCGTGCCAGCGTGCCGGCAGGCAGCCGCCGCCGCTGCTCGACCATCCGCTGGCGCAGCAGGAACGCCGGCTGCGTGAAGCGGTCCGGCGGCAGCTGGGCGTGACGGACGTCGTACGTGTCGGCCGACAGGTCGACGCCGGTGACGGTCTCGTACGCGTGCATGTACCACTGCACCTCCTCGCGCCAGTAGCGCGCCCAGTTCCCCGCCTCCTCGCGGTTCGTGATGTCGCCCCAGTTTCCGAACCGGATCGAGAGCAGGATCATCTCGCCGAAGCGCGCCAGATCCCGGAAGTAGCGCACCGGCGTCTCGCCCCAGCCCTGCAGCCGTTTCATCGCGTCGACGCGGTCCATCCACGGCTCCGGGTTCACGACCATGACCCGGCTCGGCAGGAAGTCCCGGAACTCCGGCCGCGCGAGCAGCCACTGCTGGATCAGCATCTCGTGGCGTGCCGTCCACGGGAGTCCGCCGAACGAGTTGTTCGCACCCTCCGCGAGCACGAGGTGCACGTCGCGGAGCGCGTTCAGCACCGGGAACGGATCGGCGATCATCGTCGTGTCGTCGTCCTCCTTGTAGAAGATCGACGCGCGGTGCAGCAGCGTGTGGAACGCCTCGAGGAACCGCGACCGCGGATCCGCAGTCTGGAACGGCGGGATCGCACGGCCGAACAGCGTGAGCCCGTACTCCTGGTCGTACTCCGCCAGCCTGCGCGGAAGCGTGAGCCGGTGCTGCTCGTCCTGGACGTATCCCCACAGCAGGTTGTTCAGCGGCCGCAACGGGTCGATCGTCATCTCCATCAACGGGTCGCGCTGTCCGGTGCCGCGGTTCTGGAACCGCATCGCCACCGCGCCGATCGTCTGACACAACATTCCTTCTTCGTGCCAGTACGACCAGATCAGCTCGAGGAACGTCGGCGATGTGAATTTCCGCCCCATCAGCCGGTCGCAGAGCTCGACCTCCTCCTCCGCCTCCTTTCTGAACTCGATCCGCCATTCCGGGAGCTGGTTGCGAACGAGCGCGAGGTACGGCAGCGTCTCGATCCGGCTCCCGTCGGCGTCCTGGACCTCGATCCCCTCGTCGAGGTAGCGGCGCCACAGCCGGTCGAGCTTGTCGCCGGCGTCGAGTCCGAGCCGGTCGTCGAGCTCTTCGCCGCTGAGGCCGCTGAACTGCTCGCGCCCGAGAGACCGTCGATGCGTGTGCTGCTCGTCGAACGGGGTGAGGTCGCCGCGCGCGGGGTGCACGCCGACGTTCGCCATGAGGAACGCCTCGGTCGCGAGCTTGAGCGCCTTGTACGAGATCATGTCCGCGTACGGCGCCGCGTTGCGCACGTACCGCCCCAGCCTCTCGCGGAACAGCTCCGGATTCCCGCAGATGGAGTCCATCCACGCGAAGTAGTTCTCGAATGCGAGCGCCTGCACCGAGGCCCGGATCACGGGGTTGAGCGCCATGCCCGGCGTGTCGATGATCCCCGGCCGCTCGAGGCTGACCGGCACCGGCTCGGTGATCCGGACGTCGGCCTCCTTCCGCGGCTCGACCTCGATCGTGTCGGTCTTCACGCCCGTCCAGTCGATCTCGTCCGACAGCTTGAGCGTCTCGATGCCGTCGCTGTGGTACCTGGTGACGTCGATTCCTTCCCGGATCGCGAAGAACTCGACCGTGTACCGGCCCGGTTCGGCCGGCACGGACCAGATCACGCTGCGTCCGCGGTCGTCGCGTCGGATGATCTCTCCGGCCGGCTCTTTGTCCTCGTCGACGACGCGCCACGCGTAGTACCAGTCGTCGGGATCGACGAGCCCGGTCGCCGTCAAGCGCACCTCGCTTTCGGGAAACGCCTGCTTGACAGGCCTCATAGCCAGGGTCTTCTCGGTCTTCTCAGGCATCTGGTCCTCCTTCTTCCTCTGTCTCATACGGGTTGGGTCTGAAGCAGCCGCTGCTCCCGCCTCGTCGGAGGCGAGACGGGTGCGGCGCACATCTCCGCGATGTCGAGCGTGCTGCGAAGCGCCCAGTACGTCAGGAGATTCCCGACGACGCGGCTCTCGGCCTCCGGCGTGACGAGCCCGAGGGAGCGCGCCTGCCCGATCACCGCGAACGACATCGTCGGCGGCGCCTCGCGCAGCCGGTCGCGCCGGCCGCGCCATTCGCGCCAGTTCGCGGCGAGCCGGTCCGGCGTGCGGGCGTCGTCCCGGATCACCTCCCCGACCGAGTGCCCCCGCAGCGACGGCGGACGATGCTCGAGAAGAACGCGGACGAACTCGGGGATCGTGCGCTCGAGCGTCGAGAGCGTGCGCTGCTTGGCGAGGCTCTGCGACTCGGGCGGGTAGAGCGCCTCCCACAGCGCGGCGAGCTGCCGCCACTGCGGATGGGGGTACAGCGCGTCGCCGATCGCGCAGCTGATCAGCACGCGGATCCACGGCACCGGGTGCGGATCGTCCTTCGAGATGCGGAAGACGAACCAACCCGGCAGGCTGACGACGCCCATCAGGCCGAGCGTCGAGCCGATCCCGAGCTTCGCCACCGACCAGAGGTCGGCGACGATCTCGCTGATCCACCGCTCGAAGAGATCCCAGGCTTCGGCGTCGTGCGACGCGTGCTGCGCCTGCGCATGCAGGAGCGGACGGTAGGACGGAATGAGGTCGAGCAGCGCCGCGGCCTGGTGTCCCACCTCGTGGACGAGGCTCGACGCGATGCCGTGACCGACCATCCGCTCCCGCGGAACTCTCACGATCGCGACCGGGTTGTCGCCGCCGCCGGGCAGCCGCGTCCGCGCACGTCTGACCGCCGCACCCGGCCCGCGCGCGAGGTAGCAGATCGCCTGCGGCGCGGTGAAGTACCCGCCCGGAAGCGACAGCGCGTCCGCCGCGCACACGTCGAGGCCGGAGAGCCAAACACCGGTCTCGGACTCGCTCCGCTGGGTGATGACCTCGGAGAAGAGATCGAACTGCGACAGCGCGTCGTTGAAGCGGAGACGCACGGTCGTGAACCTCCGCTGCAGCTCGGCCGGCTCGACGCCGCCGCCGTCGTGATCGAGCCAGCGGATGAACGCCCGCACCTCCTCGCGCAGCTGGTAGCGGTTGCCGATCAGGAACCGCTCGATGGCGACGAGTGCTGCCGGCGACAGCGCGGCCGCCGGCAGCATCGTCTCCTGAAGCGCGAACGGCTTCACCCGCTCGAGCCGCGTCAGCAGCGCCCGAGCCTCCTGCTCGAGGAGCCAGCGAGAGAGCGAGTGGACGTTCATCGGGCCGGTTGCTCCGCTCTCACACGCCGTAGAGGACGATCCGGTCGCCGTGACGCTCCCAGTGGCCCTGCCGCCGGCCATGGTGGCGGTGATGGTGATGGTGCCGGCGTGGCCCCTGGCCGCCGCCGCCGCCCCACCCTTCCTCGAACCCCGGCTGTCCATGTGCAGACGCAGGTCCGGGCCCAGGTCCGAATCCGGGCCCCGGTCCGGGTCCGAAGCCGGGTCCGGGCGCGGGCGCGTGCCCCTGGGCCGGAGCGCCGGGATGGAGGCCGAGATCCTGCGCGGCCTCCGCGATGGCCTGCTGCGCGACGACTTGCGGTGGCACGTGATCCGGTGCCGTCTGCGCGATCTGCGCGGCCTTCGTCGCGAGCTGCACGACCTTTCGAGCCGCCTCGAACTGCTCGTTCTCCATCTCGGTCTCGTAGCCCATCTCGAAGAGGTTGCTCGCCATCGAGCCGAGCTGAGAGCCGATCGCCGTTCCGATGCCCGGCGCGACGAACGAGCCGAGCGCGCCGCCGACCACGGGAAGCGCGGTCTTCGCGACGTCCTTCAGCATCCCGCCGAGCGCCTTGCCGGCGCCGCTCTTGAGGAAGCTCCCGGCCGCGTTCACGAGGCCGCCCAGGAACTCCTCCAACTCCGCCTCGTTCGTGATCTCGAGCAGCTCCGAGGCGAGCTCCATCTCCTGCACCTCGTTGAGCTCGAACTCGCCCTCGAACTCGTACTCCCCGTCGTCGCCGTCGCCGCCGCCGCCACCGCCGGCGTCACCGCCGCCACCGTCCCAGGACTGGAAGCGGCGACCGTAGCCGCCGCCCCAGCGACGGCGGCCGTAGCGGCCGTACCCGCGGCCGCCCCACCTGCGGCCCCAGGGCCGCATGAACTCCTCGGACTCGGCCTCGGTCTCGTATTCGTATTGACTCATCGTCGTGCTCTCCTTTCGTCGTGCGCCGTCGCCGGCGGGTCTCGGTCAGTACCACTCGCCCTGGTACCACTCGCCCTGTTGCGGCGGCTGGGCGCCGGCGTCCGCCGGCTGACCGCCGTTCGTCGCCGCGCCGGCAGGCGCGGCAGCCGGTGCGCCGGGCTGCGCCGCGGCGCTCGGGTCCCCTGCCGCGGGCTGGCCGGCCGCAGCGTCCGGAGCCGGCGGCTGTCCGGGCACCATCGCGCCTGCGTCCGGCCCGATCGCCGGCGGCTGTGGCGCGAGATCGGGCGGCGGGGCCGGCACCGCCTCGGGCGGCGCCGACGGCACCTCGATCGGCTGCGCCCAGAACGGCTGGGCGCCGGGAGTCGGGAGCCAGGACCAGCGGCGCCGGCCGTGCCGGTGGCCGCGGTAGACCCAGCGCCCGGGGGCGCCTGCCGGCGCCGCCGGCGGCGCGTCGCCGAGGAAGGCGCGGTACTGCGACCAGTCGACCGGGATCTGCACCGGGCCCGGCCTCCAGCCGTAGCCGCGGAAGCCGGAATAGCCGCGATAGGCGGGATAGCCGGGCCGCCAGCCGCCGCGCCACACGCCGGGCCGGTAGAACGCGGGCCGCGCGTAGCCGCGGTACCCGTACGCGGGCCGCGCGTAGCCGCGGTAGCCGCCGCCCCACGGCCGGTACCCAAATGCCCGGGCGCGGTACGCCGGGCGGCCGAAGGAGCCGCGGAAGCCGACGCGCACCGGAAGGCGGATCTCGTGCGCGAGACCGGGCGCGTACGTGTGGGCGGCCGCGGTCGCCGCGGCCTGCGCCGCCGTCTCCGGTGTGATGTTCTGCGGGGCCAGCGCGGCCTGCTGCGCAGCCGCGCCGGCGAAGCGGACGAACTGGCGCGCCGCTTCGAATTCCTGGTCCTGCGGGCTCAGGCCTTCCAGCTCGAGCCCGAGCAGCGATCCCGCAGCCTCGGCGATCCTGCCGCCGACGGCGCCTCCCCGGCCGGGTGCGATGCGCTCGCCGAGTGCGCGGCCGACCACCGGCAGCGCCTGCTTCGCGGCGTCCTTGAGGATGCCGCCGAGTGCCTGCCCGGTGTCGGAACGGACGAACTTCCCGACCGTGTCACCGACGGCCGAGAAGACGTTGCCGAGGAACTGCTCCAACTCCTCCTCGCTGGACACCTCGAGCAGCTCGGAGGCGAGCTCGAGCTCCGTCGAAGGATGCAGCGGCGTCTCGAGCTCGCCGCCGAGGATCCCCTTGAGGATGCCTCCGATGAACTGCTCGTGCTCCTGCTCCTCTTCGTACTCGAGCTCGCCGCCGACGATCCCTTTGAGGATGTTCCCGAGGAACTGCTCGTGCTCCTGTTCCTGCTCAGGGGGTCTGCGTCGTCTCGGGCGCCTTCTCTCCTGTTCGTACTCGAGCTCGTAGCCACCGCCTTCGAACTCCAGCTGCGTCCGGTCGATGTCGTGCATCGTCGCCTCCTGCGGATTGGGCTTCGAGATGTGAACTGCACGACGCGTGCCAGCAGTGTCGGAAGCTGTGCGTGCGTTGGGTGCGAACGCCGCTTCGCATGACGCGTCGCGCGTGCGAACGGTGCTTCGCGTCAGCGGCGCGTGTGCGGCGGGATGCCAAGACGGTCGCGGTACTTCGCAACCGTGCGGCGCGCGACGGCGAATCCGAGCTGCGCGAGCTCTTCGGCGAGATCCGCGTCGGAACGGGGAGTCGACTCGTCTGCGACGAGCTGCGCGAGCGCGGCGCACGGCGCCTGCGCAGCGTCGAAGAAGCGCGAGAACGGGACGATGTCGTGCGACGGGAGAAGCACGTAGCGCTCCGCGATCGCGCGGCTGACCGTCGACTCGTGCACGCCGATCGCGCCGGCGATCTCCGCGCGCGTGAGCGGCCGGAGATGCCGCGGCCCGTGCAGGACGAAGTCGCGCTGGCGCGAGACCGTCTCCTCCGCGATCAGCCGCATCGTCCCCCAGCGGCGGCGGAGCCGCTGCACGAACGACTGCGCAGCGACGAGCTGCTGCTCGACGCGGTGACGCGTCCCGTCGTCGAGCATGCTCGCATCGACGTCCGCGTACGACGGCGCGACGACGACGTTCAGCCTGCGCTGCTCGACGAGCTCGATCGCGAAGCCGTCTTCGGTCTCGCGCACGATCACGTCCGGCAGCGCGGGCGGCGTTTCCGGCGCGTACTCCGGCTGCTCGAGGCTGGCGTACGGTCGCAGGCGCGTCCGGATCAGCACGGCCGCCGCGGCCGCGTCCCCGGTCGTCGTGTCCAACGCCTCCGCGATCGCGCGCATCCGGCCGGCGGCGAGATCGCCGAGTTGCCGCTCGACGATCGCGCGCGCCCGGTCCACGAGCTCGGTGTCGAGGTCGAGCCGGTCGAGCTGGAGCAGAAGGCACTCGCGCACGTCGCGTGCGGCGACACCGGGCGGGCCGTGCCGACGCACGAGTGCGAGCACGCGCAGCACGACGTCGGTGCGAACGTGCAGCCGCGCCGCGAGCTCCGCCGGCTCGGCGTCGAGGAACCCGTGCTCGTCGAGCGACCAGACGATGTGCGCGAGCACTCGTGCGTCGCGACGGTCGAGGAGCGGCCGGAGCTCGGCGATCAGCGCGTCGGCGGGAGACTGCGCTGCGGGCAGCAGCTCCCCGGACGGCCGCTCCGGCTCGCTGCGCATGCGCCGGACACAGCCGAAGCACTGAGCACCGGCGAGCGGCTCGCCGCAGAAGGAACACACATCGCGCTCGACGAGCTCGAGCGCGGGGTTCCGCTCCAACTCGGCGTTGATCGCCTGCGTCAACTCGACCGCGGGCAGCGCAAGCAGCTCTGCGTAGGCGATCAACTCCGGCGACGCCCTCTGCTCCAGGCGGGGCGTCATCTCGAGCGCCATGACGGTCAAGCCGACCCTCTGCGGTGGGTTACGGCGAGCATCTCCTGTACCCGCCCGGACTGCAAGGCCCGTGCCAGGACGCTGGCACGCGTCTTGCCGCTGTCCGGGTGACGATGACGTCCACCTGGCCCACCAGCCCGCCTGCCCAGGCCACGCCGGCCGCGAGCCCGCTTGCGAGAAGCGTCGGGACCGACCGCCGCGGACGCGCGCGCACGCTCCCGATCTTCGGCATGGTCGTCCACACCACCGGCAGCGGGCCTGCCGAGTACCAGAAGCAGACCGGGACGCCCGCCGTCAACGACGCGCTCGACTACTACCTCGGCCGCGGCCGCTGGAAGGGCAAGTCGGACGGATTCCCGCACTACCTGATCGGCTACGACGGCACGATCTACCTGATCTGCCCCGAGAGCCACGTCGCGTGGCATGCAGGCTGGGCGAAGGGCCGTGCACGCTGGGACGGCTGGACTGCGCCGGCGTGGTGGACGTCGGTCTGGAGCCCGCGCGGCGCGAGGACGCCGGCCGACCTGCTGCCGCCGCGCGCCGGCTCCCCGAACGACGCGCACATCGGCGTCGAGCTGCTCGGCAGCGAGTCGGGACGCGGGTTCACGGACGCGCAGTACGACTCGCTCGCCCGTCTCGTCATCGACGTGTTCCGGCGCAACGGACTCACGGCTGCGGTTCCCCCGAACCGGCAGCTGCTCGGCCACGAGGATGTCGAGCCGATCCTGCGCGCGAACCGGGGCGGCGGCTGGGACCCCGGCGCACACCGCACGAGCCCGACGTTCTCGTGGCCTGCGCTGTGGTCGCGGATCCAGGCGGGCGGCGGGCCGGTCGCGCCGCCGGCGCAGGCGCCTCCGCCTCCGGCGGCTCCGTCGCCGTCCCCGTCGCCCGGGACGGGCATCGCATCGGCGCCGTGGGCGGTGTTCTCGTCGGTGGCCGGCGTCGCCGAGGCGGCCGCCGCCTTCGCCGGCGGCGAGCGGGGCGCGAACCGGTTGACCGACATCATCTTCAACGCGCGGCATCGAGAGCGTGCCGGCCGGCCGATCGCGAGCGGCGAGACGGCGCTTGCGCAGGAATGGCGCTGGATCCGCGACAACGTCGTGGCGTCCGTGCTGCGGATCGTTCCCGCGGCGCCCGCCGCGCCGCCGTCGGCCGCGCCGGCCGCACCGCCTGCTGCAACCCCCGCCGCGGCACAGTTCGGGCGCGCGATTCCGGCGCCGCGCCGGTGGGCCGGGATCTTGCAGCTGCTCGACCGGTACCGGGGCGACGTTCCGCTCGACTTCCTGCTCGGCTGGATCGAGGTCGAATCCGACGGCCGCATCGACGAGGTCACGTCGCTCGACGAACGCGGCTTCTTCCAGATCCACCCCGACGAGTCGAAGGATGCCCGCCCGCCGATCCAGCATGCGCGGCTCAGCACCGATCCCGACTACTCGGTGCAGGCCGGCTTGCAGCTCGCGCGCTACTACGCCGCGCTCGCGCGAAGCCGCTTCCCGTGGATTCCCGCCGGGTCGGAGTTGTTCTGGCGCGTCGTGAAGCTGCAGCACGCGATGGGGAGTCCGCTCGCGAAGCGGTTTCTCACCGACATGCACAACCGCGGCATCCCGTTCACGTGGGACAACATCAAGCGCTTCGAGCTCAGCGACGGCCCGCGGTTTCACCGGCTCTTCCGCACGGATCGCGGGCGGTTCGGCCGCAACGTCGACAGGGTGTTCGCGTACGGGCGCGCCCGCGCGCATTCGCTCGGGCGGTAGCGCTAGCGGCCGGTCGCGTCGGCGACGAACGCGGCGATAGCCTCCGTAAAGGCGGAGCGGCTCGCCTCCCACGCGTAGAACATGTGCCCGCCGCCGAAATGGCGGACGGTCAGGCGGTCGGCCACGCCCGGGTCGAGCCGCATCAGGTTTCGCAGCCGGTCGGTCGCGTAGTACGGGGTGATGAGGTCGTACCGTCCGTGCGTGATGAACGCCTTCATGTGCGGATTGACCGACATCCCGTAGCGGAAATCGTCGGTGGCGCCTATCGGCGGGGTGAAGAAGTGCTGGTCGGTGTCCTCCTTCCAGGCCTTGTTCACCTCGTAGCTCAGCAGCGTGTACTCGCGATCCGTCTCCACGCCGATCTCCGACCGGAGCTGCCGGTTGATCGCCATCGTGTAGACGGGGCCTATGCCCGCCAGGGTGGGATCGGGCCCCTCGAACGAGTCGCGGTCGGGGAACGGGTCGGTTCCCGTGATCGTCGCGTCGTAGAGTCCGAGCACCATCCGCTGGTCGCGCAGAAGCTCGCGCGAGAACGTGCGAAACGAGATCCTGCCCTCGGCGCGCGAGACGAGGTCAAACGGGAGCCCGATCAGATCGGCCAGCCCGGTGAGGATGCCGTCGCGCTCCGTCTGACCCATCGAGGCGCCGCGGACGAGGAAGCTGACGAATCCGCCGGTGGCGAATCTCTCCGCCTCCGCCAGCACGTCGTCCAGCGGGGTGCCTTGCGCGAAGACGCGCGACCGGCCGTGGTGCGCGGCGGCGGCCGCCATCGTCGGCAGCAGGTCGATCCAGGCGAGGACGTCGTAGTCGCTGGGGCTCAGCGACGAGATCTCGAGCGCGGGCGAGATCAGGATCGCACCGTTCAGCCCGATCCCGGCGCTCTCCTGCAGCATCCGCACCATGCGCGCGACGCGATAGCCGCCGTAGCTCTCGCCCGCGACGAAGACCGGCGATCCCCAGCGGCCGTTGCCCGACAGCCACCGCCCCATGAACTCGCAGAGCGACTCGAGGTCGCGCTTCTGCCCGAAGTACTCCGTCGGGTCGGTCGCGTCCCCCTTCTTGTCGTCCTTCGCCGCGCCGTCCTTCTTGTCGTCCTCGATCACGCGGCTGAATCCCGTTCCGACCGGGTCGACGAAGACGAGGTCGGCGAACGCGAGCCAGGACGCCTCGTTCTGCACGAGCTGCGGCGGCATCGCCGGAAGCGTTCCGTCCGCCGGGAAAGCGACCCGTTGCGGGCCGACGACTCCGAGGTGCAGATAGGCGGACGACGCGCCCGGACCGCCGTTGAAGACGAACATCACCGGCCGGTCGGCGCCCGCGCCCTCGGCGACGTACGAGACGGAGAAGATCTCGGCGGACGGCTTCTCCTTCTTGCGGAGAACGAGCCACTTCGCGGTCGCGGTGTAGGCGATCGGCGTCGCTCCGCCGGTCCAGGTCGCGGACCTCTCCGCACCCGCCGGCGGCTCGTGGTCCGGCTTGGCGGCGGACGTCTCCTCCTGCGTCTTCTCGTCGGCCATGGCGGAGACGCTACATGCCCATGGCGTGGTACCCGGAATCGACGTACAGCGTCGTCCCGGTCACGTTCTTCGCGCCGTCGCCGAGCAGGTACGCGGCGGCCGCGCCGACGTCGTCCGCGTCCACGTGGCGATGGAGCGGGGACCGTTCCTCGACGATCGCCTCCATCGTCGGGAAGCCTGCGATCGACCGGGCGGCGAGCGTCCGAACGGGCCCGGCGGAGATGGCGTTCACGCGGATGTTCTTCTCGCCGAGGTCCCAGGCGAGGTACTTCACCGACGCGTCGAGCGTGGCCTTCGCGACGCCCATGACGTTGTAGTGCGGGACCGCCCGCTCGCCGCCGAGATAGGTCATCGTCACGATCGAGCCGCCGCCGGCCTTCTCCATCAGCGGCTCGGCCGCCCGCGCGCAGGCGACGAGCGAATACGCGCTGACGTCGAGCGCCAGCCAGAAGCGGTCGCGCGGCGTGTCGGTGAAGCGGCCCTCGAGATCCTCCGCGGCCGCGAACGCGACCGAGTGGACGAGGATGTCCAGCTCGCCGCCGAACGCCTCGCCCACCTCGGCGAAGACGCGGGCGACGTCGTCGTCCGAGCGGACGTCGCACTCGGTGACGAGCGCCGTATCGACCGTCGCGGCGAGGTCGCGGACGCTCTTCTCGATGCGTTCGCCCTGATACGTGAACGCAAGCCGCGCCCCGCCGCCGGCGAGCTGCTGCGCGATCGCCCAGGCGATCGAGCGCTTGTTCGCGACGCCGAGGACGAGCGCCCGCTTGCCGTCGAAGACCCCCGCGCCAGCCATCCGGGCGATCCTACCCCGAAGCCCGCGGATGTCCGCTACGTTTGTCGGCGTTGCGTCGCGCTATCCCGCTCCTGGCTTCCTGCGCGGCACTCCTCGGCGCACTACCTGCCTCAGCCGCGCTCGTGCCGGTGCAACGCACCTTCGGCGACCGATCGACGCCGCGGCTCCGCGTGGGCACGATCCCGATGGGACTCGGAGGCGCCTCCGGCCGCGTGCGCGTGATCGCCGACCTGCCCATGCCGCCGCTCGCCGCCGCCTCGGGCCGCGGGCTGTTCTCGGCCGGCGGGCACCGCCGGCTCCAGGTCCACAGCACCGCCTCGCAGGCGTACCTGCAGCGCGTCGCGCGAGCGCAGGACCGCGCGGTCGCGGAGCTGAACAGGGCGATCCCCGACGCGCGGGTCGGCCGCCGCTTCCGGATCCTGCTGGACGGGCTGACCGTCACCCTGCCGGCGAAGGAACTCCCTGCGCTCGTCCGCCAGTCCTACGTCGCGCACGTGTACCCGAGCATCCAGTACACGCTCGCGCTCGACCACTCGCCCTCGGTGATCGGCGCCGACGTCCTGCACCAGACGACCGGAGCCGACGGCACCGGGATCAAGATCGGCGTCGTCGACGACGGGATCGACCAGACGAATCCGTTCTTCAACCCGGCGAGCTTCTCGTACCCGGCGGGCTTCCCGAAGGGCGACTCGAAGTACGTGACGCCGAAGGTGATCGTCGCGAAGGTCTTCCCCGGCCCGAACTCCGGTGCGCCGGGCAAGCTGCCGCTCGACCCGAACTCGTCCTTCCACGGGACGCACGTCGCAGGCATCGCCGCGGGCGACTCCGGCACGACCGCGCCCGCCGGTTCGGATCATCCCGAGGTGACCGGGCTGAGCGGCGTCGCCCCGCGCGCGTGGCTCGGCAACTACCGCGTGTTCACCGTGCCGACGCCGATCGGCCACGTCGCGAACACGCCGGAGATCATCGCCGCGTTCGAGGCCGCTGTGGCCGACGGCATGGACGTGATCAACTTCTCCGGCGGCGGTCCGCAGGTCGAGCCGGCGAACGACGCGCTGATCGAGGCGATCCACAACGTCGCCGCGGCCGGCGTCGTCCCCGTGATCGCGGCGGGCAACGACCGCGACGACTTCGGCACCGGCTCGACCGGATCCCCCGGGACGGCGCCGGACGCGATCTCCGTCGCAGCCGTCTCGAACACGCACGTCTTCTCGCCCGCGCTGGACGTGACCGCTCCGGGCGCGCCCGACATCCTCAAGGGGATCCCGTTCCTCGGCGCGGACGGACTCGCCGCCCCCGGATCGTGGGGCTCGCAGAACCAGACGCTCGTCGACGCCGGCTCGATCGTCGGCACCGACGGCAAGCCGGTCGAGCGCCACCTCTGCGGCGCCGGCTCCGACCTGACGTCGACGAAGGGAACGCTGCCCGCGAACTCGCTCGACGGGAAGATCGTGCTCGCGGAGCGGGGTCTCTGCCCGTTCGTGACGAAGGCTGACCAGGCGAGGGCCGCCGGCGCGGTCGGGATCATCCTCTCGGACAACCGCCAGGGTGAGGCGAACGGGATTCCGGTGCAGATGGTGATCCCCGGCGGGATGATCGCGAACCTCGACGGCGATCACCTGCGCGCCGCGATGGCCGCGACGGGCGGGCAGACGAGCATCCGCGTCGGCCACGATCCGCTCGAGCTCGAGACGGGCCGGAGCGGCGTGATCACGAGCTTCTCGTCGGCGGGCCCGACGGCATTCGGACACGCCCTGAAGCCCGACGTCTCAGCGCCCGGTGGACAGATTCTGTCGTCGACCCTCCCGAACACCAACGCATCGCGGTTCGCCGTGTTCGACGGCACGTCGATGGCGACGCCGCACGTCGCCGGCGCGGCCGCGCTCCTGCTGCAGCTCCACCCCGGCTGGACGCCGCCGGAGATCAAGTCCGCGCTCGTCTCCACCGCCGGCCCGGCCTGGGCCGACACGGGACGGACCCAGGAGGCGCCGGTGACGCTGGAGGGCGGCGGTCTCGTCGCGTTGCCGGGCGCCGCCGACCCGCGCGTCTTCACCGACCCCGTCTCGCTCTCGTTCCCCGACCAGAACGTGCTCGCCGGCGCCGCCAGCAGCGCGCTGCTCGTCCGGATCCAGGACGCGGGCGGCGGCGCAGGCACCTGGTCGGTCGGACTCCAGTCGCAGGCCGCGACCGCCGGCGCGTCGATCGACATCCCCGGCACGGTCGTCATCGCGCCCGGCGGCGAGGCCGATCTCTCCGTCGTCGTGAAGGCGTCCGCCGGCGCCGTCCAGGGCGAGAACTACGGCTTCGTCGTCCTCCACCAGGGCTCGATCACGCGCCGCGTCCCGTACTTCTTCCTCGTCGACAAGCCCGCGCTCGCGCAGGCGACCGTGCTGCCGCTGAAGAAGATCCAGAGCGGCGACACGCGCACCGGCGTCGACCGCGTCGACGCGTACCGCTACCCCGTCGCTCCGTTCGGGAACGCGCCGGACTCGCCGCCGATGACCGAGGACGGCGCGGAGAAGGTCTACGTGACGACGCTGAACGCGCCGGCTGCGAACGCGGGCGTGTCGGTCGTCGGCCGGGTGCCGGGAGTGCAGATCGATCCCTTCTACCTCGGCGCCCTCGACGAGAACACGGTGCAGGGCTACGCCGGGACGCCGGTCGACGTCAACGGGCTCACCTACGACTACCTCGATCCGATCAGCGCCGCCGGATCCTCGTTCCCGCGCCAGCAGACGTTCTACGTGGCCGTCGACTCGGGCCGCGACCGCTTCACGGGACAGCGGCTCGCCGGGCCCTACGTGCTGCGCTCGTGGGTGAACGACGTCACGCCGCCGACGCTGAAGCTGCTCACGACCCGGGTCGCGTCCGGCCGCCCGACCATCGTCGCGCGCTCGCTCGACGCGCAGTCCGGCGTCGATCCGCTGTCGCTCACGATCGGCTACAAGGGCGTCCTCGTCGGAGCGGCCTCCTACGACCCGATCTCGGGCATCGCCGTCTTCCCGCTGCCGACGTCCGCGCCGACGCTGAAGACCGGCAAGATCACGCTGCAGCTGGAGTCGTCCGACTTCGAGGAGGCGAAGAACGTCGACACGACCGGGACGGCGATCATGCCGAACACCCGCTTCGCCTCGGCGAAGCTGCAGGTCGTCGCCGGCGTCGCGGTCAACTGGCTCGTCCCGGAGACGCAGGCGTGTCTCGTCAAGTCCCAGCGGCTCGTCGTCGTCGCGAGCTCGACCAGCGCCGTGAAGTCCGTCCGCTTCGCGGTCGACGGTCGCACCGTCGCCGTCGCGAAGAACGGCGCCGCCGGAGTCTTCGGCGCGACGTGGAAAGGCTCGGGCGCGGCGAAGCACGGCAAGCACTCCCTGACGGCGACCGCGGTGGACGGCGGCGGTCACACCGGCTCGGCACAGCGCGTCGTCGTCTCGTGCAAGTGAGCGAGCCTCGCATCGCCGTCGTGACCGGCGCCTCGTCGGGAATCGGCGCCGAGCTCGCCCGCGGCCTCGCCGGCCGCGGCTGGCGCTGTGTCCTGCTCGCGCGCCGCGAAGAGCGTCTCCGCCCGCTCGCCGAGGAGACCGGCGGCGAGTTCGAGGTCTGCGACGTCTCCGACCGGGCAGCCGTCGACGCCGTTGCCGCACGCGTGCTCGAGCGGCATCCGAAGATCCACCTCCTCGCGAACAACGCCGGCATCGCCGGGCGGGCGACCTTCCTCGACGGCGATCCCGATCGGATCGAGAACGTGATGCGCACGAACTACCTCGGCAGCGTCTGGTGCCTGCGCGCCTTCCTGCCGGGGCTCGAGGCCGCCGCGCCCGCCGACGTCGTGAACGTCGTGTCCGTCTCCGGCAGCGTCACGTTCCCGCCGTCGGGCCCGTACTCCGCCTCGAAGTTCGCGCAGCTCGCGTTCTCGCGCTCGGTCGCGGTGCAGCTCCGCGAGCGCGGTATCACGGTGCACACCGTGAAGCCTGGCTTCGCCGAGACCGAGGGCTTTCCGCAGGGACGGCTGCCCGCTCCGGTGCGGCGCATCGTCATCGGACCGGAGAAGGTCGCGGCCCACGTCCTCGCCTCGCTCGACCGCGGACACGGCGAGACGACCGTTCCGTGGTTCTACGCTCCCGCCGGAGGGCTGCAGGCGCTGATCCCGAATGTCGTGGCGTTTGCGCTTGCCCGTCCGTGGCGGCGTACTAGAATCGTATCGTGAACGAATTTCCGGCCAGCGACGGCAGCCCCGAGGTCACCGACGTGATCGCGGTGGCCGAGTTTCGCGCGGCCCTGCGCCAGTTCCTGCGCCGGAGCGAGCGCGTGGCGCGCATGTCGGGCCTGACGCCGCAGCGGCATCTGCTCCTGCTCATGATCAAGGGCGCCCCCGGCGGGGACGAGCAGTCGACGGTCACCCAGCTCTCCGAGCGCCTTCAGCTCGCCCAGAGCACGGTCACCGAGCTCGTCCGCCGGGCCGAGGAGGCCGGGCTGATCGAGCGCACGCAGTCGCAGCGGGACGCCCGCGTCGCACACCTCCGGCTCACCCCGGAAGGGGAGCGGCGGCTGATGCTGTCGTTCACCGAGCTCGAGACCGAGCGCGCGCAGCTTCGCGACGCGTTCGCGCACCTCGACGAGACCGGCTAACGCGGCGTTCGAGCCGCGTTCGGGCTAGTTGCCGGACGAGCTGCCGGAGCTGTTGCCGACCTGCACGACCTCGCAGTTGTGCACGATGTCGAACGGATCGATGACGGCGCGATCCTGTCCGGGGCCGCAGTCGATCGTGTCCTTCTCGCCGTTCGAGGCGTAGATGGTGTCGGAGCCGGAGCCGCCGTTGACGTGGCTTCGCCCCGGGCCGGCGACGTTGATCACGTCGTTGCCCGAGCCGCCGTCGATCGTGTCGTAGCCGCCGTCGCCGTTGATCGTGTCGTTGCCGCCGTTGCCCTTGATCGTGTCGTCGTGGATCGTGCCGATCAGGTAGTCGTTCTTGCTCGAGCCGATGATCGTCACCCCTTTGATGTGCGGCAGCTGGGGGATGACCGGCTCGGTCACGTCCGAGATCGACGTCGCCTTGCCGTACAGGTTCGTCGCGGTGACGACGAGCCGCAGCGTCGATCCGACGTCGGAGCTGGCCGGATGGTAGATCTGCTTCGTCGCGCCCTTGATGTCTTT
>Ga0265338_10003242_pt1 | contig 23131 bp, 21 predicted proteins | sample 42126metaG_FD_193579 | JGI IMG/M metagenome (GOLD analysis project Ga0265338, IMG submission 193579) | Rhizosphere microbial communities from Carex aquatilis grown in University of Washington, Seatle, WA, United States - 4-21-26 metaG | ecosystem: Host-associated > Plants > Roots > Rhizosphere... | reverse complement strand
TCCTCCGACCGGGCCCGGCCGGGATCCCGGCGACCGGCGGGATCATGAACCGCCAACCGCGCGCCAGCTGGCTCGTCGTCGGCGCGCTGGCGCTGTTCGGCAGCGCAACGTGGTTCATCCTGCGCGGGCGCCGCAGGACGCGCTCGCGCGCCAAGGTCTTGCTCCCGACCGCCTTCGGGGTCGTCCTCGTCGCCGCCGTCGCGGGCGGATTCGCATGGCCGGGCGGGCTCCTCCGCCACGACGTCGCGCCGAAGCCGGCGCCGACCACGACGACCACCACCACGGTTGCCGGCGCGACCACCACCACCGCCGTTCCGAGCGGCGGCACGGGCGGATCGGGCATCGGAGGATCCGGCATCGGAGGGTCCGGTGCCGGCGGATCGGGCGCGACGCCGACCACCACACCCCCGACCGGCACGACCACGTCCGTCCCGAAGGCGAGCACTCCCACGACCCCGAGCCCGTGACCGGCAACGAGCGGCTGCGCGCCCGCTTCGTCGCGGCGCACGGATTCCCGCTCGACGACTTCCAGCGCCGCGCGCTCGACGTGCTCGACGCCGGCCGGTCGGTGCTCGTGGCCGCGCCCACCGGCGCGGGCAAGACGCTCATCGCCGAGTACGCGATCGCGACCGCGCTCGAGTCGGGCGCGAAGACGTTCTACACGACACCGTTGAAAGCACTGTCGAACCAGAAGTACGGCGACTTCGTCCGCCTCTACGGCGCCGCAAACGTCGGGCTCCTCACCGGCGACAACGTCATCAACGGCGAGGCGCCGGTGGTCGTGATGACCACCGAGGTGCTGCGCAACATGATCTACGCGCGCTCACCCACGCTCGACGGTCTTCGCTACGCGGTGCTCGACGAGGTGCACTACCTGCAGGACCCCGCGCGCGGCGCGGTGTGGGAGGAGGTGATCATCCACCTCCCGACCGAGATCGCGATCGTCGCGCTGTCGGCAACGGTCTCCAACGCCGAGGAGGTCGCGGCGTGGATGCAGACCGTGCGCGGTGAGACCGAGGCGATCATCGAGGAACGGCGTCCGGTCGAGCTCGTGCACCTCTACATGGTCGGGGAGCGAGGCGCCGACGGCGTGCACCTCCTCCCGACGTTCGTCTCCGACGGCGACGAGCTGCGCCCGAACCCGGCTGCGGCGCGCCTCGACGGACGGGGCCCGACGCGCGGCGCGCGAGCGCGGCGGCCGCGCCTGTACAAGCCGTGGCGCACGGAGGTCGTGGAGCGCCTCGCCGAGGAGCGCATGCTGCCCGCCATCGTGTTCGTGTTCTCGCGGGCCGGGTGCGATCAGGCCGTCGAGCAGTGCCTCGACGGTGGGATCCGCCTCACCGACGCGGCCGACCGCGTCGCGCTGCGACGGATCGCCGACGCACATCTCGAAGCGCTCGACGACGCCGACCTCGACGTGCTCGGCTACGACTCGTGGCTGGCCGGCCTCGAGGCCGGAGTCGCCGCGCATCACGCGGGCATGGTCCCGCCGATGAAGGAGGCGGTCGAGGAGGCCTTCGCCGCGGGTCTGCTGCGCGTGGTGTTCGCGACCGAGACGCTGTCACTCGGGATCAACATGCCCGCGCGCTCGGTGGTGGTCGAGAAGCTCTCGAAGTTCACGGGCGAGCACCATGAGCTCCTCACCCCGGGGGAGTACACCCAACTCGGCGGCCGCGCCGGGCGCCGCGGGATCGACGACGTCGGGTACGCGATCGTGCTCTGGGATCCGTTCATCGGGTTCGACCAGGTTGCCGGTCTCGCGTCGCGCCGCACGTACGCGCTCACGTCGTCGTTCCGCGCGACGTACAACATGGCGGCGAATCTCGTACAGCGATACGAACGCGAGGAGGCGCGCCGGCTCCTCGACCTGTCGTTCGCGCAGTTCCACGCCGACCGCGACGCCGTGTCGTTGACCCGCCAGCTCGACCGAACGCGCGCCGAGCTCGACCGCGCGCGCAACGTCGCCCAGCACCCCACCGGCGACATCGAGGAGTACCGCGCGCTGCTGGCCGCACTCGATGACGCGCGCCGGACCGCGCACGCGGCCCAGGCGAGCCGGCTCGACAAGCTCCGGCCCGGCGACGTCGTGATGGCGCCCAAACGCGGTGGGCGCGCCGTCGTGCTGAAGCAGGAGCGCGGCCGCTCGGGGAACCGCGTGCTCGCGCTCACCCAGCAGCGCACCATGGTGCGATGGGCGCCCGACGACTTTCCCGGCCCGATTCGCCGCCTGGCGACGGTCGAGCTGCCCCGGCCGTTCGCGCCGCGCAGCCCGAGCTTCCAGCGGGCCGCCGTCGCGCTGCTGCGGCGGTTGCCCGACGTCAACGCCTCCGACGGCGACGCCGACGCGCGGGTCGACGAGCTCCAGGCCCGGGTGCGCGCGCATCCGCTGCACGGCGCGGCCGGGACGGATGCGGCCCTGCGCAGCGCGTGGCAGGCCGACCGCATCGCCCGCGAAGTCGCGCGTCTCGAACGGCGGATCTCCGGCCGGACCGAGACGTTGGCCCGGCAGTTCGACCGCGTGCTCGCGGTGCTGGAGTCGTGGGGCTACGTCTCCGACTGGGAGCTCCTGCCGAGCGGCCACCTGCTGTCGCGGCTCAACACGGAGTGCGACCTCGTCGTCGCCGAGTCGCTGCGCACGGGCCTCCTCGACGACGTCGGCGCCGCCGCGCTCACGGCCGTCGTGTCGTGCTTCGTGTACCAGCGTCGGGGGCCTGACAGCGACGAGCCGATGCCGCCGCGGCGCTGGCCCGACCCGACCGTTCGCCAACGGGTCGGGGCCGTCGAGCGGATCTGGAAGGACCTGAGGCTCACCGAGCGCGACCAGCGACTGAGCGAGACCCGCCGGCCCGATCCGGGGTTCACCGCCGCGATCCACGCCTGGGCCGAGGGCGACGAGCTGGCCGACATCCTGGAAGACGAGGAGATGACCGGCGGCGACTTCGTGCGCAACGTGAAGCAGGTCATCGACCTGTTGCGCCAGATCGCCGAGGTCGCCCCGGTCGCCGAGACGGCCGCGACCGCGCGTGTCGCCGCCGACCTGTGCCGGCGCGGCGTGGTTGCCGCGTCGAGCACCGTGACCATCCCTCAGACGTGATCCGGCCCGGTGAGCCGTGGGGGAGCCCGACGTCGTCGGCGCCCGACGCCGAGGTCGCCGGCGGCGACGCCGCGCTCGCGCTCGCGGTGGCGCCCCGGAGGGGGCTGCTGATCCGCTTCGTCCCCGACGCCACGAGTGACGTCGCTCGCGCGGTGGGGCTGCAACCGGGCCGGGTCGGACCGCCGGCCGGGACCGAGTTGCCGATGGACGCGCTCTCCGTCGCCGACCCGGCCGGCGCACGCGACGGACAGTCGGCGCTCGCGTGCAACATGTGCATCCTCGGGACCCCGCCCGACCGTCTCCGGTGGTCGAGCCCGTCGTTCGGCCTCGAGATCGACCTCGACGGCCGCTCGTGGTTCTCGGGGCCGGCGACGACCGTCGTGGTGGCGATCGGGCAGTTCCTGCGCGGCCTCGATCTCGTCCCGCGCGGCCACCCGGGCGACGGGAAGGCCGAAGTCCAGCTGTACGAGCTCACACGCCGCGAGCGGCGCCTGATGCGCAGCCGGCTGACGCGCGGATCGCACCTGCCGCATCCCCGGATCCGCTCCCGTACGGGGGCACGGGTCGAGATACGGGCCACCCGCCCGGTCCCGGTCGAGATCGACGGCGCCACCCGCGCGCCCCGGGCCCGCACGGTGCTCGAGGTGGTTCCCGGCGCCTACCGGCTCCTGATCTGAGGCGTCGCGATCGTCCGCTCGAACGCGCACCCGCGCCGGTACCATCAGCCGTCCATGTTGTACGCGCCGGAGCAGTTCACGGACGACGAGGCGGCGACGCTGCGGCCGTACTTCACGAATCTCGACGGGCCGGTCTTCGCGCTCATCAACCTGCCCGAGGTCGTGAAAGGCGCGCTCTTCGCGCGGTACTCGCGATCCGACAAGAGCCTGCGCCGGCTCTTCCTCGACGAGTTCGTCGGCGATCTCGATCTCACCGGTGACCTCACCGTCGACGCGACGATCGGGCTGCGGCGCGCCGAGGAGCTCTACGCACGCGTGTTCTTCGAGTACGGCGATGACTCCGTTGCGCAACTCGGCGGCGTCCACCTTGCGTGCGAGCAGGCGTCGAACCTTCTCACGAAAGTGCTCGAGTGGGGCCGGCTCATGGCGTATCTCGAGCAGTCGACGCGTTACATCCCGTACAACTCGCGCGTGCAGGGCCGGTACCGGTACTGCCGGCCGTCGGAGGTGTGCGAGTCGTCGCTCGGCATGCGGTACGTCGCCGACCTCGACGCGCTCTTCGACACGTACGGCGCACTCCTCGACGAGATGGGCGAGTGGGCCCGCGAGCGGTACCCGAAGGAGCCCAGCGACTCCGACTTCGTCTACAAGCAGACGATCAAGGCCAAGGCGTGCGACGCCGTGCGCGGCGTGCTGCCCGCGGCGACCATCTCGAACGTCGGCATCTACGGCACCGGTCAGGCCTACGAGGCGCTGCTCCTGCGGATGCGCGCGCATCCCTTGCCGGAAGCCGGGCTCTACGCGCGGCTGATGCTCGACGAGCTCCGCAAGGTGATCCCGTCGTTCCTCGTGCGCGTCGACCGGCCCGACCGGGGCGACATGTGGACCGCCTACCTCGCTCGCACCCGCGATGAGACCGCCGATCTGGTCGCCCGTATCTTCGCCGCGGAGGAGCCCGAACCGGCCGCCGACGTCACGCTCCTCGACTTCGATCCCGAGGGCGAGGACAAGGTGCTGGCGGCGATCTGCTATTCGCACACGAACCTCCCGGAAGCGCAGCTCCTCGATCGGGTCCGGAGGTTGCCGGCCGACGACCGCATCGCGCTGGTGCACGCGTACGTGGGCGAACGCAGCAACCGCCGGCACAAGCCCGGCCGCGCGTTCGAACGCACCGGCTACCGCTTCGACGTGCTCGGCGACTACGGCGCGTTCCGCGACCTGCAACGCCACCGCATGCTCACGATCGAGTGGCAGCAACTCTCACCGCGGCACGGCTACGACGTGCCCGAACCGATCATCGACGCGGGACTGGCGACACGCTTCGACGACGCGATGGAGCGATCCGCGACGCTGCACGACGTGTTGTCGCCGCGGTTCCCCGAGCAGGCCGCGTACGCGGTGTCGCTTGCATACCGCATGCGATACGTCATCCAGATGAACGCCCGCGAGGCCATGCACCTCTGCGAGTTGCGGAGCTCGCCGCAGGGTCATCCGAGCTATCGCCGGATAGCGCAATCGATGCACCGGCTCATCGCGGAGCAAGCCGGTCACCGCGCGATCGCCGCCGCGATGCAGTACGTCGATCACACCGAGAGTGATCTCGAACGACTCGACGCCGAGCGCGCGGCCGAAGCACGCCGCGTCGTGCGCAGCTGACGCAATAGCGGCGCAGTCGTACGAACCGGTTGCAAACATCGCGCGGCGCGCGTCTTCACGCGCAACGTTCACATTTCTTTACCGAAGAATCCGACTGTTGTTGACCTGCACCGACGCGCGTCGGTCCTGGTCATCGTCGCGAGCCACGGCTTGACAGCAATGGCGGCGCTGAGGCGTACTACTCCGCGCCCCCGGCATCGCACGACGGTGGTCGTGAGCAACGCCTGCACCGCGAGGGGGCGGGGCAACATCAGGGGGTTCGGCGGCTGTCCAGGAGGCTCAGTAGAGAACGCTGCGATAACCCGGCTGCCACGCGCAGGTCGGGCCACCCAGCGGCCCCACCGGTCTCCTGGACCCGTCCGCCCGCCTCTGCGCACACGTTCCGACGCCTGGCGACCGTCGGAACGGGGGTGTCCGAGGAGGGTCGCGCGCGGCGTTATACTCCGCGCCCCCGAGGGGCTGCGGGTTGCCCCGAACGCCCCGACGGGAAGCAAATCGCTGGTTGCGGGGTTGGTCGGCAACCGCACGTTTCTTCTCCGAAGAGGGCACCGAGCACATGAGTGACGAGGAGTTCGAGGACGAGCCCGAGCTCGACGAGGAAGACCTCGACGAGGACGTGATCTCGGAGGACTTCGACGAGGAGTTGCTCGACGACGATCTCGCCGACGACGCCGACGTCGAGGTCATCGAGGACGTCGCGCTCGTGCCGTTGGTCGGCGCGGTCCTGCCGGTCATCGACCCGGCTGTCGAGGAGGCCGAGGACGACGACGAGGACGACGTCGTCGATCTCGACGAGGAGCTCCACCCCGACGACGTCGAGGAGGCCCTCGACGTGGTGCTCCGTGAGCGGACAGTGGCGGCCGGCCTCGAAGGCGAAGAGGACGACGACGAGCCCGACGAGCCGGGGGAGGGCGGCACCAAGATCGTGCCCCGCCGGGAGAACGAGTTCCTGTGCCGGAGCTGCTTCCTGGTGCTCCCACGCCACCAGCTCGCCGACGAGACCCGCATGATCTGCCGCGACTGCGCGTGAACCGATCGACGGCGGCGCGCCTGGGCGCGGCTGCCGTCACCGGTGGGCTGCTCGCCGCGGCCCGGCCACCTGCCGACCTCGGGTGGCTCGCGTGCGTCGCGTTCGTGCCGCTGTTCGTGGCGTGGCGCGACCGCGGTGCCCGCGCGACTGCGGGGTACGCGTTCGTAGCCGCGGTCGTCTACTACGCGCTGCTCATGTCGTGGTCGTGGTACTTCGGGACGATCGCGATCGTGCCGCTCGTCGCGGTCCTCGCGACGTACTGGGCGGTCGCCGGCGCGGTGATCGGTTGGCTGCGGACGCGCGGCGTCGCGAACCCGTTCCTCGTCGCGGCGGTGTGGGTGCTCGCCGAGGCGACAGTGGCGCGCGTGCCGTTCGGCGGGTTCTCGTGGGGCGAGGTCGGCTACGCCTTCCACAACATCGAGCTCGGGCGCGCGCTCGCGAGCGACGGCGGCGTCGAGCTGGTCTCGTTCTTCGCGATCGCCCTCAACGGGTTCCTGGCCGATGCAGTCGTCAACGCGTGGCACCGGCGGGGCGCCGGACGGGCCCTGTGGCTGCGCGCCGGGGCGGGACTGACCGTCGTCGCCGTGGTGCCGATCGTGGCGGTCGCAGCCCGCAGCGCGCCGCGGCCGACCGGAACGTTGCGCGTCGCGATCCTGCAGGGCAACGACAAGAACCGCGACCTCACCCAAGCCGAGGTCGACGACCGTTACCTGCCGAAGAGCCACTTCGCGCTCGCCGCGACGGTTCGCGACCACGTCGATCTCGTGGTGTTCCCGGAGTCGAGCATGGATGCCGACCCCCGCACCGACGCCTATCTGCGCACCAACCTCGTCGCCGTGGCCCACCGCACCCACGCCTGGGTCCTGGCCAACGCGGTGGCCGACGCACCCGCGCAGGGAAGCCGGCCCGCGGGGGCGAAGGCGTTGAACCTCGACGTGCTGTTCGCACCCGACGGTTCGGTCGAGGGGACCTACGCGAAGCGGCATCTCGTGCCCTTCGGCGAGTACGTCCCCTTCCGGGGCGAGCTCGAGGGCCGGATCGGCGCGCTCAACCAGATCCCGCGTGACTTCGAGCCCGGCGACAAGCCGGGACTCTTCGAGGTCGCGAACCACGAGGTCGCCACGATCATCTGCTTCGAGTCGGCGTTCGGCTATCAGGTGCGCCCACTCGTGCACGCCGGCGCGCAGGTCATCGTCGTCTCCACCAACAACCGTTCGTACGAGCGGTCGGCCAACTCAGCCCAGCACGTCGCGATCGGGCAGATGCGCGCGGCCGAGACCGGCCGACCCGTGGTGCAGGCCGCGATCTCCGGGATCTCGGCGATCATCGACGCCAACGGCGTGGAGCACGCCCACACCTCGCTGTTCCAGCGGACGGTGCTCGAAGCGAACGTGACGGCGACCACAGGGGAGACCCCGTACGTCCGCTACGGCGAGTGGGCGATCTGGGCCTGCGCGCTCGTGGTCGCCGCGGCGGGCGCCCAGGCCGTGCGGCGCGGCCGCCGGGCGAGATTCATAGACTCCATCCCGCACACCGACGACCAGCCCGTTTCCGTCGGCGGCCCGACCGCAGGGTACGAACGCGCGTCGCGCCGGCCGGCCCCTGAACGCAATCTGACGTTCGACACGGCGTCCGAGACCCCGACGTCTGGAGAGACCGCATGACCGATCACAAGGACCGCATCGAGCACACCCTCGAGGTGCTCGTCCTGGCGCCGATCGGCGTCGGCCTGTACCTGAAGGACATGGGCCCGACGTTCATGAACATGTTCGTGGCACGCGGGCGCGCCGAGGTCGATCGGCGCCAGGCCCAAGTGCAGCAGCGCACCACAACGGCGAAGAGCATCGGCCAGGTCGCCCTGACGTTCGGCGTGCCGATGGTGCGCCAACGCGTCGAGCGCGAGGTCGACAGCGCGCGCCAACGCGCGCAGACGTTCCTCGGTTCCATCCCCGGTGTCGACACGACCGGGCCGAAGCCGGCGCCGAAGAGCACGCCCGCTCCGAAGGACACGACCCCGCCCAAGGACACGACGCGCCCGACGACCGCGCGGCCGCCGACGCGTCCCTCGCCCGTCGCCTCGCCGGCCGCGGAGCACCCGAGCACGAACAAGAGTCACACCAACGGCGCCGGCACCAACGGAACGGCGATCACGCCCGACGCGGTCACCACCAACGGGTCCGCGTCGGCCGGCGACTCGTTGCCGATTCCCGGCTACGACGCGCTCTCCGCCTCCCAGGTGGTCGAGCGGCTCGCGGGCCTCTCGTCGGCCGAGCTCGACGCCGTGCGTTCCTACGAGAGCGCACACCGCAACCGTCGCACGATTCTCGGCAAGATCGACCAGATCTCGGCGTAGGGAGTCGTGGAGGACGCGCGCGTCGCGACTCACGACGACCTCGCGCGCGTCGCGGATCTCGCGCACGACTTCCGTGCCGAGCTGCGAGCCGAGCGCGGCGGGCCGCTGTGGGCGACGCGCGAAGCGCGCCCGGAGCCCGTCGGCGACGCGTTCACCGCGCTCCTCGACGACGACGACGCGGGCGTGCTCGTCGGGACGCTCGAGGAGCACGTTGTCGGCTACGCGATCGTGCACCTCGAACGGCTCCGCGACGGTGCTCGCCTCGGCGTGATCGAGGAGATCTACGTGGAGCCCGGGGCCCGGGCGGTCGGTATCGGGGAGCTCCTCGTGGAGCGGGTCGTTGCCTTCTGCGCCGGCGCCGGCTGCTCGGGTGTCGACGCGGCGGCGCTGCCCGGCCACCGCCAGGCGAAGAACTTCTTCGAACGCGCCGGCTTCACCGCGCGCCTCCTGGTGATGCACCACCCCGTGTAAGGCGGGAACGCGCACTAGCTTCCGCCCATGACCGCGACCGATCTCTCCGCCAACGACATCGTCTGGGATCTCGACCCGCTGCTCCCGGCCCCCGCCGACTCCGGTCTCGACCAGCTCCTCACCGAAGCCGACACCACCGCCGACCGGCTCGCCGGATACCACGGCCGGGTCGCGACGCTCGATGCCGACGGCCTCCTCGACTTCATGCACGGGCTCGCCGAAGTCCACGATCTCATCGGCCGGGCCGGGAGCTTCGCCGGGCTCGACTTCGCCGCCGACACGACCGACCCCGAACGCGGGGCGCGGATGCAGAAGGTCGACGAGCGCAGCGCGGTGATCGGCACCAAGTTGTTGTTCTTCGAGCTCGAGTGGGCGGAGCTCTCCGACGAGCAGGTCGACACGCTGCTCGCCGACGAACGCCTGGACTTCGCCGCGCACCACCTGCGCTCCGCTCGGCGGTACCGCCCGCACCTCTTGAGCGAGCCCGAGGAGGTCGTGCTCACCGAGAAGTCGGTGACCGGCCGGAGCGCGTGGGAGCGCCTCTTCGATGAGCAGGTGTCGGCGATCACGGTCGAGCTCGACGGGGAGACCGCGACGCTCGAGGCCGGCCTCGCGCGGCTCCACGCGCCCGACCGCGCGATCCGCCAGGCGGCCGCCGGCGCCGTCACCGACGCGCTGCAACCGGGCCTGCGCACGCGCGCGTTCGTGCTCAACACACTCCTCGCCGACAAGTCGATCGACGACCGGATGCGCCACTTCGGCTCGTGGATCGCGAGCCGCAACCTCGCGAACGAGGCGAGCGACGAGTCGGTGCAGGCGCTCGTGGAAGCGGTGCAAGCCCGCTACGCGATCCCGCAGCGTTGGTACACGCTGAAGGCCCAGCTCCTCGGCATCGACAAGTTGGCCGACTACGACCGCATGGCCTCGGTTGGCGGTGTGGAGAGCGAAGTGGGGTGGGCCGCGGCGAAAGATCTCGTGCTCGACGCGTACGCGTCGTTCTCGGGCGAGCTCGCCGACACTGCGACGCGATTCTTCGACAACCCGTGGATCGACGCGGCCGCGCGGCCCGGCAAGCGACCGGGCGCGTTCTGCGCGTACACCGTGCCGTCGCACCATCCTTACCTGTTGCTCAACTGGACCTCACGCCGGCGCGACGTGCTCACGCTCGCGCACGAGCTCGGTCACGGCCTGCACGCGTACCTCGCGCGCGAGCAGGGCGTCTTCCACCAGAGCACGCCGTTGACGCTCGCCGAGACCGCGTCGGTGTTCGGCGAGACGGTGACGTTCGGCCGGCTCCTCGAGACCGTCGACGATCCCGCCGAGCGGCTCACGCTGTTGGCCGCGAATCTCGAGGACCAGATCGCGACGGTGTTCCGCCAGATCGCGATGAACCGCTTCGAGCACGCGATGCACACGGCGCGTCGCGACGAGGGCGAGCTGTCCGTCGAGCGGTTCGGCGACCTCTGGTACGCGTCGCAGAACGCGATGCTCGGCGATTCGGTGGAGATCACCGACGGATACCGAAGTTGGTGGTCGTACATCCCGCATTTCATCGGTACGCCCGGCTACGTGTACGCGTACGCGTACGGCCAGCTGCTCGCGCTCTCGGTCTACGCGCGTTACGAGCAGGAGGGGAGTGGCTTCGTGTCGAGCTACCTCGACATGCTGCGCGCGGGTGGCTCGAAGTCACCGCAGGAGCTCGGCGAGATGGTCGGCGTCGACCTCGCGGATCCGGGTTTTTGGGGTCGGGGTCTCGACATCATCGAACGCCGCCTCGACGCGACCGTCGAAGCCGCGACCGCGGCCGGAAGACTCGTGTGAAGACCAGGCGCAGATCCGGAGGCCCGGTCGGTGTCGCAGCGTGGGCCCGTGATCGAGGGCCGGAGGTCGCAGCCGCATGAAGTACCGCGTCATCCAGTGGAGCACGGGCAATGTCGGCAAGCATGCGCTACGCTGCATCGACCGTCATCCCGACCTCGAGCTCGTCGGCCTGTGGGTCCACTCGCCCGACAAGGCCGGCAAGGACGCGGGGGAGCTGGCCGGTCTCGCGCCCAGCGGCGTGCTCGCCACCAACGACGTCGACGCGCTGCTCGCGCTCGACGCCGATTGTGTGTGTTACACCGCGACCGCCGACCTGCGCCCCGGTGAAGCGGTGAAAGATCTCGAGCGCATCCTCGCGTCGGGCAAGAACGTCGTGTCGAGCTCGGTGGTGTCGATGATCTACCCGCCGCACGTTCCGGCCGGCCTGCGCGAGCCGCTCGAAGCTGCGTGTCGAGCGGGGAACACGTCGTGCTTCACGTCGGGTATCGATCCGGGATGGGCGAACGACCTCCTGCCGTTCGTGCTCACCGGCGCGTGCGAGTACATCGACGAAGTGCGCGTGATGGAGGTCGTGAACTACGCGACGTACGCGCAGCCCACTGTGTTGTTCGACACGATGGGTTTCGGTCAGCCCCTCGACTCGAAGCCGCTGCTGCTGTTGCCGGGCGTGCTCACGCTCGCGTGGGGTGGCGTCGTGAAGGTGCTCGCCGCCGGCCTCGGCGTGGAGCTCGAGGAGATCCGCGAGGTGCACGAGCGGCAACCCGCGCCGGCCGATATCGACCTCGGGTTCGGCCTGGTCGAGCAGGGCACGACCGCCGCGTTGCGCTTCGAAGTGCAAGGAATCGTCGACGGCAATACGCGGATCGTCGTGGAGCACGTCACCCGCCTCGCCGACGAGCTGTGCCCGGAGTGGCCGCAGCCGGTGGGGTACAGCGGCTACCGGGTGATCGTCACCGGCAACCCCACGTACACCTGTGACGTGCAGATGATGGGCGACGACGGCGACCACAACACCGGAGGCCTCGTCGGCACCGCCGCCCGCCTCACGAACGCGATCCCCGCCGTGTGCGCGGCGCCGCCGGGCCTGCTCAGCGTTCTCGACCTGCCCCTGATCCCGGGAGCCGCACTCCGGGCCCGGTAGCCCACTATTATCGTCACTGTGATGTTATTAGGCGAGCGGCCCGACCGGTGCCGCTGGTGCGGCCGGCCATTCAGCCCCACGCCCGGCGCCGGCCGCCCCCGCCGGTACTGCAAGCGATCCTGTCGCCAACGCGATTACGAATCCCGCCGCCGGGCGACCGAGCTCGGCCTCGGCGAAGACGAGCTGATCATGACCCGCCAAGAGCTGAACGAGCTCCGGGACCGGCTGTTCGTGCTGTCGGAGACGATCAAAGACGTCGAACGAGACCTCACCGACGACGACGCCGACGACGAACGCCGCCTGTTGAACGTCCTGCTGTACGCCGCCAAACAAGCCGTGTAGAGACGTGCCGTGCGCCCGGCGAGAGACCCAGGCACGAGGTGACGTGCGGGCAGTTGGTAGGCATTATCGGCGAAACCCCCAGCGCAGCGCAGCTGCCGCTCCCCCGTACCGCCGATAATGCCCCTTATGTAAAGCTGTCGCATACGCATCTCAACCGCACCATCTGATGAAGCGGTTGGCGACGGGTCGTAGTCTCCGGGGCATGACGCCTGACGACCTGGTGGAGTTCGAGCAGATCAAGCGGCTGAAGTACGCGTACGCACGGTGCCTGGATCTCAAGCTGTGGGACGAGATCGTGGGCCTGTTCACGCCGGACGCCGTCGCGGCCTACAGCGGCGGCGGGTACACGTTCGAGGGCCGGGACGCGATCGTCGAGTTCCTGCAGCGGTCGATGGGCGCCGAGACCTTCCACTCGAGCCACAAGATGCACCACCCCGAGATCGAGCTGACCGGTCCGGATTCGGCGACCGGGGTGTGGGCCCTCGACGACATCGTGATCGACACGCAGTGGAACATCACGATTCGGGGCGCGTCGTTCTACGACGACGCGTACGTGAAGCGCGACGGCCGGTGGATGATCGCCCGCACTTCGTACAAGCGGGTGTTCGAGGAGCTCCAGCCGCGCGGCAACGTCGAGGGGCTCTCGTTGACCGCGTCGTGGTGGGCAACCGACGGGCGGAGCAAGCTGCCGGCCGGCTGACCGAACCGGCTCGGCGTCGAGGCGCGCTCAGCGTGTGACGAACGGGGGCTTCACCACGACGCCGGCGAGCAGTTGACCGCGCACGTCGAGCTGCACCGCGGTTCCGGGTTCGACGTCGGGACGGAGCAAGGCCAGTGCGATCGCGTGGCCGAGTGTCGGTGAGAAGTTGCCGCTGGTCACGAGCCCGATCTCGGTGCCCTCGAGGAGCACGCGCGCGCCCTCGCGCGCGGGCCGGCGACCTTCGACCGCGATCCCCCGCAAGCGCCGGGCGACGCCCTGATCGCGCTCCGCTGCGAGCGGTTCGCGGCCGCGGAAGGCGCCCTTGTCCCAACGCACCACCCAGCCCAGTCCGGCTTGGAGCGGCGTGATGCCCGGACCCAGCTCGTGGCCGTGCAACGGCAAGCCGGCCTCGAGCCGCAGCGTGTCGCGCGCGCCGAGCCCGGCGGGAGTGATTCCCGCGCGGACGATCGCGTCCCACACGTCGGGGGCAAGTTCGGCGGGCACGTGGATCTCGACGCCGTCCTCACCGGTGTAGCCGGTGCCGGCGACGACCCACTCGCCTACTTGCGCGACCGAGAACCTCGGGACCGCGGCGGCCTCGGCGCTCACGGCCGCCAGCAAGGCGCGCGCCTGCGGACCTTGCACCGCGAGCACCGCCCGGGTCGCGGTGATGTCACGCACGTCGACCTCCCCCGCCACCCGCGCGGTCGCCTCGGCGGCCGCCGTGGTGAGCCGGTCGGTGTTCGACGCGTTCGGCATCACGAGGAAGCGGTCGGACTCGAGCCACCACACGATGATGTCATCGACGACGTGGGCGTCGGCGGCGTCGAGAAGGTGCGTGTACTGCGCGCGGCCGGGCTCGACCCGATCGAGGTCGTTGGTGAGGAGCCATTGCAACGCGTCGTGGGCGCCCGGGCCACGGAACTCGACCGTGCCGAGGTGCGACACGTCGAACACGACGGCGTGGGTCCGGCAGGCGCTGTGCTCATCGAGTACGCCCGTGTACTGGAGCGGCATGTCCCAGCCGCCGAACGGGACCATCTTGGCGTCGAGCTTGCGGTGTTGCGCGTCGAGCGGGCTGTATCGCAGCGGCGGCTCGGACGAGCCGGCGTCGGGGTCGGTCACGCGGTCTCCATCTCGGAGTCCGGGCCGACCCCTCGCCGCGAGCGCGACGCACCGAGCAGGTCGAGCCGGGGCAATGCGTCGGCGTGCTCGTCGGCGGCGACGAGCTGCGAAGGCGGCTCGAGCCCGTACTTCACGAGCAGGTGGAGATAGTCGCGCTGGTAGAGCACGCGGATCTGCACTTCGGGATATTGCTCGCGCAGGCGCCGCGCCTTGCGGTTCTTCTTCGTGACCAGCTTCTGGTTGAGCGTCGTGATCTCGATGTAGAGGTCGTACGCCGGCAAATAGAAATCGGGCGCGAAGGCTTGGGCCGGTCGGCCGTCACGATCCCATTCGAGCGTGAAGGTGCGCGGCTCGTACTCCCACGCGATGTTGTAGAAGTCGAGCAGCTTCGCGAATTGGCGCTCGGAGTTGTGCGCGAAGCGCGCAGACTCGTGAGGGAGCGCCGCGAGGTCGATGGCCCGCTCCCCTACCTCGCGGCGACGTGGGGGACGCCGGGTTCGGCGAGCCGCACGCGCTCGTCGGGCTCGACGTCGTGCAGGTCCGTCGCGAGATCGTTCACGACCGGCCCGAGCGAGACGATGTTCAGCACGCCCTGGCCGTTGCGGAGGAGGTCGACGATCTGATCACCCGTTTGCACGAGCACGGTGTGACCGCCGTCGAGCACGAGATGCGCGGACGCGAGGTCGGTGCCGAGTTGCTCGCGGAGGTACTCGATCGCCTTGCGCGCGGCCTGCAACGAGATGTCGGCGTCGAGCAGGCGCTTGATGACCTTCAGCTCGACGAGGTCGCGGTACGAGTAGAGGCGTTGCGTGCCGCTGCCGTTGGCGTCGCACACCGACGGCCGCACGAGATCGGTGCGCGCCCAGTAGTCGAGCTGCCGGTAGGTGATACCGACGATCTTGCAGACCATCGGTCCGCGGTAGCCGTGATCGAGATCTTGCTCCGCCATCACACCACTCCCGATGCAGGCCGGGACTCCGCCGACTGGCGCCCCCGTCTGACAAGAGTGTAACTACATCCGAGTCGAAGAGTAAACCTCCAGCTCAGGTACCCCTGAACCTCCACTTGAGCCCCATACGCCACTCTGGCCACGGGGTTTCCGGCCCCGTGTGGGGGCCACGAGCCCGACCGGCAATTACTGCGCGAAGTCCTCGGGGGTGACCTCTTCGAGGAACTGGCGGAACTGGGCCACCTCTTGCTCTTCGTCGTCGGCCTCGAACAGCACGCCGGCCTCGTCGAGGACGTCTTCGTCGGCGAAGATCGGGATGTCGCCGCCGAAGCGGACCGCGAGCGCGATCGCGTCGGACGGGCGCGAGGAGATGCGCGACTTGGCGCCGTCGCGGTCGAGCTCGATCTCGGCGTAGAACGTGCCTTCGTGCAGCTTGGTGATCTCGACCCGATCGAGCTTCACGGAGAGATCGTCGAGGACGGTCTTGAAGAGGTCGTGGGTCAACGGGCGGGGCGTTGCCAGGCCCTGGAGCGCGTAGACGATCGCGGTTGCCTCGGGTGAACCGATGAAGATCGGCAGGAAGCGCGTGCCCTCTTCCTCGCGAAGCAACACGATGGGTTGATTCGTCGGAACCTCGACGCGCACCCCGATCAGCGACAGGCGGATCACGGCTCCTCCGTTCGTTCGTTGGTCACGCTACCACTGGCCCGAATCCGGGCATCCGGGCCCGGGCCGCCGGCGGCCGCGCCATAGAGCTGGGCAACGTAGGCGTCGGGCGCGACGGAAACCACTCGCCGATCGCCGGCGACGATGAAGGGCAGGTTGCGGTACAGATCGTGAGCGTGCAGGCCGTAGCCGAGCACGAACTCGTCCTCGAGCACCAGACCGCAATACCTCAGCTCGTGCGGGACGATCCGGCGCGAGGCCCGATCGAGCAGCGTGCACGCCGAGAGAGCTCGCGGGCCTCGCTCCCGGAGCTGACCCATCAGGTACGCCAGGGTGAGACCGGTGTCGACGATGTCCTCGACCACCACGACGTCGCGGCCACTGATGTCGGTACCCAGATCGTGCAGGATCTTCACCCGGCCGGAGTCGGGCGCGAAGCGCGAGATCGACATGAAGTCGAGCTCGACGGGGATGTTCCGGATCGCGCGGGCGAGATCCGCCGAGAAGATGAGCGCGCCTTTCAGCACGCCGACGAGCACGACCCCGTCGGGATGGTCCTGCTCGATCTCGGCGCCCAGCCGCGAAACGATCGCGGCGACGGCTTCGGCGTCGAGCAGAACCGTCGCCGGCACGTCAGCCCATGAGAGAACGTCGCACGGCCTGCCGCAACAAAGCGGTTCGCAACTGCCGACCGAGGCCCGAGAGCTCGCCGAGCGTGTCGCGCGTACGGGCTTGGGCCTCCGGGTTGCGTTGCCGCCGGTACGGGAGCAACACCTGCTCGAACAGGCCCGCTTCTCGCTCGGCGAACGCGCGGTACATGCGCAGGTGACGCGGCTCGACGCCGTGACGCATGAAGGTCGCCGCAACACGCGCGATGGCGAGTGCGTCTTCGTCGAACAGCACGCGATCACGCGACGTGTGCGCGGGCGTGACGAGCCCGTATTCCTCGAGCTGGCCGAGCTCGGCGTCGCTGATGCCGGCCGCGGCGGCCAGCTCGGTTCGGGTGAGGATCACCGCGGTCTGGGAGAGCCGATGATCGTCGGGGGCTTCGCTGTCGCGCACACCTGAGGTGACTTCCCTCGCCTCGTCCTCTTCGGCGACGCGGCGCGCCATCTCGAAGAGCGGTTCGGCGATCGGAGCCTTGCGCTTCTTGCCCTTCGCGGCCTCGGTCTCGGCCGCCGCCGGGGGCGCGTCGAACGTCTCGGGCGGCACACCGCGGTCGAGCTGGTCGAGCCGTTCCTTGATCACCTTCAGCGGCAGGAAGTGCTCGCGTTGCTGGCGGAGGATGAAGCGCAGCCGCTCCACGTCGGAGGGCGAGAACTTGCGATATCCGGAGGCGGTGCGCTCGGGATCGATCAACCCCTGGCTCTCGAGGAACCGGATCTTGGAGATCGTGATGTCGTCGAACTCCGGACGGAGCTGATCGAGCACATCGCCGATCGACACCTGCGCCGACGCCATCATCCCTCCCGGGGTTCCGCCCCGAGCACGAAGCTCAGCCGGTAGCGACCGATCTGGAGCTCGTCGCCGTGGTGCAGGGCCGCCGTGTCGGCCCGCTCGTGGTTCACGTAGGTGCCGTTGAGCGAACCGACGTCGCGGAGCACGTAACCGGCCGGGGTGCGGTCGAGCACGACGTGCCGGCGCGACACCGTGATGTCGTCGAGGAAGATCTCGGAATCGGGGTGCCGGCCGACGTTGGTGTGCTCGTGGTCGAGCCGGAACGACGATCCGGCGCTCGGGCCGTGGCGCACGACGAGCAGCCCGACCCCCGGCGGCAGGCCCTCGAGGTACCCGGCGAGCTCGTCCTCCTCACCGGCCGCCTCGACGGCCTGGAGCGTCAGGGTCGTCTCGTCGGCTCCGGCTTCGAGCGACGCGCCGCACGACGAGCAGAAGCGGGCTTCCGGCTGATTCGCGTGTCCGCATCGTGCACAAACCACCCGGTCAGGGTACCGGGGTGGGAGGAGCCCCACAACGGGGGCTCGATCTCGACCTGAGCCTGAGAGTTCGGTTGTCTCGATGCGATCGGGGCCGGGACCGCGTCACTCCTCGCCGACGAGCTCCCGGTAGGCGTCGGCATCCATCAGCGCGTCGAGCTCGGAGGCTTCGACCACGCTCACCTCGAGGATCCAACCCGCGCCGTACGGGTCCTGGTTGAGCAGCTCCGGCGCGTCGACCAGCGCGTCGTTGACCGCCTGCACCACGCCCGAGATCGGTACGTACACGTCGGACACCGACTTCGTCGACTCGATCTCGGCGGCGCTGGCACCGGCGACGATCTCGAGGCCGACGTCGGGAAGCTGCACGAACACGACGTCGCCGAGACTGTCCTGGGCGAAGTCGGTGATGCCGATCCGGGCCACTGAGCCGTCGACGCGCACCCACTCGTGCTCTCGGCTGTAGCGAAGCTCTTGCGGAACGTTCATCAACCTCTCCCAGGCTCGAGTCGCGGCGGATCGTACCCAGCAACCCGCCCGCCACGTTCGATCGGGCGCCCGTTCAGTCGGGCATCCCGCTGAGCTCGGCGACCTGACCGGCGTGGATGGCGACGAGGCGCCGCGCCTCGCCATCGCTTACCGCGTCGGCCCACACGTGGGTGACCGCGATCTCGGGATCCGGCAACACCAAGGCCCAACCGTCGGGGTACAGGATCTTGACCCCGTCGACGAGCACGGTCTCGTGATCCTTCGCGCGTTCGACCATCTCGCGCATGACCGCACCCTTGCGCTCCCACGGTGTGGGGACGGCTTCGTGTGCGATGTGCGACTCCGGCACCCCCGCGAGGATCGCTGACAGCGACCGCTCGTCGCGCGCCAGCAGATCGAGGAGGTGCGCCAAGGTCGCGGCCGCGTCGTACGCGGGCAGGAACGACGGCCAGATGAACCCACCCTCTTGCGACGCCGCGAGATCGACGCCGCGTTGCTGCGCGACTTCCATCAGGTGCGCGGCCGAGAGCTTCGTCCAGATGACCGTCGCACCGTGTCGCTGCGCGATCCGTTCGGCCTCCCGGCTCACCGACACCGGCAGCGCGATCAGCGCGTTGGGCTTCGACGAGCACACGAGATCGACGATCACGAGCAGCGCCTGGTCGGCGGTGAGCGCGACACCCTCGTCGTCGATGATCACGGCCGTCTCGCCGTCGGGATCGAACACGAGCCCGAGATCGGCGCCCGACGTGCGTACGAGATCACCCATGATCTTCACACGCGTCTCCACGTCGTCGACCGTCGCGAGCACGGTCGCCGCGTAGGGGTTGACCGCCAGCACCGACGCCCCGATCTTGCTCAACACGTGCGGCATGACCACCGAAGCCGCGCCGAACGAATAGTCGAGTACGACCTTGAACGAACGCTGCCGCAGCCGGTCGCTGTCGACACTCGCCTCGAGCGCGGCCGTGTAGAACTCCAGCGCGCGGGGCGGGAACATGATGTCGCCGATGTCGGCTGCGAACGCCCGGCGAAAGTCCTCGCGGTACAGCAGACGCTCGAGCTTGCGCTGCTGGCCCTCGTCGATGTCGGCGCCCTTCTCGTCGAAGAACCGGATCTCGACACTGTCGGGATCGTCGGGAGCCAGGCGCACCGAGATCCCGCCCTGGGCTCGCTCACTGCGCACCTGGAAGCGGGTGACCGGCACCGTCGAGAGCTCGAGGTCCATCACGTGGACACCGCTCAGGTTCAAGCCCGCGATGAGTGCCCGCTTCAGCGCCCGCGCGACTCGGCTGGTGTCGCGGCTGGTGCAGACGACCGAGCCCTTCTTGAGTGCGGTGCCGTACGCCATCGCGAGACGAACCGCGACCTCCGACGTGATGTCGACGTTGGCGAGCCCGCGCACGCCGCGGCGCCCGAACAGCGTGCGCGCGCCCTTGCTCTCCCACACGATCGACGACGTGACGAGCGCGCCGGCCTCGACGGTCTTGAACGGATAGATCTTCACCCCGGGACTGACGATCGCGCGGGCGCCGACGAAGCACTCGTCGCCGATCACGACGCCTTCCTCGATGTGGGCGTGCTCGCGAATGTCGTTGGCCCGCCCGATCACCGCGCCCCGCAACCGTGCCGAGTGCCCGATGTAGCCGTGGTCGTGCACGACCGTGCGCTCGAGATGCGCGTCGGCCTTCACGACCACGTCGGCGCCGAGCACGGTGTAGGGCGCGAGTACCGCGCCGGCTTCCACCCGCGAGTTGTCGCCGACCAGCACCGGCCCCTCGATGATGGCGTCGGGCGAGATATCGACACCTTCGCCGATCCATACCCGCTCGCGGAGCTGGAATCCGGGCAGGTCGAGCTGCACCAGCCCGTCGAGCAGGTTCTCGTGCGCGGTGCGGTACGACTCCAGCGTGCCGACGTCTTCCCAGTATCCGTCGACGACGGTTCCGAGGAGCGACAGCCCGCGATCGAGCACCGCCGGGAACACGTCGCCCGAGAAGTCGACCACTTCACCTTCGGGGATGAAGTCGAACACGCCGGGATCGAGCACGTAGATCCCGGTGTTGATCGTGTCGGAGAACACCTCGCCCCACGTCGGCTTCTCGAGGAAACGCTCGATCTGGCCGTCGTCGCGGGTGATCACGATGCCGAAGTCGACCGGATTCTCGACCCGCTTCAACGCGATCGTCGCGAAGGCCTGGTGCGCGTTGTGCTGCTCGACGATGCCGCCGAGGTCGACGTCGGTGAGCACGTCGCCGGAGATCACGAGGAAGGTCTCGTCGAGCTCGGCCATGGCGTTGCGGACGGAGCCGGCGGTCCCGAGCGGCGCTTCCTCGGTTGCGTAGCGCATGCGAACACCGAGCTCGGAGCCGTCGCCGAAGTACGTGCGGATGTGGTTGGCCATGAAAGCGACGGTGACGACGATGTCGTCGAAGCCGTGGCGCGCGAGGAGCTTCACGATGTGCTCCATCATCGGCACGTTCGCGATCGGCATCATCGGCTTGGGTTGGTTGCTCGTCAGCGGGCGCAGACGAGTGCCCTCGCCGCCCGCCAGGATCACCGCTTTCATGGTCGAACCTCCGCTACCACTCGTGTCGCTCGGCCTTCGCGTAGCGCGGCCCGAGCGACGGGTACGTACCTGGCCGCGGCGTAGTAGCCGAGCCCGATGCCGCCGATCGCGAATCCCCACGCGCACACGACGAAGAACGCGTGCCACGACGCTCCCGTCGCGTCCGCACCGAGAAACATCGGCAGCGAGAACATGAGTGCGAGTGTGCCCGCTTTGCCCGCCCATACAACGTCGATGCGCCGGGCGCCGGCGAGGGCCAGACCGATCGTCGCGGCCGCGATCAGCACCTCGCGCACCAGCATGATCCACACCACGGCGTCGACCGCGATCGGGAGCCCTTGTGTCAGCACCGCGACCGCCGCCGCGACCAGGAGGACCCGGTCGGCCGTCGGGTCGAGGATCTTGCCCAGCTCGCTGCCCTGGTCGAAGTGCCTCGCGATGTAGCCGTCGACCCAGTCGGTGGCGCCGAGCCCGGCGGCGAGCAGGCCGGCCGCGAGCTCGTGGTCGGCCCCCCACAACAACCACAGGAACAGTGGTACACAGGCCAGGCGCACGACGGAGATCACGTTGGGAACGGTGACGATTCGTCGTTGCGGGGAGGGCACGCCGCCAGGCTAGTTAGACCGCCCGGGCGCAGACCCGGAGGCCCGGTCACAGTCCGGCGACGCCACCCTCGGCGCGGGGATCGGAGCCGGCGCGGTAACCGCTGCCCATGCACTCGATCACGTGGGCGATGCCGGGGCCGTGGCGATGCGCGGGCACGACGTCGATCTCGTGACCGCGGCCGCGCAGGTCTTCGATCCAAGCCGGATCGAAGTGATCTTCGATCGCGACCCTCCCCGACTCCGGATCGATCGTGAAACGCGGTGCGGTGATCGCCGCCTGCGGGTCGTCACCGTCGACCAGCATGCGGGTGAGGAGTTGCAGATGCGTCTGCGCCTGACCGTGACCGCCTTCGCTGCCGAAGACGAGCCACGGGCGACCGTCCCGCAGCGCGAGCCCGGGGATCAGGGTGTGGAGCGGCATCTTCGACGGGCCGAACGCGTTCGGGTGGCCGGCGTCGAAGTTGAACGCCGAACCGCGGTTGTGGAGGTTGATCCCCCACTCGTCGACGCGAAGTCCGCAGCCCGCGCCGAAGAAGTTCGACTGGATGAGGCTGACGAGCAGGCCGTCGCGATCGGCGGTGTTCATGTAGATGGTGCCGCCGTTGGGCGTGAGGCGGGGCCCGAACCGCTGCGCACGTGCGGGATCGATGCGCGCTCTCCGATCGTCGATCCACTCGTCGGCGAGCAGCGCCTCGCAGTCCACCGTCATGGCGGCGGGATCGCCGACGTACGCGTCGCGGTCGGCGAGCGCGAGCTTCATCGCTTCGATCAACAGGTGCTCGCGGTCGGGTCCGTCGGATCCGAGGTCGAGGCCGTGTGCGATACGCAACGCTTCGAGCGCGGCAACTCCTTGGGTGGGCGGAGGCAGCTCGAGGATCTCGGTCGAGCGCACCGTGGCCCGCAAGGGCTCGACCCACGCACCCTCGTGCGCGGCGATGTCGGCCGCGGTGAGGAAACCACCGGCCTGTTGCAGGCGCTGCGCGATCGCGGCCCCGATCGGCCCGCGGTAGTACGCGTCGGGCCCGTCTTGGGCGAGCACCTCGAGCGTGCGCGCGAGCGCGGGCTGGCGGACCCACGACCCGGACGTGAGACCGCCGTACGCATTCGTGAAGTCGTAGAGGCCGAAGTGCTCGAACGCGGTCGCGTTGCGGGCGAAGAACCACGCGCCCCGACGCGTGAGCGGGAACCCCTCGCTCGCGTAGCGCCGGGCGACCGTGCTCACCTCGCCGAACGATCTGGTCCCCCACCGCTCGAGCAGGGTGAACCAGCCGTCGACCGCGCCGGGCACCGTGCACGGGTGCGGGCCGAACGTCGGCATCGTCTCCGAGCCGGAATCATCGCGGACCGCGTCGAGCGTTGCGCCCGAGGGCGAACGGCCGACGGCTCGGTACGACTGCACGTCGCCGTCCCAGACGGTCGCGAGCAGATCGCCGCCGACCCCGCACATGTACGGAGTGACGACGCCCAGCACGAGATTCGCCGCGAGCGCGGCGTCGACCGCGTTCCCCC
>Ga0265338_10003241_pt1 | contig 23132 bp, 21 predicted proteins | sample 42126metaG_FD_193579 | JGI IMG/M metagenome (GOLD analysis project Ga0265338, IMG submission 193579) | Rhizosphere microbial communities from Carex aquatilis grown in University of Washington, Seatle, WA, United States - 4-21-26 metaG | ecosystem: Host-associated > Plants > Roots > Rhizosphere... | reverse complement strand
CTCAACGTCAATCCTTCTGCGCCGCTCAATGCGAGCCCGGCGCTGCGCAATGGCGACGCGCTGAACGTGCTGCGCCTCCGCCCGCAGCTCGATTCAGGCGTCACCTTGCGAGGCTATCTCTATCGGCCCAAGTACTTCGCATGGCACGACGGCCTGCGGCTATCGGATGTCGTACCGTCCGCCGACGAGCTCAAACGCAGCGCGGATCAGCACTACCTGCTGATTCGGCGGGAATTGCCACCCGATCGCCATATTACGGTGCTGTCGGCGGATTTGACCGCGGCCTTGGGCGCGCCCGGTTCAGCCGCGGACATCCCTCTGATGCCGCGCGATACCATCCAGGCGTTCGATCTCGAGACCAGTCGCGAGCATGTGATTCAGCCACTCATGGATGAGCTGCGCGTGCAATCCAATCTCGCGCAACCAGTGCAGATCGTGCATGTCGACGGCAGGGTCAAGGTTCCCGGCGACTATCCGCTCGAGTCTGGCATGCGCGTCGCCGATCTGATTCGCGCCGGCGGCGGCCTGGATTCGGCCGCCTACGGCGGTCGTGCCGAGCTGTCGCGTTACATCGTGGACAACGGCGAGCAGCGCCGCACGGAAGTCGTTTCGATCGATCTGGCAGCAATCCGTAATGGCGAGGAAAGTGCCAATGTGACGCTGCAGGCATTCGATCGGCTGTCCATCAAGCAGATTTCCGGCTGGACCGAACAGGATCTGGTGACGCTCAAAGGTGAAGTGCGCTTTCCCGGCACCTACAGCATCAAGCGAGGAGAGACGCTGCGTTCCGTCGTCGAACGTGCCGGCGGGCTGACCGACCTCGCGTTTCCGGAGGGCAGCGTGTTTACGCGCGTTGAACTCAAGGAACGTGAGCAGGAGCAACTGAATCGATTTGCCGAGCGTATGCGTCAGGACATTGCCGAGGAAGCTCTGGAGGCAGCGCGCGGCAACAGTGGCGGCTCCGCATCAGCGCTCAGCATAGGGCAGGCGCTGCTGGATCAGATCAAGGCCGCCAAGGCAGTGGGCCGCCTGGTCATCAATCTGAAGGCATCGCTGCATGCCAAGCCGGGTTCGCCCAATGACGTCATCCTGCGTAACGGCGATGAATTGATCATCCCCAAGCAGCGTCAGGAAATCATGGTCATCGGCGAAGTGCAGTACGAGTCCTCGCACCTGTACGAGCGAAACCTTACCCGCGACGACTACGTTGATCAAAGCGGCGGGGCCACCCGGAAGGCCGATCGCAGCCATATCTACATCGTGCGCGCGGATGGCAGTGTCGACTCCGGCAGACGCGGCTGGTTCAGTTCCAGCGCCAGTGTCGAAATCAAACCCGGCGATGCCATTGTCGTGCCGCTGGATACCGAGCGCATACCGGGCCTGGTGCTGTGGACATCGGTGTCCTCCATTCTCTACAACATTGCGATTGCAACCGCGACCGTCCGTACAATATAGGCACGCGGGGCGTCGACGGCGCGCCGGAATGGCCCTTTGCGAGATGCCGTGGAAAATGTGAAACGCGCTTCGAGGGCATCATCCGTTGCGCTGTTCGTGCGATTGTGGCGCTGCCTCAGTCGGCGTCGGCAGCGCCAATTCACGCTGCTGATGGCATTGGTGGTCATCGCGACGTTGGCAGAGGTGTTTACTCTCGGAGCGGTCCTCCCGTTCCTGGGAGTGCTCGTTGCGCCGGAGCGGGTCCTGCATCAACCAAAAATCGGGGCGCTGACGGCCCATCTGGGCATTGTCACCGCTGATCAGTTGATCCTGCCAATGACGCTGCTGTTTGCAACCATGGCTGTGATCACCGGTGTTATTCGCATCACTCTACTTTGGGCTACTACCCGACTCGCCTATGCGACTGGATCGGATCTTAGCCTTGATGTGTATCGCCGGACGCTCTATCAGCCGTACGCTGTGCAGGTCTCGCGCAATAGCAGCGACGTAATCAGCGGTATCGTCAACAAGGTAGGCGAAACGGTTTACTGCCTCAGCCAGGTCCTGCTGTTGATCAGTTCCGTATTCCTGCTGATCGTCATCACGCTGGCCTTGCTGCTCATCGATCCAACTGTTGCCGCCATCGCGATTGCCGGCTTCGGGTCGGCCTATGGCACGCTGAGCCTGACGCACCGGCGGCAATTGCGACGCAATAGTGTGCGTATCGCCGCTGAAGGCACTCAGGTCGTCAAGGCGCTGCAGGAAGGCCTGGGCGGCATCCGCGATGTGCTGCTGGATGGCACCCAGTCGGTTTATTGCGGCATTTATAGTCGGGCCGACGGCGCGCTAAGACGTGCGCAGGGCGACAACATATTCGTCAGCGGCAACCCTCGATTCGCCATGGAGGCATTGGGAATGGTGCTTATCGCCGCGCTCGCCTATGGCCTTAGTCGGCGCACGGGCGGCATGGCCACGGCGCTGCCGGTCCTGGGCACGCTCGCACTGGGCGCGCAGCGTGTGCTGCCGGCGCTGCAGCAGGCCTATGCCGCCTGGGCATTCATCGCCGGCGCCTACGGCTCGGTGTCGGCGACCGTTGCTCTTCTCAGTCAACCACTGCCGGCTGAGGCATCGGAGCCGCCGCCGCCGCCGCTTCGGTTCCGCGACTCCATTTGCTTCGATCGGGTGAGCTTTCGCTACCGAAGTGACGGACCCTGGGTACTGAATGACCTGAGTCTGCTCATCCCCAAGGGAAGCCGTGTGGGAATCGTCGGCAGCACGGGCAGCGGCAAGAGCACGGCGTTGGACCTGTTGATGGGTCTGCTGGTGCCGACGGCCGGCGAGCTACTGGTGGATAATGAGCCGGTCACGGGAGGCCGTGTCCGAGCGTGGCAACGTTCCATTGCCCACGTTCCGCAGAATATTTATCTTGCTGACGCCAGTATTGCTGAAAATATTGCCTTCGGCGTGCCGATGGAGAGCATCGATATGGATCGGGTGAAACTAGCGGCACAGCAGGCGCAGATCGCCGAGTTCATCAGCAGCCAGCCCGAGGGTTACGACGTCGCGGTGGGCGAGCGGGGCATCCGGCTTTCCGGCGGCCAGCGGCAGCGAATCGGCATCGCCAGGGCACTCTACAAAAAAGCCAGCGTCCTGGTGTTCGATGAGGCGACCAGTGCTCTGGACAGCGTCACCGAAAGGTCGGTCATGGACGCCATCGAAGGACTGAATCCGGATCTCACCATCTTGCTGATCGCCCACCGGCTGAGCACCGTACAGCATTGCGGCACGATCATCGAGCTACAGGCGGGCAGGCTCGTGGCGCAGGGTACTTATCAGCAGCTGCTGGAGATCAGTCCTACCTTCCGAGGAATGGCCAGTGCAGTTAGCTGAATCATGAACAACAAACGCGTCCTGGTCACCGGCGCAGACGGCTTCATCGGCTCACACCTGACCGAAGCGCTGGTCCGCGCGGGCTACGAAGTGCGGGCGTTCGTACTCTACAACTCGTTCAATTCCTGGGGTTGGCTGGATCATTGCGGCGCCGATATCAAAGGTCAGTTCGAGGTGTTTGCGGGCGACATACGCGACCCGGGGGGCGTGCGCGTCGCTACCCGCAATCGCGATGCCGTGCTGCATCTGGCTGCCTTGATTGCCATTCCTTACTCTTACCATTCGCCGGATACCTACGTCGACACCAACGTCAAAGGCACGCTGAATGTCCTGCAGGCGGCACGCGAGTCCAACCTGCAGCAGCTGATCCATACCTCTACCAGCGAAGTCTATGGCACGGCGCGTTTCGTACCGATTACCGAGGATCATCCCTTGCAGGGGCAGTCGCCTTATGCCGCGACCAAGATCGGCGCCGATCAGCTTGCCATGTCGTTCTACAGCTCGTTTGGAACGCCGGTCACAATTATTCGTCCGTTCAACACTTACGGCCCACGCCAATCGGCCAGGGCCGTGATTCCGACCATCATCACGCAAATCGCCAGTGGCGTGCGGACAATCAAACTCGGCGCCCTGCATCCCACGCGCGATTTCAACTACGTGGCCGATACGGTCGGCGGATTCCTCGCGGCTCTGCGGACGGCTGGCGGCATCGGACAGGTCATCAACCTAGGCAGTAATTTCGAGATTTCCATTGGCGAGGCTGCCCGCGCCATCGCACAGGTCATGCGCGCCGATATCGATATCGTCACCGACGAGCAGCGGCTGCGCCCGGAAAACAGCGAAGTGGAGCGGCTCTGGGCTTCGAATGACAAAGCACGCCAGATCCTGAACTGGCAGCCGCGGTACGGTGGCATGGAGGGGTTCCAGCGCGGTCTTTCGGAAACAGTGACGTGGTTTGTGGAGTCCGCAAATCTGCGCTCGTATCGACCCGATACTTACACGCTCTGAAGCCCATGCACGATCCTGCTCAGCTCGAAGATCGAATCATTGACGCCATTCGCGCGGTGGTTGGGAACGGCCCCGTGAGTCTTCACGAGCCTTGCTTTGCGGGTAATGAATGGCGTTATCTCAAGGACTGCCTTGATTCCACGTTTGTCTCCTCGGTCGGAGCCTATGTCAATCGCTTCGAGTCGGCTATTGCCACCTTCACCGGTGCCAAGCATGCGATTGCGGTAGTCAATGGCACTGCGGCTTTGCACATAGCGCTGCGTCTGGCCGGTGTGCTTCAAGGCGATGAAGTGCTCATTCCCGCCCTGACCTTCATCGCCACGGCCAACGCGGTAGCTTACTGTGGCGCGATTCCCCATTTTGCCGACAGCGACGAACACAGGCTCGGCCTGGACCCGCAGCCCTTGCGAGAATATCTGACAGCCAAGATCGAAGTCCAAAACGGACAGTCGGTGAATCGGGTCACGGGGCGGATTGTCAGGGCCATAGTCCCCATGCACGCCTTCGGCCATCCGGTTGATATCGAGGGGGTGCTGTCGCTGGCGCGGGATTTTCATCTGGCCGTCGTCGAAGACGCGGCTGAATCTCTGGGCAGTTGGGTAGGAGGCAGGCACACCGGGACTTTCGGGCTGATGGGCACATTGAGCTTCAATGGCAACAAGACGGTCACCACCGGCGGCGGCGGTGCGATCATCACCAATGACCCTGAGATTGCCAGGCGCGCGCGGCACCTGACCACCACCGCAAAAATACCGCACCGCTGGGAATACGGTCACGATGAGGTCGGATTCAACTATCGCCTGCCGAACCTCAATGCGGCCCTGGGTTGCGCGCAACTGGAACAGCTGCCGGGCTTTCTGGCCGCCAAGCGCGAGTTATTCAAGCGCTACCAGGCGGCATTTGCCCCGGTGCCGGAGGTCAGGTTGGTCGCCGAACCTCCCGGCTGCGTGTCCAATTATTGGCTGCAGAGCCTCCTGCTGGAGCCCGCTGAGGCGCACCTGCGTGATAGGGTACTGGCGGCTACGAATGATGCCGGGTTGATGACTCGGCCGGCCTGGACGCTGCTGCACCGGCTGGCGCCCTATCGGAATTCGCCGCGCATGCCGCTTCCGGTGGCCGAGACCCTGGAACGACGCCTGATTAATTTGCCCAGTAGTCCGCAGCTGTTGTCGGAGGTACCCAAGTGAGTAAGCTGCCGATTCTGCTGATCGGTGCCGGGGGCCATGCGCGAGCCTGCATCGATGTCATCGAGATGGAAGGGCGTTTCACGGTTCAGGGACTCGTGGGTCTCCAGGATCAGGTGGGTACACAAGTGCTGGGTTACCCTGTGATCGGTACCGACGATGATCTGCAGTCGCTGCGGAAGCAGCAATCGCATGCGCTGGTGACAGTCGGTCAGATAAAGTCGCCCGAATATAGAATACGGCTTTTCAGCCTGCTGATGAGCTACGCATTTGAGGCGCCGGTCATTGTCTCGCCACGCGCGCATGTGTCGCGGCACGCGGCTGTGGCGCGCGGCACCATCGTGATGCACGGTGCCATCGTCAACGCCGGCGCGACGGTGGGCGAAAACTGCATCCTCAATAGCCTCTCGCTGGTCGAGCACGATGCGACGATCGGCGATCACTGCCACGTCTCAACGGCTGCCGCCATCAACAGCGGTGTCCATATTGCAGCCGGCACGTTCGTGGGCAGCAATTCGAGCGTACGCCAGGGCATCCGTATCGGCGAGCGCTGTGTGATTGGCATGGGGCAACGCGTTCTCAGGAACTGTGAACCGGGCACACAGCTGCCGCCCGTGGTGCGTCGCGCATGACAACCCTGGTCATTGCCGAAGCGGGGGTGAATCACAATGGCGAGCTCTCTCAGGCCAGGCGGCTGATCGATGTCGCCGCGGAAGCTGGGGCCGACATGGTCAAGTTCCAAACCTTCAGTGCTGATCGTCTCGTGACGGTCAACGCCGGAAAGGCTGAATATCAATCACAAACCACGGATGCGTCCGAATCGCAACACGCCATGCTGCGCAGGCTCGAGCTCTCTCCTCAGATGCATCGTGATCTCATCGAACATTGCAAATCGCGCCGCATTGAATTCTTCTCCACCGGCTTCGACACGCAAAGCATCGATTTCCTGGCGGATCTTGGATTGCAACGGTTCAAGATTCCATCGGGTGAAATTACCAATCTGCCCTACCTTCGACATGTAGGAAGTTTTGGCAAGCCGATCATCCTGTCCACCGGCATGGCGACCCTGGGTGATATCGAGGCCGCGCTGGACGCGCTGGAACGCGCTGGTGCGCGTCGAGAGCAGATCACCGTACTTCACTGTAATACCGAGTACCCGACGCCCATGGTCGACGTCAATCTTCGTGCCATGCTGACCATACGCGAGGCATTCGGTGTGGCGGTAGGGTATTCCGATCACACGCTGGGTATCGAGGTACCCATTGCCGCCGTGGCGCTCGGTGCCACGGTGATAGAAAAGCATTTTACGCTGGACCGGACACTTCCTGGCCCCGACCACCAGGCCAGCCTCGAGCCTGACGAGTTGCATGCGATGGTAAGCGCTATCCGCAATATCGAACTTGCGCTCGGCAACCGCATCAAGCGTCCAAGTCCCAGTGAGATCAAGAACCGGCCCATCGGTAGAAAGTCGATCGTCGCCGCGCGCGCGATTCGTGCCGGGGAGAGCTTTAGCACGGAGAACGTGACCACCAAGCGGCCGGGAACGGGCCTTTCGCCCATGCTGTGGGACGATCTCATGGGCAGAAAGGCACGACGTTCCTATGAGCGCGACGAGGCGATCGAGCTGTAGCCGATGATTCTTTCCATACACCAGCCAAGCTATTTTCCGTGGCTTGGTCTGTTGGATAAGATTCGCAAGAGCGATGTTTTCGTTGTCATGGACGAGGTGCAGCTTTCCGATAGCGCCTACCAGCATCGCAATCTGTTTTCGACCGTGGATGGGCAGGTCAAATTTCTGACGATTCCGTTCTCGAAGAAGGACTATTTACAGCGTCCAATTGGAGAGATCGAGATCGCATCGGCCGATTGGCGAAAAAAGCACTTTAACTTTCTTTGCAATGCCTATCGAAAACACCCCTATGCTGGTGAAGTGCTGCCCATTCTCGAGCAATACTACGCTGTCGATTATCGCCTGCTCGCAGATGCAGTGCTGGCGTCGATGTCGATCTCGTTCGATCTGTTCGGGATTGAGACGCAGGTCGTGCGGCAAAGTGCCATGGCCTACGACCGCACTCTGCGCCGCGCCGATCTGGTCGTCGCGCTCGTAAAGGCATCGGGTGCAAACTGCTATTTATCGGGGTCCGGCGCGAAGTCGTACCTCGATGAGAGCCTCTTTCCCGATCATGTGGAACTTCGCTACAACCAGTTTCAGCACCCGGTGTATCCACAGCTGGCGGCCTCGGAATTTCACGAAGGGCTTGCATGTCTCGATGTGCTGTTTAATCTCGGCAAGGAGGGCGCGAGGGCGTTGCTACGCGAGAACGCGACCTCCGGCTTGCACGCATGATTCCTCATTCGGCCACCGCCTTGATCGCCAGTGACTTCGAGTACATTCAGGGGATCATTGAGCGAAATTACGTTGGTCAGGGTCCCCTGTGCGCCAATTTGCAGGCACTTCTGACATCGCAGTTTGCCTGCAGGGAGGCAATGCTTACGGATAGCGGAACGGCGGCTTTGCATCTGAGCCTGCTCGCCTTGCGGGGCCGTCATCCAAAGAAAGATAGAGTTCTCCTCAGCGGCTATGTTTGTCCTGAGGTAGTCGGTGCCGTGATCCAGGCGGGCTTGGAGCCCGCGCTTGCGGACGTCCGTGAGGACTCGCTAAACGTCGACATGAACTCAATAGCGCAGTTAGTCGATGCCAGGTCATTGGCGGTGATCTGCACGAATATTGGTGGAGTGCCAGATGACTACAATCACGCGGCGCAGTTTGAAATTCCCATCATCTCGGATTGCGCTCAGGCAGTGGGCTCCCGAATCGGCGGCAACGACGTCGCGGCCGCGGGACTGTTTTCGATCCTGTCCTTCGGTTCGACGAAGATGGTGACCGCGGGGGGTGGTGGCGCGGTTCTCTGCCGTGATGATGTGCTTGGACACGCTATCGGCACGCTGTCTCGGCAGGAGTTATCAGTGCAAGAATATCGTCAGTCTGGATTTCGGCTTACCTTCGGCCAGCATATGGGAGAACTGCTGGCTGGATTGGCGGCAGCCCAATTGCGGCGGTTGGAACGCACGCTCAAGCGAAGACGTGAGGTCGCGGAAATATACGATCACGCTCTGGAAGGCCGGGCAGATGTGGTGCTGGTCCGGGAAGGTCCTCTGGTTAAATTCAATCGCTTCCGATACTATTTTCTAACCGAACGCGCTGCTTCATGGACTGATCATCTGCGCGCAGCGGGCATTGATGCCCGGCGATCCATATCTCATGTAATTCCTGAATACTTTGGGAAGTTGTCGAATGTTCCGCGTCTTCGACGTCTCTCGAACATGGTGGTCTCCGTGCCGATCCTTCCTGCAATGACGGCTGCTGAGGTGATGTTGGTCGCCGAAACGCTTGGTTCTGCTCCAGGCCGTTCTCTATGAAGAAGATACTCGGCGTATCGGGAATACGCTCCGACTATGATCTCATGAGCGTCCTCTACAGGCGCCTTGCGGAAGATCCGCAAATCGACTTCAAGCTTCTGGTCGGCGGCGCTCATATGTCGAAGACCTATGGCTATTCGGTCGACCTGATTCGGGCGGATAACATTCCAATCCTGGGTGCAATCGAGAGCCTGATTGACGGCGACTCGAACTCGGCTCGTCTGAAATCTGCCAGCATCATGTTGCAAAGTGCGGTTGATCTGGTAGCTGGCTGGAAGCCGGACCTCATCCTGTATGCCGGGGATCGGGAAGAAGTCTGGATTGGGGCGCTATTGGGCAACTACCTCGAGATCCCGACCATTCACTTTTACGGCGGGGATCACACCGCCAGCTGGCACATCGACAATCCGGTCAGGCATGCCGTCTCGAAGCTCTCGACGTTTCACGTCGTCACCACGGAGGAGCATCGGCGGCGCCTGCTGGCGCTGGGCGAGCCGGACTGGAGGATTCGGGTATTGGGCAGTCTCGCGCTGGACAACTTCGTCGCAGCTGCCCCGCCAGGCGCGGTTCAGACGCCCGAATCCTTCGGAATGCCACTGAACATCGGGGAATACGCCCTGGTGCTGTTTCACCCTGACCCCTCGGAATATGCGGTGGCAGGGGCCATTTGCAGGAATGTCCTGCTGGAGGTCAAAGCGGCTGGACTGGGAGCCTGTGTAGGCCATCCAAATACCGATCCGGCAAACCGCAGCATAATCGCGACCTTCGGTGAATTTAAGGACGAACCCCGCTTCTTCTTCTACCGCAACGTTGGGCGAATCCAATTTATATCGCTGTATAAGAACGCGCGGTTCATCATCGGTAATTCGTCCTCTGGCATTCTGGAAGCCGCGTCCATCCCCATACCCGCGATAAACGTAGGTCTGCGTCAACGCGGACGGCTCGCCGGCGTTAATGTCATTTTCTGTGACCCAGATCGTGACTCGATTCGGCAAGCCATAGGGAAGGCGATGGATCCGGGCTTCAGGAGTCTTATATCCGACATGGTGAACCCTTATGGAGACGGCCGCAGTTGCGACAGGGCCTACGAATTAATTATCAGTACGGATTTCTCCAAAATCGCCCAGAAAGCCGAAGATCCACTCACAAGATAGCTGTCATTTGGAGCCGATATAGTGTCCTCCGGGGCTGCTCATACCAACGCGTCAATCTGGGACAGCGTATACGCCAACGGGGGAGGCGATCTGCGCTACCCAAACGACGTTCTTGTGCGCCTGGCGGCACGACTGGTGGGGGACAGGCGCGACATGCGAATTTTGGATTACGGATTTGGCACGGGCGCCAATCTTGTCCATTTTGCGACGCAAGGTCACCAAGTCAGCGGAGTTGAGGTATCCGGGCACGCTCTGTCCCTGGCCAGGGAGCGTTTAGGTGACATGGGCTTGACCGGCGATCTGCGTCTGGTACGAGTGGGCGATTCCCTGCCGTTCGACGATAGCTCCTTCGATCTCGTGTATGCATGGCAAGTTATCTACTACAACGATCGCGAGGGCTGGAGCTCGACTGTGCGGGAATTGGAGCGCGTTACGCGGCCCGAGGGTCGGATCGTGATCGCTACGGCGGCCCCGGGGGATATTTCGGAGCTGGAAGCGGAACCGCTCGGGAATTACATGTACCGCTCCCGGGTCGCTGGCCAGCAAGGGTGTATCGTGACCATTCCAGATAAGGATTCTCTTGCGTCAATGTTTCCGGGACGGGCTGTTGAAATTGGGGAGTTCGGCCTTCGATTCGGAGCAATCATGAGCCGCCATTGGATCGTTTCTTACAGGATGTTCAGATCATGATCGAACGCGTGTTGGTGGTCGCTCCTCATCCGGACGATGAAACCTTGGGATGTGGGGGAACGCTGTTGCGCCTGGCGCAGAGCGGTGCGCAGCTGGCCTGGCTCATCGTGACGGGGATATCGCGGGAAGGAGGCTTCTCCGACGAACGTGTGCGGGAGCGCGACCTTGAAATCGAGAAGGTATCCAACCTGTTCGGATTCAAAGAGGTGTTCAACCTGAAACTTCCCACCCGGCAGTTGGACAGGGTGCCCTTTCATGATCTGATGGGTCAGTTTTCGACGGTCTACCGATCATTCAAGCCGGACCAGGTATTCCTGCCCAATCGATCGGATGTGCATACCGACCATCGTATCGTCTTCGACGCGGGAGCTGCCTGCTCAAAATGGTTTCGATTTCCCAGTGTACAGCGCGTGCTGGCGTACGAAACACTCTCCGAGACGGACTTCGCCCTGGGGGAGTCTTCTCTGTTCCGGCCGAACTACTATGTCGATATCAGCGCTCATCTCGAGCGCAAACTCGAGGTATTGCAACTCTACAAGTCGGAAATAGACGAATTCCCATTCCCGCGTAGCCTCGAGGCCGTGCGAGCGTTGGCGAAGCTTCGGGGATCCACTGCCGGGTTCAAAGCCGCCGAGGCCTTCCATTTGTTGCGCGAACGAATTTAGGTTGGAACAGGAACTGCAACCGGTCGAGACCGCGCGGTGGCGTAAGTCGCTTCTGCGGGCCGACTCGACCATTCAGCAGGCCATCCAGAATCTGAACGAATCGGCGCTTCAGATTGCGCTCGTGGTCGGACCCGGCGGTGGATTGCTGGGAACGATCACGGATGGCGATATCCGCCGGGGGCTGTTGCGTGGTCTGGACTTGAATAGCGCGGTCGATTCCATCATTCAGCGGGAGCCTCTGGTGGTCCCGCCGCAGCTGAGCCGGGAAATGGTGCTTCAGCTCATGAAGGCAAACAGGATTCACCAGCTCCCTATCATCGACGCCAATCGGCTGGTACTGGGATTGCACCTGTGGGATGACCTGATGGTGCCGCAGCAGCGATCCAATCGGCTGGTCATCATGGCCGGAGGCCGAGGCAGCCGGCTGCGTCCTCATACCGAGAATTGTCCAAAGCCCATGCTCGAGGTGGCCGGCAAGCCGATGCTGGAACACATCATTGAGCGTGCGCGCGCGGAAGGCTTTCGGGAGTTCGTGCTTGCGATCTACTACCTTGGCCAAATGATCGAGGACTATTTCCGCGACGGTAGTCGATGGAACGTCAACATCAACTATCTGAGGGAGGAGTCCCCCCTCGGCACTGCCGGTGCCATTGCGTTGTTGAGCCCCCGGCCGTCGGAGTCGTTCGTGGTCTCCAATGGCGATGTACTGACGGATATTCGTTACGGCGAACTGCTCGATTTCCATGTTCGCCATACCGCCGCAGCCACGATGGCGGTGCGTTTGCACGAATGGCAGCATCCGTTCGGTGTCGTGCAAACCAAGGGCGTCGACATCATTGGATTCGACGAAAAGCCGATCTACCGCAGTCACATCAATGCCGGCATCTATGTATTGGCGCCGACAGCGTTGGCGGCGCTGAAGGAGGGGGAAAGCTGCGATATGCCGACGCTGTTCGCCCGGCTGCAGCAGCGTTCCATGCGCACCATCGTATATCCCATGCATGAGCCATGGCTGGATGTGGGGCGTCCTGCCGACTACACTTCGGCGCAACGCGTCCTGAACAGTGGCTCGAATTGAGAATTCTCGCGTTGGTACTTGCGCGTGGGGGATCGAAGCGCCTTCCCGGGAAGAACTTGCGCCTCCTCGGAAAGCGCCCCTTGATCGTCTGGAGCATCGATGCGGCCAAGGGCATTCCCGATATCTGCGACACTCTCGTCTCGACTGACGATGAGTCAATCGCCGAGGTCGCTCGGCAGGCGGGAGCATTGGTGCCATGGTTACGGCCGGCGGAACTCGCTACCGATACTGCCTCTTCGCTGGATGCGTGCATCCACGCGCTGGACTGGTACCAGGCCAACAGGGGCACCATCGACGGGTTACTGCTGCTGCAGCCCACCTCGCCATTTCGCAGGCGCGAGTCGATTGTGCGAGGCATCGAACTATACCGAGCCAGCGCACATAGGCCGGTAGTAGGGGTATCTCCGGCTGAGTCACATCCCTTGTGGTGCTTCCGAATCCTCGATGGCAAGCTCCAGCCCTATGTCGATGGCGCCGGTCTCCACCTGCGGTCGCAGGATTTGCCGCCAGCCTTTGTGGTCAATGGCGCCTTTTATCTTGTCTCCCCAATGGATCTGAGGAACAATCGTTCGTTTTTCGGCGATGATATGGTGCCGTTGCCGATGACGGAGCCGGGAGAAGACGTTGACATCGACAGTGCCTGGGATTGGAAAATGACTCAATTGCTGCTCGAAACCACTGAAATCCCGCAGTGAGTGCAATTGTCGAAGCGAGTCGGGCTAGTGATCGTACCGATGGTCTTATCGAGGCCGTGCGCAGGCGGTTTGCTATCGTGGTGCTGTTCGCGCTGCTATTCGGCGTCGGATTCACGGTACTTTCCTACCACCTGACGCCGATCTATCGAGGTATCACAATTCTTGCGCCCGCGGATACAGAAAAAAACGGCATGGGCTCCGCAGGACTGGGCTCCGCCCTGGGCTCCATCGGAGGCTTCGCGGCGCTGGCAGGTCTTGGCATCGGCGGCAACGACTTTGCAACCGAGGAAGCCGTGGCGGTGCTCAAGTCGCGGCGCCTGACCGAAGAGTTCATTGAAAAGAACAATTTGCTGCCCGAATTCTTTCCGAAATTATGGGACGCTCAGGCTGGACACTGGAAGCAGGGCATCAAGAAGGTGCCAACGCTTCAGAAAGGCTTCAAGCTTTTCGATCGCATCAGAAAAATAGAACGCGACTCGAAGAGCGGCCTGATCACGATCCGGATCGACTGGAAAGACCCCAACAAAGCCGCTGATTGGGCCAATCAGCTGACGACGCTCCTGAACTCGGAGATGAGCGCTCGTGCGCTGACGCAAGCAAGCGCGTCGCTGGTGTACCTGCAGAAGGAGTATGCCGATACCGTCGATGTGACCACACGCGATGCTATCAGTCACCTAATAGAGAGCCAGGTCAAGCAGCAGATGCTGGCGCATGTGACCAGGGAATACGCATTGAAGGTGGTGGATGCGGCTATGCCGGCGGATCCGGATGATCCGGTAAAGCCGATCAAAATCCTCTATCTGGCAGGCGGCCTGTTTCTCGGTACTATGGTTGGAATCTATGCCGCTCTACGACTTGACAAGCGTGAGCGTAATCGCGCCAGGTAGCCGCGATGGCCGTCACCAAAGTATTTGCCGCCGACGAGGCGCTCAATGGCGATCTGGCAAAACTGTACGACTTCGTCTCCGCCGTACGGGCGCGGCTGTGGTTGGTAGCTGCTATTTCTCTTTTATTCGGAATTTCCGCGGCTGCGCTGGCTTTCGTCATGAAGCCGGTATATCGGGCCACCGCCATTCTTGCACCAATATCCGGGGACCGACATCACCTTGGCAGTGATCTGGACGCGGGCAGCTCCGCAGGCGGCGGCGGAGCGTCGCTGACCGCCATAGCAGCCGCGGAGTTCCCCGATATCGACCGCGACACCGATGAGGCAATGACGGTCCTTCGGTCGCGTGAGTTCACCGAAGCCTTCATTCGTGACAAGAATCTGCTACCCGTGCTATTCCCAAAACTGTGGGACAGTAACGCGGGTCGCTGGAAATCCGGAATCAAGAAAGTGCCGACGCTGCAGCGTGGTTTCGTTGAGTTCGACAAAATCAGAAAGATCGATACCGACCAGATCGACGATTTTATCACGCTGCAGATAGACTGGCCGGACCGGGCAGCGGCCGCTGACTGGGTGAATCAGATGGCACAGCGCCTCAATGAAGAATTGCGGCGGCGCGCCATCGAGAGCTCAGATGCGTCACTTGGTTTTCTGCAAAAGGAGATGCAGACCGTCGAGGACGTCGGTACGCGTCAGGCAGTCGGGCGACTGATCGAGGGGGAAGTTAAGAAGCGCATGTTGGCACACGTGAGCGAGGAATTCGAAGTGCGAGTTATCGACAGGGCGCTCGTTTCCGATGCAGACTTGCCTCAAAGTCCGAATAAGGCATTGATGGCGGGGCTGGGTTTGGTTCTTGGGTGGCTGGTGGGAATCGCAATATCGCTGTGGCTTTATCGACGGGAGCTTGCCGCAAGCGGACGTCTTTAAGGTGCCTAGTGCGAGTCGGGATAGGCGCCACCCCCTTTTCGGATGCCGTCACTGATACCCCGCGTAAGCATGCGCCAGTGCAAAGTCCAGCCCCGCGAAAAGCGAAGCGCTACCGGCAGCAGCAGGAGTCGGGCAATGAGACCTGCTGCGAGTCGCGCCTTCCATCCTGCTGGAACGTAGCGGCGGCCGCAAAGCCGCAAGGCATTGCGGGCATAGTAGTAGCGACGAACCGGGCGGTAGTTCAGCACCCGGATTCCCAGTGCCATTGCGGCCGGACCCGAACTCAATTCATGAGGCATGGTTACCGAGCAGATACCAAATAATCGATAACCGCGAGACAGTGCGCGCAGGCACCAGTCGATGTCCGTATAGTCGACAAACAGCGAGGGATCATACGGACCGACGTCGTGAAATGCCGCCATGGAAATGACGGAGCCCGAAGTAATCAGGAAATCGACCTCGACGTGCGGCGCGCCATTCCCGCAATCGACTGCGACAGGCCAGCCCGCGCGTCGCCGCACAAAAAAGTGATCAACTCCCTTGGCCTCGCGCACATCTGTGGTGCGCGGCCCGACGGCGGCGGGTTTGGCCCCTGCAGCGCGAAGCCGTTCAAACGCCTCTATCAGAACGCCGATTTGCCCCCGACGGGGCTGGCTGTCCTGGTCAAAGGTGGCCACGAATTCGCTTCCAGCCGCGGCAGCCATTTGGAATCCCCGATTGAGCGCGGCACCGATTCCCTGATTGCCCCCCATGTCGACGACGCTCACGGCGGCAAGTTGGGGCGTCATAATTACCGCCCGGCGGCCGCCCCCATTGTCCATGACATAGATTCGGTGACACTCCAGAGCAAGCACGGCGAGCAGCTTATTGATCTGCTGCTCGTCGGGAGCAAATGCGACGACGATCGCATCGACCTTGAGCGCGGCGGTACCCGGCTCACTCACGGACTAATGACCGCTGGTGTCCCGTGGGCGAGTGAACCGCCGGTGACCGAATTCCTTGAGCCTGCCCGCGACAATACCCTGAGTGAGAAAAGCGCGAGCATTACGTATGACAGACCGATGGGATTGTTGAGATAGGGATTGGTTGCTGTCTGCAGATATACCAGCACCGTTCCAAACAGGTAGGCGTTTGCTATCGGATGCAGATACGCGTCTGTGATTTTGGAAAAATAGTAGACGCACAATGCCAGGGGCGTCGTCCAGAACAGTAACCCCACTAGTCCAAAACTCCAAAGCACCCATAGAAAAGTGTTCTCGATCATTCCGCGGCCGTTTATCTGTGAGCCGTACCCTTCGCCTACTACCAGGGTTTTTATGGTCGCGTGGTTGGCCAGATACGCCATGTCCTGAACCCGCTGGTCGGTCGAGGTCCCCTGGCGCTGCGACTGGCTGGTATCCAGTGACGGCAGGTATTCCCAGACGAAGATAGCTGCCGCTGCAGCCAGTACCAGCGCCGGGACGACGGTGCGCCAGCGTCTCTGGACAACCAGCATCAAAAGAAGCGACAGGGAAGTCGACAGCACAAATCCCCGGGTGAGGGTGGCCACCAGGGCCAGCCCGGTCACGAGCGCAAGCGGTCCCCAATACCTGCCGCGAATTCCCACGAAGAATATGATCGCGACGCCCAAGTATAGGAAGCCTTTGTAAACGAAGAACTCGCCGCTGCGAAAGACGACCTCGCCGCTCTTTGCGATCAACGGTCGCAGTGCGCTCAAGTGAACAATGCCGGTCAGAAGTGCGAACAATATGCTCAGGTAGACAAAGGCCAGAGTCGCGCCTGCAATCTGGACGATCCGCGCGCAGCTCTCTACGTCCCTTTCGGTCTGAATCATGAGCGCAAAGAACGGCGCCGCAAGCCAAAAGAGCGACTGCTGGAACTGGCCGAACATCGCGACCGTGTCGCCACCATTGATGGCACCGACCAGCAGTCCGCCGACGTGGATGACCAGATAGGCCAGCACGAGCCCCATCGCCAACAACACCCCGTCGGACCTCCGGCGCGGGAACATAAGCGATATCAGGGTTGCGGCCATGCAGGCTGCAAATAGCAGCATTCGTAGCGTCAGGGGTCCGGCCGCCGTGACATGGCCGCCACCGCCGAGCAGGAGTTCAAACAGGGATATCGCAAATAATATGCGCATCAGCTGGTCGGTAACTTGTTATACGCCAGTATAGCAGCGCAGGCGGCTTGCGAATCGCCAATGCCGTGGGCGATCATTGAACCCAGAGTAGATCCCGGCCTGCCGACACGGAGCCCAAATTGCAACTGACCCGTAATGCCCTGAACCTGATGAATGAGACCTATCCGTCGCCTCAAAACGCGGCAGATATATTTCGGGATACATGGTTCTCGAAGCTCCCGGATGTCGGCGGCACCGCCCTGGTATCCGGGGCCCTTGGCTTATTCAACGACGAGAAAGTCCGATGGGCGGGCCAGCAGGCTGGCGGATTCAGCGGTAAGAGCATTCTCGAGTTGGGGCCCCTCGAGGGCGGGCATTCCTATCTGTTGTCTCAGCTGGGAGCGAAGCATGTGCTTGCGGTCGAGGCGAATTCCCGACTATTCCTGAAATGCCTCATAACAAAGCAATTGTACAACCTGGATCGGGTTCAATTCGTGCTCGGCGATTTCATCAAGTTCATGCGCCAGACCTCAGAGACTTTCGATTTCTGTCTGGCCAGCGGTGTTCTCTACCACATGGCAAATCCGCCAGAACTCCTGTCGCTTGTTGCGAAGGTCAGTAACAGGGCCATGATCTGGACGCAATACTACGACGATTCGGTCATCAGGAGCAGGATGTCCTATCTGAAGCGGCTTCGGTTCAGGCCCAGGAGCCAGGGTAGCTACCAGGATTTCACCTATGCCCGTCACGAGCGCCGCTACGGCTTTCGTCTGCGCAATCTGCAGTTCATAGGCGGTACGGCGAACTACAGCTGCTGGATGGAACTGGACGACATCGTTGCAGGCCTGAAACACTTCGGATTCAGGACAGTCGATATCAATTTTCATGACCGGGAACACGTCAACGGCCCAGCCGTCTGTCTCGCCTGCTCGAAGTGAGCGCTTCTGACGACGACGCGCGGGCGGCGGAACGCTAACTTGAGTCATCCGCTCATTCGAAAGGCGCTCTATTACTATGCCTCGGGGCCGGCCAACCTCTATGCCGGTTTCAGGGAGCAAGTTAGGCCTCATCGGCCGCGAATGCCCGAACTGCTCACATTGTTTTCTGGAAGCGGACTGGAGATAGGAGGCAGCAGTTCCATATTTGGCTCGCGCGGGCTATTCCCCATCTACGAGACGTGCGCCAGTCTGGACAATGTCACGTTCAGTAGCCGCACCGCCTGGGAAGGCGCCGTGGAAGCCGGCAGGAATTTTCGTTTCAATATTGCCCGGGAACCTGGTTACCAATACGTGATGGAGGGCGCCGCGCTCGAGTCATTGGCGAACTGCGACTACGATTTTGTCGCCTCATCGCACATGCTGGAACACGCGGCCAATCCTCTGGCTGCACTCCGCGGATGGACACGAGTCCTCAAGGACGGCGGCTCCCTGGCATTGGTGCTTCCACACAGGGACGGAACGTTCGACCATCGCCGCCCGGTCACGAGCCTCAAGCACATCGTCCAGGACTGCCATCAGCAGATGGATGAACGCGACGAAACACACTTCAGCGAGATCCTCGAATTGCATGATCTCAGGCTCGATCCCTTGCAACCGTCCAGACAGCACTTTGAACAATGGATATTGAATAATTATTCGAACAGAGGCGCCCATCATCATGTCTTCGACATGAGGCTGGTCGTACAGATGATTGATGTTGCGGGCTTTCAGATCATTGATGTTGAGGCCGCCCGACCTTTTCATATTCTTCTTGTCGCCGGAAAAACACCTGAAGGGAAGAGGCCCGATAACTCGGCGTTCCTGGATTTTGGCGCAAGGCGCTACCGATCCAGCCCATTTCTGAGTGACCGCGCGGCCTACAGGCGCGATGCTGAGTGAACGAGTTCAGGACGAGCGCAGGGCCACGCCGAAAACGTCCCCGATCCATGAATCCAGCGAATACCTGAGGCGCACCTGTTCCGGTAAGAAGCTGGCTGGACTGCGCACGAAGGCCGGATCGATTTCCAAATCGTCGCCTTCCAGCAATCGGATGTTATCGGTCGAGTAGAAATCGTAATTGACGATATCGGTCGCGGTGGTGATCAGCTTCCTGCCGAGGCCGATAGCCTCGATAGCACGCATCGTAATGCCACACTGACCCTTGTGCGGAAAGTCGAGAATGACTCTCGAGCCCTGATTGATATTCATGACCTTGTGATAGCTGAGTGACCGGAAATGTACGTCGCGACCTGCTCCCTTGGCCGCGAGTTTCAGCCAGGTAGACACGCCGGTATACAGGTATAAAAACACAGACATGCCCTGCGATTCAGCCAGGGACTGGATCCGGCGCATCAGCGGAAGTCGATCCGAATGAAGCCAACCGATGAAGCATAGGTCGATGGGCGGCTCGGCGTTGCGCTTGAGCGGCGCAAGCTTGGCGTCATCGCGATAGAAGAGCGGTCTGAACTGGAAGGTGGGTCTTTCCAGGGCATCCTTGCGATCGAAAGTCAGCATCCGGTCGAAGTACGGGAGGCGCTCTTCAATTCCAGCCACCTTATGCAGTGTGTCCCACAGATACAGGATGAACTCTGCGCTGCCGTGAGCGTGCCGCAGTGCCTGAAGGAATGGCAGAGTCAAATCTGCGCCCTTGATCACGAGCACGAAATCGTAAGCCGAGTCTGCGGACTCCGCCAGAATCTTGCGCTGGTGGCGTTCAATCAGAGAGTGCGCTTTATGATCAGGATGATTCAGGCGACCGGCAAGCGGACCACTGCGCACCATGGCTGGTCGGTCGAAGAAGGCATCGACAACGGCCTGGTGGCGACGCAGCCGGTTGACGATGCTGGACTCGTAGTCGTAAAAACCGGTGCCGATGAACAGGATGCGCTTGCCGAGCAGCCCTCTCACTTGTATAGGCCCCGACGGCGCATTTCTTCGATGCTGTGATCGAATTTATCGGCGGCCAGTGGCTGCGCTGTCACCCAGTCACAGAACCGCCGCACGCCCTGTTCGAATGGAATCTTCGGGACGAACCCCAGGCGCGAGCGGATTCGGGAAATATCCGCGAAGTTGTCGCGAATGTCGCCGAGCCGAAAGTTTCCACTGACTTCTATCGGGCAGTCTCCGTGCAGCGCCGATCGCAGCAGATGCGCTACTGTGAGCACGTCTGTTCTGATGCCAGTGCCGACATTGAACACCTGGTAGTTGGCTTCGTTGCTTTCAATCGCGAGGCGCGTCGCCTCAACCGCGTCGTCAATGTAGAGGAAATCGCGGCTTTCCTTGCCGTCTTCGAAAATCGAGATCGACGCGCCATGACGGATTCGAGTGGAGAAAATTGCCAGAATGCCGGTATAGGGATTAACCAATGACTGGCCAGGACCGAAGACGTTCTGGTAGCGCAGAGCGACTGCCGGAATCCCGAGTGAGCTTCCGACTGTCATGAACAGCTGTTCCTGGCATTGCTTTGAGATTCCGTAAACTGATGAAGGATGGAGCTTGCTGGCTTCGTCCGTTGGCAGCAGGGACACGTCTCGGTTGCAGTCGGGACACTTCACGGCGAAATCCCCTGCGAGCATCTGTGCCTGTGCCCTCGGCAGGGGATATACTTGGCCATGCTCGCTGCATTTATATTTCCCCTCGCCGTATATAGCACGAGAGGACGCGACCAGCATTTTCCGGACTCCATGAGATTCATTGGCGAGTATTTCGAGCAAATTGGCAGTTCCGACAACATTGACATTCATGTATCGCTCAATCTGATACATCGACTGTCCCGTGCCAGTTTCGGCGGCAAAGTGCACGACGACATCCTGGTCGGCCAGGGCCCGGCGCCAATCGTCGATCCGCGTGACATCGCCGCGAATCGTCGCCACTTGGTCGTCCGGACTGTGAATGGTGGGGCCGTCGTGAATCTGCGACGAGAAGTTATCCAACACTGTGACGCGGTAACCGCGGGAGAGCAGGTGACGTCCAAGATTCGAACCGATAAATCCGGCTCCGCCGGAGATGAGCACGCGTTTCAATTCTGGAATTCTCCGCATGTTTGCGCAGGACCGTGGTGGGCGATCGTGCGGTAGTCTAAAGGGAATGACACGCTTTTTCGATTCCACGCTCGCCGATTGCATGACGGGTCGATTGCGAAGTTTTTGCGCCATGCCCCTGTCCCGAAAGATGCAGGCTTGTGCATTCCTTTGGGCAAAGCTGAAGACGCGCTATCTCTACCGCCCAAGGTTGCAGGCCTGCGGCCCCGACAGCATCGTCTTGAAGCCCTTATTCTGGACGCCGGAGTCCATTTCGATTGGCAGCAACGTTCTGATATGGCCTGGCTGCCGGATCGAGACCGTTGGTGTGGTCGGCGCCGCGGTGGCCGCAGACCAGGGCGTGGCCGCGCCCAAAATAGACCTTGGCGACGGGGTCACCATGCAGCAGAACTGCCATATTACCGCCGGCGGTGCCCTGGTAATCGGTGCTGGCACGACGATCTTGTGCGAGGCGTTGATCACCGACGTTGACCACCGATACGAAGAGTTCGGTCGCCGCGTCGTAGACCAGCCAATGACGGTCGTCCCTACCCGCATCGGCCGAAATTGCTTCATTGGCGCTGGCGCCAGAATATTGGCGGGGACGATACTGGGTGATAGCTGTGTAGTCGGTGCCAATTCTGTCATACGTGGAAATTATCCCAGCGGTGTCGTAATTGCCGGGGTGCCCGGGCGCGTGGTGAAGCGATTCGACGTTGATAGCCGGGAGTGGATCAGGGCCGATCGCGGCTGATCCCTTCAATTCGGTACAGGCGATGCTAACGCTATGGAAAATGTAAGTGACTCGGACGCTACCGAGTTGATGTTCGTAAATCACTCGAGCGTGCTGATCAGGCGGTCGGACAGGTTTCTCCTCACCGACCCATGGCATCAGAAACCGGCATTCGGCAGCTGGCTGCCAACCATGCCGCAGTACGTTCATCCGGCCTATCTGGCCTCTCTCGGCAGGCGTCTGACGATCCTGATATCGCACGGTCACGATGATCATTGCGACGATGATGTGTTACGCATATTCGATAAGGATACCGAGATCGTCACGGCCGACTACACCGCGCCGTCCGTAAAGAATCGGCTGAAGAAGATCGGGTTTAACAACATAAAGGCCGTCGATGCGGCCGGTAGTACAATCGCCAACGGATTCAGGGTAAGAAGTTTCATCAACCCTGCCCGGTCATTGGACGATGCGATCTATACGATCGATACGCTCACCGGTCTGGTGATCCACTGCAATGACAACTGGTTCGAGTTTGATCCGGGAACCTATGATGCCATTCGATCGGAGATAGATCGCTACCGTCCGCGAAACGTCGCATTCCTTAGTCAGACGAACAGTGCCTCCGGGTATCCAGTCACCTATCGGAATTTTCCCGAGGCCAGGAAGAGGCAAATCCTTACGGAGAAGGTAGCGGCGATGATCCGTCAGGGATTGTCGAATGCCGAACGCCTCGGCCTGTCGACGTTTTGCTCGTATGCCGGTTATGCCTCGGTGTTCGTGAAGGATAAGCCGGAATATCTGAGCATTGGACTGATGCCGACGCCCAGATTCATCACCGAAGAGCTCCTGACGGACCAGCAATCCCGGACGCTGTTGGCAAAAGTGCGGATCCTGGATTTCTTTCCCGGCGACGTGCTTAACCTTGACTCGGGGGTCATCCGGAAAGCATTTGTCGGCAGCGCAAATTATGCGGACGAGGACTTGCGTCAAGCTACCCAGCGCTACTACGAGACGTATGGGATCATCGGAAATTGCGACAGCTACGGGCCTGATCGATCGGCGGAATTCGACGAGCGCCGGCTTGAGTATTTCCTGGAAAATCTCAATCGATTCGTGATGAGGAAGCTTGGCGCAGATGCCGGTGCCTTCAGCAGCATCCTCGGCAAATCTTTCGAGATCGAAATCGCGGACAGAGGCATTTCGCGCCGCATCACATTTGGCCAGCTGGGCATCACAAATTCGGCGA